>Ga0256405_10000537_pt1 | contig 124241 bp, 156 predicted proteins | sample RumenRJG_02DNA_FD_189096 | JGI IMG/M metagenome (GOLD analysis project Ga0256405, IMG submission 189096) | Bovine rumen microbial communities from Lethbridge, Alberta, Canada - RJG_02 | ecosystem: Host-associated > Mammals > Digestive system > Stomach > Rumen | place: Canada: Alberta... | reverse complement strand
TACCAGATTGTTTACGTATTAAATTACTTCCATTGAATCCTATTGAAATATTCTTCTTGTAATCACCAGGGGTCATGAATTCTCTATTCCAGATATAATTCCAATCCTTATTAATTTTATATTTTTCAATTTTTTGTTTTACAGTTTCAGAACCATCTGTTCTTATACCCGTAAAATTATTATTTAAAGTTATATCAACATATGTGGATGTTAAATTGTCCGGAATGTATTTAAAACTGATGCCCCCAGGCGTATAAGGTGCAGAATTTCTGATTATTAATTTACTTGGATCAGTAGAATCTGGTTCTGTAACTATCCCTGAACCCGCTTCTATATTAGATTCAAGAGTTGTTTTTACATATTCCCCCTTGTCTCCGTCATCTAAAATAACTTCACTCTTTGTTTTCTTTATCCCAAATCCTGCTGATATACTTTCATTCAAGAACGGTCTGGTATTATCTAATGTATATGGTCCTGTAACAATATTTCCTGCATATTCTGGAAGCTGTGCATAAGTTTTATCTTGAGATTTCATCTCATCTTCTATTTCTTGAGAATTATCATTTTCATATGGTACATCTTCTATCACATGATGATCTTCAACGTCTTCACGGAATTTTCTTTCATCCTCTTTAGTCCAATCGGAACCTGACCAAGAATATATTATAGCATTATCTACGAGTTCACCATACATCTGTGGACTTATTATACATGTTTCTAAAACGTAATACTTACCGTCATATGTACCGTAGTAATAAGTATACCAGCTGCCACCTCTCTTAATTTTTTCGTATTCGGATTCTTTTGGCTTTTCAGTTCCTTGTGTATCCGGATTTATTTTTAAATACTTTTCAGAATTATTATTATGTTTTCTTATTTTAAGGGCTTGATACAATACATTTACAAACTTATTATTCTTTAAAGCACTCGCAAGATTATTCCAATTGAATCCACCTTTTCCTTCAGTAGTTTCTTGACCATCTTCTCCATCAGATTCATACACTTCAGGATCTGATCCATCTTCTACCATAGGAGATACAGAAAGGCACTTTACAGATTTTCCGTTTGCAATGAATTTTGTTGCAAGATCTTCTTGATTTCCAAAATCTGCAGAATTCATCATATCTGTATATGCAGAATATGAATTAGGAGTTATGAAAACAATTTTATTTGCCCAAGGATAAATTGCAGGACCGAGATAATCTCCATCTTCAGGAGATGTTTCATTAGTAGATCCATCAAAAGATGTTACTCCTGAAAGTACAGATTTGAGTGTGAACCCGGTTAATAGTATCCTTGGCTGATAATCTTTATCTTCTCCATTTTCAATTTTACCCCGAATACTTAATCTTACAACAGGACAACCATCTATTTTTTGATTTATTTCGTCCGAATATGGAGGATTGTTTTCTGAAGTTTCCCAAGTTCCGGGTTGAAGAACAATCCCATCAATTATTTTCATATAATTGAAAAGACGTTCTTTATTTTCTTCATCATATTCAAGAAATTCCTTTTTGGCTATTCCTTTAGTTCCATCATCATCCAGAGGCCCCTCTGGATGAGTGCTTGCTGTATTTGAAATGAGATTACCGTAATCTATAACTCTGGTTGCCCATGGATCATCTTCTTCAAAATTTCCATCACCACTAAAGAAGGATGCTAATATTGTATTTGCAGCGCCTAATCTAGAATCCTTTGGTAAAGATATATTTACATAAGAATATCCTGACGAATCCGGAGTTACTTCCGGAAGTTTGAGCAGAAGAGATGATCCCATCGCTATACTTGACGATAACCATTCAAGTTCAGATGCAGGCGGAGTATCAATATCTTGAGCAAGATGCTGCTTTACATATTCTTCATATGCACTATATCCAACTACTCTTCCTTCATTCCATATTTGTTTTGTCATTTTATTCTCCTAAATTTGAATTCGTACTTGGATTTACCATATCATATTTATATACATCCACAATAATTTCTGTTGTAACGTCAGAATATGTATAATGCGGAGTTATTACAATCTTTGGAATATATATTAGATCATCCCCACTACTATTTACATTGTAATCTACTATAGCAGATATCTCTTGGGCAGATCTAAGTCCATTAACATATAATCCCCCAATCATTACATTATCTGGAGGAGATAATGCTGCCCAATCATCTATTATTTTTGTAACATTCATATCTGCTGCAACATTCCCAATATTCACAATTGATTTATGTGATATCTGTAACTTGCTACTAAATCTACCTGAACCATAACAAATGTTTCCTACATATATTTCTCCAGCATTTGTAATAGGATCGTTGACGAAATATATAGCATTATCATCAGTTTTTCCAGATTCTACTGCATCATTATAGGATTTACTGCTGCCATATACTATATCTACTTTCTTTTCGGATTGTGGCATTATTCATCCTCACCTTCATTATTTCTTACAAATATATCTTCTATATCATATACTAATCCAGATGACGTTGTAAAGTTCTTAACATATATTGATCCTTCTTCTAAAACTACAACTTGATCATCTTCATCTAAATAATATTTCTGTATGTATAAACAAGTTATGTTATTATGCAGGATATCTTGTCCGTCATCTGATATTTCGTAGTAATGTATATTATCTTCGGTTGTCCAATCTTCGTCATCATGCCAATCAGAATAATCAGGATCGTGCACTATATCATATGCGTTACTACTTATAAGATTTAGATATTCGGACAATGTTGTTGGATCTTCACTGAAATCTCTTTGTTCGTCATATATACCGATATTTATAGTTCCTAAAGAACTTATAATGTAATCTGAATTTTCATCATAACTTCCTTCTGCAACAGGTATGATAGCAAGTCTAAATTTAATTTCATCATTCTCTTCTTCACTATCATCATAGAAAAATTTCAAGTATTGTGTATATCCTGTCGGAGGAGTTATCATATCTGTACAAGGGACATTTGAATAGTTATTCCAAATGTCCGCTATATTTGTTTGTACAGAATTTTCTGTGTATTTTTCCTCTTCCCAAACAGGATACAGTGTACCCTTCCAAGATAAATCTATAGGAACGCTATGTGGCAATGTAAGTATTTTCTCCGACCAATATCTTATCTCATCCCCCTCAGTAAATCCTGATTGACCCGCTGAAGCAGGATATACAGTTAATTCATGAGTTGAATCATCGTATTCGTAGTTAGAACTAATATCTTCTACAAATTCTCCATTATACTCTAAATTAACTTGTATATCTGTAATATCAATATTCTTTGTATCTATATCTATAATGATTGATGATGATTCTGCCTCTTCTGCTGAAACTACATGCGGAGAATTTGGTATAAAATCTACTTGTTCATTAGGGTTCACATTCTGTTCAGAAGAAAATATATCTAAGATATATCCTTGTCTTATTATCTGATTATCTGGATTTTCTAATTCTCCAGAATTGAAATCCACTACAAATGAACCATCATTCATTAATTCTATAGTGTCTAAGAAATCATATTCACCTTTGGCCATTTCTTCATCATATATGTTATCGTAATCTGAAGCAGATGCTTTCTTCGATATAACACCTTTGTTTTCATCTGTAATATCTCTATCTGTTACAGCTATTCCATCTTCTACAGACCATCCATACCATAGAACTTTTGGAAAACTTTTTGGAGAAGCTGTCACTAAAGGTTCGTTTTCTGTTCCTGTATTTTCATCTAAAGGTATTTCTAAATCTGAACATATTCCTTTGATAGATTTGTTATTCTCATTAGGATACCATGTACCATCATATTCAACAGTCCACTCAATAGTACCAGTTCCTCTCCAAGGATCCCCAAATATATCTTGATATCTATTTAATTTAGTATAGTTATTCTTATTAAGACCTTTTACTATGTCTGCTACTCCAGATATACTAGTTGGAACATCTGGATCTCCCGGAGTCTGAGATTCTTCTGGGATGCCACTAGTATATTTAACATATAGTTGATAGAATAATTCATCTAGTATCTTCCATCTGTTGGTTCCACCCAATTCAGAATCTCCAAAGTATACCATATCTAATTTAGGATACAGGTATATCACGCCATTTTCTCTATCCGTAGTATCATCTGATATATCATCATATCCAGAATCATCAATTAATTGCCACTTTACTATCTTTCCACTATCTGATCCTTCTATAAGATTATGAACAAATTCTGTAGTTGCCACTTTAGTAGAGGAATCAGAAGTATTCTGCGTTACCCCTCTTAATTTACTTGGATTCAGTCCTATTGTTAATTTGTTGTTCTCAGAGTCAATACTAAGAATTATCGGGTCGGATTTATCAAATGTGCGTTGATTCTGCTTTATTATTTCTTTGAAGTCTAATTTAAGATCGCTTACACATTTATATTCTTCATTTACAGCATCCCATATGTAAACAGATAAATCTAATATGTTAGGATTTTGTTGATCAAATTTATCTATAAAGTAGAACGTATTTTCAGACCCTGTATTTGGCAAGTATCCAAATCTGATCTTTAACTTACCGTCTTGTATAAGTTGATCTATTTCCGATTTTGTATAGTAATCAGATAAATTTATCTCCATTTTCATTATGTTGTCAGATAAATCTTTTGTTTGCATCTGCCTACTTCCGTCCTCTTTAGTGCGCATACTAGTACTTACAGATGTGTCCCCATTCATATCATCTAAATAATCTGCACGATTATTTATAGCATCTACTATACTATTTAATTCTGATTCATCAACAAGTATTTTTCTACTCATCTTATTTCACTTTCTTCAAAAATGTTTTCTTAGCTTTCTTAATACAAACCCAGCCCTTTAATCCAGGAACATATATCCAGTTACCTTTCTTCTTAGAGGACTTTATCTTTGATCCTTTCCCAATCGTGCGTATAATAGACGTTCCATTTGTAGAATATCCATTTCGTACATTCATTTTATACAGTGTTTTAAATGTTGCAATGTAAGGTTGATATTTAGATAACACTTTCTCATTTATGAATTTGTTTTTGAATTTTCCTGTTTTTATCTTATACCAGCCATTCTTATAATCGCAAAGAGTTAATTTTGTTCCTCTTTTTAATTTTCCTACAACAGGTTTCGTTTTTCCTCTTCCGGATCTAACATTTGCTTTAGCATCTGATACATATAATACATATTTCTTAGAGGATTTAGTTTTAGTAGTACTTGATTTCTTATAATCTTTTGGATCAATATCAATCCATTGCATTCTTTCTGCGTATCTATACTCTTTCCAAGTACCTTGTTTTTGACGATAATCAGAATTTGAAGCGCTATCACTTACAAGAACTCTTTCTGATGATGTAAGATCATATAAAGTTATATAGTGTCCACCATTTGTCCATCTTGATCTTACAACTACGCCTATCAGCCAATGATTATTTTTGAGCGCTTTCTTTGCAGAAGCAGAACTTGAAGTAACTTTAAATTTAGTGATTCCAAAATGTTTAAGGGCTGCTGTTATTCCATTCCAATAAGATCCATTCACAGGATCAATGTAGCCATTATTTGCCATCCATCTGAAGGTATCTTTTGGAGTTATTCTACTATTTACTAATGCCGATACAACATTAGCAATAGATGTTGGACCACATCCATTTCTTCCAATACTTGCCCCTCGAATAGTATATCCTGACCATCTGTAATCATACTGTTTGTAGAAATTAGGTTTCATCTTATTACCCCTCTGCTTTCTCGTCTTTGTCAGATTCTACTATTTCTGTTCCTTCCATATCTTCAATATAGTCATCCTCTTCAGTTTGAGGAATATCATCTTCAATTTCTATTATTTCAGATTTCTGAGTTAACTTTGTAACTATGTTACTGAAATAGTTACTTCCCCTGCTGAATAAGATACCAGTTAAAACAGTATCAACAGTAGGATCAATCTGTAAACCTTCATAAAATTCTACCATTGCAACATTAAATAACTGCAATTTAAATATGAAGGCAAGCGCTATACCACCTGCAAGAGTAACTCCTTGTATGATTGCTGTTTTGTATTTTCCTTCTTCTATCATATCTATAAATGTTCTTGCATATTCTACTAATGCTTCAAGTAATATAGATACCATTATGATTAGAGCGATCATTTTCATAATTAACCTCCAATAATTATTCTTAAACAGGATTATCTAATGATATACAAGGTTCAGAATCACCTTTATGATTCAGAATTATCTTCTGATTCTTCAATATCATTCCAAAATATAGGTTGTTCACCCTTATTCTCTAATTCTACTTTTTCTTTTGAAATTTCAATATCTCCAGTAGATGAATTCTTAACTGTTTTAAATATATGGTCCATAATATATTCTCCTTAAATAATAAATGGAGGGGATTTTCCTACCCCCTCCAAATAATATTTTCATTATTATTTTTATTAACATTAACTTTCTTATTCTACTACATCCCAAACTAACTGAACATCTTCTTTTGCAGTTTCAATGGCAGTATACACTGTACCTCCATCTACTAAATTTGAATTGTTTTGTAAAATAGCGCCTTTTGTACCTGCTGTAGCAGATAACTGACCATCCGCCTGAGATACAGAAGTAATGTAATCGCCTGTAGGAGCAGTTAAATCTAAGTTTCCTAATTTTGTATCGATTGCCCCATTTACACTTGTAGCTAAATCGGATTTACTTGCACTTTTAACATGTCCTAAAGTATCAATTATTACATCAGACACAACTTCTAAACCAGATACTGCAGAAGGAAGAGCGGAACTTCCTGTTGTTGGTTTTGCTTGGTGAGTAAGTGTAACATTACCACTTAATGTACCACCACCTGTTAAACCTGTACCTGCGGAAATCTGAACGGTTTTAAGAGCATAAGAAGAACCATCGCCTAATTCATGCCAAGCTGTACTCCATATGAATTCCTTTGCTTGATATAAAACTACATCTCCTGCTGCAGCAGTAAGTGGTTCTCCATCAATAGTTGCTGTTTCTGTACCGCCATCGGTAACTGCTGTAGAAGTTACACCTTTGTAGTGCATTGCTCCAGTTATTTCACTAGCAAGTTCTTCAAGTTCTTCTTTAGTTGCACCGTCTGTTACTGTCATATAATCCGATGAATCTTCAAAGGCCATATCTCCAAATATTTCACCGGAATCTGTAGTAGATGTTGTGCTATCAGAATTTGTAATAGTAAGTAAAATACCATCACCCGTTGAATTAACAGATGCAACTACTGATGACATTTGAGCAGGAAGTGTAAATGTGGTATTCTGATCTGTTATTGTATGATCACTTACACTGGTATCTGTCATTGCAGTAAAAGTACCACCCGGTGTTAATGTAACAGGTGTACCTGTTGTATCTGTACCCTTTGAAAGAGTTGGAAGATTACTTTTAGTTATCTGAAGATGCTTGGTATTGTAATCTAATGTTATATTTGATACATTATTACCTGTTCCAGATACATCAATATCCTTTACATTGTATCCTTGAATATCTGTCGGTTCTAAGTGGTCTGCTATAAGAGCGCTTCCTAACCATATAGACTGATTAGGTTCATCCAAATATATTGTATTTGGATCTGGACTAGCAGGTAATGTTTTGCCTGTACCTATATAAACAAATTTTACAGGACTTCCTTTTGTTACAGCCATAATTACTCCTTAAACGGTTTCCCAATCACATATGTTATCTTTTATTCTGTTATCAACTGCTTTCGCAGTAGGTATTTGTCGATGAGTGGATTCATCGGTTATAGCTTCTACAAATTGGTAACTTCCAAATCTTATCAATGCATCTACATCTAGATTTACAATATCCTGATTAGGAGTATTAAACTCCATTGTCAGTATTCTTTTTGTTTCTCCGGAAACTTCTTTAACAGATAAAGAAGCAGATTTTAAATTTCCAGATATTCTAAATTGAGATGTATCAATACTGGATATTATTTTTCCATCTTTCCCTAAAAGTTTTATGTAGGTTCTTTCATCTTCAGATTCTAGTGTTAAAGATATTGAACTACTTATCCCTTTAGAATCTTGAGAAAGTAATGGATCGTTATCTACTACTCTGAATCCATCTAATATTGAATCTACTATTGCTTCTACATACTCTTTTAGAGCGGAGTCATCCCCCTTTATTATTTCTAATGTTCTGGTTTTTTGATGCCAAACTATATCAGATATTATTACACCTTCACCAGTTTCTATTACATTTATATCTTTTCCTATTGCAAATCTAGAATTTCCTAGATATATTTCTCTTTTATCTTCTACAAAATATATTGTGTTTGGATCTTTATCTAAATCTACGAAATTACTAGACTTACCTCTACTAAACAATACCGGTGTATCGTTCATATTGCCTCCTCATTAGAATGAATTCCATACACAACGGAAATGCATCAAGTACTCTATCTGTGTGTATATGTTCTCTAATGTGTCATCAGGTACCCAACTCTGTAATTCCTTAGAAAATTTAAAATACTTTGTTTGACCCTCAACATCATTTACTTTAACTATTCGCCCATCTTGAACATCTTTTTTTGATATCTTATTTAATTCTTTAAGATTATCTACTGTTATAAAAGTAGATTTTAATTCTTTATAATCTGCTTTTGTAAACTTAGCAAGTATATCTCTAGGACACGGAGGATAAGGAGGATAGAATTTTGGACTGCATCCTTCTTCAGATACTACTATTATTCCTTCTAAATCCTCTGGTTCTGTTGGTAGTATTTCTCCACCCGGTATTGATTTAAAATACCATCCAGAATACTGTTGATTCTTATACCAATACCAACCACAGTGTATGACCCATTTGATATCGGGGAATTTTTTGAGGATAACTATGTTCCCATCATACAGCCGTATTTTACTTTCAGGAACATCTATACAATCCATATTTAACCCCCTTCCTATCAATGCTCCAATATGTATATATCATCTAAATCTGTAAGTAACAGAGGTTTAACTTCTTTTGGGTTCTTAACATTAACAAGATACCATCCGCAAACAGGACGATTTCCTCCCCAGGAGTACCATCCATGAAGTGCTTTCCACATTACTGTTTCAAATCTTCCTAATCTTACTATATCACTTTCGTGTAATGTGAAATTAGTATGTGGAATCTTAAGTTCCATACATTGTTTCATAGAATACCTCCGAATTTGGTCATAGATATAAAAGGTTCAGAATTATCTATGAATAAGGGAGATATATCGTATTACAACCAGAAATAAAATTGGTGAGAGCTTAATCTCTAGTGTCAAGATTTAAGCTCTCACCGAAATTAGAAAAGGAGTGTTGATTTCTATGCAGCAACAAGCATCCGTCCAGCTTGTTTCTCAAGTTCTATTCTTCTATCAAGAGAATAATCCTGAGCAACTTCTGTAACAGCGTTGATAAATCCCCAACGATTATTCTCATACCTTCCTGATCTTACAACATCTACAATCTTGCAAGATTCTTGTTTAGATACATCCATATATCCATGGACATAATCGACTGCCGTATCCAGATCCGGATCAAATGGCATCTCTGTAGATCTTGTTTCTTCAATACTTTCAGTTACATCATATAGGATTTCAGGAATCGCGGATACAGCTGAAATGAGATTGTTTCTGAAATCTTCTGTAGCTATTCCCATGTGTGTCTTTCTATAAACCTGTCCTAAAGTTTTTGCAGGAAGCATCAGACCATTTGTGCATACTTGTTTGTAGATAAAAGCGCTGATGGAAAGACTATTTTTTCCTACATCACTAGAATCGATGATGAAACCTGGAAAAAGATCACCCTCTTCCTCACCGTGAACATCCAGTGGGCTATCACTTATCATTCTTACATGAAGTTTATCTGGGCTGAGATATGACCCCTTTACTACATATTCAGGTTTATCTTTCATTACTTGAAGAATATCAGAAAGAACTAAGTTAGAATCATAAGGGCTGTATTTTGTAGAAAGCATGGCCTTAACTCGACTATACGTTGTCCTTACAAACATAGGACTTTCGTAATCTCCCAGCCATTCTGAAACATTTTCTCTAGCGAGATCTGGATGTTCTTCGATGCACCTATTAACATATCCGGAAGGAATTTTGAGCTTCTCGCAAAGCTGACTAAGAGCAAAGTAGCTCATCGGCATGTTGTTGATAGATCCATCTTTTGAATTCATGAAATTGAGTTTAGGCTCTCTCAATTCTTCATCGACATCAAAATCAAGATGATCGGGATCTACTACAAAATCTTCAGAATTTGCAGCAAAATCTTCTGCGGTCTCAAGCATATCCTCAAGACCTCTTTCTTCTAGCTCTTCTCTTACCTGTTCCATAATGTACCTCCGTTCTATAGAACACTTGATTTAAGATTACAAGTATATTATAGGGTATATTTTATGTGATGTCAAGTAATTTCTTGGAATATTTTAAATAAAAATAAAAATGCGGGATACAGGAGTCGAACCTGCATGTGTTTCCACGACGGATTTTAAGTCCGTTGCGTCTGCCATTCCGCCAATCCCGCATATTTGGCAGGGGTACCAGGACTCGAACCTGGGCATCACGGAGTCAAATTCCGTTGCCTTACCACTTGGCGATACCCCTAAATATATTTATGATTAAATTTTTCTCATTTTAGAATTCCACTTTTCTATAACATCCTTTTCGGATTCTCCCCACACTGTTTCTCCGCATTTCTGGCATCTAAGTGCTTCATAGAATCTGCATTCTTCAGAATCATATCTAGAAATATGAGATCTTCTGTTACATCCACACTTACAAGGCACCATGCGTTCCTTCTTGTTTATTCTTACTAACTTATATCCTAGATTTTTTGCTTCTTCTTTAAGTTTCTCTAACTTATCATAATCTTCTAAACATTCCATATTAAAGAATCCCCTCCACATGAACACTATTTGCTTCACACCATCTACCAAGTACACTTTGCATAACATCTTGTAGTGTTAAGAACGTGTTTGTTTTAGAAATTTCTGGAGAATCCTGCAAAGCAATGGCCTTGTATCCAAAATTATCATCAGTTCTAACTATCATGTATTTTGATAGAAAATTAGAATTTCTTGAAGTTATCATTCTATATGCAACATCTTTATAAGAAAGAGGTGTATCTAACTGATCTGTCATCAACATATTTTTCTCTACAACATTTGCATACGTGTACTCATTTTTATGCGTGATCATACATTCTATAATGTGGGTTGTTCCGTCACTATAATTTCCAACTATTCTTATAGGTGACATTAGTTATCCTCCGGCATATTAAGCCAATTTCTTAACTGTTTATCATATTTAAAAATACCGTAATCATGTAATACACTAACATAATACTGATAATCATCTTCTGTGCAACTCTCCCTCTCCTTTGCTCTTGCTTTCACAGTTTTCTTAACTTGATTATATATTCTCTGTACCCTTCTATCCTCGAATTTCAATTGTAAACTCCTTTCCTTTTATATCTTTTACTCCTGCAAATATCATCTGTACATCTTTTATTTTCTGAAGATTTTTGAATATATTCTCTATATTCTTGTTGTCTAGATGATCAAACATATCATCTACTAATATTAGTCGAATACGAGAATCACCTATATTTATTAACGATAACATAAGTGCTAAAGCGTATAAACACTTTTCTCCACTAGATAAAAGATTATATGGAATGTACTTATTTTGACGCATCAGACCGAAGGAGAAACTGTTCGCTTTCCCTACAAGGTTGAAATATACATTCACAGTCTTATTGAAAAACTTGTGCACATATTTATTCATATTATCGGAAAGTATATCAAACGGGGATCCGTCTTCTGTTTGATTTTGAAGTCCATTTACACCAGTTAACTTTTCCCAGCATTTTACTGCCTGTACTTCTTGATCTAAATGGTACTTATCAAGTGTTATTTTCTCAATCAATCTATTGTATTCTTTATTTGCTTCTAATTTTATCAACTTGTTATTTAATTCGGATATTTCTTTCTCCAATTCTTCAGAATTTCTTGAATCTGAAATTTCTGGAACAGATCTTATCTGTGATTTAAGAGAATCACGTCTTTGATATGCTGATTCAATTTCTGATAAGGTAGAAACAATATCATCTAATTTTAATTGTATATCCGATATATTGGTTTCTATATATTCTTTTTTCTGTTCTATCTCCTCTTTTTCTTCAAGTTTATTTTTCAGATCTTTATCGATTTTCTGCTTCCTGCTCTTAAGATCTGAACAATCTATAGACAGTATTGGACACATTGTGCCGGATTTAGATAATTCGTTCAATGTTCTCCAAGATACCGTTACATCGATCAACTTTCTGTTAATTTCTTCAAATTCTTTTTCGTATTTTTCTTTCTCTTCTACTAATTTTTCTTTCTCTTCTACTAATTTTGAATAATTTTCATCAGAATGCAAAGAATCTTCTAATTCCGAAAATGATTTTAAAGACTCATATATGTGCTTATTCGTTTTCTCTATGGATTCCCTTTCAATCTGTATTTTTCTGAGGTTTTGAAGTGCGTATATTTCAGATTTGCATTCAGATATATCTTCATCTCCACCAGAAACATCCTCATAATATATCTGAGACTTTATAGTACCTTCTACACGCTGTAATTCTGATTTCTTGAACGAAAGTAGTTCCTTAAAATATTTATTTGCTGTTCTTATTCCTTCTACTCCCTGGAGATTTTGAACATGATTGATATTTTCTTGAATGAAATCTTCCTGAACTTCCATTATTCCTGATTCACTAAGAGAATTTTTCAACTCATCTTCCCAATCAACCGTTACATCTGATTTTGGAAGGAAATTCAAGAACCAATCTTTCAATTTATTAGAAGTCATTCCTAAAAATTCATTGAAATTGAAAATAGGAAGTTCCATAGATCCGATTACACCCTTTAGATCGTAATTCTTGGGAGAAATATCTAAAGAACTTGTTACATTAGATGGAGTTCCGCAAAATACACGAGATACAGATATTTCTTCCCCCTCATCATCTAGATAAAGTGTTACAGCAAGCGCTCTTCCTCTTGCATGACTGAAAATAGAAGATTTATTCTTATCAGTTCCTGGAATATATCCTAACAGAGCCAACTGTATTGCTTCTAAAACAGTAGATTTTCCAGATCCATTTGGCCCCTTCAAATAATTAAGCATATTAAATTCATATGCTTTCTTTTCTACATTGTGAAACCCTTCTATTTCTATTTTCTTTATAACCATTCTATTTCCCCTCAAAATAAAAATATCTTCATTTATATTAACGATTCAAATCGTCAATTATCTTATTTGTCCACCTTCTTCTACTCTTATTTCCAGAAAATCTATATACATATGTACCATCTACAAAATCATTGGTAGTGAATTTCAAGGATTCTCTCATTCTTGAAAGTACTAAATCTACAATATTTATCTTATCTGTACTTTTCCTATGATGCATATCAAGATAAACATAAATCAAAGGATCTATATTTATATCTCCAGAACATATATTTACTACATATTCAGTATCTTTCCATCTTGCATCCCCAGAAAGTCTTCTAGATAAAGTATGTAAAAAATCATAAGTTAATCCACTACCCCTATCCATTATTCAGCCTCCAAAACATACAACCTAGATTTAGCTCTTGTTATTCCTACATAGTATACATTTTTGTTTTCTTCACTAGAAAGCGGAAATGATTTTCCTCCGACTCCAACAAGTATAACATTATCAAACTCAAGACCTTTTACAGAATGTACTGTTCCAATATAAACACTATCATCTTCAATCATTCCCGTACCGGATAAAGCACATTTGATATTATTTACTAAATCTGAATTATTTTCAATTCCTTCTGGAAATCCTTTAGGCTTTACAGATATTTCTTCAAATATATTGTACCACTTGGATTTCATATCGTCATTACTTTTAAGTTCTTCTTTTACTTTTGTCATTAATTTTTCATATTTAGATATAGTTTTGTTTCTATAGAATATTTTCATAAATTTGTCGAACGGAAATTTCTGTGATTTAACATCATATTCTTGACATTTTGTTAGGAATGTAGGATATTCTCTATCTGATAAAAATGATGAAAGCCAATTAACAGAATCATCTAGATTTTCTTTATTTGAATATTCAATTACATGCAGCCCTATATCCGCATTAGATCCTAACGAATATGTTAATCCATTTTCCGTATACATTTTCTGAATTGATTTAACTTCTGCATTTGTTCTGCAAAGTATAGCTGTTTTCCCTTTCCAGCTGTTAGCATCTTTGCATAATTTCAAGCAATCTTCATCATATATGCTATATCTACTATTTGCAGACATATATTGATTATGTACTTCTTCTCCATATCTATGAGATTCTATTGCTATTCTAAAAGAATCATTTGCATATCGACTTATTTCATTTGCGTAATTACAGATAGGCTCTGTAGATCTATAATTCTGATACAACTTTATTGTAGTCCAATTCTTATCTTCTGCTAACGATTTTATTATTGAAGAATCCGCTCCTCGGAAACCATATAAACTTTGTAATGCATCTCCTACAACAAATATTTTAGCACCCTCAAAGGACTTTACAAATTCATACTGTTTCTTATCTGTATCCTGAAATTCATCTACAAATATGTATTCATACTTATTTAAATACTCTTTTATAGAACCATCTTTCTTTTTGAATAATTCGCAAACATCATAACAAAGATGATCAAAAGTTATAAGATTTTTCATTTTCATCAATCTGTCTTCTGCAGATCGGAGAATCTCTAAATCTTTTGTTTCCTTCATTGTTAAGTTTGAACTATTTTCATGTATCTTCTTATCAGACAGTTTTATTCCTGTTTGTTTTTTAGCATCTTCCTCAATCTTTCTTATTTGGTATTCTTCCGCTATCCAAGGAATTCTTTCATATCCTACCTTTTTTCTAACAGATTTATCACTTATGATTAAAGAATAACAAAATGAATGAAAAGTACAGAATTTCGGAACATCATTGTTTGATGTAGATTTAAATCTATCTTCCATTTCCGATGCTGCCGCATGTGTAAATGTAAGAGCAAGAATACAATCTGAGGATACACCATCCTGTATAAGACGATGTATCCTCTCCAACATAGTATATGTTTTTCCCGTACCTGCACCTGCTAAACAAAGTATTCTTTTATCATTACAGCTTACAGCTTCCTTCTGCTCTTTATTTAACATTTCTACCTCAAATTCTTGTCCTTTTTGGATTCGTCATATAGTACACCAAAAACACCTGTTAAGATTATTGAAATAATTGAAAACACTATCGCAATAACCAAAAAGATGAAACTATCACCATCTACGTCATGAATGCACAAGATGGACCCTATCAAAAGTATAGAAATCCAAGTGAACAAAATACGTAAAAATCTCCAAACCTTATTCATGATTACACCCCCTAAATCAAAATACCTGACCCTATCTCGAATATTCTTCCTCAATTTCTTTTAGGTTCTCCGCACACTCCCAAATATCTTCTTGAAGTTTGAAAAGAACAGAAAACTGCTTCTCATACTTGCGGATATCACTTTCGTTTTCACAAGAATCATACTTGTGTTTCAACTCTTTAAGAATAGTTTCAATATCTGTAGTTTCTACTATTCCTGCTTCTACTATTCTTTCTGAGATATTTTCGCTATAGATGTTCTCTTTTTCCTTACTATCAGATAACAATTCGTTGAATAACTTATTGTACCCATCTTCTCCTACTACCATCTCTCCTGTTTCATTATCCACGTATTTCACGAGATTCATTGTAGGATTGCTTGATCTTTCATCTACATACAGCTTATTAAGTGTTAACATATTTCTACCTCCGTTCTATTGAACCATTGATATTTGATTACGTATAAATTATATAATATATTTTACCAGAAGTCAAGACTTTTTTATCTTAACAATTATTAATAACGATACAAAAATTAAATACGGCCTGGAAAGACCCAGACCGCATTTAATATAAGGAACTCATGGACTTAGATGATTGCTAATTTTGTATTTTCTTCCATACTGCTTTCTTCAAGATTAAATTTTACATCTTCATGATCATAATCATTATCTGAAACCGATACATTATAGATTAAATCTGCGTATCCTTGAATTCTATATGTACCAGACCCACCTAATTTATCCTCAGTATATTTTTCAATCACTGAAATTATATCTTCATATACATCCCATACATCAATAGATCTTCCATCTCCAGTTTCTATACCTTCGTACGGGTCTTCAATTCTCATTTTTCTCAAATCTTCATCTAAATACTTGTCGAAATTTAAGTACCCGTCTTCATCTACATCAAATCTCATATCAACAAGTATCTCACCTTCTCCTACTTCTATATCTGTGATAGGTTCAGAATCGGTTTCTGCATCTGGATGTGTTTTCCAGTAAGGATCTCTTACATCTTTATAACTTAATATCTTCATATTTTCACCTTAAAGTGTCTGAACTTCATTGTAATAAATATTGCAGATTTCATCAGAAAGCCAACTATATTGTCTTTCAAGATCCGACTCATCGGATATGTTATCCATATCTATATTTGCTTCTACAGATTGTACTTCATCGTCATGAATATTATCGGTAAAATCAATAACAAGTCTATTGTAATCTACAATATACACATCTTGTAATTCTATATCAATTTCAGAATCAACAGTTGTTCGAATCTCTTGTTTTGCATCGTATATTACAGTATCTGCAAACTGAAGTAATGTATCCTCCGAAAAGAAATCTGATGCAGATCCTTCTGCAGATGCAGATATACCTACTGTATTTGTTGCTGAATTCATGTCTTTAAGCTCCTTATTCTTCCAACGCATAAGTTTATAATCGTGATTACCTAATCCATATTCAGCATCTCCTAATTTGCTGTAGTAGATACCGGATTCCGCATCCTCACGTTTATCATATACAAAATTAGGTTCTCCATCTCGCATCTCTACATATCCATCATCATAATCATCAAGATTGATGGATGAGTCCACATTTTCAATTTCGGAATCATTATACCATATGTAACAAACAGTTATTCCTGGCTCGTAAACTTCAAAATAAGCTTCAGGATCGATCTTCTGAATAATTGGGTTAAGTTCTTCATTGAGATCAAACATACTATCTAATGACAGTTCTGCTCCAACCTCAATGTATATAGCTGTTGAATCTCCAAATTCATCAGATGAATGTTTTATGTCTGTATCTACTCTAGACCACTCATCTGCTTCATCTTCAGGAAATCCGTTCTTCTCTAAAAACTTAACTGTTTTATCTTTTATTTCTTGTTTTATTTTTGGAAGAAGTTCTTTTACCTTTTCAAACCCTAACTTCATTTTTATCTCCTTATAAATATCTTTCCTGTATGGGCTGTTCCCCTCCGCAATATTCTATCATTTGACCGCAGTTATTCTGAAAGAAATACTGATTTCCATCAATATTGGATATGAATAATTGATGGCACAAAGGGCAAACTTTTATCTTGTACATCTAAGCATCCTTTACTACCCACTTGAGGAACTGTTCAGAATCTTTATCGCATAATGGACATTTTCCATGAATGCTTTCTACAGGTTCATCAGATTCAATAACTGCAGAAATAAATATTCCATGGCATTTTTCACATTCTGCAATGTAGTGATTTGAAATATTGTTATCTGTTTCAATATTTTCATCATCTTCAGTTATTTCATCTATGTTGTCTTCCATGTCCTCAAGAGTATCTTGCATATCATCTATTGAATCCCCAAGATCATCTTGATCAAAATCATCAGGATCCGGACGATCTTCTGCGGGATCCCCAAAATCAAAATCATCATCGGCAGCAACTATACGGGATTTTTTAATTTTCATAGTGATGCCTCCTTTCGGATATATAAAAGGTTCTAATTATTATTTTCTAACCTCTCTATGATATCCTTAGCACTCAGCCATCCTTCTACATCTTCATTCAATCTGCAGATAGATCCACATGCTTCCATCAATCCATTTTTGTATCCATAAGCATACTTATGAAAAACAACATCCCAATCTTTGGTTGCAATCTGAATACCGTTAAAAATCATATTTTTCTCATATTCTATATTGTGATCTTTCAGGTAATTTTCTACTTTAGATATTTCCCTCAATCCTTTTTGAATATTTTCAAGCTCCTTATCCAATTGTTCTTCTTTATTATTCATAATCATCACCATATCTTCCATCTTCATCTGATAATGTATCCCACGACAAGGATACATCTGTATTTGCATATTCATACTCCCAAGGATAGTTTATTCTATCACATTTCGGGCACTTCCATATAATTCCGCAAGTAGTATACATCATTGGAACCATATACTTTCCGCAGTACTTACATCTTTTAAAACATATCATGATTTTCCTCCGGAACAGCATATTTGGTTATAGATAACTGATCTGCAAATTGAATAAGATGTACCAAAGGATATTCTTCATTTGCTTGCTGAAGTTCGTTCAAATCTCCATCAGCAACTCTCCATACGCCCATGTGCCATCTTATTGCTAATGCTTCTTCTGTAGTAAGTTTGAAAAATTTCTGGCATAAAAACATAGATGATACTCCGTGTCCAAAACATGTAAATGGAGATTCTTTACACCTGTATGCCGGAACAGATTCCCAAACTCCTGTGTTTTCATTTTTTACATTTCGCATATATTTTTCATACAGCCCAATCTTGCACCAATCATGTACTGCCGATACTAATATTGCAGAAGATTCATCAACATCCTTTGATTTAAGATTTGAGGTTTCCTTAAATTTAAATATATCAGTTTTCAATAATTCTTTACATTCATATATTACATCTAAAGTATGCTGAAGAAGTCCTCTTGGAACTGGTGAATGAAATCTAGTAGAAGCAGGAGCAGTATAGAAATCTGTTGATCTTAACCATTCCAAACATCTTTTGATCTTATCAATCGCATAATCATCTTCTTGAGAATGTACAGAACATTTCAGAAGTAAACTTCCAATAAGGTATCCTTCGTACAGATTAATCATGCTTGTTTTCTTATACGGATTGAATTCATTGCACTGAACAAGATACTCCGGCCTGGTTTCTTTAAACCGGATAAAGTTTTCTTTTATTTTTTCGGAATCAGGGTCATTGCAAACAATATCATCTCCATTGATATGCGTAAGTGTATGAGGATCAATCTTCATACCCCATACCTCCTTGAATTCTTTATTTTCTTGATCATTTACATAGATCTGCCAAGTAAACATATCAATCTTTTTGAACCAGTAAAGAAATGTAGATTTGTTATTTTTTGTTTTGAGTTCCTCTAAATCAAACATATTGATACCTCCTACATATCATACATAACGACCTTGAAGTCATGAAACCATAATCTTCCAAGTATACTTGAATCTACATATTTCATACCTTTACTATTTTCTTGTACATCCAACTTTTCATACTTTGTATCTTGATCATGAATATGTATAGATATGTAAAGTTTATTTTCTACTATACCATGTGCATACATAATCAATCCTGGCACTATTTCCAAGTATGCTTTGTGTTTATGTTTATTACAATATAATCTTACATCCAAATGATTTCACATCCTTACAAACTAAATTATTAGGTCTAGTAATATTAACGATTCTAAATTAAAAGACGCGATTTCTCGCGTCTTTTAGGATGGAAATTGAATGAAACAGAACCTTTAGGTAGGTTTCACCTATATGATAACAGCATTGAAGCTGGTATCACCATTCATAATCATAATAGTGAACATTTACATAATCATCCACTAATCTTTTTCTGTGGCCATAATCTTCTGGATACCAAATCATATTATCATCGCAGTAACCCGAATTAATATCAGTTTCTACTACATCCTCAACTACATTTTTTACATCTTCAATGTACGGTGGTTCATCCTGATGTTCTGTATTGTCTTGCCATATATCATACAGTATGTCATCCACATACTGTTCAAATTCTGATATATTTTCGTGATTATTCATAATACATTGTCCTCGTTTCTGTAATCTAAAAACTTTTTTCTATTGTTTGGAATGGTCTTTATTTCTCTATATGGAATCTTCCACTTGTCTAGCTTCTTGATATTAACCGACTTGATATTATCTTGTTTTGCTCTATCTATATCTCTTATATCAAATATGAATGCCCTTTTGTGAGTTGCAAATAAGACAATCACTATTCCATGTACATGATCTATTTTAGATTTTTCAAGCAGATGATCAAATTGATAATCAGTTATCCTACTGAAATCAAATCTATCTTCCCAAGTTGCTTTTGATTCTATATAATAGAATTCTGGGGATTTAAATAATACGAAATCACATATATTTTTACTTCCCCAAAATCCTGTGAGCTGATCAGGTATTCTGTCGAAACAGTAACCTTCCTCGGGTCTATCTAACCATTCTTTGATCTTCTGTTCTGCTTTCTTGCCAAGACCATCATTCATTTACATCTATGCCATAATCATTTTCGTATTCGTATGTAATATCCTTCTTAACATCTGCTTCAAGTATACCAACTCTTTGATCAGATAATTGAGCATCCCCAATAATATCTTCTATCTCCTGCATACTAAATTCTACAGGAGCTACTACATCGATATTTACACTTACAACTCTATTTCTGCTACTGCTAGAAGCTATCCTTTTCATATTACTACCTCTCATCATAATATTTGAGAAGATAATCTATTGTAGTATTTATGAACTCTTCTCTTGCTGCATCATAATCAATGTCTGTTTCTTCCCCTGCCCAATCGGGATCGTAATCTTTAAATCTTGAACTTGCTCTTTGAACAAGGTTGTCTTCAATATCTGCAACTAATTCATCAATGTACTCATATAACTTGTTTCTTATATCCATTTCTTCCTCCGATATAAACTAATTAATATCTTCTACAACTTCTGGAACACCATTTATTTGAATATGTTTAACTTGTCTATTATTATCATCATATTCATAGTCATATCCATATGAATCTATTTTTTCTAATATTCTATCAAATTCCTCATCATTTGATTTAGGATCTGACTTGCATTCAAACATCAAATTAACTGAATTGTCTAGATCCACCTCTCCAATGAAATTAACATTTGGAAAGTTTCTATACATATCTTGTACTATTTCAGTTGCATCTAATTTTCTAGAACCTTCAGAAGAATACACATCTTCTTCGTCATCAGGACTTTCGTAAGAGTTAAACCATTCTTCTGCTTCTTCTCTATTTTCACATTCCCAATCAGCATCTGAATTTTCTGGATAATATATATCACTATCTCCGAATGTAAAAACATATTTGTCTTCAAATTCATTGTACCACATATTATAATCTGTATAGAATCCATCTGTATCCTTTACAGATTTTTGTTTTACTAGTTCCCATTCGGTATAGCCGCCCTCATATTCTTCGGGATTAAATTCTTCTTCCGAACAACGTACTTTATGATTCATATCTACTTCTCCCACATACCTAAAAATTTAGCAAGATTATTATCACAAGCCATAAGAAGATCATAACATTTTTGAACAGATTCAATTTCATCTTTAACAGAATCGTCATTCCAATACTTATCTTCCATACCAGATATATGCTCCATTGCATGTTTCAGCATGGTATGAAGTGTTGTTATATCATATTCGATATCATAATCTTCGTTTATATTGTAGCCTTCATTAGATACTACCCTTTTCATTTTCATCCTCCTATCTTAATGAGTGTACCAATCACGATATTCTTGCTCATCTGCAGGAAGAATATCTTCAATAGATATATCATACAATCCCATATTTTGGAACTTTTCAAATGCCTCTTTTGTATCATTTGCAGATGTTAAAGTTTCTGCAAATTCATCTCCTGATATTCCGTCCTCTAAACTTCCAGGAGTATATTTCATTACTTTGAAATATCTTGTTTTAGGTACAGCTTCTTTTATATCATATTTATTTAACGAATCTGTTGTGAGAATAACATCTGTTAAGAAATAATCCCCCTCCGGCATATATGCTGTATCTAATATATCCAATCCTTTTGGAACAGATCCCGGACCAATTCCATGCTTTGTAAAGTACCAGTATACATTATTTTCTGGAGGCCTTACAAATTCTTCAGATGCCATTATATCTTCGGACTCATCAACAGGCTGAATATCTTCATCATTTATTATTTCAGGATTTTCAATTATGCTGTTTATTTCTTCTATTATTTCTTCTGATTGTTTTTCTGGATCTTCATCAAGTTCATCAAAATCATAAGTCAATTCAAATATCCATTCAGTTTCAGGATCTCCTTCAATGCCGACATCTCCCCTAGTTAAATCTGTATTGACCATAGCGAATAAAGCATCTTCTGACTTATCCCATACTATATATCCTGAATCTAATTTTTCTTCGACATCCTTCTCTAATTCTTCTACATAATCATCTGTAATTTCTACTGCAGAAGTTATCTTATCACATTCCTCTACATTCCAGAATTCATCATCTACAGGATAACCAAAATGCATTTCAAAATCTTCAGATAATTGATCGTGATTGTATATCCAATCTAAAATTTCATCATAACTTAGATTTTCAATATTTTCTGTTCCAAAATAATCACATATATCTTCCCAAACCTGATTGTGATCTGCAAGCCAATCAATAATTTCTTCCTTACTAAGTTCTTGATTCTCGCCAGTATCGGAAGACATTATATCTTCTGAAGCAGATAATTCTTGTATTCTATTTTGAAGAATACTCAAGAATTTAGCGGGACTCCCTTTTTGGTTTATTTTACTCATATCAATTGTCCTTCTTCTATTTCATCTAATTCTGCGTCAATATCATCTGCGATAACATCTGCATCATCAGTTATTGAATCTCCATCTGGATCTAATACTAATTGATCCAACGGCATAGCAAAATCAAATATTTGAGAATCATGATCTTCATCTAATGTAACTGTAGTTGAAATTGAATCATATTCAGAATTGTATTCCATATCAACATCATCTATCATATAATGACGACCATATATTTCTTCTGTTGCAGCTCGAATAGTATCATCAATTATTTCTTGCATACCATCTAATTCTGATATATCTTCAGCAGATTCAATGCTACCGCAACCTTCAATTTCATCAAAATATTCAGGATAATTTTCTTCTGTGTCTCGAAACCAATCATCTATAGTGTATTCTTCATCTCTTCCGAACCAAAGTTCTTGTGCTGCATCTTCAATCATCCTCTTAATAGTTGGATCATTTGTATCAAATCCTCTATTAAAGAATCCTGACCTTGCCTCTTCTAATTTTAATTCATAATCTTCATCATCAGAAGCGGATTCAATTTTATCACAGCCCTTGCAATTTGTACCCGAAGAAAGATCTTGTATCTTATTTTCTAAAGCATCCAAAAATTTCTCCGGACTGCCCTTTTTCATACTCTTCATACCATACCTCTCACTTAAATATTATCTGCTATTTTAGATATTGTATCTTGAAAATCTGATTGAAGATTTTCTGCAATTATCAATCCTTCGTTAGAAGCTTCAGCCCCAGATCTGTCTAATTTATCTAATCCACTTAATATGTAATCAAAATCGTCTTTAAGATCAGATATCGCTTCTTGAAGCTTACTTTCATCTCCTGCCGCAGCATTTATTCTGCTTAATCTTTTCATATTATTACTCCTTCTTCAGAGAATCTACTGTTATATTGAAATCAGGATCTTTTGCATTTCCTATGATAGCACTGATAACATTAGATTTCTTCATTCTTCTAGGCTCTAACCAACTACTTAAATCGTCACTATTATTAATATAATATGTATCTACAAATACGCATCTGTATTGTGTTTTAGTTTCTCCATAGAAGAAATAATATCCTGTAGAAGGACGATTCCAACGAGATTCGTATTCAACCATCTCTCTTCCTTTGAATCCAATTCCCTTTCCAAAAGAATCTCTTATATCTTCCTCAAGAAGTTCTCTATCGAAATCTCTATTCTTAGGCCTAGATGGCATATCTTTATAATATTCAATAGAGGACGGAAGTTTATCTTTTATCATTCCCTCCCAATCTACACTCTGAAGAAATTCAATTGCGGAAACTGTTTGCTTAAGAGAATCAAGTTGTTCTGGTGTTACAGCGTTCATTCCGGACCAGGATGATGTTTCGGATTTGACCTTTCCTCCAGAAATAGAAACATCATAAGACCAAGTAAGCGCAACATTTTCGTCAAATTTGTTGTCATCGTTACAACGAATTCTAACCTCAAGGCTATCTAAACTCATTGGGTCCTCATCTTCCCAATCATACCCTCTATCTACACCTATCTGGAATGAAAGAAGATTAAATTTGCTCAATTCTGATTTAAGATAATTTTCAACTGGAGCTGCAGCAGCTTGTTCATCTGAAATTCTTCTACGGTTCCTTTCTTTATCCGCCTCATTATACTTCGACATCTGTTCTTCATATTCTGCCTTTTCCTTCAGAATATCATCTCTTTTGCTTGATACTATTTTCATTTTACATCTCCTTATCATGACCTAAAAGTAAATCAAACAATTTTGGATCTTTATGAAGATCTATCTTGTTATCTATGATGAAATTTGAAACACCTTTCTTATTATACAATATATCGTGTACTCTTTCATCTATAGTATTTATAGTTAATAACGAATATATGTTTACAGAAGATGTGGTACCGATTCTGTGTATTCTATCTTCTGCTTGTTCTTTATCTGCTGGAGTCCAAGGTTCATCATAAAATATGATATTCTGTGCAGCAGTTAATGTTACTGTTGTACCCATAGCGCCAACAGTACCAAGCATAACTGTATACTTCGGATCATCCATGAATTTCTGTTTTGATTTTTCTCTATCTTCAGACTTCATTGTACCTGTATAGGCACATACTTTATATTTCTGAGATACAAACTTATACAAGGTTCTTAACGGTTCTACCCAGTTTGAAAATATAAGTACTTTTTCATTACGTTCATGAATTTCTTCAAGTAACTCAAGTAATCGTATCAACTTCGCATTCTTCTTTAAATAATCCGTATCTACATTCAATTCTTCATCCACAATTTCTGGACTTCCGTTTACTTGACGCAATCTAAGTAGTTGTGTCATAGGATTCAAAGATTCTACTATTTCTTCTTTATGAGATATAACATCTTTAAGAACATCCTGATAAAGTTTATTTTGGTATTCTGTATTTTCTACATATTCTGTATACTGTATCTTAGGAGGAAGATCTAGAACTTCAGATTTCAATCTTCTTATCATGTTTCCTTGAAGCATCGCTTTAAGTTTTGGCATATTTTTATACCCTACTATTTCATATCCTCCGTATCCTCCATATATACAAAAGTCCTGACACCAATTCCAGTAACTATTACATGTATGGCCATTTATTACCCTCAATGGCAAGAAAAGGTCAGTAGGTTTATTTGTTATAGGTGTTCCTGTCATTGGTATCCATTCAGCATTGTTATCAGTACTCCTTTTTATTCTAAGTATCTGCTTTCCTTGCATAGATTGTGGAGATATATTCTTATGAACTTCATCCATCGCAATCATATTTATTTCATGTGAATTTACAAGTTCTATTATTCTATCAACAATCGGATATTTCTTTTTAGATTTATATCTTAATGCTTCAATATTTATAATGATAAAATATGGAAGATCTTCTTCATCCTTTCCATATTTTTTCATACTGCTTATATCTTCATATTTCTGTAAACTAGAAGAATCATACTTCTTTGTAACTTTATCACGTTTAAACCTAGTACCTAATATATAACCTTCGTATTCACCATTCGTATGAATATTTATCTCATTCTTCCATGTGAATTTTGCTGTATTGACACAGCATATTATTAAACAATGTTTGAACCCATAATGTTTCTTATTATAAAGTGCTATATTTATTGTTTCAGCACTCTTACTGAGTCCTTGCTCATCAGCAAGCAGAAATCCATTCATATTTCCTTTCTGCTCTCTATCTATTGCATACTTGAAAAAATCTATCTGATGCTTATATGGTTCAAACCCTTCCTTTACTCTGAACTTCTCACCCTTCAGATCTATATCTGGAATTGTATATGTTGACTCTAAATTTTCATTCTTATTGATATCCTCATTAGAGTATATATGAACTTCCGATTCATATATCGACCCTCTTATCTGACTCAAGAAGAATCCGAGCTTCTCTTTTTGTATTGTCCACACTTTTTTATCTGGAATCCATGTTCTTCCAGGAACATTCTTCACTCTTGATACAATATCTGGGTCATATGGAAAGGATATCTCATATTTATCTTTATTTTGGATAACATTTATCATTATTTTTGGTGATTCCTTTCATTAGATACCTAAATTAACGTGTATTCATTTTTAGTAATTTTTCCGAACGATTATATTACTGGTTTAATTAAAATTGGTTAGAACTTAAAATAAAAGGTCAAATTTCTAAAAAATAATCAATTTAGAAATTTGACCTTCATAAAATGTTTGTTTAGTTCTTACCACATAATTCTTTATCCAGAAGATGAACTTCATCATTTACATTCTTGATATTAGATCCATCTTCTATCGGATATATTCCGTACTCACATGGAACAGCTCTTCCTTCTTCGATCCAAATTGGATTTGTTGCATCTGTTCCTAATCCGATTACTTCTCCGTCTTCGGATTCATACTTAAATAACTCCATAGGTTCTCCGTCAGGATAATCTCTTACGTAGTCCCCTTCGTAAACCCTTTCTCCATTTTTGTCAAAATACTTATACTCCATAATATGCTCCTTTCCTTTCAAGAATCGATATAATTAACGATTCTATAGAAATATGATTATACACTTATTATATTATATAATATATCAGAAGTCAAGTATGAATATAATAAAATAGGCCCGAAAATAAAAATATTCGGAGCTCCGAACATATGGTGCATAAAAATAGGCCTATTTTATCTATAAATAATGAAAGATTGTTAGGAAATTTGTTGTCTATATATTAATCTTCTGTCCATACAGTTTCTACTGTAAATGAATCACCGTCTGCAAAATAGATCTCTTCAGATTCTGGAATAACATAGAATCCATTCTTTTCTTCTAATTCACAAACTTCATCTCCGTATTTATCAACTAATATTGTCCTATACATGATTTACTCCTTAAAGAAAATTATTATTCTTAAGCGCGTCTTTGTATACATTATTTATATTCTGTATAGCGTTTACAGCTTTATTATTTTTGAATCCTTTATGTGTATCGCAGTAGTTTGCATAATCCGTTATATCCTCATTCAGCTGATCAAAGAATTCTTGAGAGTGTTTAACATCTCTACGTATTTCGTCTGAAGCCCTCAATATACGAGTACGTGCTTGACGTATATCGTTCTCTTCCATCTTATCTGAAAGTTTTACTATATCTTGGCGGATTGATTGTATACTGGATTCTAATTCTTTATAACGGCTTTCTCTTTTATCTTTTCTATCTATGAGAAACTGTATGAATGTAAATATTGCAGAACTACTTACTATGGATACAAGTACTGCTACTGCTAATTCAATTATTGTCGAATTCATACTGTATTCTACTCCTTCCCAATTTGTTATTCTACTCCTAAAGCAAATACTATTCTAACTCCTTTAGCAGAATCCGTAGGAAGTTTACTTACTCCGATAGACGATATTCCGCCATATAAATTTGATCCTGTAGAACTTCTTGTCCAATATTCTACAGAATCTACAGTTATGTATCTCGGGCAATGTTGAAATATCGGAAACGGAATAGAATAATTAATAGGTTTTGTTTCATCAGAATATTCTTGTAACCCTAATTCTGATAAAGCAGGTATATCTATTAGATTTGTTGCACTTGTGCTAAATGTATCTGTATATATTTTTTCTAACCCAATAACATACTGTGGAAATCTATTATCAATTATAGGTGATATATCTTCGGCGAGATACGTTACTAAATCGGAATCTACATATCCTCCAACACCTGGATTAAGTGCTTGTTCATCTACTTGATTCTGAGATGTTCTTAACACATCGTCGGACATAACTAATATATGATGAGGAATTGAAACAGTTTCATAGAATGAATAGTAGTCAAATCCTACAACTCTGTACGTTATATTGTCAATTACCCAATAATCTCCAACATATATGTTTCCAAATTCACCATTATCAATATCTCCTAATATAGACGGATCAAATGTATCTCCTAGATATGCCCCTCTATATATAGAATTGTGATATCCCGCAGATTTATTTGCTGGAATATATGTAAATCTTTCGGTTGTTGTATCTATAGACAACTCCCCAGTATTAGTAGCAAAGTTTATTTCCCCATCAGTTAGATTACTAGGAATACTATAAGAAGATCCTCTGTTAAACTTTACTTTTGCCATATCATTCTCCAATACAATTATCAAATTGTAATTTGAGATTAGTTCTCCAAGAATCTAAACATCTTGTTAAACTGTCTTGAATTGTTATATCTGTAAATGTAGGATATCTTAATTGTATATCATCTATTAATATCTTTATGTTATCTTCAATAACAGCATCTACATCAGAATAATCTGATATTGGCATACCTGTAGAAGATAGTGTATTAAGTGGAATGATACTACCAAATACAACATAATATTTGTTAACCAATTCCTGAAGTTGAGATTGAGCATCATAGAATAACATATTATATTTTCCGCCAGAAGCGAAATCAGAAGTTATACTGGATGCAACTAGCAGATTACTAGTTAAATTATTTAATTCAGATATTATACATTTAAGACCCGTATTTTCAGGATCAGGATCTGGTAATTCAGATATTTCACTTATTGATATTGTATCACTGTAAGGATCATTAGAAATATCCAAAGATATTTCTCCATCTTCTGGAATCATATTCAATACTTCTTCTGAATTCAAAGCGGTATTGAAATTGTTCCAATTTTCTACAGGATCTGTATCACAACATATTTTTTGTAAACATATATCGGTACTTTCAGATCCAGTTACTTTAGACAGTGTTACCTTTACACTTGTATTAACAGGAAATTGAGTTAAATAATTATTTTCAAATTTTGAAAGGACCTCTTTTATTTCATCTCCATTTACTGTTTCTGCTTCAGATTCCTTTAGAATATCCTTCAATTCGGATTTATCTAATTCCGAAACATCCGAATTCTCAGAATTCTCAGAATTCTCAGAACCCTCCGAACCCTCTGATTCATCCTGACCCATATTCTCAGAATCAGTTCCTTCATCTTTAGGATCCACTAATCCAGGAATTTTCTCTATAACATTACACACATTCGGATATACAGTTCCTCCAGGATCCTGTATAGATAATTTTCCCTGAAGCATTCCGTTGCCAATATCTTCAAAATCGCTAAATTTTACAAAATAAGGCTTCAGACTAGTATCTTCTGGAAATTTTGTAAAAACAACATCTCCTTGATTATTTGTCTTTACATCCTCTACATTTCCAAGTTCCTTGAGTGTATCCGCAAATGCATTTCCAAACATTTTTCCAATTCCAGAAACAAGTTTAGATAATAATCCTGCTTCTACTTTTGTGTTAGATATCTTCATAATGATCCTCTTATAGTAATTATGGCCTCTTCTAGGAAGTGATCCAAACCTAGAAGAGGCCTTATAAGTTCACTATCTCTTCGACGGGAACTTACGAACTACATTTCTTTTTCTATTTTTTCTGTTAGTTGAAGCTTTTACCGGCTTCTTATTTTTGATGCTTTTATGAGTAGCCTCAAGGACTTCTTCATCGCCTTCCGGCTGAACTGTATAAACATCATCCTCACCAACAGTGAATTCTACGTCGCCTTCCTCAGTTGTTTCAGCAGTAACGGTTTCATCCGTAACTTCAGCAACAAGTTCAGCAACATCTTCAGCCTCAAACAGGAGATCTGTCGCCTCGGGAGCAACTTCAACTTCTTCACCGGCTGTAATCTTACGTTTCTGAATGAACATATCATATCCTCCTATTAGCATTAATTTAGTACAACTAACTTATCTTTATGAGCTTCTAATTCCTCCCGGATTGCTTCTAGTTCCGCATTTGCTTCGGATAATAGAGTATCACCATCAAGAGATACATTAGAACCCTCTATTTTATATTTTGACCGTGAGCGTCCTAATGCTTTTTTCAAATTAGCTTCGCTCAACCGGATAAGATAATTTATCCATGTGTTATTCTTTATTTCGGAAACATCCTGAAAATCAGGTACATACCGAACAGTTACAACAGATGGACGTGGGTCTCGATGCGTACAATAGATAACATCATTTGCTGCATCAAATGACCATTGGAAGTCAGTAGATAATGTATTTCTAACTTGAGCCATAGCCATTTCAGTCATTATAGGATCTATATTTATAGAAGATGTATTACCGATTGCGCTATAAGTATTAACTGCAGCAGCAACTTGGAATACATTTCCGCTGTCTATAGAACTCATTGTAAGACCGATCCTAGGATATGCCGCTTGAACACCCAACACTCTTTTTGTTTTAATTCCCAGTTTCTTTAGATCTAATCTAGTAGAAAACGGGACCGTTTTATCAACAGGTGTTCTCATATATCTTTTCAACTCTTGAAATGCAATAAGTACTGCTTTTTCAGGTTGAATATCTTCTACATTTTCGTTAGCGGGGATACCGAGCATGAAAGTGATTTGATCTATTATCTCCTGCATTTTCATACTCGATTTCCCTCCTTGTTATTTCTTACAATATCTGCTAACTTATTAGGAGATTAACTCTCCGGATCTTCCTTATCCTCAATGGTAACTTCAAATCCTTGATCAGCAAGGTTCTTACCCATCTGATCCCAATAAATCTCCTCTTCGTATCCTGTAACTTCAAATTCAATGCCCTTAGGATCTTCGCCGGCCGCTTTAGCAGCAGCAGCTTCTGCAACAGCTCTTTCAAACTGTGCGAATTTCGTTGTCGTGTTGGCCATCGGAAGAAGTCCAGGAAGATGTCCCCAACCGTCTACGTTAGTAGCATAGATGGATTTGCCATATTCTTTCTCATCCTCATCTACAGGATAACCCTTTGTGAAAACCGGGCTATCTACATAAGAATTCTCCGGATAGAAAATTCTAGCAATTTCCATTCCATTACGGACGATATCAGCAGTAGGACCATTGTATATGATCTTAACTTTCATTTTCCTACCTCCAAATGAATAACTTATTAATTAGTGTTTATTGAAATTCTTGATCTATTAGATATTAATAGGTCCCAAGAATCTTTCCGGAAATGACTGTATCCGGATTGACAACCTTCATACCATACATTGTTGCGTAACCCTGCTGAACCGAAGAATTAGCAAGACCAACAGCATCTGTATTAGTAAGTGGCATGTACTCCCCGAAGAGTGCACTGTTACGTCTAATATCATTCGACTTGCAGCACATAACCCATTCATCCGGATTGTAAGAAGGATCACAGTAGATTTCAAATCTATCAAGTTTTCCTGCTTTGTACGGACCTACGTTGTCTTCCGAAGCTTCCGCCTGGAAACCTTCGATCATGCTCATGTAGGAAGCAACATTAGTACCAACTACGAGTCTGTTCGGCTGAGTAAGTCTTGTTGCCTGATAAATCGAAGCAGCAGCCTGATTCAGCTTAAGTTTGAACATGTTCAGATAATCCGAAGGTACAACCGAACCCGAAAGTACCGGACTAGCATCCCAGTTAAACTGTGGACGGAACTGAGCAGCAGCCTTAAGAGCCTTGAAGCCCTCTGTGTTAATTTCTGCTGTAAGTTCTGAGAAAGCAGCCTCTTTCGCAAGATCGCCGATGTTCGAACCGTATTCCTGCTGAGCAGCAAATGCGGAATAAATGCTCCAATAGCAAGCAAGCTGGTGTGCTTCAGCAACGATGTTAATTTCATCAAGCTGAAGATAACCCTTGCCCATCTGAGCACCATAATCATAACCGAAGTTACCATCGTGGTCTTCTGATCTAGGACCAACGTTTTCATTATCATACTGATAAGTAGCTCTGATTACATTGTTTGCACCTGCAGCAGCAGCTGTAATCGTAACTTTTCCTGTGCTGTAATCAATGAATCCTGCCGCCGTATTATCAGCAGCATTTACAAGATTTCCATTACCATCGTCTACGATTGAGAACTCAACTCCCTCGCCGATAACAGAAACCGAATTCGGAAGAATCGGAGTATAAACGAGCGCAAGATTCTTAGGATCAATCGCAAGACCCTCTCCCACGATCTCATTCTTTACAACTCTTCCTGTGAAGTTTTCGTCAATTCCTTGACGATTTACAAACGGGCTAGAAAGAATATCTCCCCTGTTAGTCTCACCCTTTGTATTTTCAGCAATGAACTTGAAATACGGAATGAGCTGCTGACGAGATTTCATTGCAACAGAACCAAATACGTCTGCAATCAGAAGTTTCTGAACGAACATCGGAAGAAGCTCAAGAAAATCTGGCTTCGCCATAATGTTAGTTGTATTTGTTGCTGCTGTAATAGCACCGCTACGACGCATGTTATTCGTTAACTGACGAGCGAACATCCTCTGTTCCGGAGTTAAACTCTGCATATTTCTAGAAGCAGTTACAGCTCGTCTGTTTCTAACGGCTGATGTAATGCTCGAACTAGCTTTTACGCTTCTACGAGCAGATCCAACAGACGTTTTACGAGAAGTCTTCTTGATCATGTTATTACTCTCCTATTTACATTTATACAACAATTATAATGTAACAATTTCTGATTCTGTATCCGGTGTAACTGTATCTGCTATATCTTCCGATGTGGAATTAATAGAAGATTTACGTCTTTCGGATGCAGCACTTGAAATGCTTTCTTTCAATTCTGAAACAGTAGTTGAAGAATTGATAGTTACATTATCGAGGTGAACTCCTAAAGCATTTGCATACATATTTCCATATGCATCCTGATACTCTTGGATCAATTTCTGAGAAGCGGTGATTTCATCTTTAAGTTTTTTGACCTTGACATCTAAGTTAGACGTTTTCTGTTTCAAAGATGTATTACTTTCGACAGTTTCTGAAAGTTTTGTCTTTAAACTAGAAATTATCGCATCTTTTTGATGAATAGAATCATCTGCTGCCTCTACCCTCTGTTTATATTTAAGGTTAGCAGTACGAAGAGTTTTCGTCTTTACCTGCGCCTGATATAACTTGTCCTTCATAATCTTTTTGTTTGCTAGTATTTTTTCTTTTGCTGTTCTATCAAATACTAATTTTTGATTACTTACAATTCTTTCAATTGCTTTTATTCTTCTTGATGACAATACATTATTTCTAGAAAGTTGAGATTTTAACTCTGAATTCTCTTCCTCTAAATTCTTAATCTTTGATACAGAATCCATATATAATGTAGTTAATCCTTGTATCTGATCATCTCTTATATCTATATCTTCATCGGTATCTTCCGATTCACATCCAGAAAGCTCTTTCCTTCTGTCTTCCAGAAGTTGATATTCTTCGGATTGCTTAGCAAATTGGGGCTGAATAACATCAATAGCATCGCAAGTATTTAAACTTTCCAGATTATTCTTAACTGCAGCACATATCGTTTTATATTTCTTCTGTGTTTCTGCATCCGATGAAGCTGCTACTTCTGAAAACGTAGGAATTGCATCTGGATATGCAGGAAATGAAACTAAATCAAATCCTCTGAAAACAAATGTTTCAGGGTCAACAGAATTATCTATTATATCTCCTGCCCCTCTTACTGATATACCAAACTGAACTCCAGCATCTTGAAATGATTTTACAATTTTTCCTACAGGAGTATCTATAAGGTCAAATTTTCCATACACTTTTCCGTCATCTTCTATATGGCCTTCCTTCATTACAATACATGCATGCTCAAAATCCATGCAATTTGGATCTTCTGGATGGCCTAGGAAACCTATATAATGACCAAGTTCAATTGCATCCTTATACTCTTCCGAAGCAAATACAGTATCCCAAACTTCCTTTGTAATATCTAGCCCATTCTTATTGGTGATACTTGCATCTGCGCATTCACCCTCAAATGTTCCAAGTATAGAGGCCTTACTGGATATATTGTCCTGTCCTTTTATTTCTTTCTCTTCTTTATTCTTCATACTTCCTCCTACTATTTTAACATCTTTGCTGAAAGCTTTATCATACCACCCAATAACAGAGCTTTTGCTGCTTCCTTTATAAGACCAGACTCAATAGTTTCATCTGCTTCTTTTTCTATATTTATTTCCCCATCTGATTCTAGATTTTCATATGCTTCCATATTGGCATCTTCTACTTTTTCTAAATCAGACTCTTCAACATCTACTTCAGTCTCGCCTTCTGGCTGTAATAGATAAGTAGATTCTCCTACCTGTAACTGTAACTGTCCGTCTACAGTTTCTGTTATCCCTAAATCAACATCTTTTAGTTCTTCAATCTGAGTTAAAACATCTAAAAGTGCTGCCGGAGTAAACAATAAATCTTCCATAATCATACCTCTTATTTTCTAACTTTCTATTGTTACTGTTCGCTGTTCTTCATATAATATAGAAGGTGATCCACTTTCATCTTCATCATATATTATATAATTAATGACAAATGTTCCTGTTTGATCCGTATCTAATGTTTCAGGATCTGTTACAAAATCTACTTCTTTCCCTGTATCGTCAAATGCATGTACACCATATTTTAGATTGAAATAATCTCCCTGTTTTATCGTTATATCATACACTCCAATGAAGTGTGGTTGTGGTGGTTCTGGTATGTATGGATTCTCAGAAGGAACATTTCCAAACCACATACCTTCAGCATAATGATAATTCTTAACTGTAAATATATCACGCATGTTTTCAAATTGATCTACACCACCAATTTGAATCTTCCATACTACTTGTACTACCTGATTTATTCCAACTTTCAGAATATTTTCTTTCAATATCTGTCGATTATGTTTTGCAACAGTTTCTGCAGTTCCTCCTGGAGGTATATCTTCAGGTTTTACACGAGATGCTGACATCGCCCAGTTTTCCGAATTTGGAGGAACTATTCTGTAACCAGCAAGTAATCCATTCTCCCCGCTATCATTCCAATCGGGACTGGACCAAAGTCCTGCTTCTGTTATAAATACATAATCTCTTCCAGGCTCTCTAAACTGTTTAAGTGCACCTGTAGAAATCATGGCACTAAATACAACATCTACTGTTCCCTTTAATTCTGATTCACCTTCTGGAACTATATCTCTGTATGATATCATTTCTCTAGGAAATGAATCCGAAATAAGTTCACAATCTATTGTAAGACCGTCAGTATTCTCTCTATTTTCAAATACAGGACCTAATCCAAAATATGGCCTGTAATTATTATCTGCAGAATCTACAGATTTACAACTACCATCTGAACCATATCCTGGACACTCATCTAAATACTTATCAAATTTGAGTCCTTCAAGGTCCTCCAAGGCTTTCTGATACATTTCATCTGTATCGTCGTACTCTGATTGCCATTTATCTTTTATTTCTTGAAGCTCGTCAATAAGTTGCTTCTTTTCTGGAAATACGCAATCTAAACATTTCTGATGTAGTAAGCATGTTCCCTCAGAATATGGACACTGACGAAGAGTACTCAGTATTTCATCTAATTCGTCTAATCCTTTTGCTATACTCCATTTAAGAGCATATATTTTTTCTCCATGTTCGTCTACTTCCCCAGTATAATACGTTTCTGGAACAAGTATCATGTTTCCGTGTTCATCTACTTCTCCAGAATCAACCATATTTATATAATAAACACAATATTCTATTCTAGGAAGATAATGACCATCTAGATCCTCTTCTATTGCAGCATCATATGTTTCACGATCTGGATCATATTTAGATGAATCTATATATGCTCTATATTCATATGATTTGGTTTCTTCTTGTATATCTTCGTATGATACTTCTATCCAAAGATCTTCTTGTAATGGAGGTTCGGGATCTCCAAATTTATCTATATACTGCTTTCCGCCTTTTATCAGATCTAATTTATCTCTAAGGTCTTTCCATCTATCATATATCTCTTTTGATTCTTCATCATCTGGATCTTCGTCATCCGGCATAACACCTATACCAGCGGGGAGACCTTCTTCATCTTCTTCTTGATTAAGGAGACCCATTGTTCCTAAAGAAATATATAATGGGACATATCTATGTAGCATATCATATCCCTGATTATATATTCCTTCACCAACAAGATAATGCCCTATTCCGGTAATAAGAGAATTTGTTGCACTATTATGTCCGGTATGTTCAGATACAACCTCTCCTGTATCTTTATCTAATACACGGAACATAACATTTTCTTTCATACCTAAGTTCTTTGAAATCTTAAGTATATCCTTCAGTTGTTTATAACCATCAGTTATTCTCATTATTATTCAGCTTTCAGATTAATAGATATATCATCTAAACAATCAATTTCTGATTTTCGTATACTATCATTGAAATCAGAAATATCTTCGTATTCATTTTCTATATGAAGTGTTAACTTCCCTTTTATTCTATTCTCATCCCCGTTTGGATAAACAAAAATACTTACTTGAATATTTTGATTTTTTCTATCATACTGATAAGATGTTACTATTTCCATGTAAGGAAAATCATCCTGATATTCCTCAGTTATTCCATCTTTTATATCTTTACATATTGAATCTATAACATCTTCATCTATTTTCGGTTTATACATTTTAAGGTATCTCCTTCAATTCCATCTCTTCTGCACGCTCAATCATATCTTGATAGTCTTCATCATCTTCCCAATCCTTCAGGTCTTCCGAAATATCATCTATGTGAAATGTTTTTCTAGAATACCTATGCGAATTTAATCCTTGTATAGTAAATTTATAATCCTTTGGTGTTATTTCTTCTGTATCTTGTTCATCCAATTTAGAATCTATACGTCTATGAAGATTTGGAGTTGTATATCCTAATTCGTCAAAACTAATTTCTGCTTCCGTTGCTGGTTGTGCAGGTCCTTGTCCTATTTCTTCTATATTTAATTCTTTTATTACAGTTCCCTGATCATCATACCATACAAATTTCAGCCCTTCTATATCTTTGGTAACATCTCCTCTGAAATTAGATTCAAAATTCTTTGAGGAACTAGATGTTGTATTCTTATTTGGTTTATCTTCAACCTTGTAACGAATCGTCATAAATGGTTACCTCTTACCTATATCTATACAAGGTTCTAATTAGTTCTTTCTGTGAAATATCCCGCAGGAATGATAACAGTTATAGTATCCCCTCCTAATTCATTTGGAAGGTCAGAATAAGAACTATTTTGAAGTATCAAAGAAGAGTGGACATCATACCATATCTGATCTGGATATGGGGTATCATATTCATCTCCTGACGCTGTTTCACGATACGATCTACTTGCTGCGGCAACCCAAGTTAAATTTTTATCATCCCATTGAAATATTGTTGAATTATCCGTTTCTGTTTTTTCTGTTACTCTCCAATATCTTGCCAATATACAATATTTATCATCATTAACTCCGTAGAAATAAGAATAATCAGAACCTCTGCCATATGTATCTTTTACCTCTTCATATGTTGATTCTGCAGGTTTAGGATAGCCAGAAATATAATGCGTTTCTGTTCTTTCGGGTCTATAATGAGCGAGCGTTTTATCTGTATATTCTGCATTCCAATTATTTAATTTACTGCATCCATGAAACATAAATTGAGAACGAATGATAGTATTAGAATCAGACCAATTTGAACTTGCGTATATTTCTCTTAAATCATAACAACCAGAAAACATATCTCTAGTATATTCTAACACTTCTACTGAAAAACTAGATAGATCTAAAGATTGAATTGATCTACAGTTGTAAAACATAGCTTCCATGAATTCTACTTTAGATGTATCCCAACCTGACACACTCAATTCATTTAGATTCATACAGTTTGAAAACATAGCTGACATATTATATACATTTGATGTATTGAAACTAGATAGATCTAAAGATGTAATTGAACTACAATATGAAAACATGTACGACATATTTGTCACTAAACTTGTATTCAACTTAGATATTTCGGATACACTTATTATATTTTCTCCACCATTGAACCAGAATGAAGTAGATCTGGGCTCTATAGTATCTAAAAATGTTACATATTCTACACTACTTATTACATTTTTCCAAGGTATATTATTAGGATCTGCGTTTAGAACATTTGTAAAATATTGATTGTTTCCAATAATCTGTCCATTTTCATATTCTTGATCTGATTTCAAAAAAGCTAATTGATGAGATGACGAATTGTATCTTGCATATGTAAACAAATCTGTTATTTCTATCTGATAATTATATTTATCATTTGCGAAAACAAAATCCGATGTAGATATATCACCATCTATAGATATTGTTATTTTTGGTCTTGAAATAAACGGTTCATAATCTTTAGGCATATTAGTTATTTCAAATCCGTATGAATGCCCATATAACAACTTACCTCTTATTACAACTGAATCGCTATCAACAGAAGATGAAACAGGTTCTAAAGGTATTTCGCTTCCCAGCACTGTAATATCTGTTATTTTACATTCATATTTGAACCCTTCAATGCTTTGATTATTTTCATCTGTGAAATAGAATGTAAAATTCTTATATCGTTGACGTTCTATTAGCTGAACCCAAGATAAATTTGAATTGTATTCATTCAAACTTGCTTTCTGTTTATTTTCAGAAAATCCTATTTCACCTAGACCTACACGCTTATCAGAATATATATCATGCCATTGAAGACAATTGATCATATCTTCTTCGGATTGTTTTGATTTATCTATCTCTTCAAAACCATATGAACCTTCAAGTTCATCTTTGTAACTTGTTAAATTAACAATTCTGCATTCATCTGCAATTATAGGAATGTTTTCACACCATACACCTACTATATCTCCATCATATAATTCATACTCAGGATTATCAAATATACTTCCATCAACTACTGCTTCACCACTTATATTATCATAACCAAATGATATCTGATACGAAGTATATGGTAATTTTTGATCCCCATTTACTTCAACAAATGTAGTACCTTCCCAGTTAACATCTGATAATCTAGAATCTTCCCATTTGAAATTGAATATAGATGGGATTTCTGGAGGATCGTCATAACCAGAATCTACATACCTCCAACCCGTAAGATAATAACTACGATGAGTAGAATCAAACTTATCACAACTTAAATCTACTTCAATAACGTCGTTTACAGTAAGTATAGATTTAAACTGCTGTGTGATAGGTAATGATATTCTAACACGAATATTATCTATTTTTGAAATACTGTAATAGTCATATGATAATAGATTTCCGTTTAACAATAATGAACAACCATTATCATATTGACAGTCACACTGCGTTTCACTGCTAAATGTTATATCAAAATTCAGTACATCGTCGCTTGACCATGTACTCAAATCATATAATCTTGACATCTATATACTCCTATTTATCATAAGATAATGATATGTGCTGTCTATTACCTGCTGAGGTGCTAACCAATCTAAATATTTAGGCCATGCTTGTTTTTGATTTGGAGGTGTGCCTGTTATCTTTGTTGCGCTTAATGCAGTACAACTGTTCCACGCCTTTTTAAGTTGTTTTGTGTAATTATTCATCTTTTCAGGCCATTTTCCTCCTTGGAATGCAGTATGCCAACGCTTACCCGTCCATTCATACAGAACAACATAATCTATAGTATTAGATAAGAAGAATGTTTTTGCATCTTTCACGTTTACACCAAATTTATGAAGGTTTCCTGTTTTCTTTATTCCTCCTATGACCTCATCTACATATATCTTTGCTAAATAATCCTTTGCTCTATCTGTAATTGTTGTCTTTTTAGATTTAGATGATTTAGAAGTTTGTGAAGAATATTTAACATCGCGCATAACTATATTTATATCTTGTCCTCTTAACGAACTTATATCTTTCAATATGTTACGTTCTGTTTTCTTAAGTTCTTGATTCATAAGATACTCTTTATACTTTTTCAATTTAGAGTTATCTATCTTTAACTTCTTTATTTCTTTTCTAATATAGTATCTAGGACCTCTTTCTATTGATTTAGTATATGTTTGTTGTCCTTCATCGGGATCATCATAAGTTGTTTCAATAGTTGTTACTATATTGTAAGTTCCATATTTTATAGAACATACACCCTGTTTCCATATATTGCTAGGCTGTGCTATAAGGTTTGCGTAGGTTTTAGCCTTTGGCCTATAAGTTATCCTTACAAGATCTGGAACCCTCTCTGCTCTAGTATTATTAATTATGTTCCAGTATTCATCCAATGACATAATATAATTGCCATCTACCATGTATAAAATTATTTCTGTACCCTTATCTATCTTAACATCAGACCTAGGAAGCAATAATTTTGTACCTATTCTTGCATAATCACTTTCATATTCTTCTATATTATTTGCTTTCTTTAAATCCTCTAAACTTACATTATATCTATATGCTATAGAAGAAAGTGAGTCTTTATCCGTCATAACATATGTTTGTGGATTGAAAAACTGTATGACGATATCTTTTCTATCTTCAGATACTTCCCACATCCTTACTTCTAATCCACGAAATTGTTTGTTTGTTACAGATACAGTATCAGGTACTTTAGATAATCCATGATCTTGATCTATGTTTCTCCAAGAACATCTAAATCTATAATCGGAATCCGATAATTCTTCAGGATCTCCATCTACTTCAAAATCCTCTATCCAACCAGATCTATCAAATTCATATAATCTATACAGATATCCAAACTCTTCATCTGGAATCTTATCACAATAATAAATTACTCTTGAATCATACGGAGTCAATTCATCATCTTCACTATCTATACAGCCCAGCCCATATTCTTCTGCTATTCCCTCTCCCGGAAGAGGATATGCAGCATCTTCAAAATCTTCATTTACTGAAAAATCTCCCAGCAAGGCATAGTAACCTTCTTCTGGAATGTCTTGATCATCAAATTCAAATTTACTTGTTCCCAATTTAGATTCATTATCGTAACTTACCTCAGAACAATTATTTATAGGAACAACTATATCATTCGATGCTTTAACTACAAATTCTTTTCCAGGAAATAAACTTAAGAATTTGTTACTTAGATTCAATTTATTTTCATATATTTCGTTGGAACTCAATCTTCTTCCCCTTCTTCATCACAATATGGCAGCAATTTTTCTACCGAATCCTCTATAGAATCTATTACTTCCTGCATAGCATCTAATTTATCTGACATACTATCGTATTCATATTCTTGAGACTCTACAGAATTATTATTTTCGGAATATAATTTTGACTCCATATCCGATAATCTAGAATCTAACTTTTCATATTTTTCTGAAATGCTATTTTCTACTTCCCACAATTCTCTTACAATAGGGTCTAATTCTTTAACCTTCATTTTCATCGTTTGATCCATCCTCTGAAGTTATATCAACCTTTGTTATATTACCCTGATCATCAACTTTAGTATATGTTAATTTTATATCCTCTTCATTCTTTTCTATGAGTATTGCATCTCCTATTGTAGACATAACAGGGCTTACTGCGGGTTCAGGTTTTATTATGGTTCCTCCCTCAACAGTATATGTATCACCATTAGTAGCATTTTCTTCATTTTCTTTATCGTATCTCAAATTCCAATTCTTATCTTCCATTTCATCTGGTATGTATTCCCCGGGATATTCATAATCAACACTCTGAGGATCAAATCCTAATCCAAATATTCTGTCTGGAAGAATAGATTTAACAATATGTTCATTATTACATAACTGCAATGAATACAAAGATCTGTATTTAGGATCTATCCACTTACTAGATTTATTTGGAGTAGTCTCTTCTTCATAATCAGAATTTCTATAATATACATCTTTTCTTTTGTGATTAGTTCCGAATACATCATACTCGGAATTCTTTTGAATTCTTGCGTAATCTTCTCGATTATAATGACCTACATGAGTAGGCCCTACAGATATTCCAATATCATTTGTATTACATAATCTTGCATCTACAACTACTTTAGATTTTGTATTCATACGAACACCAGAATTCTGAAACACATACATTCCTAAAGGTCTAACATATTCTATACATGCATCTATAGGTTTCTTATCGCTGAAATATACTACATCAATATATCCTTCTGGAGTATGAGGAGTAACATATACAGAATTAACAGGTATCGCAGTATCTTCTAATCTGTCATATAATATATCTTTTTCTTTTCCATATTGTAATATGTTAAATTCCGCAAGATTAACTTCTGCCGCAAGAGTAACACCGTCTTTACTTCCTCTATTTCTTATCATTGACATGAAATAAACAAGGACCAATCTATTAAATGCGGATGGTAATCTATCATCATATTTGAACCCCATTGTTTCTGCAAGCATCCAAAGTAGATGAGCAGGACATCTTAATGGGTCATAAACATCAATCAGATTCTCTGTATCATACTTTATTTTATCTAATAGCGTACCGTACCACTTAAGAAAAAATCTAAAATCAGATGATGATTTATATATTTCGGGTACAGGTATTTCTTCTATCTGCATTTTGTCCTCCGAACTTATTCTGATACAATATACTCAGGAGCAATTCTCAAATTCTGAGCTGTATCCTCAAGCGGTAAGAATCTTGGAAAGCTTATCGGATTGAAATAGTCAGGGTCACAATCTTTCCAATTTATAACACTATTCTTTATGCTCCCTGCATCAAAGTATGCAATATTTTCATGACTTGACTGTATAACATCTACTACTTCCATTACAGTAGGTTTAACACCAATACGTCTATTAGCAGGGCTGAAATAAAGCGATAAAGACTCTTTTGCTTTTGCAATTATACTTTCAGCAACATCTTGTGTTACAGGTTTCTTCGGATATATCTGACCCACTACATAGAATGGAAATACTCTAACATATCCAAACTGCAATTCTACTGACATCGCTTGAAGAGGTTTGTAATCTTTTATTACATTTGTTATGAATTGAACTGGAGGTTTGTATCTTACAAACACTTTCTTATTTTGTATCTGTGCAGAATCTACTATACCTCTTCCCCAAATACTATCTTTGAAATCATTATGAATAGCAAAACACATAGCTGTATATGTCTTAAAATTAGATGTAAGTTGCTTCATCAAAGATTCATTTACATCATTTGGTATCATTATTTTCATACCAGGTTTAACATCATTTGTATTTGTTATGTTATTGAACTCTATCAATCTGTCATAAGATACATCATACTTTTTCGCTATACTTTCTAAAGTATCATCTTCCTTTATTATGTATGTAGTTCTCAATTCATTGTAATTTGATGTTATTATGCTATCCCAATCTACTTTCAGCTCTCCTTCTGGAAAATCTAAATTAGTTATGAATTGTTTTTGTTTTTGATCATCTGTAAGGTTTCCGTCGTTCAATATTGCCATATTGATTTCAAGTGCCTTTTGACAATCAATCACCTTACCACAATCTACTCCAGGTTCTCTATTTAAGAATCTATTGAAATCCGGAAGTGTTATAAGACTGTCCCAAGTATTGATGTAATTCCTGCTATTCTTATATGCTTCTTTTGCAGTTTCTGGAGTTTTACCTGTTACTGTATTTGTATGTGGCAATTCTACTACATTTGAAAGATTAGTAACTGTTATGTCTCCTCCTTCAAATGATACATCTTCCGATGGTTTTGCAAAAAGGACATCTTGGAATACATCTTTTCCTACACAACCTATCACTCCACTACAATCTAACCAATATATAGTTAAATAATTATTTTCATAATTTTCAAGTTCATTAAGGTAATTACTTACTTGAATCTGAGCATTACTATAATTATCATATGTTACAGCAAATCTAGGTTCTGGTTCTGTGAATTTTGACGGACTGTCTACTTGTACCCACTGGGTAGACAAGTAGGAATCAGAATCATATGCTGCCTTCCCTTTCATCCATATTGCTGTTGTATCTACATGCTGGGATGGAATGTTAATTATGTAATTATTCTTTTTAACTTGAGATACAGGAACTGTATAAGATCTTAACTCCCCTTCTATTCCTACCCTTGTTACATATTCTCCAGGTTTAAGTAAGACCCTATCGGTATCTGCAAAAACATCTTCGGAACCAGATGTTATTTTACGAGTTGATCTTGTATCTGTATTACCATATGAATTTGTTAATGGAATAACATTGTATGTAATCAATCTGGAAGCACCCGTTATATCTGAAAATGCTGTGCAAGTTGTAAATGCTGCTCCAGAAAATCCAAAATCTAAAGATATGTTTGTTTCTGTATTATTAGTAAATGTTATTTCTGTTCTTGCTGCAGTATACCATCCAAGTTCATATCCGATGAGAGCAAATAATTTTTCAGCATCCTTTCTTTGAGATACTGACGGAGCGAATAATTCATTTGCAACCCAATCTAAATTTACTCCTAACATATCTGCTATTGCAGCAACCCATTTAGTTAAAACTACCCCAGGGTCAGCATCTGCTTCAGGAGTCCAAAGTTCTGTGAGATTTGGTGCCATCTCCCTCAAATCATTTAGAATAGATTCATAATCTCTCGATGTGTATTTTACATAATTTTCAAGAGTTCCATCATTCTTATATTCCATTATTTATTCTCCCATTATCAATAAGTACAGTTTACAATATATGATATTAGATTTTATCCTTCTTCTTATTTTCTATAACTAATTCGTTCCACTCATCTTTCTTTTTTCTAAATTCTATGTATTTTTTACACTTAGAATGACATCCGAGGTATCTATCTTTACATCCTTTACAAGGTGGATTTGGTCTATCCATCATTGATCCTCCAGAATACTGTTAAGTTTATCTATATCATCTGCAAGGATACCTTCAAGCATTGCTTTTATGTATATCTTGTCCTCTTTTCTTACAATATGTAAGTATGAAGGAGTTATAGAACTGCTATCACCAGTATTTAATTTATCTGTTTCTACACTTACTATAAAATCTATATTTTGCTGTATTGCCTTTTCTAATCTAGGTAATTCGAACTCCAGCCCCTTTATTTCTGATCCTAGTTCTGTTATGTCTGTTAATTTACTATATATTGTCGAAGAATCTGCCATTATTTTTTCTCCTTAAAACTATTTAGAAAATCCATTCTGGAACAAGAATATATGTTTCCTGTTGAATCCATTATTATATATCCATCATGCGGAACAAGGAATTCTTCACCATTTTGTTGTATTTTTATACAAGGTTCTACAATCTCTATTTCTTCATATCTCAATAATTCTTCAACCCAATCAGGTCTGTGCTTATCTAATAGAGAATATGCTTTAACTGGTATCTTTCCAATGCTATTTTTCATACACATACACCCATTTTCCGCAACCATATACAGGTAGCCATCCATTTTCAATAAATTGAGTATATGTAGAACTATCAGATTTTTCTTTTATATGAAATAGTTGTGAATAGGATCTATTGCCTATGAAACTTTGTGAAACATGCTCAATCCCTTTTGACCATATTCTATCTGGATATATTTTATTTCTATAACTGAAATGACACTTTTCTAGTGCATCAATACAACCTACATTATATTTTGACAATTCTAGATATGTAGATACTGTTTTCCCTTTGTTATCTGAGATCATCTTATCAATAAGTTTGCTTATTCTATCTTCGTGCCAAACATTAGAATCCTCACAATATTTTGTAAGTTCCCAATCATATTTATTTCTTCTAGTATGACGAAAAGCTCCTACACTTATTAGATCATTATTTGAAAATATACCATAGTAGAAATTACATTTCTTATTATCTTTATTCATATCATATAAAGAAAGAAATTGCCTAAACATACTTTCTGATATTTTCTCTACAGATATATCCGAATATTCTTTATTTTCTGACTTTATGTTATTTAATATTGATACAGGATCATCCCAATCAAATACATGAATACATTTCAACCCCTCTTTAATTGCTGCTTTGCATTCTTTTTCATGAAGATTGCTATTTATACCTCTACCATATTCATCAAAACTAAAAACATTATTATGTGTATTTGTATTACATGTTTGAATTACTGTATTACTATCTTTCAATTTGAAGTCAAAAGTATACTCGCCTAATTCATAATTCCTGACATATTCTATTCCTTCAGAATCCAACATATCAGAAAACAGATTTTTAAATATTCTATCATCACCGGAACTTTTATTTTTTGTAGCATCTAATATTCTATCTTCGATGGCAAGATCAGATTCGGATCTGAAATTCCTGGAGAACCTTCTTACAAACTCAGCATTCTCCATAGGATTATTTATTCCATACATTTCATGAAATATTTTTGTTGCCTTTTCTATTGAATACATTTCTATTATTTTTCTGTCAATGCTAATTCATCTGTATTAGTATAAGTACCGTCATCCGACCATCTAGTTATTTCATCTGACAGTGGAACTATAACAGTACCTCCAAATGTTGTTTTTAAACCAACAGACATATCTAATCTGTTGTATTCTTGCGACCTAAATTGTTTATTTGGATCCTCTACAGTATTAGATGAGAATTGAATATCATCCGCATCAACACAAGGTTCGTTTACTCTTATCTGTTCCCGTATTCTATCTTCTATCATAGGACGTGTATTTGTTGTATTGTACTGCCAAAGAAATCGCTTCAACCCTACTCCGAATCTTGGATTCATATACAACTCAGTAGGTTCTGTTAACATAAGAAGTCTGCATCTGTTAACCACAGATTTTTCATCTTCATATATGTTTACTTTGTTTGTAGTAGCATCAAATATCTTTGGAAAAGCCCACGAAGTAGTATTTGCCATTATTCATACCTCCCTGTATGTATATTTGTTTCTATTCCAGAAAAAGTAGCACCTGTTAATCCACTAACAATGAAATCTGCATTCTTATCATTAGAAGTTTGTAATTCAACTACATCCCCATCTTGAGGGACAGCAGAAAGCATATTCGCAGGATAGTACGGAAGGTCTCTATCCCATGTATAATTTCTTGCTTGTTGCCCAGAATATTCCGTTCTATCTTCAGGACCATGTATCTGAGGTACACGAACTCTTACATACATTGTACCGTTTCTATCATATTTCACATCTTTTGCATAACCATATACTATCATAACTATCACCTATTTAACTGTAAACTGTTTGAATGAAGAACTTGTATATTTAGGTATCGGAAGAAATGTTCTAGGACTTATCAATTTATCTTTCTTGTGTAGTTCTAAATGAAGATGTACTCCATAAGAATGACCTGTACTTCCTGCTACCATTATCTTCTGACCTGAATCTACTTTATCTCCTTTCTTCACAAGTAATTTACTACCATGGCCATATCTTGACCAATAGCCTCCAGAATGTTGTATATCTACACAGTTTCCGTATCCGCCAAAATAACTTGCACGTATAACTTTTCCACCATTTATTGCAAGTATATTTGGTTTTGTTGGATTTGTCATATCTATTCCTGGATGATTTTCATAACTTCTTTTAGCCATGAAATCTCCGTCTTTATTTCCATAGTACTTACACCCTTTAGCATAAGGCATGTGCCAACCTTTTTTGGATACACCTACTTCTATACCGTTAAAATACTTAATTGCTCTTTTCTGTCTTTCTGGAACTTCTTTAGAATAGTTTCCAGGACGTTCAAACTGCTTACAAAATATTTCAGCAGCAGATTCTGCTCCGCTTTTTGTATTCTTAACTTTCTTAAGGGCACTAAGAACTCCTTTGTAACTACCATTCAATTCCTTCCACAATAGTTTACATTCTGCTTTTATTGTATGCTTTGTATTTCCATATCTTCCAGATGACCACTGACATATACCATAATGATCTACTCCATTGAATAGCCCAGGTTTGAAGTTAGTATTCTCTTTAGACATGTTTCCTAGTATTCCACAAATTGCTGCTTTGTTAAGACCTTTACCAGATAAGAATTCAAAAACATATCTTGAATTCTTATTCATCCAACTAGGAAATGATGCTTCGCCTTCTTCTTCCTCTCCTTCTTCGCCTTCATTTTCAGTTCCACCAAGAATATATATCATCCAAAATAGAGCAGATGTATAATTAAGAACACTTAATCTATATCTTTCTTTCTTCTTTGAGGGATTCCCATCTTTATCTGCATAACATACATCTCTTATAGTGGCATCTGCTCTTGTACTTAAAGTATCATATAATAATCCCCCGCCACCATCTTCATCATCGTCATCATATGTTCCAGATCCTCCAACTTTATCCCAATCTGGTCTGGCATACCAAGAAATCGATTTATCAGATGTTGAAAAACTCCTACGAGATACTTTATCATTATAATTACCGTCAATGGAAGTTACTGTTCCATTCTTGACTTTTTCTACCACACCTACATGAGCAGAACTATACTTCTTTCCTTTTCCTCTATGCTCTACTATATCTCCGGGCTCTGGTACTACTTTTCTGCCACCATTATATCCAGGCCCCTTTATGTATTTTCCACCATATTTTTCTACTATCGCTTGACCAAATGCACCTGCCATAGATTTATTTCTAGGCATTATCTTTCCTGCAAATTTAGTTTTTATAGCAAATGCACATTGAGTATCTGCACACCATGCACCCGGATGAAAACTATCTGCTGTTTTCTTGACCCATTCTTTTCCGCCAGGCCCTAATGCTGATCTTGCAACTTTTAAATACTTATCAACTCCGCTCTCAATTCCTTCCGTTACCTTTTTATTACCAGAATACTTTCCGAAATTGATTATACTTTTTACTTTCTTTCCTTCCCAACTACCTAACTTTATTTTTTGATATACAGTATATGCTTCCCACTCTACTAATGATGTCCTTCCTCCAAAATCGTGTCCCCATTTGTTTGCTTTATCGCTCCCTTTTATATCCGCTATTATTGCTGGTATTCTAATCCCACCTGAAAGATTGATAACAATTCCATCACCAGCTTTTCCAAATACTCCAGATACAGCAACAAGATAATTACCGCTTATTGTAGCAATTCCCCTAGTATGTTCGCTACCCCTCTTCTTCCATAATTTAGAAACTGCAGCCTGCCCTGTTCCCGATGCCCAAGGCCTAGTTTTATAGTTGTTTGTAGCATCTTTTACAATACCACTTTGATCAACCGATTTTGGAACTTTTATAACTTTACCAGACATCTTATTTAGTATAATTCCTATTCATATATCTCACAACATTATATGGTTTCTTTGGAGAAAACTTTCCAATAACTATAGTATCATTTCCCCAACCTTCTTTACGAGCATGGACAATTTTTCCATCTCCTATATACATAGAAACATGAGATTTAGTTAGTATAACATCACCAGGTTCTAGTTTCTTCTTTGGAACATTTGTGCCTATGTATGTGAACCCATGTTTTGTCCAACTTGCTACACTTACTCCACTATTCCAACATCTCTTTCTGATCTTTCCACCATGAACATATGCTGCACATATTAAAGTACTACTGCAATATGTTTTCTCCCATTTAGAACCCTTCTTTGCTTTCTTCTTCCCGCTTCTATTTGTACCGCAGAAATAACATCCTTGATTATGAGATCGTTTTCCAACACCATATGCAAAATCATTATTATTTGCAATCTTCTTTGCCCATTTTACAGCATCAGATGTCACTTCTTCATCCGGACCGAAGTATAGTTGTACAGAAGGATTCTCAGGTAATTCTCCACTCTTATTATCTGTATCAAAGAATTTAGGATCTAATACTCCATTAAGATTATCAATTTTCTTAACAGGATCATTTAACCATAACCACCATTTTTCTTGTAACTTGTCCCAAGAAAAGTATTTTAGATCTTCATGTTTACAATATATTCCGATCCTACCTGTAAGTCCTAATCTTATCAGTTCCTTTTCATATGCTGCTAATATTCCATCATTGAATTTTTTATATGTTCTGTCTTTCTTTCTTTTTAAGAAATCCGCAACTATCCATACTCCCATCGTCGGAGCATACTTTCTAGTTATGAACGAAAATTCATATATTTCTTTTTCTACTTCTTTTGCACTCTTTGCTCTTCCGTTGAAAAAATATCCAAATTCAAAATTATGAGATACTATTTTCTTACATTGATCATATAACTTTCTATTCCTAAATGATTTTACAGGAACATGATTTTTATCAAAATAATATCCTGCTTCTAATATGACTCCTAATACCCTATTCTCTTTCCACTCTTTACACTCAAATTCTTTAGGGTTATCCTCTCTTCCTATTGTTAAAACATATGGGGTTATGAATTTATCATCTATATCTTCTAATCTGAAACCACCTGATTTTTTCTTTTTATTTCCACTACCTCCAGATGCTCCATCTCCTAAATCTTCTATCAGCCATCCTACTATGAAACTAGATCTAAAATCTGATAAAGATCCATTTTTCTGGTGGTAGTCATCAGAATAACCGCTATCGCTTACATATAGTTTATCTCTATGGTGTATTCCATAAGGAACTATAAAATGCCCCCCTCTAGTCCATCTGCCAGGGCCCATTAAAGTTACTGCCCATCCACCAGATTTGATACAATTTCTAACATCTGCTACACTCCGTGTTTCTTTTGTTTTTATTCCCCAATGTTTTAAACAGGCAGGAATAGCAGCATGTATAGAACCCGAAGGTGTCATATAATTATGTTTACAAAACCAGTCCCAAGTATCAATAGGTGTAATATCAGAATCTACTAATGCTGCAATTACATTTGCACAAGCAGAAGGTCCGCATCCATTCCTACCTATTGTTTGCCCCTTACCGTTTCCATGGCTTGCATATTTCTTATCATATTGTTTATAAAATTTCGGCTTCATATATCAGGACTCTGTTGTATCTCCGACGGTGGCATACCATAACCTTCTGGATAACCTGTATCCTCAGAACCGTCATTATCAGGTTCCATATCGTCATCATCTTCGCTATCCATCATCTCTTCTAACTCCTCTTCAGGACTCTTTACTTCTGGATGACTATCATAATACAATTTTTCTTCTGCAAACTCTGGATCAGTCTGTAAACGTATATTTATATCTTTTCCTCTTAAAATATTTTCTTCTAGTATTGTTGTTGGATCTATCCTATAATATACTTTCGATCCAATTTGCAAACTAGAGGATGTTTTCATATTTTGCAAATATTCAAAGTGTACACTATTCTTAGTTTCCCCTATGTATCCTCCGGACTCTATTCTATCTCCTTCTTCTAAAAATTCATTCGGTTCTATATTAGAATAAAAGTATGCATCTTTATTTTCGCCAACAATCAGCACACTTGATGAAGTAATCTGAGAAATTGTTCCAGAAGATATAGTATATATAGATCTTCCTTGTAAATCTACTCCTAGATTTAATGTTTTATATTTCTTAAAATCTTCAGACTGCTTTGAATCTATATATGGAATGATAACTCTTGAATTTTGATGTGTTATTACACAATTATTGTAAACCATTGCATCTCCTAAGTTACAATTCCCATGTGCTCGAATGTGGGATACATCTGACCAAAATCTACTTCATAAGGAGATTTTATATTTGGCGTTTTGGATATTGAATTCTGCATGTAACTTGAACCATTTACTGTTATGTTCTGTATACTTGCAACTTGATTTGCAGTACTCATTACAAGACGTTTCAATCTAAGTGTTGTTATGAAATTAGATGAAATTGCATGAGATACTGACATTATGTTGTATACACCTGATATTGGAGATAACGTATTCTCAGACATAACTAGAAGAGATACTGGCTGCGCAAGTTCATACTTTTTAGTACTTCCAGGTATCTGTATAGTAAACTCTCCACTAAATTGAGATGCTATTGCATTTACATCATTTATTATATTTGTTGTTTGAAATACTTCTGCTAATGAACTACTCCAACTATTTACTACATTTGCTTTAGATACAATACTATTTCCACTACCATCTACAGAAAATCCTAAAGTAGAAAATCTCATATCTGTCATGTTATAAGCAACACCATTATACTGACCCGATATTGATATTACATTTCCATTAGAAGTTCCATACATAAGTGTATCGGAAGATTGATTAACTGTAAGTCCTGAATTACTCTTGTAATGTATTACTCCTGGTTGCGTCATGGTAGGTTCATCAATCCAATAAGAAAAAGATGCTCCTACAGGAGAAGTATCGGAAACATGACGCTTCAAATAATTTCCTAATGGAGTAACTGTTGAATTATTTACAACAGAACTTAATTTTCTGTATTTAGAATCTAATCCAGAAGATTCTCTTGATCCACTGTATGATTTTGATAACTTCAACAATCCTGGGAATGAATCATAATCATCTTCTCCAGAATATGATCCTCTAACATAATTATTGAAACTTGTTGTCATTGCCCCATGACTGACATATGTAGGAGTATCATTATGGTCGATATCTAACTGATAATATGATGTTGCTTTTGTTGCTTTTGCAAGCGCTTCAACAATAGCAGATGGCTGAACTATACCATTTACTTCTGGTATATTCAATACTGGTGTATGACTCTGTATTGCTAAAGATGCGTATCCTTTGATAGTATAGGTTAAATACTGCCCTGTTGTTGCAACATTAAACTGAATAGTAAATCCTTGATAGGAAACATAATCAGAAATTCCGCCGTTATCTTCTACCCAACCAAAAGCAAATGATACAGGAATACCACTTGAATTGCTATATCCACTTGCACTTTGAGCAGAACTATATAGGAGTGCTTCAAAAGATGCAACATTTACATTCTCTGTATCTTTCCCTCCTACTGTACAAGTAAGAGTCCAACTGGTCATACTAGATATTTCACTATTTGTTAATTGAAGAGAAATTACAGGAGATGGAATCTTCATTCCAAATTCGGTAAGATTCACTCCTGCAAGACTGAAATTCAAAAAACAGTTCTTAAGCATACTATTCCTCTCCTAAGTTAAATAACAGAGGATTAACCGATGCGAGCATTTCTCCTGTTTCAAATAAAGCAGTAACCGATTTGCTTGCTGGTATCATTATCTTCTGCCCTTCATGAACAGTATAACCATCGTGTATTTCGTTTATGTAGGACAGAACCCATGTGTATTCGGCAGATCCTAGATACTTGTTGGATATTATATCTAACCTGTTTTCTTCTTCTGCCCTTACAATATAATATATTACTTCAATATTTGCATGAATATTGTTCGGTGTTTCCAACGAAATGAAATGTGACTTTCTATCGGATTTAACATGATTCACAGTTCTTAAACACCGATATCTGGAAACATGAGAATATTCCTCACAATTACTGTATGTTATACCATTGTATTCAATCTCTTTATATGGGATAAGTGTATCGTAATTTATCATATTATCACCCTATCAACGGTTTAGCTCTCATAGTATCATAACTCAAAGGAGAACTCGAAATCTCCTGTATTGTTAATGATATCTTGAAATGAAGATAAAATTTATCGTGCCCTAATGGTCCATCCCAATCTGTACTAACTTCTGTTAATATTCCTCGTATTATTGCAGATCCACCTATATACAATGTAACTATTGCAGAATGTACTGATGCCCCATTATATTCAGGATAACAATTTGCTTCACAGAATCGTACAAGCTGATTTGCTTTTCCATTTGTATGATCGTCCCACATATCTCTATGTATATCAAATGTATATGTGTTTGATCTAGGACCGGAATTGCTATACATCATCCAAGGTTCATACTGATATAACATATCTGGCATCTGTGTATAATTTGCCCTGATTATATCAGATACATTTTCTGGATAGCATGGAAAATCTACATAATCATCTGCAAGCGAGGAATATAGAGATACCTCTCCCCAAGGTATCTTAAATGCTTTCATCGCTCCGACAGAACTAGATCTTGTACTATCTCTAAGTATAGACATGGGACTGCCGTTCACAGATGAAAATATACTTGGATCTATCTCATGATAAGTTCCCTCTAGCCCAGCCATGACCTTCAAAAATATATCACGATTAACTCCAACTCCATCTCCCAACATATCTATACTATTTGGAAGTTGTACATTATCTGGAATCTTTATGTATCCAGGTAACAACTGTAATTCCGAACCTAATAACTTCCAACCAGATTCTCCTAACAAACTTGCAGTTTCAAATATGTCAGAATTATCTGTAAGTGTATTAAGAACAGATTTTTTAGTTTTCCAATCAACTGATGAAGATTCTTTTGTTATTCTTTTGCATAACCTATCATATTCTTTTCCTACATAAGGATTTCTAGTTAATCCATTTACGCCTAATACACTATCAACATTACGATATCCTAACTGATCTGTAAGTCGTTTCAATGTTGTATCTTTTGATATTTTTAGATATTTCATATCTTATCCCTCATCCTCAAATACTTTTCCACATGAGGTTCTCCAAACATTGTTGCAGGTCTGTATGCTCTAGCAGATTTTGCTAATCCACCTATATATTTACACGATATATTATAACAAGCATTGCAAGCCTTTTCATCATATTCATCATCTATATTATCGCACATCAATGCAACTAATAAATCATGTATATCCTCTTTATTTGATGTAGGACCTATAGCGGAATGTAACATGTAAGAATACACCCAGCTAGGCACAGAATAACTCGAATCAAGGAGGAACATCTTTATGTGGTATATTATATCGGATACTAGTTGTTTATACTGAGCTAAAAGATTATCTGCTATCATCGGGTAGTTATCCATAAAATAGTGTGGATTATCATCTGAACAAAATTGATTCCACATTATCTGATCCATAGTAACATCTTTTCCAGGTTCAAAATCAAAGTAGCCCAAAGGAATGAAGGCTTCGAACATCTCTTCATCGGATATAAGATGAGGAGGATAATTTGGAAGATAACCTTCTATTGAGTACCTTAACTTTATTATATCATGAGTAAACATCAATCAATAGTCCCTCCTTCAAATACATGGTACTTACCAGGCTCCCAAGGATCTAAAGATGTTCCACTTTCATATCCATCTTGACCTGATCCAAAACCATATATATTTGTTACATAAGATACCATCGTTCTGAAGGATATTACTCCTTTAAGTTTCTGATCTGATACGTTATTTATATCTATGTAAGAATTAGTATATCCATATGTTAATGCTGAGAAACTGTTGTCTTTTATATAGTATCCGTTGTTATCGTCTTTCGCAGGATAAGCTGTTATGAAACTTCCTGTTACCTTTATTGATTTTGATATTCTATTTACAGGATAATCTAAACCTACCCCTTGTGGAAATTCAAATTCAAACGACGAGCAGTATGTCCCCTCATCTATATCTGCTGTATCACTTATATTATCTGTTACAAGCAATTTTGCTCCTACTATAGTTCCATCGGATCCAAATGTTAGTCCCTTAAGAGCATACTTATAATGATTATCATTAGGAGAATCTACATCCCAATACGAATCAGTAGATACATATTCTGGTGAACCGAAGTATTCTATACTCATATCTGATACAATCAATTTCGGATCATCGGAACTATATCTCTTATACCATAATGTTAATCCGGAAATATTAGAAATCTTATCCAATACTCCAGAATCGTAATACAGACAAGAATCATATAAGTTGATAGTAGGTAAAGAACTCATCTTTATATCTAATCTTATTCTTTGGCAATTCAAGATGTTTACTACACAATCTTGTGTTGCTTCTCCTGAAAGGTGAAGATATACAGAAGAACTAAATCTACTATCTATATTCTTAATATTTATTTCATATGGTTCATCTTCAATACTTAGATTCACATATACATGTATAACAGAAGAGTCAACCATTTCTCCTTGAAGTCCAGATTTTATCTGCTCTTCAACATATGACTTCTGATTATCGTTTGGAAATGCTACTCTATCATTTACATATTCATCTAAGTTTACTTGAATTTCAGAAGCTGCTAATCCGGAAGGACATGTAAAGTTTTCTCCTAACTGATATGCAAGAACTCCTGTTGCAAGAAGATCATAATCTAAAAGTTGAAGGTATCCTTCATCATTTCTATAAACATATCCAGCACCATATGAAGAATCAGGAACATTATAGAATCCTCCCGCAACAGTTTCTTCTGCTAATGGAACACCTCCAGTTAATAATATTGGAGGATCACAATATTCATATCCAGTAGATGTTGCAACTGCATAATAATAAAGATAAATCTTGTTTTCTTCTTCATTTCTTACTTCTACACGATAATAATCTGGTCCATATTGTTGTCCATCATTATCAATTATTTTTGTTCTGCCCCTCGGATAACCTTCTGTAGAAGTATCATATGATATTCCAAATAACTGATTTATTCCATTTTCACCCAAGAAATCTCTTTTGTTAAATGATGTATCTTGTATCTGTTCTCCTAATAGAATACCATCTCCATCTGCTAATTCTTTTGGAATATTACCATATACTTGTTCCTCTACTAATCTATTATTTTCATCTAATTCTGCTTGTATAGCATTCAAAAATACTTCATTCCAATTTATACTTCTTCCATATTTGTTCTTAGCAGAAAGTATAACATCGGACCAATCTATTCCTCCAGAATATGCAACCCCCTTTGATATTTCGTTTCTAAGAAATGCAGACCAATCTGTATAATCCTCATCTGCTTCTGCTAATTCTTGTAACTTATCTACAAGACCTGCTACTGGAAATGTTCCTTCATTTTCTTCACTGTATACAGATTCAAATATCTGCTGTGTTATGTCTGCTCTAATTTTATTTGCTTTTTCTAAAGCTATAGCGGGTTCAAGAGCATTTACAAGTGCTTGAACTTCATCCTTTTTAGATTGAGGTGTATCCGGATCATCTAATATCTGCTGATAGCCTGCAAGTGTATTTGTATATGTTGTTAACTTGGAATCTATTTTTGATTGATCTTCAGCTAACTTATTTGAATAATCTGTTTTTGCATTTGACCAAGCATCTTCTATTACTTGATCCCAGGAAATATCTGTAGACTGACTATCCTGTATAGCTTGCTCGCATATTTCATCCCAATTCATTTCTGCAAGAAGACCCTTTGTATTCAATGCACTATCTATAGCAGCATCCCAGTCTATACTTTCAGGAGAATCTTCTTGTACAAGAGCACTCGAAACAATATCATTCCAAGGAACACTTTTAACAACAGTATTTATGAACATCTCCCAACTCATACCATTATCATATATATCTAATGGCTGAACAGTTTCTCCTGCAAACCGTAAACTTGTTATTTTCCCAGGAAGGATCATGTATAGAGTAGATGGTATATTTCCTTCTGTTCCTCCTTCTTCTCCATATACATAATCTTGTCCAACAACAATGTAATCTCCAGGTTTCCATCCGATATTCTTTGATATGTTTGGTAACTGATCTGCTTTATCTGTAAGAGATTCTATATAGAGTTTCATCTTCCCTGTTGGAAGAATATATAATCTATTTATGGTGTTTGCTATATTCTTTATGTTATTAGTATAACTCTTATCTACAACTCCGCCTTTTCCATTGTTGTAATTTGCACTAGGAATCGTCATAAGTTTATCAGGATAGTATTGTAAAGATCCCTTAGTATCTTTCATGTTGTCGGGCTGTTTATGTGCCAATACTAATTCTGTCTTTCCTGTTTCAGGATTGTATCTAAAATAACTTTCAGGAGAAGGTCTATCCGTTCCTTCATCGATAGATTTGAGATCTAACTTTCTATCCCATATCATCAACGAATCATCTGCTCTGCACCAATTTTCTTGCTCTCCTCCGAATACATAATGATACTTTGTGTTCAACCCAGTTTTTGATACATATGTTTCCGAAAGATACTCATCAGAATTATCTAACCTATCTGCAGATATAGAACATATTTTGTTGTCATTTTGCACTATATTGGAGATCTTCCCATTCCTATATGTGAATGTTCCTAATTTCAAATGTGCTGTCACTTTATTTGGGTCTGTAGGAGAATCCTTTGGAAGTTTAAATTCATCTTCTGGAAGTATAACAACCTGAATACCTTCATAAAGTCCTTCTTCATTTTCAACTTTTATTGTTCCAGATGTAGTGGACTCTGTACTGTACATAACTCGAAGTCCCACTACTAAATTTCCAGACAATATGTTTTGATTATTTTTCCTGAGATATGCATTCTCTTCTGGCATATCTACTATAACTGGTACAAGAGATTCTATGTAATGACCATTTACAAGTGCTTTTCCTTCGGATATCTGTAATCTTTGATTACTTATTTCATTTCCTAATGTATCAGTCTCTTTACTTATCTTAAAATCATTCTTACCATGAGTATAAGATGGCCCTATAGTATATTTAACTTCCTCTGGCGTTTGAACACTTTCACGAGATCTTAAATTGAATTCCGTTAAAAGTTGACCCCCGGATTTTGAATTTGCTATAGGAAATATGTTTGTACTTGCTACAGGGAATTTCACTAGATTCATATTATACCTCCAATATATTATTCTTTATTATTCCCGCCTGTAAGACCTACTGCTGCAGCAGCTAATGAATCTGCTAAGGATAATGTTCCTTCTGATCTTGCTGTTTGATTCATTATTGCATTTGCAACTACGAGTATCTGAGATAGCAGCATGTTTGTCTGTATCGTCGGATCTTTAAGATCCTCAAGATTCTGATTATTCCTTGTTAAGTATTCAGCAAGTGCATTTGCTAAATCTCCCTTTTCTGCTTTCTCCTTTTCTTGAACCTTCTCAAGTTTTGATAACTTAAGAGTTCCTCCGTTGTATATCTTATGTTCAAAGAAGTAGTCATTAAACTGTTTCCAGAATTGCTTGTCCCATCTTGTATCCATCCAGCCCTTTACAAAATCATTGTTCCAGGACTCACCAAAGTATTCTTTCCAATCTATTTGATTATCTATTATTTTCTGTAAATAATTTTCTTCAATAGTAGTTAATTCTTGAAAGAATGGCTCTTGATATACTGTCCAAAAATCCTCTCTCCAGAATTTTCTACCTGCATCTCTAAAATCTTTTTCATCTTGACGAATATCTTCATACATCTGCCCGCCCTGTTTTGTTTCTTGACTCTGAAAATATCCTTCAACTTCTCCCCTATTATATCCTGCTTCTTCTAACGCTTTATTGAAATCTGATATCCCAAATTGTTTTGCAGATGCTGCAAATTCTTCATAACTCTTTCCTTGTTTAACAAATTTATCTACAAGATATTCATCTGCTAGCATCTTTTCTATCTTTCCAGCCATAGCATCTGCAGCAGATTTTGAACCGCTTGTCCTTGCTATACCAGGAAGAAGATTTCCAGAACTTCCACCAGAAAGTACAGAACCTACTGCTGCTGCAGCAGACTTTCCAAGTGTTCCCCAATTATACATGGAATTCAAACTTCCGGAACTCCCAAAGGATGCAACCCCTCCAGATTCTTTTCCTATAACTCCGCCTTCCTTACTAGAAAACAGAGCAGACAATGGCATCTGTAAAAAGTTCATCGCTGCTACCATCTGCTTTCTATTTGCAGATGCTTGTGCATAAGCAGATGTTCCTCCAAGTAGTTCTACAAGAGTAGGCGTCAATCCAAGATCAGCATTTCTTGTAACTAAATTACTCAGTATCCTAGAATTTCCTCCGCCTACTTTTGTAATCTCTAATACTTGTTGTATATCTTTTTCTAAACCACTTGCTTCATTTATTGTATGTGTTACCTGAGCGATTTTCTTTATCCACCCAAATGGATTTATTAAATCAAGTATATTTTTAACTGCTTGACTTATTCCTTGCAAGAAATCAAGTCCAGCGCCTGTTAATTCTACTCCGTATGTTGCTTCCATCTGCTCACGAGCAATCTGTTCATCCCACATATGCCTTTGAATTTCTCGACCCGCTTCACTATCCAAAACATATGCAAGGCCTTCTTCAATCATATATGTGTTTATCTGCTCTGCTCTTAACTGCTCTTTAGTTAAAGTAGATTGACCAGATTTAAGAAGTTCCATGTTTTCATTTATCGCTTCATTATTTACTGACATGGAACCTATTGCATCTGCAAGATATTTGAAATCTAATCTCTGAAATGCTTCGGAAGACATTCCAAATAATTCTGCATACGGTCCTGCTGCTGTCATATAAACACCAGAACTGGAATTAAACATTCCTGCAAGATTAGTAAATATCGTCCTCATTACACCTTGAGGATCATTTGCAAACTGCCTTAAGAATTCTGTATTTTCTGCTGCCCCATAAAGAGATCTAAGAGCAACTACTTGATCTGTATTTCCTCCTGTTGCAACTTGATATATTGTATCTGTTATAGTAGAAACTAAATCAGGTGCTATTGCTCCTGTTGCTGCTGCAGCAGATGTTAGTACTCCTGCTATCTGAGAAGGATTACTTATTCTTGCTGCATTTGCAATCTTTACTGCTTTTTCATATATTCCTTGAGCATCTTTCAGGCCTGTTGAGAACCCACCTGATAACTCTCTACTTGCTGATAATACAGTGCTTGCAAATGTTCTTAAATTAGATGTTGCTGCTGCGATTGCTTCATCTTGGCTTGCTCCATTCTTAATAAGATTTGCAGCAACTGAAGCATATGTATCCGCAAATGAGAAGAAATCTTGGAATGGAATTGCAGCATTTAATATTGTTGCTTGATAAGCAAACTCTTCTGCAACCTTTCCAGATAATCCAGATTGTAAAACTTTTGCTAGATTTTGAGTAATATCTGCAGCATTAACATATTTAGATAAACCTTCAGATCTTGCCCTTTCTGCAAATCCTCCCATCAGTAACTGAAGATCCGATTTAGTATAACCTTGGGTCTGATTTATTAACCTGATATTACTGTCCCAAGCATCATATACTCTTTGAGCAGATTCTTCTAATATCTCAAAAGGTTTCTTTATTAAAGTTTCAACATCTGCTACAAGACGTTTCTGTGCTTCTTCTCTATTTCGTTTGCTGGATTTTTCTTCTCTATTAGCAGAATTACTTATTCCCTCTCCTAATCTGCTAAATGCATCAGATGCCAGTTTAAATGAATGACCGAGAACTTCAGTTGCATAATCAAGAGCTAACAATGCTGCTGCCGCAGGCGCTGCTGCTACTGCTGCGGAACCTATTGCTGTTGCAGCACTACCTGCAGCAGTACTTAGTGGTCCTATTGCTGCCTCTGCTGCAGATGCTGCACCTTTGAGTCCTCCACTACCAAAAGCGGAAACAATCTCTCCAGCAGATTTTCCTGCAACATCACCAAGATTATTTAATGGGCCTAACAACGATTTGCCCATATCGGTTCCCTTGAACCAATCTGCAGATTGTTTACTGAGATTATCTTTGAATACTCCAGATATATCCTTTCCCTTTATACCCTTGAACATATCTGCAGCTTTATCCGAAAGATTACTTTGGAAAGATTTCTTGAAAGAATCCCCTAAAAAGTCCTTGAAGAGTGTTTCTTGTAATGAATCGTCCATCCCACGCTTCTTACCTTCAGGACGTTTTACATTTTCTCCGGATCTAGTATTTACATAATCCGATCCACTATTGTTTTGACCAAATCGGCTACTGTAATCATCTCTAAATTGTGTTTGAGTATTTCCAAAGACAGTATTCTGAGCATTCGTCTGTGACATCCCACGCATGTTACCATTAAGCGCAGATATCTGCTCATTCATTTTACGCAATTCAGACAGAATGTTTGTTTCAATTGACTTATTTACAGGCTGATTATTACTTGTATCTAAAAACTTGGCCTGCTTTGCTCCGTCTATATCAAATTTTGATCCATTACCATCCGCCATTATTTCACCTTATTTTTCGAACTATTTATATTTGCTTTTTTCTCTCTTTCCTTCAATTCCTTCGTAAAAGTATCAACATATTTCTTTCTTATGAGTATAGGTTGATTCATTATCCATTCCGGAGAAACAGCACCTTCTGAAGCTCTAGATATGAATAATATCTCATCAACTATGTTTTCGTACAGTTCCTGTCTTACTTCTTGATGTGTTTTCATCTTCCCCTGAACTTCTATCAAGCTTCCACTGTCGTAAAGCTCCCAGGGACGGACGAAAAAATCTATCGTCTACAAGTGCTAAAAATCCTGCATCTGGATTTCCACACTTAGGACATTGAGCAGATCCTCCTGCTCTTAATCCATAATCCGTTAATTCTCTTACTCTGCCCTTTAACAGTAAGAAATCTGCCGAGGACATTTGGTCTTGAAGTAATATTTTTATTTCTGGAGGTGTCAACGTATCTTTTCCTTTTACAGAAGATATCATATAACATATTCTAGATAATTCTCTATTAACTTCTCCCTTAGAATTCATAAATGCTTTATCTTTCTGTGAATTGAGAACTTGCTGAATGGTAGGAAGTTTAATATGAATATCTCCATCAAAATCTATGAATTCATCTCTCTTTATTTCTATATCATTTACAAATCCTTCTGGAAGAGGTTTGCATTCTATTGTTTTAAGATTTACTACATATTCTCCATAAGAAGATTTTCCACACTTATCACAAAAAATAACATTTGTAGTGTGATATGGACCGTAATTTAGAATTCTCAAACATCTACATATCCACTGAAAATCAATTTCAAGAAGATCTCTGAAATCTATCTTCTCTTCAACAGCTTGAGGCAATACAGATTCTAACATTGTTTTATCAAAATCTTCATTACCTACTTCCTCAAGCTCAGACGCTGTAGGTATAGCTTTTAGAGTTAAAGTATCTGGAATAGTATCATATAATCCTTTTCCAAGCAATTCAACAGTTTCGGAAATTGCCATATTGTTGTACCTCCTAACAGTTTTAGAATAGTATATTTTTATCTATTGATATAAAAGGTTCAAAACACAATAAAAAGATGCTACATAAGTAGCATCTCCTATGTATATGAACATGTATATTAATATTTACATGCCCTTCCAGTCCGAAAGATATTCAATTGCATCATTTATAGAATCAACTGCTCCGTCTATATTGTGTTTACAAGCATCTAAATCTTCAAATTCATTCTGACCAGAATAATATTCTTGACCATTCTTATGTCGAATTGACACTTCATAATCACTTACCGGATCCATATCTTCCTGTAATGATTGTAATCCATATAACGCATCCATCAATTTAGAAAGCAGTTCCGGGACATTTTCATTGCACTTGTCTACAATTCCCTGTACATCTTGACTACTAGATCTAACATACTTTTTCATAATTATCATACACTCCTTATTAATTAAAATATCCTCGTCCAAGCATCTCGAATGTAATTGTTTATTCTTTTAGCAAACTTGACAGCAGATTGAAGATCTGAAATATACTGTTCTGTTTCTTCTAATGTGTCTGTATGCCCGTTCATACCATGCGAAATATAACATCCGGAATATTCGTACTTTACTTTTCCACCATTGAATTCTGGAGAATTTTTCGCTATAGGTCTTATTTCTATTACATTATCATATGCAGTACCAAAAGATTCTACTATAAGGCCTGTATAACGAGTATCATTTCTTCCCACACCTTCTTCTTCATAAAGTGTATACAAGCCATCCTCAGAACTCATTATTTCTACTTTATTATAACCACTGGATGATTTAATATATTTCTTCATTAAATACCCTCCTCATATCTACATTTATCGCTGAACATATCCTTTATATATTTTCCAACTTTTCCGTGTTTAAAACTTTCATCTGATGTAGAAAGCAATATATCATTATTTTCAGGAATACTCTTTAAACTTATGATCTTTACATCCTTCTGTATCATTCCCCCTACTTTAAAATAGTTCCCGTAAGTACTTCTGAATATTGCATCATCATCAAATACTCTAAGAAGTCTTCGGCCTTTGTTTCTATTTATTAACATAGGGACATGACATTCATAATTTAAAGTGTCTAGTTCATGTTTCTCAAGTATATCTATTGATTTACTTAATCTAATAGTGTAAACAGAATCTCTTCCATATCTTTTCCTAATCGCATCCCTATACTTTTGAACTGTTCCATCTATTATATAAGGTACTCTATCAATAGGTCTTAATATGAAAAAATCATCATTGAATAACCAGAAGTCTTCTGTTATATCATTATTTGTAAATATACTTTTAAACATTCCACGTGTTCTAGCATATTTAGTTTTTCCTGACTGTTCATAATTTACATAAACATCTGGGTGAATGTTTTTCGGACATCCCCCATAGAAGAATATGCGATTGAATTTGAAATTTTTAACTACAGATCTCAGACTGTACCTTAATTCATTTGCTTTAACATCATTCTTTAATACATATACTATATCTTTTGGTGTATCATCTAGATTTGCTTGCCCGTCATTACAAAGATACCGTTCATACCAGTTATCTTTCTTCATTTCTTTTGACTTATGTTTTAACAATAATTTATCTTCATTATTTATAACGGTCTTTAAACCTGACTCTAAATATAGTGTTACTTCTTCAGGATACCGTATCATACGATTGGAATCTGAAATTGCTTTTAATTCTATACTCCTGAAATCTTTTAAACTATCATCTATTTTTCTATTTATGTATACTAATATGATATCGGAATATCTAAAAAGCGAATCTAAAAATCTCCTATCTGTATCTTCATATATGAATACAATGGAATGAGATTTAACTTTGGATTCATCATTTACTAATATCCAATTATAATCTAATTTTATATTAGATATTACTTTTGATTCTAATTCTGGTGCGTATCTGTAATCTAACATATCATCCTTTATGAATATCTTCAGACGAATGAACAGACGATCTTATGTTGTCCCCTTCATAATTTGCACACCAATCTGAAAATTCTCTGATAAGTGAGCTGTATTGCTGATAGTTTTCTATCTGAAGATCAAAATACTTATCACTTATACGTCTTACTTCATCTTGTCCGAAGTTTTCTACTAATGGTTTCTTCTTGAGCTTATTCTTACTCTTCTTGATATCTTTCTCCATATCCGCTATTGTAGAAGAAATTATAACTCGCTTCATGATTACACACCTTTCTAATATATGCTATATAATATATCGTCAAACTCTTCTTGAGTAGGATCCCAATATGTTCCGGTCATTTCTTCTAAGAGTTCAAGTGCAAGAACTGCTGCATCTTTCTTGTTATGAAATGTTTGTCCCTCATAACCGTAGTGGCAGATGAACCTTGCTAAAACAGGTACTATTTCTTCTTTACCATGATACTTTATCGCAGCCTTCAATATCATCTTCATCCGCAGGTACAACAAAAATATAATCTGGAAGATAATCATGATCAACCGAAGCCAATTCATCCCCTGGAATTACATCTTCGTACTGATACCAGGCATCATCCTCGGATTCTGCTTCAACTTGACCATAAAACTGATCTTTGAAGTATACATTATATATTTTCATAGGTTGCGATCCAGCATAATTAGATTTTATATATTTATACATATTGCCTCCCTATCTATTTTAATTCGGATACATCTATTATTCTATAACAGTTGCTTCCTAACATTGAGCATGCTTTAGACATCGCATCTTTATCAGATACAGCAACTACATCTGTACTGTGTGTAATATCATCTGCGTCTATGTATCTTACTTCATATTCTTTTAGATCTTCTGTGTCTTCTAATGAAATATCGTCTATGTATTCTGTTACTTCCGACATATCTGGAAATTCTATTTTTGTATCATGTAAGAAAATATGATATGTTGCAGTTCCTTCATCGAAATATATTCTATATCCTTTATATGTTTCTATGCATTTTGCACTACTTGAAATATTTGAATGAATAACATTCATTTTATTCTCCTCATCTATTGTTCATTAATCATATCATCGTATAATTCATCTAAATCAAATGTTTCAAGAAATTCTTCAGGTGTTGAAAATCCTGAATCATATTCATGTTCATACAGATAATCAGAAAGTCTTTGTGCTTCATCTTCATCTTCTATATCAGAATATTCCATTATGAATTCCGGAGTGAATACTCCGTCCCATTCTTCCCATTCTTCTGAAGATTTTATGTATTTTTTCATACTGCTACCTTTCGTTACCCTTCATGTATTTCAATACTTTATTGTAATCTGGTTCCTCTAAATAGAAATCTTCATTTTCATATTCAGGTTCTGAATTGCCTTCAGAAATATCCATACATCCTTTACGGACTGCATCCTCGATACTCATTCCTTCACTCATGTATTCAGATGCTCTTTCTGCAGCAAGTTGATCTGATCCGGATAATGAATCCCAGCTGATAATTTCCCCTTCAGAATCTGATCTTATATATCTATACATATTAATATCTCTCCCCTAGAGCTAAAACAGTATGTACTCATTCAACTCGGTTTTTTAAATTGCTCTTATATTTATTTATTCTATCAATTAAGTTAACATCTATATAATTTATAAGGCTATCCAAATTTTCAGATATTTCATTATATCCTTCAGATGTTAATTTTACATTTCCTTCAGAATAATCAAGCAATTCATCCAATGTATCCATTACTTTATTACATTTAGTTTCAGTACTTTTTACTATCTTATTTGTCCCCTTAACACATGCTTTAGTAATATCATTAATATCTGTTAATTCATAAGATGACGATATTCTAATATGAATCTGACGAAGATTTCCACGGAACCTAACACTTGTAGAGGACATCGGATGATCATTTTGAAAATCCTGTTTTATCGTCTTCATTACTTCTAATACATCATCTTCTGTCAATTCATAATCTTTCGATTCTCCTAACATATTACGAAGACAATCATAGTTAGAATATGAGGATGGCATCGCCTGCCCAATACCTGTAGGAATACAAATTATTTCCCCACTGTATTTTTCATTCAAACCCTCTACTGTTCTTCTTGCAAAATCTAATTCAAATCCATATTTGTTTTCAAAATAAGATTGAAAATCCTTTGTATCCATACTTTGAACAGTACTTGTAATAACTCTTTTCATCATAAACCTCCTTATCAATATCCTGGGTCCATATCTACGCAGTATCCTTGATAAACGTAATACTCAGCCTGTACTTCACATTCATCTAACCCGTAAAGATCAAAATCATAATACCGATTACCGCGAAATTCAAATACTCTCTTGTCATCATCTTCTGACGGAATAGAATTTACAATTTCTTTTAATTCTCCTACTGTCATTTTATTTCACCTCATCTTCAAAATTGATACGACATTCTTTCAGTTCAGAAAGTATGTCAATTAAATCTTCATATGTAAATATACGATTTCTAACAGTTATACTGTTATCTACATTATGATTATTGTTTTCATCTACTATGAATTCATCAGAATCTAATGCTTCTTCCATCCTATCTATATATTCATAATATTTTTGAAAGGTATCTACAAACTTCTTATAATCCTCATTATTGTTTTCAATCTGTTCATACTCTTCTGGAGGTAAAGATTCAACTCTATCAAATATGCTATTGTATCTGTCAATTTCAGCATTCAATATCGGTATTATACTTGAATAATCTTCATAGCCTTTTGAATCTATTACTGCAACAAAATTCATGTTGTCATCAAAAGCTGAACGAACATATAACTTCATCTCTACGTCCTTCTTTCTATTTTAACTTAAATATTTCTTCTAAATTTATACAAGGTTCTACATAATAAATAACGAATCAGTATAATAAAAGAGACCTTCCTGATTAGAAGATCTCTTTGATGAAAATACTATGTTGAATGTCTACTTATCATATTCCCTTATTCTACGAATTCTATTAGATATACCATCTTTAGTAGAATCTCTTTTAAGATATAGTATCCGATTATAATCTGACGGCTGTAAATTATTAAAATAATCAATCATACAGTTTTGCTCTTCTTCTGTTTTTATTTCAGGATCATTTTCTATTTTATCTAAAATATACTTATCAAATATATCATGTCTATGTTTGTATACATATTCTGCCCAACTAATATCTTCGTCAGAATCATACCATTTCATATATTCAATATTAGATAACATTTCTGGATCATTGAAATATTCCCCACCTTGAGAAAAACACTGCCATATATAATCACGAACTAATTTCTTACATTTTCTTATTCTAGAATTTGTTATTTCGGATGATCTTATGTATCTATACATTGTTTGAACCTCTATCCAATAAAATTTTCAAGATGTGTATATCTATTCTGCGTAAGGAACAATTAATTTTCCGGAACGAGTTAATTTACATTCTATTCCAGTTCCGTCTTTTATATCTTGTATCCACTCTTCAACCTGTTCTATACCATACTTATCAACTAAAGTTCTACCGCCCCATTTACATGAATACCCGTATGATCCAGGATCAGAAAATGTAGGAAGATTCCAATCCATGTAATCACATATCTTCCTTATATTTTCTTTACGTGGACTTCTTGTTCCGGATGTAATAACTCGTTTCATACTTATACCTTCCTATATAGAATAATGTTTCATATATATTTAAGGTTCATGATAATTATATTCCCATCTGATTACTCCACAATCATATACTCGAGCAAATTTATGTGCTTCCATTATCTTTGCTTCGGATTGATTTTCAATATCAATGCTATCATCTTTCAATAATTTCTTAAGATTTGATTTCTGGCAAGAAACTCTATTATAGTATATGTTATCATATCCATCACACCAAACATAACTTGGAGCAGATATAGAAATCTGATGAAAATTCAATTTTTCATATAGCGTACCTTTAGTATGAGCTATATCTGAAAATGAAATAATCTTATCAAATGAATAATTTTCAATAAAATATTTGAACAGCTTGCTTGCACCCCCATTTACTGTAGTATACAGTTTATTGCAGAATCTAGAAAGTTCCCAGGTATTTTCTGTAGAATCATCCGTTTTTCCTATAGTATTACGTGTATGACCAAACGTCATTATGGATACTAATTTATCGTTAGATTTTAATCTTAGACCAATTTGAACCTTAGATACTGTACTACCCTGACGATGATTATCGTTTAAAAATTGTTTACTTTCTTCTGGAGATACTTTGCATACATATGTATCTCTACCACCATACTTATATTTGTTCTTACCTAATAGATTTGCAAGCATAGATTCAATTACATGCCTACGATTCACCCATTCATATCCAAATATATGAAACAGAAAAACCCCCGCGTCGCCAGATTTCATGGATTTATTCTGATGATACTTGTAATATTTAGGGTCCCCTCCCCATGGATCTTTAAATGATGAATTATGAGTAGCGGTTGGATTACACTCAATACCTAATTTATATTCTGGTAAATATATATCTAATTCTTGAGGTTGGATAATTTTTCTATCATGTCTAACTATATCAATGTTTGGATCTAACGATACTATGAAATCTGATACATCTTTCTCCATATAGCTATAACTGCTAAGCAATAAATCCCTACAATTCTTTGCAATTAATATATCATATACTGGTGTATCTGTAACTCCTAAGTCCCGTTTAAGTTCATATATGGATGGGGGCGTAGAATAATGATCTTCAATATATTTCTTTGGATCCGATCTAAACATAATATAATCTTTGCATTTAGAACTATCTATCATCATTCTAGAAAAATCTTCCGCTGTATGGGGATGCCCTGACATACCATATCGTTCTAAACATGTTTTTCTCTGTTTATCTTTAACTACATCTGATTGCATAGGACTGCGATAACCATACTTTTCTAAACATGTGGTCTCTCTACCAGATAAATACCTTTCAGTTTTCATTACAGCAGATAACTTCTCACGAATATCTTTATTCTTGGAAGGATTATCTACTCCCCAATGGGCTAAGTTTGTTTTTCGTCTTTTTAGATCAACTTCTTTAGAACTATTTCTTTCACTTATCTTCTTTCTAACAGAATCTAATTCAGAAACATTTTTAACTCCATATTTTTCAAATGCTGTCCTCGATCGTAACTTCTCTTGACATTCTTTTGAACAAGTTTTAGGTTTTTCAGTCGGTCTGCATGTATATGGAAATTTCTTGCCACATATTACACAAATAGATTCATGAGGCCCATTGCAATACAATTGGGATCCACTTTTAGGGAAAAATATTTTTCCACATTCTTTACATTTTTTAGGCTTCATATGTACTCCTCATATGTGATAACGATTCGTACATATAAAAGGTTAACTGGATAGGAGCACATTTAAAAATACAAAAAAATAAATAAAGGCCGTAATTTGACCTTTATTTATATATGTATATATAATTATTTTCCAGAATTCCAACTTATCTCAAATCTTCAGGTGTCATATAAATCGCTCTAGAAATAACAAACGGAACTCTAACTTTAACGACATCTCCGCCTTGCTGAGACATTGCACCGTTATCAAGTGCTCCGATCCAAGTTCCCGGGCATCTCACGCCATCTCTGATATTTCCTTGACCATCATACCTTAAGAAGAATACTTGTCTCATGTATTCTGACGGAAGACCCATTCTCTCTGTATCAGGATCATAAACTTGTTTTCTCCACTCTCTAAGTGCTCCAAGGACATTTGGTTCACAATAGCAGTTGAGAGTCCAATCAACATCTCCAAATGTTACTTTACTTGGAAACTTGATAAGACCATTACCATAATGTACAACAATAGAATCTTGTTCTTCTTGAATATCTCCTACTTCATCTGTCGATAATGTAAGAAGTTCTGAAAATTCTGATGGGGAACTCCCATCCATGTTGTATATTCTAACCTCAAAGTTGTTTGTTGTTAATGGAACATAATTATCTACCCCAAGCATATGGTTGGTACATTATCTTCGTACAGATTCGCAACGTCTGTACCGTTTATACTGCTTCAACTTTCATTGAAGATGAGATCATATCTTATCCCTATGTAACTAGGGCCCGAATTTTTCTTCTGCCATCTGCTTGCAGTTCTACTCTCCCTCAAGGAGATGATCGTTGGACCTACTTCATACAATCTGATTAGAAGTTTGGCTGCTAAACACCCATTGCAATATTATTTAGGATTTAACCATGTAACATCTCTCTACTTTTTTCTGCTTTCGCTCTATCGTGTTTTTCATTTCTGAATTCACTGTAGCAAGAGAGCTTTAGGGATTCAAAGCAATTAACTCGGTAGTTCATACTGATTACTCAATATGAAGGGCACTAGTTACCCATTTGTAAAGGACTAAACATTTTTCTACCTCCTTATAAATAATCTATATTTTATGTAGATATATAAGATTTGATACCTTTAAAAGTATTTTTATATTATATATTTATTTACAAATAAAAATTCGTTATAATATAATTGTAGGGGGACTTAAGATGGAATGGAAATATCTGCGAGAATCTAAAAATAAATATTTTGATGAAGCTAGAAACACTACTTTGAAAGAGTATCTGGATTTTTTATTTAATGAAAATTAACTCTAATGAAAAAAGACAACAAACATGTTTGAAAAGATATGGTGTTAAGAATGTATGTATGCTTAAAGAAGTTCAACAAAAACGACAACATACATTTGAAACCAAAAAAGATATTTTGATATTTTATCAAGAACCTCGAATACATGTTGTTGACGGACATACTCTCAATACATACAGATTAGATATTAATGTTGCAAACAGATGGTTAGATGAATATCACCCCTTCAAGTCACCTAAAGGAAATGTTTTAGCACTAGGTCTTATCAAAGATAATGAAATTTACTGCATCATGACTTTCAAAAAATCACGAAACAAAAAATATGATGCAGAATTATCTCGGATGTGGATGTTACCAACATATGATATTAAACATGGATATGATATATTATCTCAAGAAGCATCTAACTTTGGAATAAGTAATATCGTAGCTTATGTTAACATGTCATTTGAAAATTTTAAAGATTATGAATATATCGGAATGAAATATATCCGTGACAATCAGAAAACACTATGGTGGATACGAAATAACGATAGAATTTCTGACGCGTCTCGTCGTCAAAAGCATTTTTCTAGAGAACATATGTTAAATTCAGGGTACGTACCACTATATGACTGTGGTCAACGCGTCTACGCCTTCAAATAATGGCCCTTACAGTAAACGACCGTGAGATTTAAGTTCTCTCACGGTTTTATATATGGTGTGGTATGATGATACCTCTGGAATTTTGGTCATTATTTGATATCTTCAGAAACTACATCAGAGATAGTGGATTCAAGTTCGGATAAATCTGTTGTCACCAGTATTTCATCTTGTAAATTATTATACAGATGATATTCTGGTACCATCTTGACATCTACACGTTGTGTGAAGGGAAAATTATTTTTATTTGGATATGTTATACCTCTACCGTCATCCGCAACTTCAATATCTATATTGGCAGAATCTTTCCAGGTCTTAGCTACATCATAAAATACTCTTCTTACTTTATTATATCTAGAACTTATTGAACTTCCAAATACCGAATTAAGATATGAAGAATTCGTTTTTCTTGATATGATTACTTTTTTCATATGTTTCTCCTATTTCTACTCTCCGATCAAGCTTTCAAGATAAGATTTATACCATTTTAAGAATTCTGTTTTGTTCTTGGAGTTGCAAGCTGCATCAAGAACATCTTCATTGAATCCTTCATAATCTATATTTTCTGCAAGCGTTGAGTCATCCTTGTTTGAGTAGATCCAGATTCCACCCATTCCTCCTTCAATTGAGGGTTCTAACCATACTCCTAATTTATCTTCTACTTGATTTTGTAAACCTTCAATATACATTCCGGCGTTTGTTTGCTCATAAAGAGAATCTCTTCCGTCTTCGCCTTCAGATTTAATTTGATTAACAATTGATTTCCAGTTTATTCTATTTGATTTTTGTGTTAACTTCTCTTTGATTTCTGCCGGAGTGTTTTCATTATATGCAACTTCTCGTCTCACACTCTTATTCTTATCATCAGCTAATTTTGCAAGAGCTTCTGCTGGAGTGTTTTTATTTTTTGCAACATACCATCTCACATCAGGATCCTCGTCATCAGCTAATTTTGTAAGAACTTCTGGAGAAGTGTTTGAATTATCTGCAACATATTCTCTCACCTTAAAATACTCATCATCAGCTAATCTTGTAAGAGCTTCTGGAGGAGTGTTTGAATTTAATGCAAGTATCGTTCTCACATCAGGATCCTCGTCATCAGCTAATTTTGCAAGAGCTTCTGCTGGAGTGCTTGGATTCTGTGCAACATACCATCTCACACTCCGATCCTCATCATCAGCTAATCTTGCAAGAACTTCTACCGGAGTGTTTTTATTATCTGCAACTTCATGTCTCACATACTGATTCTCATCATCGGCTAATTTTGCAAGAATTTCTGGCGGAGTATTTTTGTTATTTGCAACTCCAAGTCTTACTTCCATACCCTCATCATCAGACAATTTTGCAAGAACTTTTGGATCTTCGCTTGTTCTCGCTAACTTTTTTTTATCAGCATCTTCTGCTGCATGAATATAAACTTTCATAATATATCACCTTTCTAACTTATCAATAATATGCTACAACAAATTCACCGTTTCCAGATATATTTACATTTATACCCGTTTCCTCAAGTATATCGTCGCATATTCTTTGTGCTTCATCATATCCATATTCCTGAACAGCAGTCTCATCTCCCCATTTGAGGAAATATCCATCTGTTCCAGGTTCTACAGAATCAGGATATTCTTTATCTAGAAAATCTGATATCTTTTTGATTCTAAGATAATCCGGATCTTCTTCCGCACCAAACTTGTCAAAATGATTTTGATATGCACTCATCAGAAAATTTAAATCTGATTCAGAACAATCATCATAATACGGAAGTCCTTCACTATCTGCAAGATCATCTACCCAGGTCTGATCTTCTTTGGACAATAGATCGTACCATTTATCAAAAGTTCTACTTGCTTTTATTATTTTCATAATGTACTCCTTCTCTATTCTTCATCCTGATCCATCATTTTAGATGCATCCATAAGAATATCATAAGAATCCCACAATCTATCCATTTCATCTTTTGAAATATAATCAGAAATTGAAGGATCATCTTGCATTTCTGTCAAAAGATCTCCTAATGTTAAAGCTACATCTTCAACCTTATCTCCCATAATATCCTCCTAAATATTACCCAAATAATTCATCACATACATCCTGTGCTGCCTCATCAGAAGAAGATTGAAAATCTTCTTTATTGAAACTTTTATGATTATTTTTCCCTCCTGGAGTTACAGGTATATCTCTAAGAAAATAATATGAAATGAAGGATCTTAATTTCTCTTCATCTATATCTTCGTATTCCTTCATTGCTTCTTCTCTAGATATGCCATAATTGTATGCAATCGCAGCAATAGCAATCTCCTTAGGATCCCCCATTCTATCTACTCTATCGTATTCTTCATCATCATAATAGTATGAAGATTTTATTACTCTTTTCATTTCAACTCCTTAATTATCAAATACTCCATCTTCAAGATCTGAAACATAATAATGTGCATTTTCTAGTATGTTTTCTAGATCCTTGCATATTGAAGATACCTGGTCAAGATAGTCATTGAAGTTATCATTTGCGTAGCAAAGATTATTGAAAGCTTCATTTACACTCGATCTTTCGCTCTGTGTAAGATCATCTGCCCAAGAATAATTCTCCCAATCCTCAATGTCATAATTCTCAAGAAGTTCACCACCATGGGCAATATCAACCATCTTTTTCATATCTTCAAGTTGAGCAGATATTACTTTAAGTGTTCCTGGAAGATCTTTGAATGTCCTTCTTATAGCAGAATTTATACCTATCCGGGCATCTTCACATTCTTCTAAATAATTCCTTGGTGTAACTATTCTGTCTGTACTCATGATATCCTCCTGTTCTATCGAACCTTTGATAATTGATTACAATAATATTATATAATATATTTTATCAGATGTCAATAGAAAATCAATTTTTTAAATAATAATTTAAATCAAATAATATGTCATGAGCGTCCCCTAATTCATTCATCTCTTCTTCTGCAAGATAATCATACACATCAGGAAGCTTTGAGAGTTTATCTAATAACTCAGACAAATCATCTGCTACACGAATACACTCATCCGCTACCAAATCTTTATCATTCTTATACATCATTTACCTCCTTAATTATAAACATATAATACGTCAAATGTTACTTTTACTTTAACTGCGCTTGTACCTCTATTTAATAGTCTGAAATTCAATGTATTTCCACTTATATACATCTGGTTCATTGAACAAAGTCCTCCACCAGACCCACTAGATGTTGCATTTTCAATTTTAAATCCAGAAATTGAAATAGGTGTACAACCTGTTTTTGAAACATCAATTGTGTGAGCAGAATCTGTTCCTGTTTGTGTAATAGATATATTATCTGAACTGAATTCTTGAGTCCCTACATATAGACCCCTATTTTGTAATATATCACCACTAGATCCAACCTTTAAAACATTTCTTCTATTTACTGTAATAACTTCCCAATATGTGCCATCATATTGGAGTAGAGCGATATCTCCAGCTGTTATTATTCCTGATTGAGAAAGAGCGCTACCCATGTAATTTATTCTTACACTGTCAGGACTCTTTTCACTATCTACAGATATAGTGGTAGAACTTGTAATAGCATAACTAAATTTAACGCTTAAAAGTACACCTCTTGTAAGTGTAAAAGTTTCATATCCCGTTTGGTCTAAAACAACAGTCCTTCCGGTTCCAGATTGAGTACAAACTCCATAGTATGTTAATGCATCTGGGACGTCTCCAGCATCTAATTTATTTGCAAGGACATTTCCACTTCCATCAGTAATGTTCCCTGTCGCAGTTATATGTTCTCCTACTGTTAGGTCGTGTGTAACCTTAGTATCTCCATTTGTATCTATTTCAAATACATTATGTCTCGCACTCGAACTTGAACCGTCTCCGATTACAAACATAGTACTTGAATCAATTACACTCCAAGTACCAAATGCAGTAACACCTTTTACACCATTAGTAGAATCGTGTCCTTGACCAGACATAAAAGCTTGTTGAACTTTATTTATATGGTCATATCCGAATAATGTAGATGAATTACTCGTATTATAAAGTCTATTACCAACCATTAACACTTGATTACCGCCGTCATTTGTTAATGATTGCCCTACTTGTAATGTTTTACCACCAGTTGATCTATTTCCTTGTCCAGAACTTATGGTATCTGATGCAGTCCAAGTACCATATCCTCTTACAGATGACAGTGTTCCACTGGGATTAAGGGACTCATCTACAGTTATGATTATATTATTACTAGAGTCTGTTCCCCCAGAGTAGGGAATTACATCCCCTCCATTTTGAAATTGAACAGACAATATTTCAACAGTTTTATTCTTTGCTTCAGCTTCACTAACAGCAAGACGTCCTCCACGAAATGAAGAACAAGCAAACCTATTATTTGAAGTATTAGAAACAACATACTGTGTTGCTCCAGCAGCAGCAGTTGTCTTTAATGTTACATTAGTACCACCCGCAACAATGAAGGCCCTATGCGCAGTAGATAATCCTTTACCTTCACTAATAAGTAAAGAATAGTTCCCGACGTTAGTAGGATCTGAAGAAGTAGGATAATAAAGACCTCCGTTTGTGAATTGTCCAAGGCGGCCGCCTACTGTTAACTGCCCACTAGCATTTAAATCAATTGATTCATTCGGATTTAATTTAATTGTTCCTGTGGTAGAAGAAGTGGCTTCTCCTGGAATATCTGCAAGGTCTGCTTTATCAGAGAGAATATTTCCACTTCCGTCTTCAACGTCTCCACCGGCTGTAAGATCTCCTCCTACACTTACATCTCCTGTTGTGATAATTCCTCCACTGCTAATATCTACTGTATTTGTACCATCAGAATCTGTTATTCCTCCTTCGGATAATATAGTTCCTGCTGTGCTTATTCCTGTATTACTTGAAATCGAGCCGTCTGCTTGAACATCTCTACTAGCAATAACATCGCGTGTTATAGTTATATCACCATTAGAGTCTTCTGCAACATAATCACTTAAATCAATTGCCGCTACTCCACCAGAAACAACTGATGTTCCATCTACAGTTACATCTGATACTCCACCACTTATGGACAGATTTCCAGATCCTAATATACTTTGATTGTTTATTGTTTTAATATTAGTTCCAGAAGTTAATTCCTCCTGTATTCCCAATCCTGTTATATCACTTTTTGCAACAGATGTTGCTGCGGTCACATGCCCTTCAGAATTAGTAGTAATTTTATACATACCACTACTGAATGCACTTCCTTTATTTGTAACAGAATGTGCATATGCAGCAGCACCCCTATCTCCTCTGTATGCAGTAGAACTTGTTTCTCCTAAAGCAAGAGATGGAGAAATCTCTACATAAGCACTTCCACTCCATCTATATGTTATATTTGTATCTAGAGCAATATAAATCTTTCCGGTCTCTCCTTCAGATGGAAAATCAGAAAGACTGTTATATTCCAAAACATCATCTACATAAGAAGGAAGTTGGGAGGTAGGAACTTTTCCGTTACTATCTAATTCAGCAACTCCGTCGGCTACTCCTACATCTGATGTAGATACTGCCCCTAAACTTTGAGCAGTAGCAGAAAGTGTAAGCGTATTATTTGCAAAAGATTGAGTTATATCTCCACCTGCAGCAATCTTTATACATGCTTCTCTAACTGTTACACTCCAACCATTTGTTTTATTAAGTTTATAGACATATACTTGATCTCCTTGCTGAGTTGCGCTGTGTGTAGCTACTGATCTATAGTATTGAAATTCTACTTCAGTAGGATTATCTCCGCTGTTAACATATGCCATAAAAGCAAGTCTTGTTTGAGACCCTGTAGCAGGATCTGAGTTAGATGAAGCTCGACAATAGACAACTGCATTTTCATGATAATCTAAATCAAATTCTGCCCAAGTAGAATGACCATATGAAAGTACTACCATCTTATCTTGCAATTTAAGATCATCAGAAGTTTTACTGCCAGATAGTGTAACTCCATTTATAGAGGGCTTATCGGTTAGATCATCATAATCAACTACGTTATAACACCATTCAGAATTTCCCACATAAAGTCTGTTACCACTAGACCCATGTACAAAATATACTGTTCCGGGATCTTTTGTAGTAAGTGCTAAATATTGAGTTTCTGTAATATCTACAAATTTAACTGGGGTTTTATCATTCATATCCTATCCTCATTTTATACAGTATCATCTACAAATATACAAGGTTCAAACAATATGATATAATAATAAAATATAGTAGGTGAATCCTCACCTACTATATTTATAACGACCTTATTAGAAGTGTATTTTATCCTCTAAACTGGTTAAGATCTACCCCCGGCGGAAGTGCAACAAGATCACAGGTGATATCGTTTATAACTCCATTGACCACAAGATAAACTTTTCCGATTACGGAATTAGCATTTACATGATCAAGTCCGTTTATATCTGCCGACATCTTTACGTAGTAATCATCGATTGCTCCGACATTCTTCATCGTATCTAAGATTGGAGTACATCCTGCATAGAATTTATTGTATGCTTGGTCATTATTATAACTGAATGTTATTCCAATTCCTACTCTGTAAATGACATCTTCTATCGCATTTACAAGATATCTTGTTGACAGATTCGCAAGTGCTTGATATGTTGCAGGAGGTACTTCGAACAATGTTGAATTACCCCAGATGTTAGTTCCAAGATCCGGAATAGTTGTAATTACGTTTACACCTACTCCTTCAAGAGTTTGCCATGTATCCAAAAGTTTCTTTGGAACATTGTAATCCATCTTTCCAATTCTGAGATTATGCTTTCTGTTTGTCGGAAGTGCCCACTCAAATTGATTTGCCTGATTCAAAATCTGTGCTCTTTGAATCATAAGTGCAAGGAATGACGGAGAAGCGATTGCTTGTTTACTTGTCCCTACATATGTATATTTGCCCCAAGGGCCAAATATAGCTGAATGAGACTGATAAAGCGACCCATTTACATCTCCTGCAGTATCATCAGGTATGTATCTTGCTAACTTCTGAACATATCCTTCTTTATCCGGATCAATATCATCGTTGTAAACTTTGGATCTCTTAAGACTCCTTGGAATATCAATCATTCCTGTTGCACATCTACTGTAATATGCAACATCTAAAATCTTCAACGAAAGAGGTGACAATCTGAGATCATCATATAAATCATCTTCATCTGTTATGTATCTGATGTTCTGATCATCCCAACCCGGACTTGCAATTCTATTAGGATTGTAAGTAAGTTTATCTTTCAGAAGATCATAAACACCTTCTACCTGTCCTGTTGAAGTTTTATATCCTACTGCGTTTGTATACAGCCATTCAAGATACCTGATATTACTTGCTTTAACAACATCATTCGATCCGCCCCCTGCAAAATCTGCAAGACATGAAAGATATCTGTATCCAGAATAATCGGATCCATCATATTCATATCTAGACTCCGCAAGATCAATTGCTTGTTCCATGAGCTGATCAAATACAGAACTTTCTAATGCAATCTTTGCATCTTCATATGCTGCAAGAGCATCTGCTGCAGGCCCTTCTACTGCAGCATCTAATTCAGCTTTAGCATCTACTTTATCCTTATATGCTTGAGCAGCAGATACATTAAGAAGTGCATCTTCATATGCTTTTATTGCAGCTTTCTGTTCATCTGTTCTTTCATCTTCTGGAACTTCTATTGCAGCATCATGTGCATCCTTCTTACTTTCTGCATCTGCTTCCGCAGCTTCAACAGTAGTAGTTTCATCAAAATCAAGTCCTGTTGCAGTTTTGTAAGCTGTCTTAGCAGTATTATATTCTTCAGCAGCATTTGCATATGCAATTTCCAATTCATGATTCTCTGGATTATCATCAAACAGAGATTTATAAGGCTCAAATGCTTCTTCTGCAGCATCAAATGCAGCTTGAACTTCAGCATCTATCTCAGGATTAGCAGCCTTATCAGTTCCTCCAATAAGGTCTGTATAAGGAATTGCACTAAGACGTTTATCTTCCGGTATCTGTTTACCTTCGTTATCTACAAAATCAAATTCAGTTGTTTCTGCATCTAATATAGTACCGTCTACTTCAAGATCAATGAAATTAGAATCAATTTCACTCCAATGTACAATAGTATCTGAAGCATTTTCAATCTGGAATACAAAAGTCTTATTCTCTAAAGATGTTTTAATTCCAGAATCATCAATTATCGATGTAATGAGATTCCAATAGTACCCATTTACATATTGACCATTCTGACGTTTCTTATAAGAAAACTTTTTAATCTCTACCCGGAGATTATTACCAAATGTTCCAGGATACTTAGCCTTAACATGAACAGAACCGGATTTATCTTTTGTCATCAAAAGACCTTCCGATTTTATTCCTGGGGATAATCTGCATGTAAGAACATCATACCCCGCAGTCATAAGTGTCATTGCCATCTGGTACGAATAATCCTGAGTAAGTCTGTAATTTGTTGCTGGACCCCTATATGTTGAAACAAATGACTCAAGTCCTGTTTGATTTGCTGGAAATCTTTGCCAAGCAGTGTATTCCAACATTTCTTCACGATCTACCTCTTCGCCTTCATTAGTATCCGGCTCAAAGTATCCTGGACCCCAGCATGCTGTAATAGGGAGAGCAACAGTAGCAAATGAGTTATTACCAATATTATATGAATAATTTTGGCTTACTTCATTTATAACTATTTGCGCCATTATTCTTTTCCTCCTTCTTCTTCTTTAGTTTCTACTGGTTTCTGAATTGAAGATTTATCCGTGTTAGACGAATCCGATTCAGTCTTTCTTCTATGATATGGCCTCTTATGATGAGTTTCCTTATCTTCTGATTCTTTCTTCGTCTCTTTCATTGATTCAGCAGTTACTTTATCCTGTGATTTCTTTTCCGAAGGTTTCCAAGAATAGTTCTTACTGCTTGCTTTTACGTTCTTAGGAAGTTCCTGAGATACTGGAATCCGAATAAACTTCTTATGGTTGATTGGACCCGGAACTGAATGAACTTCTCCAGGTCTAAATTTTATTCCATAAAACGTTTTTATGGAAGAGGATAAGTTTTTATATTTTATCATGCTTACCTCCTTTTCATAGTTATATAAGGTTCAAATTACATATTATTCAGGAATAACCTTGTGTTCTGTCCTCTGTAATTTAGAACCATCATATGTTAACATTATACATCCATCACACTTTAATGTTAGTATAGATTCATATAATTTTCCTGCACTAAGATAGTCAAATGTTCCGGACGTGTGAGAAATTCCTGCATCAGTATCTACACTAACACCAAACCTTATTTTTCTCTTACTTTCATAAGGTAATTTAATAGTAAGAAAATACATGTTAGTGTATTTGAATATCAATTCGCGGATGAGTTCATCCATATCTACTGTATTTGTAGTATATATATGAAGTTCATAGGATAAATCAATTGGAATTGATTTTTCAAGATAATATATATTATCTTTCTCATCAAATACTGCACCAAAGCCTTTTTGTGCTCTAGAAAAATTAAGTCTGCCATTATCTATTTGATTATCTAGTCGCTTAAGGCAAACAGCAGGATAATGTATTTCGTCATTTTGGATCTGCGCAAGTATATTTATTGCACCTTCTGGATCTATAACTTGAACTACACTCTTTTTATTGTTAAAAGATTTATTAAGATCTTCGCATATTGCCCTATCATAAAGATATATCATTCGACATCCTCCTTTGTTTTATGATAATCTCCACGATAATCTGTATTATCAGATAAGAAATGATGAGATGTATTAAATGTTTTCTGTTCTTCTTTCCTTGTTCTCCCTGTAGGTTTATCATCGTATACTGGAACTATTTGACAAACTAAATGATCTGGTGCTTCCGGATCATATGATATTTCTGTAACCTTAAATGTTCTATCTGGAACTTCACTATAATGCCCAGATAATCTAAACAAACAATCCTTTTGTAGATGTGGTAACTGAAAACTACAATGTATCAAAAATGGTAAATCTGAATCATTATCTACTACCCAGCCAAATCTCTTGAGCGTTTTTATCTTCGGAGAACCATCAAAAAATACATAAGTATCAACCATATCAGAATAGCTATCAATAATAGTTTCCCCTAGACCATTAGGATCAGAAATGTTAGGATATTGATATTTTGCTTCAATTCCCTGCATTTCTAATGCTTCATCGTATCTCAATCTCATCAGTTTTACATCTGATTCTATTAATCGCTTACTCATATCTACTCCGATATTTCTTCCAATATATCATCAATATTCAGTACACCGTCTACCCAAGACCAATTCAGATGTTTTCCTTCTGGTGATTTAGAAACATTACAAGCATAACCTTTGACCAAAGCATCCATGAATTCTGTCTTTGAAGGCATGTAAAGATTATTCATCCAATTACTTAATTCATGAGGCATGAATGCTACTATATAATATTGTTCTAAAACATCATCTTTATCATAATATGCTTCTTTTATATTTATTATACGTAACTTTTCATATTTGAGAGATCTTATCGTCATAAGATACTCAACAACAGATACTGGAAGTTTTAATCTCATACTGAATTCAACATCAAATCCATATTTGTATAACTCTTTAATTAATTCGTCATAAGAAAATTCATGAGGTATTCCTGTTTCCTCATCATCTGTAACTAAACTTCCACTGCATTGTATAACATGAGAGAACAAAGTTCCATATTTAGGATGAACAACTGAAATTTTTAATCCAGAAAAATCATCATCATCTAACACATGGGTTACTACAATATGCAAATCTCTACTGTTGTTTGATTTACACTCAGATAATTGTTCCCAATTATATATCTTATACCGCAACGGCATCATCTGTGTCATCTGATTGTTCTCCCTTCCTTAAACTTTGTTCACGCCTAACATGCTGTTGAAGTTCTAATTGAAATGCTTTGAGCAGATCTAAATTTGTATCAGGATATTCGCTAAAATATTGAGCAACCATATCTATCTTCAATTTAAAATAAAGAAGATTTCTCTCAGTCTCTGATATTTCTGGATGTCTTTCAGCAAATATGAAATATCTAGTTACTGCACTAGAAAATGCTTTGTGTACTGTTGCATTATCTTTTGTAAGATCTGCTTTCTGAATAGTACGAAAATTAGTAGAATTATATTCTTTCAAATCATGAAAGAAAAGAGTAACTAATTCTAAACTAGATAACATTGTTAAAATCCACCCCCTTCAGATTCTGTATTTATTTCAGCATGCCAGGTAGAAGACTCAGCACCCATCTGTGGAAATACCTCTGTTAATATTTCTGTTAATGCACTCAAGTACGAATCAGTATCTTTAACTCCTATATCTTTGAGCATCTGTATTGCTGCAGAAGCTTGAGATAATGCAGCATCACGTTTCTCAAATTGAACGGTACTCTGTGTGGTTATGATAGGCTGCATGTGAAGTTCAAATTTATCAATGAATCCTGAAAGATTTCTTTCTAAGAAATATTTGTTGAGTGCTTGTTTCCAACCTGCCATATATGAAGTTTCAAGTCTATCAAGTAGATTTGCATACAATGCAGATCTTTGTGACATTACTGTTCCAGCACCACCCAATCCTTCATTTGAAGAGTAGTTCATTGCCTCTTTAGGTACACCTAATACAGATAACTTTTTATCCTGATAATACTCTAAAAGTTTATTATCGGCATCGGTTGATTCTGCCATATTTAAATCTGTAATTGTTAATGCTTCATTTCCATTTATTTTCGGAAGATATATCAAGTTATTAGGACTCTGTGGATTAACAAAACTCTGTGTATCTCCGGTAGCAGTATTTAAAGAAATCTGTTGCTCTATTGCATCTTTTATTTGTTGTAAAGATTCTCGAATTTCTTCTTCTTGAGTACCACATTCAACATGTATAAATTTGATTGTTCTGGTTAATGACGAAAGTATATTAGCATCTTCTAATAACTGTAATGTTTGTGTAGGTTGAACTGCTTGAGATAACATAGGAGTTGCAAATTGAATATCATATTCAACTTCATTCCCCTCACTATCTTCAGTATCAAGTGTATAATCTCCTAGTAATCCACCTAATGCAAAATGTATACATGCAGATTCAGGAAGTATCAATCTTTCAGAAGAATTCATATTATCTGAATCTGGATCTAATATGAACCCTTTTGGTTCCCCTTTCTGCCATAAATGAACAATTGATTCCGGAGGTATCTTATAAGAAGGGACTATATCAAAATCTTCATCTAGAATAGTATTATTATCTAATACTACTCCTATGTTAGATTGATTTCTAGTATCCTCTTTATACATATAAGTTGTAGGTATGTATAGATTTCCTATTGTTGCCAACTCTAATATGTGGTCCCTTGCGTATGCATCTACATTCCATTTTGCAAACAACCCATTTATTACTTCAGCTATGTCTTCTGAAGAATCATCAGTTGCTGTTGCCCATATTACATGACCTGCAGTATTCGTAGTAGTTGCATCTGTTGCATAATATGATAATGCAGTACTTATCTGAGAGTCCCTGGATAATGCACGCATCGTATCAATCTGAGTTTTTATATCAGATATACTAGAATCTGATCGCATATCTGATACTTTGTATAATGATCCTGTTACTAATTCACGAAGATAAGATGTAACACCAGAATATTTTGTCTTTCGGGTTACTAATCTATCCCACCATTTGTTAGCCAAAATCTGTCACCTCCTCGTTACTATTAAAGGTTCTCAGCCATATCTGATTCAATATCATACTGAGTAAAAAATTGTTGTTCTTCAAATATCGGAATTCGTTTATTTCTTCCCTCTCTTATTATACTCCCATCTGTTCTTTCTTGCAATCCTCCAATTATTATACAATCTACTTTGTTATTGAAATCAGAAACAACTGACCCTCCATAACTTTTAAGTATTGATTCTATATCAGAAACACTACCATGATAAAAAGTACCAGTCAACATAATATTTTTATTTCTAAATATCTGTGGTCCATTAAACATCTTATTTTGAGAATCTACGTTTACTTTCTTATCATATAATAATGTTTGAAAATCAACAAGATTTTCAGGATACTGAACGAACCAGTTTACAATATGCTTTGAACATCTGTATATATCTTCTCCTAAATCAAATTCAATCTTCTCCGGATGGGATAAGTAGTATTCAATAGTGTGTATTGAATTTTTACAGCTGTTACAGTATCTGTTTATATGAGAAGAATCTGGTTCAACATACATAGGAACAATTGCTCTCAAAAGATCAGAAGGACTTACAGAAATATCTGCATCTTCAAATTCTTGTATAAGAAGTATATCTGGAATAGAAAATCCCGGTCCTTCATTATCTGTTATTTCTCTATATCTATCATATGAAATTATTGGAAGTTTTAATGTTGTCAAGAACTGTTCTATTCTAGGATACAATCTCGAATTGCAATTTGGATCCGAACAAGTTACAACACCAGTTTTTGGTACATCAATTATCTTCCCACAAAAATCACATGTTATTCTACTAGATGCATGTTTATTCTTATATCTTCCAGAATAGTTAGAATATAATATGTTATCATACTCATCTAACAATATGTTTGATGACTTCTTAAGGTCAAAATTAACAACACTGGAATAAGGAACAATAATTTTTCCTAAATCTGTATGTAACTCTGCAGATATTACACCAGAATGGTTTACAATCTTTTCTATCTTCTTTATAGATGTCTGTTTTATATGAAAAGTTCCGTGTAACATATTCTGATTATGAAATATTACATATTCTGGTATCCTAGGATAATTAAATATATACTTACTTCCTCCTATAAGATCTTCCAATTTTGTTAAATAGCTGTCATCTGTACCCTCCAATTTTGCTGGAATAAGATATCCAGGGGGTAGATTAAATTTAACAAAATTCAACCACTGTCTTACAGCTATTGATCCTCTAAACATAGCAGTTAAACTTCTTACACTTATTGCAAAGAATTTAAAACTATTAGGATCTTTTAAAAACATACTTTGTAAACTGTCTTGAATACATTCAGGAAGTTCTCCCGAATCGTAACATTCATTACTTGTATTCAATACTCCCTCAATATATGTTGCCCCATGTTTAAGTGGTATCAAATTTGGAATTAATTTATTAGATACAAGAGGATCTAAAAACATATCAGAACAGTCTTCTAAAACTTCGTTAGATTCGTATCCTCTAAATATCTTTTTGATTACTCCCTGATCATCATATTGTAATGTGATCTGTATTCCTTCTGGTAAAGGAACTAGATAATCTCCCGCTGAAAGACGGTTTCTATCAGACATAATAATACCTCCTATCCTATCTGATTTTATTTAGACCTGGAAATAGTCCAGGAACAGTAGCACCTAAATTTGATTGCTTAGGTCCGTTTATTGCTGCGATTGCAGATGCTGCAGTATGCGCTTGAACTGGAATACCAGGATTGTTTAACATAGCATTCCACATACTGCCGATGAAAGAATCGCTCACGTCCTTCGACCTGCCGACCACGTGATCGACGCGACCTGTAACACTATCTCGCTGTAAATGAATAAGTTCATCCTGGAGCAGCTTACAATCGAGCATATCGACACGCTTTTCCATTATTATAGATCTACCAGCCATATACCCATCTGGAGTTCTATCTAAAGAAATCTTATCCACTGTAAATCCTTGTTCAGTTAAAAGCTGTGCCATATATTCACTTTGGAATTGGTCTCGACTGATCCTCTGTATATTATATCCTTGTCTTCTTAACCAGCATATAAACGCTGTGATCTTACTATAAGGTATTTTATCCCCCTTAGGTGCCTCTAAAGCTATGGAAAACACGTGAGTGAATTTCAACTGAGACGTTATTTTTCCGTCTGACCCGGTTATATCCTGCCTTCCGGTAATGCAGGACCCTGAAATTCCTGTTCTATCAGTAGTCAATGAAAGGTCTAAATGTATAAACATAGGAGTCCTTTTACATATGGCAGGAACAACATCATCATGATAAAATTCATCTATGGATAAAGTATCTTGAGTACCTATACTCAATATATCGTTGAAAAATGGATTCTTTCTTGTTTCATCTATACATGATGTCAAACTTTCTTGCGTTATGAACGATAACGCTCCTGGAACAGATATTCCTGCTATATCTCGTAAAGCAATATCAAAATCTGCTTGGAACTCTGGTCTCATATCTATAGGTGGGGTAAGTATCTTATAGCCCTGACCCCTTAACTCTTCTAATGCTTCAGGAAAACATTCATTATCCGGTACCACAAATCCTCGTTTATATCTGTCTCCTACAGCTATACAGAATGTTTCATCATGAAACATTGAAGGAGGAAGAACTTCCCACTGAGGAGCATCTGCAACATACATATGATCTTCAGCACCCGCTGCCATCTGCTCTTCTATATATGCTTCCATGAAATCTGAATCGCTTTTCTTAGAACTTACTGCAAATACTTTTCCATATACTTCTCCCTCTTGACGGAATGTACCCTTTACACGAGTTACTACAGTATTATATGTAGATTTCATATTTTCTTTTGCTTTAGTTACATCTTTTATCCCAGTACGTTGAAAGTTAACTTCATCCAATATTGCTGCAAAAATCTGTTTCCCAAGTCCATGCTCTCCAGAACTACCATAATCTACATCAATCTTTCCGCCTTCTGGTATGTAATAGAAATCTTTTTCACTTCTTGAATATGTTCCATGATTCTTGAACCAAGGACTTGCTTTTAATGTATCATTGAATTCTCTGAAAGCTACTCCTTTCGCAAGATCTTTTGTCACATTGAAAAATAATATTGAAAATTTGGATACATCCTTTTTCTTAAAGAATAGTTGGGGATCCTTTAAACACATCAATCTATATAGCATATATGCTAATCCTGTTATTGCTGTTGATGTTTTTCCGATTCTTGTTGCACCAGTAAACATAAGTTCTTGATATTTGTTACCAGAATTAAATATTGTGTGTAAGGTATCTCTCCAATAAGGATATATTGCTTCTCCTTCCCGAGTTACTTTCCCTAAATAATAATCATCATCTAAAAAAGTATCTATATCTACAGGTATCTCTTTATAATCCGCAAGCCAGATATCTTCATAAGTAGTAGAATACCCCGTATCCCGAATTTCTTCAAGTATTCTCCTGAGGTACTCTTTCTGTTCTACAGTACAGCTAGAATATATCCTTTTTATTCTGTTCAATATATCTACAGGATCATTCATCTTTTGATTCCTCAGCTACGGGTTCTAAAAGTGCAAGGACTTTCCTAGCGTTTTCGCGCAATTCATCTCTAGACTCTCTAGATAATATTTCTGATTCAGGTACAACATCAGGAGATACCGATTCAGATAATTCTATCATTCCTAAATCTTCTATATTAAGATATGGCTCTAACAACTTATGACTCTCAATCATATTTTGTTGCAACCTAGATTGTAAATTTAAAAGTATACTCCATGTAGTTAGGTCTTGCGTATCTAAAGTATCTATAACTTCATCTATAGATTGATAGAGTTTATCTTCAATTCTATCCATCATATCTAGATAAGATACTATTCTAGAAACTTGATGTATAACACGTAATACAGTTACTGTTTTTATAGAATGGACTATTTCTCTTGGATCATCTCCACATGCTAATAAGGACGTCCGCATTTTAGCGACGTCCTCTTGCTTCTTATCTCGTAATGCATCCGGAGATGTAGCTGGAACATCAACAGTTTTGAAGTTTGCCATACATATCCCTCAATTAAGATTGATATTATTCTGATTTAAGATCTAATAATACTACGCTTAGATTTGCAACTGCTTCTTTTGCTTTTTCATCCTCTGGGCCAAACTGGCACAAACAATCAATGGCGGACTGTATATTCTCTATACAACAACTATACTTTCCTAAAGATTCAACTGTAGGAACAATATTTGAAGATTTTATGCTCTTTTTAGAAACTTTCATATTTACACCTCATTTACTTGTGTCAACTTGTAGTAGGTTTCATCAGATTCATTTACAGCATCTGAAAGTTCTTGATATGCTTCATCTAAATCTGGATCAGAATCCTTCATTCCATCTTTCATATCATAATTTAACAGCTTTAAAAGATTCCTTGCTTGAACAATATCTGGAAACGCAGAAAATATACACATTTCTAAATCTGCTAAATGCTCTATAGTAGGAAAATTCCAAATATAATTTCTAAAATACTTGTAGAAATTCATATATTTCTGTTGTAAATCAAATATGCCTATCATATTCTTCCTCTGTATATATAAAAGGTATCATTCTTCTTTAGAATCCATAATGCTTTGAGACGATTCATTATTTATAAAAAATACTATTGCATTATCTGTCCTTGCCAACCTATTAAATTCTAATGTAGTGTATCCAAGTTTATCTATCTTAGATATAACCGCTTCCATTATGTTATTTAAATTTATACTATCATTATAATATATCCAAAGTTCGGAATTGTTTTTAATCAGTATCCTTACAGCACCAGAAGTTTCTTCTTCTGAATTTATAGTTCCTAGTAATGTATCTAAATCTATTGAATGTCCCAAAGCACATTCAGAACCAGATGTTATAGTAATCGGAGATGCAGCTGAAGTAATAGAAGTACTCTCTGAAACTTCTTCTTCAGTATTTTCTTCCTCAGCTAATTTATCGCTTAATTTTTCATCATCTTCATCTTCTACTGGCTCAAACCCCTCGCTAAATGATGATGCAGAGCCACCTCCGGAAGGTTTGAACTCCGGTTCATTACTATCTATATCTTCTGAACTGTTGTCTTTATCAATATTATCATCTTTTGACTTATTAGATTCTCCTAAGTATTTCTCGTCAACATACTCTTCATCTAAGTATTCTATCGCCTGCTCTAACAATTCTTTATTTATAGGATCTTCTATAGCAGCACGTATTTTATCTTTATGTTTGTTGGACTTATATAATTTACAAGAAAATATATTCATTTATCCTCACCTTCAGATCTATTCATATATACATATGGCTTATCTGGATTATCATCTTGTATAGTATATCTAAAATATAAATCTAACTCATCATGTAAGAATGTATTATCAAATTTTAACTTATACATATGAGTTCCTAGAGTAAGATCTAACGACTCTAGACGTAATTTATACCAAGGATGTATATCTTCTCTTTCCCAATCTAAATGAAAATCTACATCTTTATCTGTATCTACATTTTTAACTTCTACAAGATCTAAATATTTTGCAATATCTGTAGGTAAATGTATCCAACCATAGTATGGTAATTCATCCTTATGAAAAACCTGATCAAAAGCGGATACTTGATCCCTTCTTACCGCCTCAAATACAATTGAAAATATTCTGATATCCTTGAGCATTTATTAGAATCCCTTTATCGTATATCTATTAGGATAAGTATTTGATTTTATTACTTTATATCCTTGGCCTTCAAGTACCTGTTTCAACTCATCGCTTATACTTTTAGACCATACAACCATATGACTTCCAGTATTTGCTGCTTCGTTTATAAGGTAGGCAACAGATTGTTGTTCTAATATTTCCTCAGCTTCATCTGCGATTGTCTTAACTTCTGATGCAGGTTTTAAAGTTGTCATCTCATCGCTGGGAATCAATTCAACACTCATTCAATACCTCCAAACATTGATATCATTAATATTATTACATATAATATTAAAGGTTGGTCAATATGACCAACCTTATATTTTTATTTGTTTGAGTGTTATCTATTTTGTGCTTATCATATCCAGGTATCTTGCCGAATCATAAGGGGTTACTTTGAATCTACCAGAAAATTCTGGATTCTGATTTGCTATTGTTGCTATCTTTCTAATTTCATCCTCGTCTTGTATCTGGAAAAATACAATTGTTTCTTCAACTACCTCACAATCATATCCTTTCAGACGATACTTTTGTGCTAATTCATACATTTTAGAAAGAGATCCTACAACATTGTAATTAAGATTATCTTTCTTATTCAAATCATTTTCTGCTTGCTCTTCATCCTCCTTCTCTTCTACATCTACACTATCAACTTCTACATCAGAAATATATATTGTATCTGGATCTTCTTCTGTTTCTTTTTCGGTATCTTCTACTACCTCTTCTTCAAAACTATCAGGAACATCTAATTCATCTGTAAATTTATAAATTTTTCCGTCGATAGGATCTCCAGATTTAATACAAGACGATAAAGTTCCTGATTTGATACCATTCTCTCTTTCCGCAGAAGATATTGATGAATAAACTTCTCCTGTAGTTATACAAGTAACAGATCTTCCTGGCATTATTTTTCCTCCTTATCTTCTAAACTCTGTATATACTTACGACACATGGCCGCAACTTGAATATTCTCACATGCTGCAAGAATAGCAGATTGTGCCATCCTCCCTAAAACAGATTCGTATTCACTAACTTTATTATCTGATTTAATATTTTTCCAAAGATCATTCAAACACTTTGTAACAGATAGTGACTCATTTTCTGTTTCTTCCACTTCTTCTAATATTACACCATACCCTTCATGAGGAGAAGCAAATAAAGGATACTGCTCATTTGCCCTATCCAATTCTTCCTCAACAAGCTCAACTGCTCTTGATATCAATTTATCCATACTACCTCCTAATCAATTTCAAATAACTTCTTGATATGTTTCTGTTTATCTTTTTCAGTATCTTTTACTGAATTATCACAATCAGATTCATTATCATGTATGCATTCTTGAAGCTCTTCCCAAGAATGTACTGTCTTTCCATCTGATATTCTTATATACTTTATCATATATTAAACAGTTTCTTTGCTTTCTTTACATTTTCTGGTTTATAGGGATTTTCTTTAACATAATTCATTATCCCATACATTGTTACAGCACAACGCATACTGGAAGATTCTCTACATTCTTCTAATGTTGTTCCCAATTTTTTCAAGTATTCCTGAACTTCTGTTTTAGCGGCATCATCTGCAGTTTGTATAAAACTCATACTAGACTTATTTCCTACTGTCCTTGCACGATCTGTTATAGAAACTACTCCGTACTTAGGAAGATACAGTTTGTTATATGCCGCTATATGTCTATGTGATATACTGTCAACCGATGTACAAGGAAGTTTTGGTATTCCCGGAAGAGATGTATATCCATACAGATGTGTCCCTATATCTGGATTGCTAGACTCTCTTATGACATCATAACATTCATTCAAATATCTGTTCTTTATCCTTGTATCTGTATCATTTGCAGGACTAAGTCCCATATATTCAACCTTCTCTCCATTTGGACCTCTCCATTCTAATATGTTACGAAGAGCATCAAAATCCTCTCCAAAATGAAATACCGGGGTCAACTTTTCCGGAGATTTCAATTTATCTCTCATATATAGATAATTCTCCCAGGATTTCTTTGCAGATTCTTCATAATCCTTTTTAGATTTAGGTTGTCCAAACTTTCCTGGAATAGTATCTACTTGTGCGCATATGGTTATCTTATCATCGATTGAATTCAAAAACGATATGTATTCATCTAAATCCAATTTTGCTTTTCCTGTATGAAAACTGAAAGCACCGGAATCTATGAAAAGTTTGTTTACAAGTCCCTTTTCTTGAAACTCAATCATCTTTCGAATAGAACTTCTATCTAACTGTGTAACTAAAACATCTATAGGTTCATAACCAGGCATAGACGAAAGATAATCCATCATACTTTGTGTCAAAGACCCGCTAAAATAATAAGTTAATGACATCAGTACCCTCCATACTTACAATCTAATACAAACTTCTGCAAAACTGTATAAGGGGATATATTTGCAGAATCTATGTCCTCCATGCACTTCAAACACAAATCAGAAATGTGTTTATTGTCCGTAGTACATAATATATAACGAAATACTAATTCATAATCAATTTCAGATTTATCTGGAAAATGCGAAATATTCCAAATTAAATTTGAAACAGAATCTTTACATCTTAACAAATTTTTGAACGATTCAAAATACTCTATCTGAGATAATGAAAGGTTAAATATTGATTCAACATTAGAAAAAGTTTTTACTGTATTCCAAATAGAATATTTCTTATATTTCTGATACTTATTTATATCCTTACTTTTTCCATATTCTTCAATATCTTCTTCTGTAGGATGACCTATATTAAAAACAGAACATCTGCTTAATATCGTGTTAGGTATCTTATAAGTATTCCTACAAGTAACAACTACATAAACATTACTTACAGGTTCTTCTAAAAACTTTAATATGGTGTAAGATGCTTTCAATACACCTGCATCTAGATTTTCTATTACAAATAGCATTCTATTAGAAGTTTCATAACCTGCCTGTATTGCTTTTTGAAGTTCCTCTACAGTAGGTTCTACTGAAATTATATCATCTACTTTAAGTATTCTTCCATACTGATGCGACAAATAAGTTTTACCACATCCGGATAATCCAGAAAGGAGAATAGAATGAATATCTGACTTTGCACACTTATTCAATTCTGAAAGTATATTGCTCTGAAATTCAAAATTCATGCCATACTCCTAACATTAGGAATCTTCTTAAATCTGCTTAAAGATATGAGATATATTAAACTAGTTTCAGAATCTGAAGAAAATTTCCGAACCTTCTTAAGTTGATCATAAGTTTGCATAAACATATTATATATGTTTTCAACTGTCCAATATGAGGAATATTTTCTAATATCCGATTCAATATAACTATTATACTTTAACTTTTCCAATTCTAACAAAGAATTAAATATAATATAAAATGCGTTATCTTTGTTCTCTAAACTGTTTAGAGAATCTAACATGATGTTAAAACTACCGGATACAAATCCAATTCTAAATCTATTTTCGCTACTATCTTTGGATACTCCAAATAAATCTTTCATATCTGATTCAGATAGCGGATATATAGAATCTACAATATCTTTAGATATACTTCTACATATATTTCTACTATGCTCAAAATTTGAACTTATTTTACATATTCTTTTTACTACATCATCCGGTATATGAGGAAATTCTTGCCTAAGATATTTTATAGCAAACTTATTGTTTATTCCAGATATATCTACTACAAAATCCGGTAAGTACTTATCTAATTTTTCTTCTGTCTTCTTGGACTCATATATACAAACTATAGTTCCTACTATGGAACAATTATCAATACTAGTACTTGTACTACTATCTACATTTCTTACAAAATCCTCATCATATCTAACTACATACAGAGCAGGATCCAGCGGAACTATATGTTTAGTATTCATCATATCTAGTATCGATTTAACATTTGAGCATTCAATTTTCTTTCCGAAATGATCTGCAAGTATATCAATATATTTACTTTTTATTCCATATTCCGTACCAGAAAATATATAAAATTTTCTTGGATATCCATTTAATATTTCTGAACCTGCAACTTGAATATCAAGCATTTTCTTCACCAAAGAAATAAGAAAAATCTGAAAGGGAGCACAAATAACAATTCCAATCTTCAACCCGGAAAACTATTTGAGAAGACCAGTTTTCTTCTTTTTCGTTATCTAATATATCAATACATTTATCTTTCATATATTTCTTATTCAGCCTTATTGATTTATTGTGCTTAACAGGTATGTCCTTCAATATGAAATCTTTAGATGGCAATCTATTAAACAAACACCAAGTATTCAATATAGTTTGGCTTCCGTCATCTACAAAAAGAACAGAAGATTTAAATTGTGATACTGCTTCTTCTTGAATCTTTTTCCAATGATTAAATTTAAAGATTATATCATCTTTTATCTCTGTATGAGTTTTACATTCACCTAGGAATTCATTAGATATCACATCACCAGGATGCAAGGGTCTTGCCCCACTTCCAGATACAGTCCTCCAACCTAAAAAGTCTGATATCATCTTTTCTTGTTTTGAACTGTAGTCCTTAGTCGACATCGTCTAGTACCTCATCTGGCGATTTTCCTTGAATATCATCTGATATATACTTTTTAAGTTTTGAATAATATTCTTGATTACTCTGAAGAAAATCATATACTTTTGCAAGTCCGTTTAGTTTAACGATACTTCCATCTTGTTCCAAGAATTCACCAGTATACGGGTCAGTAAGACTGAACCATGCCCCCTTTCTTTGAATGATGTTATATTTAACTGTTGCTAATTTTGCATAGTCCATATCTATACGAATACCAGACTGTGCCATAAGATAATATGAACCATTTTTTCTATCAAATGGGGCTGATTTTTGTTTCATAATCTTTGCATTGATTATGTATCCCGCTGGATTCTCAGCACTCTGAGGAAGATCTCCACCAAGTATATCTACCGGGTTACCAATCCTAAATAAGATCCTAAGAGATGCATAAAATTTAAGTGCTTTGCCTCCAGGTGTATTTATTACATATGGATTGTCCATATTATCTCTAACTTGGTTTATAACTAAAAGTGTAGTATTATAACGTGTAAGAAGAGGTATTATTTTTCTACAGAAAACTGTTAATAGTCCTGCTAAAGACGCTACAGTTCTTTCCCCATACTTCTTTTCTAGTTCCTGACGAGTAGTTAAAGAAGGAATACTGTCTAATACTACTAATCCTAATTGATTTGTTTCTATCAAAGACTGAACAGTCTGCAATAGATCTTCCGCCACTATATCTGGTGGTTGCATTATATCAATTGTCCCATCTTGTATTCCTAAAGATTTTGCCCAAGCACTATCAAACGAATGCTCAAGATCTATAAACAAAACTCTTTTTGGCCCAAGTTCTTCAAGTTCCTCTAATTCTAACTTTATTGATTTATCAGAATTTGCCTTCTGTTGAAGTTTATTTACACGATCCTCATACTCTTTTTGAAAAATTTCATATGCGTTTTTACATATATCTATGCTTGTAGATGTTTTTCCACCTCCTGGATCTCCAAAGAATTCTGTTATCTGATTTCTAGGAATACCACCATATGTACAGTAATTCAAAAGTGGACTAGAAAATGGAATCTTAGATCCTCTTTCCGCTTTTGCACTTTCCATCAAATCTGAACAGTTCCATTCTTTTTGTTTCTTTTTCAATATTTCTAAATATGTTTGAGACATTTGTTCCTCCTTATTTGATGTATTGTTGTTTGTATTCCGGTAAATCAGTTATTTCAGATATAGGATTTGATTTAGTAGATTCTTGTCTAGAGTCCCAAATCTTTTTTGCTCCCATTATCAGTTCTTTTGAAAATGTAATTTCATTTTGAATTCTAGATATAACTGTATCATATACAATCTTAGCAACATGTATTTCTGAAATCTTATTTGATATGTCTTCATCCTTACTAGACTTCAACTCTTTCAACTTCAACTTCATAACCTCTGAAAATAATATGAGTTTATTCAAAGATTCTGCGGCATTATAAAGTTCTAATGGCAACATAGTAATTATCCATTCTAAATCCTCGTTAGAAATCGGATGAAATTCAGATTTCATAGATTTATATAGTGTTTTAACTTTATCAAAGACAGATTTGAAATTATCATCATAAAGTCGATCATATAAATCTTTTGCGGGTTCAAGTTCTGGAACATTGTTTTCTAATTTCATACTGTAACCTCTTCTATCTACACAAATAAGTTAAAGCTACTTCTTGATAATATTGTGTATATTTCAATTCATGGTTCATTTCAAGCAATCTATTACTTAACTTCAAACAAACAACAGAATGAGCTGTTGTATAATTTGATATCCTATCTTTATAGTACGACGGTATGAGAGTATGGTGAATGTCTTGCATAAATATATATTTAACAACATTCATAACAAATGAATGGAACTGCTCAAACCATTTTATGAAATTCGCTCCGCTATTATACACCTTATCAACTATTTCTGTTATCTTGCCCTTATCTTTACTAGCGCATGCCTGTAACAAATCAAAATAATCATCATAATTTGGAAGATCCAATGCTTTGCTTATATTTTCTAGATTTATATCATTACTATAAGATAATGCCTTGTCTGTTAATGTTAAAGCATCTCTCATTCCTCCATTTGCAAGTTTAGCTATGAAATTAACTGCATCATCTTCATACTTTATCTCTCTTCCTTCTTTTATTTCGGAATCTAATACGTGATGCAATCTCTTATCTATTCCACTTAAACTTATTTTTGATAAATGAAATACTTGAACTCTAGAAAGTATTGTTTTTGGAATCTTTTCTGGATCAGTAGTACATAAAACAAATATACTTTTGGCAGGCCCCTCCTCCAATGTCTTGAGAAGAACTTGCCATGCTGCATTAGACAGTGAATGAACCTCATCTATTATGAAAACTTTGTAATTAGATCCTACAGGATATTTACGGGCCTGCTCCACAATATCCCTAACACTATCAATAGACCCATGAGAAGCAGCATCAATTTCAATGGGGTCTCCTTCACCCTCATTCAATGTATCTGCCATTATTCTTGCTATAGTTGTCTTACCACAACCCGCTGGACCAATGAAAAGAAAATTTCTATTATCTAAGTTTGAATTTTTACATATGGATCTTATCATATCCACTATGACGGATTGCTCCATCATATCTTCGAATTTATGAGGTCTATACTTATTTGCTAGATTCATATCTTTTTCCTACCGTATTCTTGACACTTCTTATAATATGGACACATACTTGGGGTACACCATTTATTACCAACAGGAAGACCTTCTGGCGCGATATTATTCTTAACTGATATCATTACAGAATCAAAATATTGTTTTATATCATCAATATCAGATGATTTCAAAGTCAATTCATAACACTTTATTCTTCCATACTGCCTATCTTGATAAATCATCAATATATTATGTATCCCTAATATAGAACCATATGCTTTTATTTGCTCTATGTGCTCTTCTCTAGGTTCTGTTAAATCATCCCAAACACTAAATTCACAAGTTTTTATCTCTAGAAGATATATAGTACTGTTTATACGAATAACTCCATCACAGGCAAAATTAACCGGTGGATTCACTAAGGACACTTGAGCCTCTAGATCTCCTGCCTTTTGAACAACTCCATAATCTTCAGAAGAATAAAGTAACTTATTCTTGTTGTTAAGGATATAATCATATACTTGAATCCAATCTCCTTTGAGATATCTTTTCAGTAATGTCTGAAGAAATATATGACAATCTGTTCCAATTCTTGCAGAAAAATCCAATCCTGTATCTGGATCATCTATTTTATCTGGGGAAACACCTCGTAAACGAAACCAGGATCTTCTTTTGCATCTCATAGAAGATGGCGCAAATGTTTTATGAGGTATTCTTTCCCTGTTCTTATCAATTTCATTCTTCCAAGAATTTTCGCATATATTCAATAACTTGGAACTGGCATCTGAGTTGAACCTTGCCAACCTATCAAAATTTACAGGTTTAAATGACATCAATCTACTCCTGCTATAACTGTAGTTAAACTGTCATTCCAGAATAACATCCCTACCACATCTTCCTCTTGAATAACTGGCATCATATTGATATATTCATCTTCATAATTAGAAATAACTTTCCTGAGTAACTCCGTCTTGAATTCTATATGAAAATCATCAATCAGAGATTCTCCTTCTACTCCTAACTTACAATTAACATTGTTGTCTTTTAACTGCAAGATATCATTTTCCAAATGAATATCAATAGTATCATCGGAATTAGAAGAAAGCAGTCTTGCTTGGTTCAAATACTTGACCATAGTTGTTGCACTTACTTTTAACGATTGGCCTTTATGACTCATCATATCTAAAAATATTTGAGAATTATAACTTCCCATATCATCTTCATCTTCATACTTGGGAATAAATTCTGAAAGATATGACATGCTGTCAGATTCATAACTTATCAAATAATTCTTGTCATTCTGAATAAGTTTTGATCCTTCAGGTAAAGATTCAAACAGATTTACAATAGTACTAGAAAGTAAACATGTATTTCCTAGTTTACTCTTCTTAGAATGTGTAAACAAGCTATTATCATAATCCCCAACAAGAACATCTCCGTCTTTACTTATCCACATATAAGTATATACTGGATGTATGAAGGACATTGCGATGGCATACATCTGATTATCTTGAATGAATTTCCATTCATCTTTATTTATATCTATTCCAGAAGAGAAATCAACTCCACTATTCGGTTTGTCTAACTGAACATCAGAATCATCTACAAGTTTAGGGAGATTGAACTTTCCTTTACCTGAATGGAGGACTAACCCACCTTCTGCAAATTCAAGATCTGTTGTAGCAAATTCAAATGTATTAACTAGTTCCTTCATAAGAGAACTGCTTACAAATATTCTACTATCCTCTCCTCCATCACTGCTTCCCTGAAGTTTAATCTCCGTCTTTATTGATTCTGCTTCAATATTTAGTGTAAGCTCCTTCTTAGATGCGGATACTTGAATTATTGTAGATTTCTTATGAAACGGGGATATGTTATTATTTATTACTCCTAGATTCAATGCGTCTATAAGTGGTTTAGTATTTACTGTAAACTTCATATTTTCCTCCTATCCTTACAATATCAATAACGATTAAAGACGTTCAAAAGCATGACCACAATGATGCTTTCCGTCATGTATACAATCGCTAACTGAAGAAACATGCATTCCATAATATTTTGCGGCTTCTGTTTCGCTTGAAAAAATATTTCCATCATCTACACATTTTATCTTTACAGACCGCTTTACTTTTGTTTTTACATCATCTTTGCAACGAAGTTCAAACAATTCATTAAGAGAAAATGTTTTCCTATTTCCGTCTTTAGACAACTTTATTGCTTTAACATCCTTAGACAAATTAGGACCACTTAACATCTTCCCAGAAAACTTTCTTCCGTTTATAACTCTATCCAAACTTCTAACTAATTTTTCATCACTAATCTGATAGAGTCCTTCATACCCGATTATATCATACCATTTACTTTCCATTCTATCTCCTCCTTAACAAATAATATATGAATACAACAGCGGGGCGAATTAGAGTTTTTTAGGGGTGTTGGGGTTAGTCTAAAAAATCGACACCCCGCCGTTGGTATTCATCTAACTTATTTGGCCATATACAACTTCCTTATCTATATGGTCAATAAACTTATCAGAAGATATATTTCTAGTTCTAATATATTCTTCTACTAGGTTCTGTAATTCTAAAGTATATTTTCCATTAACACCTACCGCAGCATCTCCTAACAATGGAGATCCATCTTCGTTCTTAACTATAGGTAGAAGATACTCAAGTTCTATTAGGTGATACTGAATCCACTTTATTTCATCTTCGGAAAGTTTAGAAATATCCTCAATACTTTCTGGTTTCTTATATACGCAAGGATACTCAAGTCCATACCATCTCAGTGTAGTTGTAACATCGCACTTACTGTCAAACGGAAGATAACTCGCAGCCTCTTTCATAATATCGCTTACAAGTTTTCCGCCTTCTTCCCATTTATCAAGTGGAACTTCACATATCAATTCATCATGAACAGGTACTAACAATCTTCCACCCATCTTTTTCCACTCTTCATTGTTCTCTAACATCAATATTGCAAGTTTAGTTTGGTCAGCAGCAGAACCTTGAACAATCGAATTTATAACTTTTCTTGATGCATCTGTTATCTTAGGCCTGTTATTTATTACTTTTATGTGTTCTTCGTTCAACTCCCGAATTCTTCTTGCTATCTGCCCAAAATATTTATAACTTTTAAGTTCGTGATCTAAACTATCCACAACATACTGCGGAATAGTATCTTTATTCTTTAAAGTTTCCGAATCTAATGGGTCAACATCTGGATTAACATAACCTTTCATAGGTTTAAATTCAAACTCAGGTAACTGCATATCTGGAATATGACGTCTACGTTTCAATATTGTTTCTGTATATCCATGTTTCTTTGCAAATTTTTGAGAACTTATCATGAAACTTCTTAAGTTTGGAAAAGCATTAAGAACTGCATCATATATCTTCTGTGCTTTTTTCAACTTAGTTTCTTCAGACATTGTATCGTCTTTACCAAATAACTGATCAGCTATAGAAGGTACAGAACGCCCATAGGTAATTCCCAATACAATGAATTTTGCCTGTCCTCTTCTTTCTTTTCCATCAGGTTGATTCTCCCCTGTTATAGGATTGAACTCCAAACAATTTTCATATGGTACTCCAAATGCCATACTTGCTATACTTGCATATATATCTTTTCCTTCTTGGAAAGACTTTATCATCTTTTGATCTTGACTTACAAATGCAGTTATCCGAGGTTCTTGAGCCTTTCTGTTTTGATGTTCGCTACGCATCTCTCTCATTACTGAGAGTGTCGGACTATATCTTGAACATGATATTCTACTACCAAATATCATGAACCTCCCCATTTCCATTTCGCTTGAAATGTACTCTACTCACTTGATTATTTCAACTTACCTAGATATACATCTATTTACGCATTTCTGCGAATGTAAATTTCTAGTTTTCGATAGTCTCTACACACGATATATCCATTTGAGGCCGTGTATATATTTATTATTCTTAGATGATTCTTTTATTCTATCCATCAATTGATCATAACTTTTGACTTTGTATCCAGAATTCATCCACCATATTGCAGCATCTTTAACACGAGAAAAACTTGCAACTTCATTACCATCAATATCAATACAATATACAGATTTATTTTTTGCATCATTCAATGCTTTATAGTGTTCAGGAGATAGATGCCTCTTTTTACAATCCTCTTTAAACTTATTAGATTTAAGATATCTTTGAAATCCTGTTCTCAAATTTCTAAGATATTCATCTCTACGACCTTCTTCTAATATTCGTTTCTTAAGAGTTTGAGATATCTTATTTCTAACTTCATCTGTTCGCATTACTTCATCATGATGGATCTTAACTTTATCCGAATCCATAGTATTTGAATATCCTCCAGGGGCAAGATTATATCCTTTAGTATCACTTTCATACTTATGAATATAATACTGCTCTAATTTATTGAGATCATCTAAATTATCTACTTCATCAATTATAGAACATTCAAAATTGGATTTTCCATACTTGCGAATAGCTTGGCCTATATAGAAATCTTCTCCTCGTTCAGCAGCATTGATATGCTCTTTAAACCTTTGTTCAAGTGTTCTCCGTGTTTGGCCTATATACACTTTTCCTGTAACCTTATTTTCAATCTTGTATATTATCATATCCACCTCCTGATTATTGATTACAAGATGATATAAGGTTATTGTTCTCAGGATATACTTGCTCGGTATTGTCCCAATAGGATTTCACCGAATTAAGGGAGTTTTACTACAGCACTGTTACCTACTGTAGTCAGAAGACAACATTATATATGGAGTCGTCTGAATCGGAATTGTCCACTTCTTGGACATACTTATACACCTCCTCGCCATCATTTTTTAACAATACTTGATCTCCTACAGACAGTTTATTAACTTGCTTTAAACCGTCTTTAGTATTAACATAATCATATGAATATAATTTTACAGATATTTCATCATCATCTACTTCGCAATCTAACTCCTTATTCGTTGCAGGAGTTGCTCTAAACATATGTCTTATATCATCTGCATGAGATGGAATGTTCTGAAGGTTAGGATCTGCACTTGAAAATCTTCCTGTACTTGCTCCAATCTGTTTAAACTGTGCGTGAATTCTACTATCCGGAGTAGTTGCTTCTGGTAGCTTATCTACAAATGTACTTATAAGTGTTTTCAAACTTCTAACTTTAAGTATCTGATTTGTAACTGGAAGATCTAAATCTGCTAATACAGATTTATCTGTACTTTCTTTGTTTCCTTGCTTCTCAACTTTAAGCATAGTATATACTAGATACTTAACATGAGGAGTAGAATTTGGATTGAAATCTTTACCAGAATTAAATGGTCTCTTAGAATTAACTGTATTTTGATATGGTGTATCAGATATAAGTTCATCAACCATATCATACAATTTATTCATTTCAGATGAATACTCATCATTGTATCGCTTCATCAATATCCTTGCGGTATTTTTATCTAAATACATTCCGTTTCTGTGCATCATCTGACACACTTTTATCAACGGAAGTTCTAGATTCCATATAAGATCTGCTATTCCCTCAAGATGTGCTTTTTTACACTTATCGTTTGTTTTAGTGACATAAGGTAATTGCCATTTAAATAAATCATATGTTATTTTTGCATCATTTGCAGCATAAAGCATTGCAACTTCTGGTTTACTATATGGAAACAATTTTGGGGAAAAGAAATCAGTAAATTTCATAGGATCTCCCTTCCCTTTCATAACATACTTATTATAAAGGACTTTCAAGGCATTGTCCCTTTCATCCTCTTTCAAACAACGCCAGGCAAGTATAACATCATAATAACATCTATCATTCAGATCTACTTTCAAATCTTTATAAATCATAGACAAGTCGAAATCAGCATTTGCAAATATTAACTTTACATCACTATCTGCAATTCTTTGAAGTTCCGATCCTACCTCTTCATATGTCAATTGATGATCTCTTACAGTATCAAATATAGGCGTAAGATGTTTCATCGGGATATAACACTCTGAAGATCCTGGATAGTATAATGATGCACCTACAATTGTATCATTTATTCTATCCAGACCTGTAGTTTCTGTATCTATTCCTGCATACCCACATTCCAATATTCCATCTACATAATCATGCAGTTTTTCCTTTGAATCAATAAGTATTGCAGGAGAATCCTTGAAATATTCCAAAACTCTTTCAGATGCTGAATTTATTTCATCTGAAACACGATCTGATTGAATTCTTGGTGCATCAAATTTTGATTTACTTTTTAACGCAACTTCATTTATTTTATTGATATCTTCAGAAGAAAATAATCCCATGACGATCCTCTAAAAGTTAACCTTTTCATCTGCTTCTTCGTCTTCATCTACATCTTCTTTTGGCATCTGAACATCCTCAGAAGAAGTTACCCCTCTAGGAGTTACCTGGTAACTTGGCATATCGCCATAATCCGCATTTTCAGAATCATGCACATTTAACATATCTTGAAGTTTATCCGGTGAAAGATCCTTGCAGATACTTTCATAAGCATCTGGGAAAGATGTATTTGCAGATTTTAGAATATTATCATAAGAAAGATTAGGATCTGTATTAGTACCTACAGGAACAATTTCGTATCTTGTATCCATAGATCCTGCCTCGCCTCTTCTAGTAATTCTAAACACATATTCGGTCGGATCAGAAAACTTGCTGAATACTTCACTCTGAAGAATATTCTCAAATCTAGTTGATCTATCAAAGAACTGTATCTGTTTTTCTTTTATGTTGTAGAGCGGGATGAAAAGTTTATTCTGAACTCTGATACCTTTTGAACATGCAGGGCATCCTCTACCACAGCAATGAACATATCCGGAATATTCCGGGGATTTGATATAATGAACATCGGCAACTAGTACATCTTCAATACTTCTATAGAGAATAACCACATCTGCGCTATCACCGTCATTCCTAAGAAGGAACATGTTCCCATATCGTTCTTCGTTGTATTCTGTCATCTTTTTAAACGCCATATTCTACCTCCTTGACATTTTAGATTAATATTGAATATACTTTAGTCTTGAGGATCCCAAGTAACATAATTGTTACTATCTTCCCTCAAAACTGAATGTATCAAATGAACATTTCTATAATCAGAATCTATCTTAGATAATTGTAGAAATCTATTCTCTAAATTTTGAGATATGTAGTTACATATACTTTCAGCACATATTATATCTGGAATTCCTATAACAGAACAATTGTGTTCTGAAAGTATATCTCCTATCGTTTTATCTACTTTATCACTCCATTTACAATATAGATAAGTATCTTTTGGCAATATATTATTCAATATCTTATGTATCTTTTCAAAATCTAATATTCTACAACATGGACCCGAATCGCTACAAAACATATCTAACTTTTTAGAAACAGTTGCTTCAAATCTATATCTATGAGGATCAATTTTCATATCCTCATAAGATATATCCAAAGCTGTAAGATACGCACAAGCAAATTCTGACCTAACTGTTATAGATTCATTATAATTCATATCTTCTCCAATCTATATTATATTAACGATATTACATATATTGATGTAGTTGTCCTTGAACAACTGTTATTGCTTGATTTATTCTGGATTTACTCAACGAAACTAGTTTAACAGGTTGGCCCGGATGGTCCTTTTCATACTTACTTTCATAATCTCTATAATCAGGTCTAGATTTTATTTCGCTCCATATAACATCAGATTCTGTTCCCAACATCTTTTCAATTATTATCTCTGTTTCAATATCAACATTATCTAACACTTTCCAAATGTCAAATTTATGCTCATCAGATAATTTATCAAATAATATACTTTCTACTGTTTGACTACTATCGCTCAATATATCGTAATAACTAAATTCGGATAAATCTGGATCATTACTTATCTGATCTGCAGAAACTTCATTCATATAAGCATTTTTAAGCAAACATTTATCATGACATTCACAATATAGACAGTTATACGCTACCCTATATATGTATCTAGGTGTAAATTTCTGTTTGCTTGATTTTATTATAGGAACATTTTTTTCAAGGTACTGTAAAAGTATACTTACGCCATCGCAAGTAGGAGTATAATAGCTCTTGGTTTTATCCCATGCAAGAGTAATTTCTTTATAAAACGCCAAATATAAAACCGCCGATTTTTGGTCGTCCGGATATTTCATCCAGTCTTCCCAATCGAGCGGTTGATTAGCATGATAATCTAAAAATTGTTCGAAGAATGATTTAGTTTCCTTAAATTCGTTATTCATTTGTTGACTCCCCTTTGATACTTCTTGATATGATTAACTATTGATAAGTTTACATTAATATTATAAGGTATATTTTTTCAGAAGTCAATACCTGATTTAATTTATTCTTCATCTTTTTTATCTAGAGGTATTTCATATGTTATTCTTGCGCCACAATTAGTACAGTGACAAACATGAACAATTCCTTCCCCTTCTAATCCATAATCTTCAAAATTAAAATCTGAATCCCAAATAACAGATTTCGTCATACAGTGAAAACATTCAAACATATTTGTTATCTCCCCTTAACTAAATCTCTTAATACATCTGCCGTCTGTATGAACCCTTGTTTCTCCTGATCGTCTGCCTTTGCAAGAATGACGGAGCACTCTACAACATCGGTACTCGGCAACACATTCAAGAAGTCCTTTACTCGTCCTGTATCTAAAAAGTCCTTTACTCGTCCTGTATCTGTTACGAACTCTTCGCCGTACATTTCTTCGCCCTTGACTATCTGCTTAATTGCATCTTCTCTCTTTATGTAATCACTCATTCTCTTGCTCTTTCACCCCATTCATCTTTTGTTCGCATATTGGACAACATTTCCAAAGTATTCTTTTATCGAAGTTAAATCGCTTTCTACAATTTGGGCACATATACAGCATCCCTCCTATATGTATCCATTTCTTTTTCCTCTTGAACATACTTATGCTCTTGCTCCTTTCATCCCCCACCAACATAGATGCCAGTTGCCTGCGAGCGGCGCCAACACATGACGCTTACCCTGATAAAGGCGCTTACGCAGGACTTACTGTTGGCATCATAATTGCCTTGCCCCCACCTGCAAAGCCTGTCAGAATGTTCGGCTCGTAAAGAGCATTGTTTTGACGTTTCCCACTTGTCACAGAGTATTCACCCTGCTTCAACTCTTGTATGGTACGCATTGTTAAGAGGCGAACAAGAATCTTCCCTAACACATGCTGACTATTCGAAGCGGTCAGCGCACTTGCCTTACCCCCACCTGCTCGGCTGTCGCTGTTCCTGCGCCCTCGTACCTTGCATTTGTACGTTCTCCGTTATGTACTCGCTCATTCTTCTTGCTTTCTCTTTCCGTAACTGCAAAAGTCGTCTTCTTCTATGACTTCCATCCTATGGCTATCGCATTGATAATCTCCTACAAAATCAATCGAACAATATTTACAGTCCTTACAACGGACTACCTCGACTACATCAGCATCACTCGGGAACACTTTCTGCGATCCTGTCACTATATCCATATACTTACTCATGCTCTTGATCCTTTATCATGTCCAATAAATCTTTATCAGGTTTCTCGCTTATGTAATGCCCTTTTCTCGGCATATATCCTCTTTCGTTTTCTCCAAGCGCATCTATTGGGAGAAAATCAAAGCATCTGCATTTGTTCGTGTGCTTTATTACGCTATCTGAAAAGCAACACTCGTTCGCTTCACAATAGTTGCTGTCACCACAATACATATGACTGCAATATCTACAATACTGTACCATGTTTACTATCCTTTACTAAATAATGCAACTCACAATACTTTAATGCGGTTAGCGTTAACAACTGATTGTCGAACCACCAACTATTCTTTGACATTTCACGAATTACTTTCCCAGTAGTGCAATACAAATTGTCAATGTCATTATTGCTCGTATCGTGGTCTAAATGCACTACTTGATAGCCTGTTGGTATCTCTCCATGTGCCTGTTCATAGTAATAACGTCCTGCGGGTTCGTATTGATGTACACCTGTTTTGACTACCCACTGACCGTTTTTACGTTGTATCAATGTCCCGTTAGGCTGCCTTACTTTTCGCTTTGCTTCAAGAAAACGCTCTCGATTATCAGAGAACCTCAACCCCAAATCTCGATTACAATGCACTTTCAATACATCTTCTGTTCTCCTTTGGTCAAACACTTCATTAAACTTAAGGACAAGTCCTTTTCGGGAGTAGTTATCTATGTTTGCCTTTAGCCACATATCATGCTCTATTGTAAAGGCTCTTGTTAGACCCAACTTGACACAATGATGCCTGAACGTGCTTTGGTCTCTCGGCTCAAATATCTCATTGAACCGCTCACACAGCATCTTCGGCGGCGCATCCCAATAATGCTCGACTATCCATTTGTTTTCGTCTGCTGTGAAGTAGCGCATTTAATATCTCCAATGACCGCATCTGTTCTGTCGTGTCTGCCTGACATAACATCGCCTTTCTGAACAAGACCACAAGCATTGATAAACTGCTTTGCCAATTTTTCTGTTGCCTCTGCTCTCTCAAGCCTTGTGATTCTTACGCTCTGCTGTACGTTCTCCTGAACATCGTCAATATTCTTTCCAATAACACTAAGTAATTCGTTAATCGTTCTTAACATTTTCCTTGCTCCTTTCCGCAACGGAGCACGCTTTTCCCGCCCTGCTTAACGTGCTTACCCACAATCATATAGTGGGTACCCTCGGGCACGTCTGCCCTACTTTGATAGAGTATTGTCCGCCGCTCTATCAGCGATCTTGATAGTTAGGCACGTAAAGTGCACTGTGAAGCGTCCACAACTTGGGACGCTGGGACGGAGATTTGTATAGTACGTGTTAGTACGTATTATCAGGCTCTCCGTCAAGCCGAAAGTTTCAGAACTGCCCCTTCGGGCTGGCACGCGGTACGACCCGCCGCGTGATCGGGGTTCACAAATTTAATGTACCAAAGGAGGTTACATTATTCGTCCTACCGGACGTGGGACGGAGTTTTACATATCTGCAGTAAATATGATGCTACTCCGTCATAAGCAGTCAAAGAAGATTAAGCGCGATACAACCCGTCGCGCCATCGGTACAGAAAGTATTAGTGGCCGCTCTCGCGGCTGGGACGCAGGATAAGTGCTGCGTCATCACTATAAGTTATTGGAGCAATTTCCATCCAATTACTTCATCTTCATCATACCAACGATTTCCGTAATAAACTTTCCATCTGCGTACATTCATTTCATACTTACTTGCGTTTTTAAGCCAGAACCCGGAATGAACATTTCCGTCTTGTAGAAGTAATAATACTTCTTTGTTTTGTATCGGCTTCTCCTTTTTGGCATCATGCCATTTCATACCCTTTATTGCATACCTTCCGTCTAAAAGGTAATCGTCTGCTGAATCAAGATCATATAAACGCATTTGACATCCTCACTGCTTCTTGTCTTCTTCAAAACATTCTTCAAATAGAATATCATAGAACTTTTTTGTTACATTACTTTTTTGCATAAGATCTAGCACAGCATATGATATTGCTATTCTACTAGGTTTAGTAACATCTCTATTTCCCGAAAAATTATATACAGATGCTTTAGATAACTCTGTAACAGAACTAATATCGGATATGGTAATACCATATACCCTACGGATAAGATCCAGACAATCCCCATTCTTAAGTAACAACATAATACTTCCTCCTTGATAAACATTGATACAATTATGATAAATGTTCTGAAATATCTTCTCCGCAGCTACAACTCATTGTGGAAGGATGTTCATATGATTTCCACAATTTACAATATCCTGTAGAAGATACATAGTTGTTGCATTCGCTACACTGTGTAAATTGGACACAAGGTAATATTCCCTTGTTATCCATATCTACTAATGTTGCTATAAGTTCGTCAATTGTTAATCCTTTGTACGAACCTACTGCAAGAATATTTATCATGTCTTCCAATTCTATATAACGATGCATGTTAATCTCTTCTACTGTATAAATCATCAAATTCTGATTTTGAACAATCATTCAGGTCTTTTCCTTTTGGCATATGTATTGTCCAAATCATTGCACAACTTGATAACGCTCGTTTCAATTTCAAAGTTGCACGTTGACCTGCGTCATCTCCGTCCATGCACAAAACAAAATCAGAAACTCCTAATTGCTTAAGTTGATCTATTTGATACGAATTACCTGTTCCTAGAAGTGCAACTGCATCATATCCATAAACTTCTGCTGTAAGAGCATTGAAACAGCTCTCACATACTATCACGGACTTACAATTTTTTGGCAGTTCATATATACCATACACTGGCTTTGTTACACCTGAGGGATAATTATATAACTTTCCGGAAATTGATCTTCTACACAAGAAAAGCGTCCTTCCGTTTGAATCTCTTACTGGAAATGTAACTGCTGGTACCTTTTTTGATCTCCCTGGAGGTACCCAATTCATATCTACACCAACATCATATTTTTCTATTATGTTATCTGTAAGTTTTCGTTCATACAAATACGGAACTGTGTATCTGTAATTTTTAAGTTCTGACTCTTCTACATAATTTTCGTTATTTTCTGATTTTGATAGTATATAATTTGTTGCATACTTGGATTCAAGTTGAGAATACATATCAGAAGAGATCAGATGCTCAAAATCTTGATCAGGTTCAAACCCAGGAACATTCTTAACCAGCCAATCTCTTCCAGTTACAGATATATTCTTTGCTTTCAGTATATCTGTTATCATGCCTTCTAAACTGTTGCTATATGAACAAGCAAAACAATGACAGAAGCCTTGAGGATATGTTACTCCATTTTTAATCTGCTCATGCAACAATATTCCACAAGAAGGTTTCTTCTCATTTCCGTCATTATGAATAGGGCAGTATACTTGATAATAATCTCCAGATTTCCTACTAAGTCGTAAAAGTCCTAATTGACTCAATTTTTCTAATATCAATTCTACATCCATTAAATACTATCCCCTACATGATATCCTGTTATTATTCCTTCTCTTTCTAAATGAACTAATTCATCCATAACATTATAGGATATATGTTGAATTTCATACTGTGCTCCAGCAGGGGCGGACTCTAACTTATCTAAATATGGAAAATCTTCAAATGTAAGTTCGTCTAAAACATTCATATCAATACATTTTTTAGATAAATCAATCATGATATTAAACGATATCAGATCATCGTGAGAAACATATTTAGTATAATACCATTTTCCTTCTATTTCCCGAAACCCGTATTTATCTAACACACTAGAAGAAACATCTTTGTTTAAAGTAGGCACATAAACATGTTTATTTTTAGAATCTTGCTCTTTTACAGTATCATGCCTTGAAGATTCTTCGGATACGTGAAATGCTGCTAATACCATAACGATTAACAGGCCTAAAAATATAATTACTATAACCGGAACCAACTTTCTCTCCCCCTCAATAAATTAAAATTCTACATCTGATTCTCCAAAATCATCATCATCTAATGGTATGTCCGTAGGAGCTGAATGTGTCTCAATCTTTGCTGCAACTTGTGGAACATCCGTTGGCTGAGTATCAACATCATCTTCTCCTGGTATATACTGCATATTTCCTGTATTCACATCCCACGCATAACTCAATGTAGGTTTCTGATTATTTGCATTTCTAGATTTTTCTAATCTTATATCTAAAACATGTTTATCAAAAACTTGTCTTAATGCAAATGCTTGTGTTGCAATTCTAGCAGGATGATCACTACCCTCTACATTGTATAAGTTTGGAAATACTTCCCCCTTATCATCTTTATTTTCTTTTGTTTCTCTATTTGCTTGCATTGCAATAACAACAGCACAACCAAATTGCTTACTTAATTTAAATAGATCTAGGCAAAGATTCTTATATTTTGTGTAATCTGTGTCCGACTTCTTCATATCTGACATATATGATAGACCATCAATTATCAATAATTTTATTCCATGCTGTTTTACAATATTTTTCAATACTTGTACATTTATTTCTCCTTCTTCTGCATCCTTATCTTCTATAACATACGCGCTTGTATCTTGACTACTTAATTTATCTATATAATCTAAATAATCCTGCGAATACTTACCTTGCTGAAGAAGATTGTTCTGAAAATGCCCTCTCCAAGTATCAAATCTTGTTCCTAAGAAAGATCCTTGCATCTCTGGAGAATAATACAAACACGGGAACCCATTCTGTTGTGCAGATTCCATCATTTTTACACACATCCAAGATTTACCACTATTTGTACGAGCAACTATTAACAGAAGTTCCTCTACTGTTGAAAGCCCACCGTACATCAATTTATCAATTTCTTTGAATCCAGTAGGTATTCTTGCTTGTTTACTAAATTCAACTATCTGTTCACTACGTTTCTTTGAATCTTTTACAAGATCAAGCGGTAAACTGGTATCTAAGTTTGCTATTCTATTACATTGATCTGTTAAATATTTCCATGCCTCAGTTACATCCCCGGATCCTAAATCTTTTATCTTATTGAATGTTTCCAGCAGTATTATATGCTGTTTATTTTTCTTCATCTGCTCCTGAAGATATTCTATTGATTCAGAAACAGAAACAAGATTCACATCTGGAAACTCAGACTGAAATGTAAATACATCAGGAACATCTTTATACTTCTGTCTGTGGTCTAATATGAATTCTATCTGTGGTTGAAAAACAGAATAGTATGACCTATCGTACCCGCAAAGTTTTTCAACTTCTTTTGGATCTTCAGATGTTAAAATCTTGGATATTACCTGTAATTCTACAGAGGTGATCATTTATTCACCTCCATTACAGATTCTTTGAATATACGTTTCAAACTGCGGAAAAATGCGCTTGATTTTGTACTAACTAATGAATTAAGATTAGGAGATACAAATATAGTAAGTAACCCCTCTGATTGCCTTTCTTGTATCAATGATAACAACTGCTGAGATTCAAAATCCCCAAAATTAACATAATCAAAATTAGAAACAATAAGTACTTTAGTAGATTTCATCCAAATCTCTAAATACTCCAGATCCTCAGATTCTGATTTTTTAGACCAACTTTTTTTAACACTATCTAAATAAGTAGAATATCTAAGATTGTAAACATTCAAATGTAACTGGCTACCCTTCCAGTACTTGCATATTGCACAATATGTTATAAGATCAGAATAATAATTAGATGTTTTACCTTGTGGAACTATGAATGTACATACTCCTTCTTCACACATGTTTAACATATTTGAAATTTCTTTTATATCCGAAGATGGAACGTCATAAACAGAATCAGAATCTATTAATCTGTTCCTTTCTAATAGATAAGAAATCTCCGCAAATATTGGACAAGACTTATCACAAAAAGGTTCCATACAATGAGCAGTGAATATACAATTACGCATTGTCTTTTAACCTCCTTATGATAGGATTTCTGGATTGTTTATAACGAATTCTAGAAACAACACACTTTCTTGCAAGATCTTCCAAATCATTGTATCCTAACTTGATATATTCTTCTTTTGTAAGGAACAATGTTAGAAATGGATCTAAATCTCCGTACATCGGATAATTATGGTGTATATTCTTTATATCCCTTTCTAATAAGTATCTTCTGGTAACATATTCTTTTACAAAATCCGGAGTATATGGGATTTTCTTACATTCAGGAATATCTTTCCAAACATCTCCAACAGAGTATAATTTTCCATCTATTTCAATAGAAGAATAAAAATTAGTTATTTCTCCATCAACTATCTTCGACAATCTATAAAGATGGGGATACTCAATTATATTTTTCTGTATCTGTTTTTCTGTAAATCCTTCTATAGGCAGCAATAATCCTAGAACCGGATGGTTCTTCACCTTTTCTAGGTCTTCGTACATACAATTTGCTCTAGTATGTATAGGAACATTTGGGTATAACTTGAGCAAATCAGAACTCATCATTATATTTACATCTGTAGTTACAGATATTTCATTTTGTTTTGTAGGTATTTTAGGAAGAGACGAATATATAACAAATTCATCTCCTTCTACATTACCTGATAACCACTTATCCTTTTTATCGAATTGAGGAATCTTGGGTGATTGTATATATAGATCTTCTTTAGGCGTTTCTATTTTGTGTACATTTTCAGATCCGGTTATTTCTACCTTCTTCTTACTTTCATGATGGATTTCAGATTCTTCGTGTATATCAACATCCCAATCTACATGTTTTTCAACAATATATACCCCATTCAAATATTTCCTGCAGGTATCATCATCTACATGTGGAGGATTGACCAAAGGGTCTTCTATATTCCAATCCCGAGGAAATGAATCTCCAGACATATAAAGATATGATACACTATTCATAAGTGAAATGATATCTCTTCTTTCTTTGTATGTACCGGTATAATTTGAAACAACCCAACTAACTATACTGGAATGTGCTGTCGACATCTTGGAACGCAATACTGAAGGATATTGTAACAAATCTGGAATTTCTGTGAATTTCATATTCCTACCTCCTTCCTAAATTGCATCTATCGAGGATTGACGGATCATGATCATATTGAACATAATCATCTAATACTGAAGGATCTTGTTTACCACAATAATTGTATATAGAATCTTCCGAAAGATAAACCTCCTTCGGATGCTTATTGCATAATGAATCATATCCATTATTCATAAGTATGTCCCAAAGAACAACAGATGTAAGATTACTACAATTTGATTGAAGCATTATATTTACATTTACAGGAAGCGGATAATTGTTGTTTCCTTTTGTAACAAGATCGTCACACCAACATCTTACATCATTTGTAAATTCAACGTCTTTTAACTCTTCTATACTCTTTCCATAGCATAAAACTATAGACTGTATCCAAGCAGGGAAGTTATTCATGTTATATAAGAATCCTGGGCATGTATCTTTAGAAAGAATAAATCTATGATTGAACCAATACCATATCAATTTGGAACAATCAAGTGCTTTATCTATATTCAGATCAGATAATGATGTTTGCTCTAATATCTCACAGTAGAGTTTAAATGCTAATTTCTTATCTTTGTTATCCAATTCCGAATAACTATTATTTTCAATTACATCTAATCCTGCAAACTCATTTTCAGATTGTTCAAACATATCGTCTTCTAACATACTTGAAATAAGATCTTCTATATGATTACATGTATCATATAAATCCTTCAATCGTGTTCTAGACTTTGCATAAACATGAGCGTCAGATTTGGAAATCTTCTCAACATATGCTAAAAGTTTTTTCATATGTGATTGTGCTCCAAAAATATCCATATGAATTCCTTTTCTTTATAATTTCACACAGATACTAACGATTTGAAAATATAAATGCGACGTTGATATACACTATCACGGATCAAAGTCTTCAATCCTTGTAGGAAGTAATGCGGACTTTCTACACGATAGTGTATACCAACGCCGCATTCGCTGATCTACTCTGAGTGTCATTATATTATTTCAATCTCAGAAATTTTGGATCATATTTCAATGATAATATATATTTGAAAAAATATCAACTGGTTTCTTATATTTAAATCTTAATAAATATTAAGGACAGATATAGAAGATTTGAATGAGCGATAAAATTTAAATGAAATTTTACAAACAATTGTTTATAATTGTTTACTTAATTGTTTATAATTGTTTAATATAATGTAGATTTTTTAAAAGTTTATGAATTTAACAGTTTTGTATTTCATAATTTGTATGAATTCAATAACATTTAAGATCATAATTTATATGAATTCATGAATAATTATCTTTATATAATTTGTATGAATTCAATAACATTTGATTTTTTAAATTATCATGAATTCAATAACATTTTGATTGATAATATTATTGACTTCATACAATTTATATACTATAATATATGTTCTAACAATAAATTCATACTTCATAATTTATATTTGATATTGACTTCAATATCAAAAATATTTATAATGTTATTGTAATCGTATAAGGAGGACATTTATGTCAGAAACAAAATGGAAAACATGTTCTAAATTTGAAGAGTATGAAGTATCTACCTCAGGAGAAATACGAAAAAGAGGATATACTAAAATATTTTCTGATGGAACAAAGAAAGAAGTTGATCCTGAACAAGTAGATATTCATACAACATCTGGATATTACTACATTCGTATAAATGGAAAAATTGAAAAATTACACCGACTTATAGCAGAAACTTTCATAGACAATCCTGAGCATCTAAAATTAGTTAAACATATAGATGGAAATAAATCAAATAACAAAGTATCAAATCTTACTTGGTCTAAACCTATTCCAAATATTGAAAATTATAAATTTTCTGGAAACAAAGTAAAATGCGTAGAAGATAACAAAGAATTTGATTCAATACGAAATGCCGCAGAATATTACAATACATCATATGATAAACTGTGGTACCTTATCAAACATGATAAACAATTTGAGGGAAAAACATTTATAGAGCTTTGATAATTAGAGTGCAGAGGGGTAATTGTGGGATACTCAACTGATTATATAAAGCAACGAACATTAGAGATATATGACAGCATGCCTCAAGAAAAAGAAGCACGAATGAACTGTATCTCTGAAAGAGATGAAATAATAGAACTCAATTATAAATTTTTTGGATATGTTGCGTCTCATACATTTATAAATAATTCTGCAATAGATTACGAAGATAAGTTCCAATCTTGCGTTTGTCATTTCTGCGATTGTTTCTGGTGGTACAAATGGAAGGGTGACGAAACGCATAAAGGCTACAGACAAGACTTATCATTTGCTGTGTTTTTCAAACCTAGATTAGGTGAGATGATAGAAAGAGAACTTAACACAGTAAAATATTCTGTTAGAAGGTCCTTATGTATGGAGGCAGGAAAGCAACTAGGAAAACATTGGGCAAAGGTAACATATGATGATTTAAAGGATGTAGATTTACCTGCTGACAAAATGGAATCTTTGAAAATGATATTTGGATCTTTATATCCAGAAGATCCAACCAATACTGATTTATTTACATTTGACGAAGATGAACCAGATCTTGCATTCAGTTTAGACATTGATTCTGATTTCAATATAGATACCGATGAAGGATTATGCAAACTAATGATACAAGATATGCTGATACTTCAAGATAAATTGGACGATTCAGAATTACAGAAAATGTCTAACATGTATCAGATAGATTTCAACAAGTTAAAAAAATTATACCCTCTAGCAGAAAAACATCTTGTAGAAGTAGTTAAGAAAAGAATTGATCTGCTAGAGGGTTTTAAACCTTGAACTAGTATATAAACTATTTATTGTATCAGGTAATGTAATTATAAAGTACTATCTTATAGAACCAAATATAAAATTGGTCATAACTTAAATCTCAAGGTCATTTTTTCTTATTTAGAAGCTTGATTACTTCTTTCTGAATTTTCTCCGGATCATATCCCTTTCTCTTAAGTCTAAGTTTTCTAATTAATCCGTTACCATATTTTCCGGAAATGACATCTTGTGCTACTACTCTAAGTGTAACTGCATCTTGAACCTTCTTGTAATCATATCCGTCTTTTTCAAGATTTTTCTTTCTGTCATCTCCATTACCATATTTTCCGTCAATAACTGCTTTTATTATTGATTCTGTAACTTCTTTCTTTTTAGACGAAGATTTTGTTTTCTTGCTTGTCGTTTTCTTGCTTGTTGTTTTCTTAGTTTCCTTTTTCTTGCTTGTTGTTTTCTTATTTACAGGATAATCTCCAAATTTTAATTTATCTGATTTATCTACATCAATGGAATCTCCAAATCCAGGAACAGATCCGGAACTAGAATATTGATGTATTTCATATCTCCCCTTATAGGTTGCTTTCGGGTATTGTGCAAGCCATATCATATACTTATCTGAAATCTTATCTATCTTATTAGTTAAGAAATCATAAGAAGAATATACTCCTGCTTGATATCCATTCTCTTCTACTATTCTGCAGAATTCTTCACATATTTTCTTCAGTCTAGATTTTCCAAGTCTCTTTTGAACAGAATCTTCGCAATCAAAGAATACTGGGCACTGTAACTTTCTCTTTTTCAGTATACTTAAAACAGATTGTGCTTCTGATTTTGCTTTAGCAATAGATGTTGCTTTAGAATAGTGATATACGCCTACCTTCATTCCTGCTTTTATTGCTGCAGAATAGTTCTTTTCAAATTTTGAATCCGGAGAAGCAGGGCAATTGTAACTTATACGAATAAACACAAATTCCCATTTTTTCTCTTTTGCTTTTTTGAAATCCGAAACGCTATGGTCTCCTTGCCAATAACTGATATCAAACCCTTTCATTCAAATTACCTCCTCAAAATAATATTAACTTGCTTCTGATGGTTCTTCTTCTTCACTTGGAGTCCTAGATATAGATTGAGGTGATGTTACCCCACCTTTCATCTTTGTCTTTCTATCCCCAGTTAATTTAGAATATTGATATTTACCTCTTATATATTTCCAGAAATAGTGACCTTTACTGGGAGCCGATTGCCAACGCCTATATATATCTACCGGAACATCATAATACACATATATGTCCCCAGGTCCTCCTTTATCTCCTTTAAACTGAACATATACATCACCAGTACTATCCCCATTTTTTCTTATGTTAATATTATATCCCCAAACATTAGAAGATTTAACTCTTACAATATCTCTAGTTAAATCTCTAGAACTAGAAGCAAATATTTTTATGAAGGATCTAAATTTCTTAGAACATAATATTGTATCTGTTATTTCTATTTCTGGTATTTTCAAAAATTTCATAAATAGACCCAGCCTCCTATATACACATATAGAAGGTTGGGTTCAAAATAAATATAGATTGAATAGTAGTGATTAATCTAATTTTCTGTCATTTGGAATGTTGTAAGACCAAGGTTTTATCTGTTCAATTGTATAGGAAAGAGAAAGAACATCTTCATCATGATATTTTCTTCCTATAACTTGCATACCTGTCGGAAGATTATCATAAATTAATCCTGAAGGAACAGATGCTGCAGGATACCCTACAAAATTGACCATAGGAGTTTCCCCAAATTCTATGAATGAGTAATCTGGATTCATAATTGTTCCGTTAACTTCTTTTATCTTACCTTCATCCTCTATTTTCATTGGAGGGCAGCAAGCAGTAGGAGATATTATAAGATCATAATCTTCAAATTTATCCTCAAAATTATCAAGTATATCAGTTCTTATTTCATTAAATTTTCTAAAAGAGAATATGTTTGCATCCGCTGCAACTTCATTGTAATGAATAAATTCTTCGGGAAGTTCGTCTCTGTGATCTTTGATCAAATCTAGCCCTTGTTCCTTCCACATACTTAGATCCAATGCAGTATCGACAGATATTGACCATGCCCAGCAAAACATTATTTCTTCTAATGTATGTTTAAAGTTGAAATGTACATGTTCTACTTTAGCACCTGTAAAGCGTATCTGTTTGATTGTTTCATCTATTGCTTTTGCAACTTCTGGATCAACAGGATACATATCAAAATCATATGTAAATCCTATCTTCATATCCTTTATATGTCGTTTCATTAATTCATAGAAATCTTTTCTAGAATTAATAGGCAAGCTTATAGGATCTCTTGGATCAAAATGAGCCATTGAGTTGAGCATCATTGCACTATCTTCAACAGTTTTTGTCAAACACCCATTGAAGCAATAAGGATGAGTTGCTGTCCATGCATCGGGTCTACAATAACTAGGAACTGTTCCTAATGACGGTTTGAAACCAAATAGATTGCACCATCCAGAAGGAATTCGGATAGATCCTCCTGCATCTCCGCCTTCTCCAAAAGCAATCAATCCGTCACTTACAGCGGCAGCAGTCCCACCTGAAGATCCTCCGCAAGTATAATCTGTATTGAACGGGTTTCTTGTTGCTCCATACAGTTTATTCTGGCATGCTCCGCTGAACCCAAATGCAGGGGCATTAGTTTTTCCTATTGGTATCGCCCCTAATTTCTCAGCAGATTTACAAAACTCAGAATCTGCATCATCTATACGAATAAGAGATTTGACTCCTCCATGAGAATTCTGCCAACCCTTTTTAGAAGGTAGAAAATCTTTTAATGCAACAGGAACTCCAGCAAATGGTCCAACATATTCATTTGATTTCAATCTTTCTTCTAGTTTAATTGCTTCATCAAATGCCTCATCAAATTTTGTATAGGTGAAAGCGTTTATTGATTTATCTCTTTTTTCTACTCTATCTTTGAAATACTCAATAACTTCCGTAGGTTTAATGATTCCGTCATTTACAAGTTTACCTATCTGAAGTCCCGATAAATTCTCAAGGTTCATCTTTTCCTCCTAATACTAATTACTCCTGAACATCATATTTTTTGATATATTCTTCTCCCACCTTCTCTTTCTTCCACATTTTGGAAACATGGTATCCAACAGGTGTAAAAACTACTTCAAAAACAAGTTCCAGAATCATCATAAAGAATGAACACATAATGACTTGTGTCATTGTCCAACCAAAGAAGAAATGAGAAACAAAAAGTCCAAATACAAAATTATCTGTAAATTGACCTAGCGCAGTAGAAACAACACTTCTTATAGCAAATTCTTTATATGTTCCTTGATTATCCAATTTTACCCCTACAATATGATTCATTATTGTATTTACTACGCCACCTAAAAACATTGCAAGGGAAGATCCTACTATAATGTACCATGCAGAAGAAAATGTAACATCTAAACTTGTATTTATAGCATTTGAAACTTCAGGATCAGTACTAGAAAAACTGGCTGCCCATACACCAGGAACTTTCATAATAATCATAATAAGAATTGCAGTAGCAAGACTGACAACCATAGCAACAGTATTTAAAAGTGTCGCCGCAACATATCCGAATCGTTTACATACTGAATCCATACAGAGAAAAGATACCCAGGATACAAATACTCCCGAAGTTGCAGCAAGCCAAGGTACATTGAATACTGACTTATTTGCAAGAAGATTCATTACTACTATAGAAAGTATGAATATAGATGTAACTAATCCAGGTACTGCTCTGAGAGCGTCTTTTGTCTGTTCTAATAATCCTATTTTTCTCATATTATACTCCTTATCTTAAACACATAAAAAATTCCTGATAACACAATAGTATTAATCAGGAGTTAAATCTTTAATATTCATACTTGTACCTCCTTTATTTTTAGTATTTTTAGACGGGGCTTTCAGGATGTTACAAAACCCGTCCGGCATCTATAAATAAGGTTATTTAGAATTCTTCTTCATCATCTTGTTTTATGTATAATGAAACATATCTGTTTTTTGATGGGTCCCATATGATAATAGTATCGTCGTCAAATTTTGAATTCATAGTATGTATATAACCTTTATCTTTGAGGTGTCTTTCAATAGTCCGCCAGGAACATTCATAAACAAGAAGTATTCCAACAACTATCATTGCTGCCATAACTACCCATTCCGCAATAACGGTAATCAATAAAAGATCAGTCATGATTAGACCTCCTCTAAATTAAGTGAAAGTTTATACTCTTCCGGAAGTATTCTTTCACCGCAACTAGGACAGAATTCTAGATTCTTTCCTTCGGATAGAATTTCTTCATATCCACATTTTGGGCATACTATCTTTTCTTGAATATCTTCTTCCTCTTCTTTTTTCTTTTTGGAAACTTTTTTATCTGGCTCTCTTACAAAGTTTGCATCAGAAATTATTCTCTTTATTTCTCTTGTAACAGAAATAGGAATTACTGCTTCAGAATTTGAAATATCTGCCTTTCTTAAAATATTAAGGATCTTCCTTGTTGTATCGATAGATCCTACACAGTAACCTTCAGTAAAACTTTTCTGACACAATTCTTGAATCTGTTTCTTACGATATGTTACATACTCTAAATCTGATCTTTCCATGTTTGACCTCCAAATTAAATCTGATTTTACTATATTAATAACGATTCATAAATTAAAAAGGATGTAGGTTACTACATCCTTTAACGATGGAATATGTTGAAAGTAAACTGGAGTGACAAATGTGGTGGGCCACCTTGGACTTGAACCAAGGACCTGCCGGTTATGAGCCGGATGCTCTAACCAACTGAGCTAGTGGCCCACATCTGTAACATTTATTATACTTTATATAACGATTACAGAATGTAAATTTCTAATAATCATACTGGTATCTGCTAAATTTTTCTTTGTAAGCTTTGAATTCCCATTTAAGTTCAGATAATGAATCAGCATAGAAGGAAACTTCCGGATATTCATCCTTTCTAGGATCACCAGGAAGTGCTTTTATATATACTTCATATTTATATGGATAAGAATCGGAATATATATTTGTAACATAAGGTATTGCCCAATCCGGAACTATTTTAAGATCATTAACATCCCCTTTGAAATCTGGGCTAATATCCAAACTTCTAACTCTTCTTGCGTCTTTTACTTCCTTATCCATATTGTATATCCAATCGTACATTTTCTGTTTTACTTTTTTCGCTAAAAGTTTAACATTATCATCGTACGAAAGACGAGGATTCACTTTTACAGAAATCATATGGGAATATCTTATATTAGGTCTATATTTAAAACTGCGGGGCATATCTTCTGGTGTTCTTCCTCCTATATAGTACCTGAGGACATACCCATCATCTCCGTCTTCTTTGAAATTTTTGCTTTGATAACTAATATCTAAATTTTCTAATGTGGATTTTTTAGAAAGTTTAAACAGATAATCGGATACAATTTCAAATACATCTTGTCCTATTTGATAAACATCCAGATCTTCAAATTGAGATGTATCCCTAGAAACTAAACATTGTGATATTACTATTTCTTTAGTAGAATCCCAACTATCATAAACATCTCCGTCTATTATACAGAGCATATGATTACTTATTCCTTTTACAGCTGTTCTTTTTGATCCAGTTAGCAGAAGATAAGTTCCGTCAGGATGATCTTCACAAAATTCCTCTACGGAAATACGTTCTGAAACACTTTTAAAACTTAAACCTCTATCTTTGAGGAATCTATTAAATACTGAGGGCACATTATACGCATCTGCATTGATATCCCTTTTTATTTTGTTTAACTGTTTGCTTACATCATCGTAATCCATACCTAAAGCAAGTGTTATTGCTCTTTTTACACAATCTTCCGAAAAGTTATTTCTGGAATTTGCATTGTACTGTTTGTATGCAGAAGTAATACTGTCTTTAATTATTTTCATTTTTACCACACTACTAGAACAAAAATTCGTATCCTTCAAATCGTCTTCTTATTTTCTTCTGAATATCTGAAAGTATATCGCCAAATACTATGTTACCGGAATCATATTTCAAGTATCCGATTGTTGTTTCATTTGGAGATATCTCTAGTATATTTATCCGGATGAAATCCTGATATGTTGTTATGTTTATTTCAAAATCTATTTCTTTCAGATCACTATAATCATATTCTCCTCCAGGTTGGTCTGGAATCTGCTTGATTTGATAATACACAAGGAACTTAACGATGGATGTATTACTTTCTGTATAGTAATCATATGCTCCATCAATATGTTTGTTCAAATATTTTCCTAATCTGTTTATTATTTTATTTAAATTTATCATGTTAATTCGCAGGATTTTGTGGGGCAGATGATTGCAATAACGCATTTATAGAATCCCAATCAATTGGTTTCGTATTTGGAATATTTACCCAGAAAGTAACCGTAAGATTTAAGAAACTTCCTACTATTCTATCTGAATCAGATATAGTATTAGGTAAATAAACTGTATATTGATCATTGTATCCATCTGAAATATTTTGAGCGTATATGTTATAACTTCCTAGAAATGGATACCCGTCTAAAGTAGAATTTGGTTTAGCAGGAGGTTGAATACGAATGCTAGGACAGAAAGATCCACGGGGATCAGATACTGTCCAGTATTCGTCTCCAGATTTTGTTCTTATTACATTCCATATCAAATTTGAACTTGTATCATTTTGTATAGCCGTACAATTTCCAAGAGGTTTAAATAATTCTTTAGGATCTGTAGTTTTGAATTTTATTGTAAATATACTTGAATCTCTAAATCCTTCATTAGATCTAGATGTATGTCTGAATCTAAGATTTCTATCAAGACTTCCATTTGCTAATCGAATATTTGTAGATCCATTATTACGAGCGGTTACTACTCTAATGGCCAGCATACCATAGTATTTTCCAGCATCTGTACCAGATTGTTTACGTATTAAATTACTTCCATTGAATCCTATTGAAATATTCTTCTTGTAATCACCAGGGGTCATGAATTCTCTATTCCAGATATAATTCCAATCCTTATTAATTTTATATTTTTAATTTTTTGTTTTACAGTT
>Ga0256405_10000536_pt1 | contig 124275 bp, 141 predicted proteins | sample RumenRJG_02DNA_FD_189096 | JGI IMG/M metagenome (GOLD analysis project Ga0256405, IMG submission 189096) | Bovine rumen microbial communities from Lethbridge, Alberta, Canada - RJG_02 | ecosystem: Host-associated > Mammals > Digestive system > Stomach > Rumen | place: Canada: Alberta... | reverse complement strand
ACCAGCACCACTTCTTACACGTACATCAGTACCAGTGACTTTACCAGTTAAAGCAAAGACATTATTATTCATAAAAAGAGTCATCATAAAAATTAAAGAATAAATTACTAACTTTCTTAACCTCATAAATAGCCTCCTCTACCCTATATAACATTATAACAAAATTCGACAAAAAAATCAAATTAAAACATATACTTCCAAGAATTAACAAAAAAAGATAATGAATAATCATTACCCTAATTTCTTTACTTTAGTTTTAACTTTTGAATTCTTTTCAAATGCACTATCAAGTCTTAAATCACCATTTTCACGAATAACTTCTCTGTGTTTCTCTATATCCGCACCCTTTACAAATGATATAAACCAATAATTACACTCTGAATCACCATATTTAATAACAACATTTCCATGAGCTTTAATAATTAAATCATATTTTTCCTGATTCATTAATCCATCAGAATTTAATTTACTCACACAACTAGCAAACTTATATGATATAGGTGCATATTTCATACTCAAAATCTTATCACTATACTCATATATCACATTTACACAGTCATTAAAAACACCTTTGCATTTAAACATTTTTTTTGCGAATTCTTCATATAACATTTCTGCATCAATATTTTGTTTCATTTCCTAAACCTCCATCTATCATAACTACATAATAACACATTAGAATAAATAAAACAAGAAAACTAGAACAAAATAAAAAAATAGTACATTAGTACTATTCCTTATAATCAAACTCAAAATCAAGGATTCTTACGTTATCTCCTTCTTCTGCACCCATTTCTCTTAATTTATCATCAATACCCATACGTTTTAACTTATTAGAAAATCTTAACACTGCTTCATCAGAATTAAACCTAGTCATCTTTAATAACTTCTCAACCTCATCTCCACGAATAACCCATGTATTACCATCACGAGTAATAGTAAAAGGAACCTTCTCCTCAAACTTATATAAAACATGGCTTTCAAACTTCTCTTCAGTATATAAAGGTTGTTTTTCAATCTTATCAAGCATATCAGCTAAAGCATTAACAACTAAATCCAAATTACTATCAGTCATTGCTGAAATAGGATAAATCGGTAAATCAACATGCTTCTTAAATTCCTCTAAATTTTTAGAAGCACCTTCTACATCCATCTTATTTGCAATAACAATCATAGGCTTATCCATTATTTTAGAATTAAAACTCTCTAATTCCTTATTAATAATACAAAAATCATCATAAGGATTTCTTCCTTCAAAACCACTCATATCAACAACATGAGCAATAACACGAGTTCTCTCAATATGTCTTAAAAATCTATCTCCAAGTCCTTCACCTAAAGAAGCCCCTTCAATTAAACCAGGTAAATCAGCAACTACAAAACTTCTACCCAAAGACGCACCAACAACACCTAAATTAGGTTTTAAAGTAGTAAAATGATAAGCCGCAATCTTAGGACGAGCCGCAGAAATTCTAGAAATTAAAGTACTCTTACCAACACTAGGCATACCAACAAGCCCAACATCAGCTAACAACTTTAACTCAATCTTAACAAGACGCTTCTCACCAGGCTCACCATTTTCAGAAATACTAGGAGCTGGATTACTACGAGTAGCAAGTGCAATATTACCTCTACCACCACGTCCACCGTGAACAACGATAGCCTTATCATCCTTATGAGTTAAATCAGCAATAACCAAATTAGTATCACAATCAGTAATAACAGTACCTTGAGGAACACGAACAATAACATCTTCCGCATTCTTACCATGCATACCCTTACCCATTCCATTCTCACCATTATTACCACGAATTAATTTTTTATATCTTAAATCAAGTAATGTATTTAAACCCTCATCAACAACAAAAACTATATCAGAACCATGACCACCATTTCCACCAAAAGGGCCACCCATCTCAACATACTTCTCACGACGAAAAGCCATACATCCATTACCACCACTACCGGCTTCTAACTCTAATGTAACCTCATCAACAAACATATATGTCACCTCAAATCATATTAATTATACATGAAAATAAAAGAAAAAAAAAGAAGAAATTCTTCTTCTAATTAAATTTCTGGATAAACACTAGCTTGTTTCTTGTCTTTTCCAACTCTTTCAAACTTAACATATCCTGAAACTTTTGCGTATAAAGTATCATCAGATCCAATTCCTACATTCTTACCTGGGAAAATTTTAGTACCACGTTGACGATATATAATTGATCCACCACTTACATATTCACCATCAGCAGCCTTTGCTCCCAATCTTTTAGAAATAGAATCTCTACCGTTCTTAGTTGAACCTTGTCCTTTTTTATGTGCGAATAATTGAATATTTAACTCTAATAACTTTAGCATGAGTGCACCTCCTTAATAATAATATTTTTCTTATATTGTTTTTCCAAATCTTTTAATAAACTAACCATATTATCAATCAAAGTATCAGTTACATCATTATGACTAAGTACATTAATACTTAATCCATTAGAATCATCATAATTAATTGAATCACTACTTAATCTAACAATCGCATTAACACTAGTTATAACAATACTAGAAACACTTGCGCAAACAATATCTTTCCCATAAATATCATAACCAGCATGCCCTGTAATAGATATAGACTCAATTAAATCATTATCATACTTTAAATTAATCTTTATCATTATTTAACATTAATTGATTTAACAGTTACTTTAGTATATGGTTGACGATGACCTTGAGTTCTACGATAATTCTTCTTAGAATTATACTTGTAAACTAAAACTTTCTTAGCTTTACCATTCTTTTCAACTGTAGCAGTTACAGTTGCACCTTTAACATAAGGCTTACCAAGAACACCATCTGCCATTAAAACTTTGTCAAAAGTGATCTCACTACCAGCTTCTGCATCCAATTTTTCAATATAAAGAACTTTACCTTCTTCAACTAAGTATTGCTTTCCACCTGTTTCAATAACAGCTTTCATATTATTCCTCCTTTTACCTAAGACTCGCCATTAAGGTACATTTCTGTTTAAAACCTTTTCAGTGCGGTTGTAGAGAGGCTCTACACGTCCTACATTCTATCATAATTTATAATGATTGTCAAACATTTTTAATAGTTTTTCCCTTTCAGTTATACACTTTTCACCATCATAAAACAAATGCCTACACCATAAATACATACCATCAATAGAATTAACCCTTTTAATAAACCTAAAACAAAAATTATAATTATACCTTTCAAACAAAAATTTATTAAAAATAATCCTATGATTTCTAACCTCAGTTATAACCTTAAAACATAAAAAAAATAATATTAAAAACACTAAAAAATCAAAATGACCAATAAAAATAAAAACAATAATAATAAATATAAAAGAAAAAAAACACAATAATAAATGACTAAACTTAAAAGGAAATAAGAAACATAAAAAAACATATAAAAACTTAGACCCATCCAAAGGATATATAGGTAACAAATTAAAAACTAATAAAACATAATTATAATAAATAACACTATCAGATAAACTAAAAAACTGACTAATAATAAAATAAAAAACAATTTGAAATAAAGGCCCCATCAAAGTAACAATAAACTGTTCAACCAAACTTGTATTTATAAAACAATTAAAAATAGTTAACCCGCCAAAAGGTAAAAGAATAACCCTATCAATCTTCCAAGAAAAAATAACACCACCAACAATATGCCCTAACTCATGAACAATAATAATAGATATAAAAACTAAAAAATCACGAATATTACCAGTAATAAAACAAATAAACATAAAAATATAAAAAAACGGATGTATCTTAAATATATTTTTTATAATCAAGAACATTACCATCTTTCTTAAAAACTAAATATAAATTATTACTACAATTACCTATAAAACTACCATCACTAACATACTCATATAAAGAAACACTAATATCATTCATATTAGAATACCAAATATCTACACCATCACTACCCTCTATAATTACAGTATTTCCATAACCTTCCTTCTCACCTATAAAAACAACTAAACCATTCCCTATACTAGGAACCAAATAATCATCAGAAACACTCAAACTAACACCATCTAAATAATCACTAACGTCATTATAAGAAAGTTTCTCATTAAAAACTAAAACAGGATCAGGAATAATTTTTTTAAAAGGCAATGTACCACCAAAATACTTTGTATATAAACTATTAATAGACGCAAAATTAAAATTAACAGACAAAACATTATCATTAAAATACTTCTTAAAAGAAGCATTTTTCTTAAAAACAATTAAGCTAATAATAGTAATCAAACCAGTAATCAAAACTCTATTTATAAAATTACTAAAAAAAGAACTAGAACTACCATTACTCTTTCTAATTCTATAACTATTCATATTATCACCAATAAATACTATGAAAAAAAATTTATTTTATTCTCTTAATATTAAACTTCAAAGAAATCAAATATAAAACAAAATACAAAATAATACCATAAATTACATTAACAATTAAAGAAGAATAAATACTTCTAAATAAAATATTAAAATTCATAACCACAAAACCATTAACAACCATAAACATAAAAGAAATAAACCTATATAAAATAATCATAAAAACTAATTCCAAAATAGAAACAATAAGATTATTAGGAGTTATACGATTTATATAACGAACACATAAACCAATAACTAAAAACAAACCTGAACTTAAAAAATAAGTGCCAGTATAAACCAGATCAAATAAAAAACCAATAATAAAACAATATATAAAATACGAATCCCTGTCTTTTCTAAAATAAGGCTCCAACAAAATTAAAGAAGAAAATATAATTAACCCACTAAAAATAGAACCATGAAAAAAACCATTAATAACATACTCTAAAATAAAAGAAAAAACACTAACAATAAATATTATCATTCATTATCCCTCTTAACTATAGTAACATAACTAATATCGTCAAATAAAACATCAGACTTAACCTTAACAACCTTAGATAAATCAAAATTATCAGTTTCTATACTGTCAACATATCCAACTAATAATCCGCTAGGGAAAATATTACCTAACCCAGTAGTAACAACCTTAGAACCACTTGGAATCTCTAAATTTTCAACAATACCCATAACCTCATAAAAACCATTACTATACTTATTTAATATACCATAAACATACTTATCATCAACTTTAATCTTTACAGATATATTAACAGGAAACTTAGAATTCGTAAGTAACAAAACATTACTATTATAATGACTAACATTAGAAGTAATACCTATTAAATATCCACCACTAACAACTGCCATATTATTATCAATTCCAGAATCACTTCCCTTATCAATAATTAAAGAATCATTCCAATAATCAACACCACGACTAATAACGCTACCATTAATATAAGTCTTATCACTAAGAGATTTATTAATATTAACTAACTCCTTTAATTTCTTAACCTCATTAGTTAATTCCTCATTCTCAACCTCATAATATTTAATCTTATCAAGTTCCTTTTTTAAATTTTCATTTTCAGTAATTAATCTATTATAATCCTCATCACTATAAGACTCAAAAGGATGAGTCAAAAACCTATCTACAAATAAAATACCATCCTTAATAAAAAAATCAGGTAAATTAAAATTTCTATTAATAAAAACACTAGATAAAACTAAACATAAAACAACTACAATAACAAATAATATTTTTCTAAAACCTTTTTTTCTTCTATTCATGATATCCACCCTATCCTAATTATAATATATTTGAAAACAAATTCAAACTAAATATCACCATTTTCTAAAAAACTATAATATTTTTGACACCCAATAATAACATGATCAATAACCTTAATACCTAACATCTCACCAGCACTAACAAGTCTCTTTGTAATTTCAATATCATTTTTAGAAGGCATAACATTGCCACTAGGATGATTATGAATACATATAATAGAAGAAGCGCTAACAAGTGTAGCCTCCTTAAAAACCTCTCTAGGATGAACAACACTATAATCTAAAGTACCGATAAAAAGTAATTTTTCCTTAATAACAACCTTATTAACGTCTAAAAATATACAATAAAAATACTCTTGTTTCTTATCAGAAAAAAAATCCTTATAATACTCAAAAACAACATCAGTACTACTTATCTTTATATTATTAATAGAATCAACTTTCCTATTAACCCTCCTTCCAAGTTCTATACCAGCTAGTATTGAAGCACTCTTAACGTCCCCAATACCATTTATTTTAGATAACATAGAATAATTAATACGACTTAAATCACCATCACATTCATGTAAAACAATACTAGCTAAATCCTTAGAACTATACTCCCTATTACCAGACTTTATTAAAATAGAAAGCAACTCCTCATTACTCAAAAATTCACTACCATTCAAAAGTAACCTTTCAACAGGTCTCTCATTCTTTGGAATTTCCTTTATCTTCATTTATAACCAACTCCTCATAACTACTTAAAATCTGATTGCAGATACTATCAATATTACTATTATCCGCACTACTTAATAAAATATCATACTGATTCAAAACAGAAATAAATGAATTATTCTTAATATTATTTTCCTTTACATAAATATCATACCCTTTTTCTTTAAAGAATTCCTTAATTTTTAAAGCATTTTCTTTACTTTTTGTAATTCCAACATAAGTGTGATATCCATCATCCTCCAAATTATAAATATAATAATCAAAAGAACTCATATTATTTTTCATAATATCCTCACTACTATAAACCCCTTGCTGCAAAAAATAAACAGTATCATAAGTTAAATTAACTGGAAAAATATTAAAATCATCATACTGACTTAAAGTAAACTTTCCTAAATAAATACCAACAATTAATGATAAAAATATAGACCAAAAATATTTCTTCATATTATCACCAAGCATATTATACAAAATAAAATTTAAAAAAAATGTCAAAAAAAATACAAGAATAAAACTTGTACTAAAAAGGTAATTTAAAATTTCCATTTTTAAACTGTTTCATCATAGTTTTCATTTGATCAAACTGTTTCAATAATCTATTAACTTCCTCAACACTACGAGCAGATCCTTTCGCAATACGTTGTTTACGAGTTGCCTTTAAAACCTCAGGATGACGTCTTTCATATGGAGTCATAGAAAGAATAATTGCTTCAATATGAGCCATATCCTTAGGATCTACTTTAACACTCTTTAACTCCTTAGGAATACCAGGAATTAACTTAATCAAATTCTCAAGTGGACCTAACTTCTTAATTTGTTTCATCTGACTTAAAAAATCCTCTAAATCAAACTTACCACTTTGCATCTTTTTAGCAGCCTTCATTGCCTCATCTTGATCAATAGCTTCCTCAGCCTTCTCAAGCATAGTCATAATGTCACCCATACCTAAAATACGAGTAGCAATTCTATCAGGATAGAAAGCCTCAATACCATCCATCTTTTCACTAACACCTACAAACTTAATAGGAATATTAGTTAAATGACGAATAGATAACGCAGCACCACCCCTAGTATCACCATCCATTTTAGTAAGTATAGCACCTGTTAAAGGTAAAGAACTGTTAAATCCCTCAATAACATTAATCGCATCTTGACCAGTCATACTATCAACAACAAGTAATATTTCATTAGGCTTAACACAATCATTAATATTATTTAACTCATCCATTAAAGCCTCATCAATATGAAGTCTACCAGCTGTATCAAGAAGTACATAATCAAAACCATTCTCTTTAGCATAATTAACACCATTCTTAGCTATATCAATAGGATTACCCTTACCCTCATCATAAACAGGAATATTTAACTCACGACCAATCTGCTTTAACTGATCAATAGCAGCAGGTCTATAAACATCACATGCAACAAGTAATGGTTTCTTAGCATGCTTCTTTCTTAACATTAAACCTAGCTTACCAATCATAGTAGTTTTACCAGCACCTTGTAACCCAACAAGCATTAAAATACTTGGCTTACCAGAAGTATATAAAGGCGCAGCTTCACCACCTAATAACTCTACTAATTCATCCTTAACAATCTTAACAAACATTTCACCAGGCTTTAAACTCTTAGCTACCTCTTCACCTAATGCCTTTTCCTTAACATTACTAATAAACTCTTTAACAACTTTATAATTAACATCAGCCTCTAATAAAGCCAATCTAATCTCACGAGTAACTTCACTAATATTATCTTCAGTTATCTTTCCATAACCTTTAATTTTATTAATCGCACTCTGTAATCTATCTCCTAAACTTTCAAACATGTTATCAATCCTTTCGACAGTATCAATTATATCAAAAAAACAAGTAAATATCTATAAATTTACCTGTCTTTTTAAAACTATTTACTTTTACCAGACTGCTTATCTTCAATAGAATTCTGCATATCAACTAAAACACCCTTAAGCATCTCAAGTGCACTCTTTCTACCAGATACACTAACATTACTCTTATAAGTTCTCAAAGTCAATTCATTCATTTTTAAAAACAATTGTAACTCCTCATAAGGTAAATCATTTAACTCTTTTACTAAATCATCTAAAAACATAAAAGCCTCCTACTCTATCTAAGTACATAATATACTAAATTTAAAAAAAAGACAATAAAAAACAAGTAAAAAAAGAAAAAAGATTTAGATAAATTCTAAATCTTTTTTATTGATGTATAGCCCAAGTATTTGCTACATCACAGTTTCCACTTGATGGAGCTGGATTAGGCATTTCCATTTTAATAATAGATGGAACCTTAAATGCAGTACCAAACGCAACACAAGTACCAGATTGTAAACTCTTTTGTTTTTCAACAATTTCAGCACTTATATTAGGTAACATCTTTCTAATATAATCCAAATCTCTTGGATGGTTCATTTTAAATATCATGAAATTAGAAATCTGAGAAATAACTGTTTCAGATAATTCAACAGGTCTTTGAGAAATTAAATTTAATAAAATTCCATACTTACGACCCTCTTTAGCAATTCTCTCAAATATATTATATCCAAGTAAGAATACATCATTATCATTTTGAACAACACGGTGAGCTTCTTCCAAATAAATATGGAAAGGAATACTCGCTCTATTCTTTAATCCTTTGCAGAAATTAAATAACATTTTACAATAAACTTTATTAATAACCTTAGTAAACCAATCTTCAACATCCTCAAAGTTAAAGTTAATAATTTGAGCTTTTCTATTACCAACAGAAACTAAACTAGCAATATAATTATCACGAGTTATATATTGTGGATAATCAAAGAATCTAGCATAATCACCAATTACAAGTGAGTGTAACCTAACCTTCAATGTAATAGCTTCGTCATGAGTAGAATCATTTCTTAAGAAACCTTCAGAAATTAAAGTAAACTCTAAAGCCTTCTCTAAATCTTTTAAAGTATAATATCCTGGAGCCCCTGGTTCATACTCTTCAAAATCTTCCTTAATAAAACTTGTAATATATTCAGTCATTAAATTACTTTCAGGGAAATCACCATGAGTATCAATTACAAAACAATCTCTAAACTTTCTTACATAACCAAGACCTTGAACAGGTGCCTCCAAATTAAATGAAGTAGTACTACAAGAAGCAATAATCGCAAAAATATCATTTCTCTTACTACTTGCAGTTTGATTAGTATATAAAATTGTCATAATAGCTTTTGCTATTAAGTGATTTTTATATGCAGTCGCAACCTCATCATCCTTAGAAAAAATACTAACAATCTTTAACATTCTTTCAATAATAGGAATTTGTGAATGGCTAGTAGCACTTAACAACAATGCCATATCATCAACATCTAATAACCATAATGGAATACATAACTTTTCACCATCAGTATCTGCCTTATTAGTTGTATAATACTTAAAATTATAATTAGGATTAATTTGATTAATATTCTTAAATGCATTATGATATTCTCCATAAGCATCAAAAATAAAGAAATTAGATCTATAAGGTAAAACCTTAGACTTAGTAAAAATATTTTGTAAAAGACGAGCAACACCGCAAGATTTACCGCTACCAGTATTACCAAAAATAGCCATATGTCCAGCACATAAACCATTAACATCCACCCTAATTGGGTAATTATTATAAAGTGGACTAGTACCTAAAATAAAACTTGAAGCACTATCCTCACCCATAAGTAAAGGTACTTCATCAGAAGAAATAACCCTAATAGAAGCAGACATTGTTGGTTTCTTTAAAACACCACCAACAAACTTCCCATTAATTATTTCACCTAAAAATCTAATCTTAATTAATTTCGCATCAATGTCTTCAATTTCACCAACAACCTTATGATCACTGTCCTCAAAAACAACATGCATATTCATTAAATCTGTCTCAAGTTTTGAACCTTCTTGAATCTCAACATGAGCCATATTATCGCTAATATAAACTATTTTTCCAAACATAACTATCCCTCTATTATTCTTTCTATCTCTTTAATTAGTTTATCATTTTTTGTACTATTTATCAAGTCCATAATTTTATTATTTTTAGAAATAATACATAATTTAGACTCATAAAACTCTAATAACTCAGCAATTTTCTTTATTTGCCTATGTATCGCATTACGACTAATACCATAATTTAGAGCCATCTCAGATAAAGTTAAATTATTCTGATAATAATCACAAAAATACTCTTTTTGTTTATCACTTAATAATTCATTATAACAATCATATAAATTATTTAAATAAATAAATTCATCCATTATATAGTAACTCCAAAATATCCAAGAACACCAATTAATAAACAAACAATACCAAAAACTAAATAAACAACAGTTAAACCTTTTCTCTTAAATAATTTATCATTATTATAAGCCATTATAAGTAAAGTAATACCAATCAAAACTTCAATAGGAACTGTAAATCTATGCTCAAAAATAGCTAAAATAGATATAAATAAAACCCCTATAACACAAACAGCCTGTGCAAGCAAACTAACATGATAAAAAGAATCTGCTTCCTCTAAAGTAATTGACTCATTAATTTTTTCATTAACACTTTTCTTAGGAGCACCCTTTATAGTAGTCTTTTTTGGACCAGAACTTTTCTTTACACTAGTACCTTCTTTAGAACTAGTTTTTTTCACACTACTTTTCTTAGTATCATTTTTTTTAGTACTCTTAGTACTATTTTTTTTCTCTTCAACTTTTTCCAAATCATTACTCATTTTCATCCAACTCCTTAAATAAACCATAAATATATTTTTCAATATCAAATACTCTTAAATCCTCTTTTTGTTCACCAAGACCCACATACTTAACAGGAATACCAACACTTTCCTTAATAGCAAGAACTATACCACCTTTAGCAGTACCATCTAACTTAGTTAAAACAATACCAGTAATATTAGTAATTTCTTTAAAACTTTTAGCTTGACTAATACCATTTTGACCAGTAGTCGCATCAACAACTAATAATGTCTCATGAGGAGCCCCAGGAATAAGTTTCCCGATAACTCGATTAATCTTCTCTAACTCCTTCATTAAATTATCCTTATTTTGTAATCTACCAGCAGTATCAACTAAAACAACATCATAATTTTCTTCACGAGCCTTACTAATACCATCAAATATAACACTTGAAGGATCTTTAGAAGGATTAGAAACTACAGGACAACCGCATCTTTCTCCCCACTCATTAATCTGTTCAACAGCACCTGCTCTAAATGTGTCCCCTGCAACCATTAAAACTTTCTTACCTTCATTAACTAACTGATAAGCAAGTTTACCAATAGTAGTAGTCTTACCTACTCCATTAACACCAACAAATAAAATAACAGTTGGACCATCAGAAGAATAATTTATTTTATTAACAATAACATCACCATTGACATAAATAATAAACATCTCGTCAACAATAATTTCTAATAAATCTTTAGAATCAACGATATTTTCCTTCTTAACACGTTTTTTTAATCTATCAACAAAATCCATAACAGTGTTAACACCAATATCAGCCATAATAAGAATCTCTTCCAATTCATCAAAATACTCATTACTAACTTTTTTATACTTACTATTTAATATATTTAACTTAGAAACAAAATCATTACGAGTCTTAGCCAATCCTTTTTCATAAGACTCAACCTCAACAATTTCCTTCTTACTAAAAACATTTTTAAACTTGTCGAATAATCCCATCTGCACCACCTACTATATCAATTTTACACTAAATCAAAATAAAAATAAAGACAATAAGAAAAAATAGTAGAAAAATCTACTATTCTAAAATATCAGAATAATAACTGTAATTGCTGAACGAGCACCTTTGTTGTTCGAGTTAGTATAGTTGCCGTTCCAGTTATACACTTTGTTACTATTGTTAGCCGAATCGAGCCAAGAAAAATCATCTAGCTACCACGGAATTATTTACTAGTATTTCCCTATATTATCTATATAACATAAATAATATCATTTTTTTATTCATCGTCCTTACAATCAAACTTGATTTTGAGACCGACTTTTTCTTAAAGTTTGCTCCCTCTTAGATATCAGATGTTGAGATAACTATAACCGGACGAACGCCGAGGGAGGACTTGTAATCAATGCCTCCAAGGTTGATGGCACCATAATCTTCCATAATTCCCAGGCAGTTACCGTAACCTGAACCGAGCCAATATTTTACCCCAATTTTTCTTACTGTAGAATTTAATCCATTTGCCTCTGTATAACTCATTAATCTTCCTACTGCACCATTAGAAGATTTAAAAGATAATGTTCCTACATATGAATTTACTATATCATCTACATTATTTGTATCTGTTCCTTGTACATTATATACATATGGGTATGGACTTGAATAACTCGTTACTGTAGTCCCATCTATATCAGATTGATATACAGTTTTTGGTGCATGAGTAGTTGAATCGTTCCAATAATCTGTTGATGAGAATGTTGTTTTTTTACATGATGCAGTATCACTACTTGTCTTCTGTCTATACACGCCTGCACTAACTTCTATTAAACAATTACTTGCTAAAAGTTTTACTGTCCCATTATTTACTGACATTACATAGAATTCTTCTTCACCAATGTTTATAGTACTTCCCTCTACTATTATAACTGGTTTATTTCTAGTTTCACCAAATGTTGATACATAATTTCCATTTGTTAATGATGAATAATTAGCTGTTAAATCACCATATGTTAATGAATAATCAACAACTACTACATTATCATTTACTTTATTAAAATGTATCCATCCTGAATCAGCTGGATTTGTTGTTATACTACTCATTTCTGATACAGTTTTAACAGTTTCACCAGTTATTGATGAATTTGCTGTTAAAGCTGCTTTTACATATGTATCTACCTTTTCAGATATTTTCATTTTTTTACTAGTAGACTCATCAGGTTGAACATCTCCTTTTTCACAAACTAATTCAGAATCTCTATACTTCGTAATAACATACTTTCCAATCTTTATAGAATAAGCAACAACTTCATTATTTTCTAGTTCTACCCATCCATCTGATGGTTCACTGCCATTAACAGATACACCCACTGTTTTTAACTGTGAAACTGTATAAATACCATCTTCTACATCATCTTCATTATTTAAAGATTTAGAATAATATAGCCTATTAACAGCGTCAACATAACCATAAGTCGAATCCTTAGCAGCATCTTTCCTTGATTTTTCCATTGTATCAGATATTATAGGAACAGTAATAACTGCTATAATTGCCAAAATTACTATAATAGCCAACAATTCAATCAAAGTAAAACCATTTTTATTTTTCATAAATACACTCCTATTCTATAATTAATTATATAAAAAAATAGTACTAATTTCAAGTACTATTTAGCCATAACACTCTTATTATGAAGAGGTAAAAATATAAAACCTCTATTTTTTAAATCATCAATAATCCTTTGTAAATTATTAAAAGTAGAATAATTATAATCATGCATTAATAATACAATAATATTCTTGTCCCTTGTAGTATCAACGTACCAACTCCATGTATCCTTCTGTGCTAATTTCTTACTAGAACCGTCCCCAGTCTCACTAGTCCAATCAACATAATTATAACCCATTTCATGAAGTCTACTAACTATCTCATCCTTATACTTACCAGCTGTAGGACTACCGCCAGGGAATCTTACAATACTTGTTCTATAACCAGTAATATCATATAAATAATCTTCTAACTTCTTAACCTGATAAATAAACGAATCAACACTATCATAAAGACCTCCACCAATATTATGATAATAAGTGTGATTCGCTAAAGTATGACCTTCATCTGCAATTCTTTTATATCTATCTTCAACTCCATCTTTGCCTATTACAAAGAAAGTTGCTCTAATATCATTAGCCTGCAATAAATCTAAAACACTATAAGTTAGATCATAAGGCCCATCATCAAAAGTGAGATATGCAATTTTAACACTGCTTTCTCCTCTATTAATCTTATCCTCTAATAAAGCTATATTACTATAATACTCATCATATTTATCCTGAATACTCTTATCAAGATTTTCATAAATAGAAATCTCCTTATCAATAGCCTCAATATCATATTTATCATCAATCTTAAAAGACAAAGTTTTAATTCTATCTTCTAATTCGTTATTATCAGAATAAACTAAAAATAATAAAACTGAAAGAAAAATAAACACAATAATAAAACAAACAATTACTAATCTAAATAATCTTTTATTTCTTGATTCCATTTTTCTACCTCTTCATATTTACTTATTTTATCTTTATTCTTTTCTTTCAATTCATTTAACTCTTCTTCTTTTTTAAAATATACTTCCTTATCAAGTTCATTCTTTTTAACAATTTCTTCCATTTCATTATATTTCTTTTTTAAATCAGTATTTTTATTTTTTAAATCAAATAGAAAATATCCCATAACACATAACATAACAACCAATAAAGAAATAACTAAAACTCTAATCTTCACTTTTAACCCTTCTTTCAATAAAAACAACACCTATAAATAAAATTAAACCTAAACCAGATAAACACTTACCAATATTTAACCCAGGAGCAATATACTCTATATTAATATTATAATCTCCTTTATCTAAATAAAAACCAATAAGCCCATTAATTTCATCATAATAAATATTTTTTCCATTAACCCTTATATCAAAACCTTTATCATAAGGAATACTTAAAATAAAATATCCACTATTTCTAACACTTATATTACCAGAAATTTTTTCACTATTTATAATATCAATATTAAATAAATCATAATCATCAATAAACTTATAATCCATAATATAAGTCTTAATATTACTTATATTATAAATACCTTTAGAAACTTTAATCTCTAACTCATTACCACTCAAAACATAATTAAAATCATTATTATTATTTGGATATAACCAACCTCTATGAGTTAACAAATTACTCTGCCCATTAATAGACATATTAATATCTATCTCTTGTTCAAATTGATCTAAAACGCTAATAAATAATAATTTACCACTCATATCATCATTAATATGAACACTTATAATATCATCACTATTAACATATAACTTGCCATCTTCTATATAAGAATTATTACCTAACTCATAACTATAATTTAATGATACCTCACTAATACTACTAACTGGTTTATCAGAACAATCCCCTGGAACATAATTCATTAAAATATCTACATTATAAGGATACTCTAAACTATCAAAATAATCCTTATTAACACATCTACTATTAACATAACCAATAGGTAAACTATCTAAAAGATATAATCTATCATTAACTTTCTTATAAGGAAAACCTAAATCATAATCACTATAAACATACTTAATTCCCATATATCTATTAAATAAAGGATTACTTGTACTAGTTAAAGACATATTATTAATACTACTATTATTAACCTTAAATACATTATGATATAAACTACTATAATACTTATTAATTGTAGAAGAATAAATACTAGAAATCATATTACCACTATTGATATTAACACTATCATTACTATTAATTAAATTACCAACTCTATAATCAGTATCAATATAATAATCACTATTTAATAACTTATAATAATCACGACTAAAATAGTTTTCACTAAAATTATAGATAATACAAATAATAAAACTCATTAAAACTATAGGAATATATAAAATATTTTTTTTCTTAAACTTACTATATAAAAATAATAAAACTAATATAAATACTAAATCTATATAATAAATAATAACGTGATATCTAATTAAAACAATTAAATTAATGAATAATATAAATAATAAAAACTTCTTAAAATCAACATCATCAATATTTTTAATGAGTATTCCTATAATATAAATAAATAATGGTAAAAAAGGAATTAAAGCCTTACCTCTAACATATAACCCACCATTAAGTAGATATAAACTAATAGGAATAAAACAAATTAAACTAATAATAATAAATAAAAATATATTATTTTTTTTCTTACTAAATAATAAATAAATAAAACTTATAAAACAAATACTAGTTAAACCAACACTATATCCACCATATAAAATATTATCTAAATTAATATTTGGAATCAATAAACTAATATCAAAACTATTTACTCCACTACGAGTAGATAAAATAGAATAGATAACAGGAATTAACAATATAGAAGACATTAAAATAGATATAAAAATATAACAAATAAATCTTAAAAATTTCTTAATATTAAACTCATTAAAATTAACATAAATAAAATAGATTAAAATAACTAATATAGAAGGAATACTATAATAAAAACTTGTCATTATAATTAAAAACATATCAATAATTAACCTACTATATTTTTTATTATCTATATTAATTAAAGCAAGTATCAAAAAAGGCATATAATTAACAAACATAAAATGTCTATGAAATTGAAAAAGTATCGGTCCAGATAACATAAATAATAAAGTTAAAAACAAAGAATTATTAAATTTATTACTAACAAACTTATAAAATAATAAATTAGATAAAACATATAAAATAATATTACTAATAATAATATAATCAAGCATTTTTATAAAAGGAAATAAATAAGAAATCATAATAATAGGACTTAACAATCCATAATAAGCAATATTAAAAACATTCTGTCCACTACCAATATGAATAATAAAACTAGGAATAATTTTACCACTAGAATAAAATAACTCTCTCAAATAATTTGGAAAAACAATATGCTGATTCAAAAAATCCATACTAGAACCAGATCTAATAAAAATTAAACCTAAAATAAAACTAAATAAAATAATTATTAATTTATCTTTCTTCATAGTCACACCTAAAAATATTATAACACGAAAACAAAAAATTACAAATCAAAAAAACTAGTATAAAAATACTAGTTTAAAGTGTTACCCAAATAAGTTATTTTAGCAAAACCATTACCACTATTACCAATCATTGTACCAGTTCCATCATGTGTTGGCATACTATCAGAACCAGAAATATTTCTTATATCAGAACCACTCGATAAAGTATAACTAGATCCACCAGCACCAGGTCCTATATTAGCACCACTTCCACCGTAATATCCAGCGCCACCTCCAGAACCAGCAGCACCATGTGCATGATTAAAATCACTATTTCCGCCAAGGCCAAAACTACCACAATTATAATTATTTCCAGTACATGCACCCGAATTCTGAGTCGCCGGAACAGCCAATCTATAATCCGAGTTAATATTATGAATTAAAAGTTCTGTAGGCGCTAATCCAGTAGTTCCGCCACCATTTCCACCTATTCCTCCATTAGAAGAATTAGTATAATGACCGCCACCACCTCCAGCAGCAACAAGTAAAATGCTACTAGTATTATCTTTTAAATAACATAACAAATTATTAGAAGTTGAAATATGAGTAGCGCCACCACCTCCAGCAGATACTGATGTGGATTCAGAATAAGATCTTCCATAGCCACCACCATTATATCCACCATTGCAAAAAGAATTTGGAGAAGGACAAGTATCACCTTTACCTCCTACATAGACATAAATCAAACTACCGGAATCTAAATGTAATATTTCAGATGCATAACCACCTTTACCACCAATATATGTAGAATTAGCATCTCCTCCTTGAGCACCCCATGTTTCTAACCTATAATATCCATCCATTTTAGCTATATATGTTTGCTCATGCCCAACATAATCAAAAGTACTGATTACGCATTTACTCTTATCATCACTATAATTATACTCAAATTGATTAAATTCATTATTATAACTAACAACAACACAGCCATCTAATTCTTCCTTAGTTTTAGGATTAATAATTTTATTATTTTCTATAACACCATTATTAACTAATTCATAAAGATAAAAAGAAGTCGATCCACCCTCATCAGGCATGAATTCACTATGCTCAACCATATATTTTTGAGTAGCCTTTTCAATACTATCAATTTGCTTATCATATAAAGCATCCTCACTGTCACCAAGTAAATTATTGACAACAGGAACAATAATAACAACTAATAATCCAAGTATAACAATAACTGCCAAAACCTCTACTAAAGTGAAACCTTTTTTCATTATTATCCCCTACCTTAATACTATTAAAATTTTATCAAAAAAAGATACTTTTATCAAGTACCTTATCTTATTATTTCATTAATCCCATTAACAACAAACTGGTATTCATCATTTCTCTTTTCAACTCTTCCATTTAAATAAAGAATATCATGAGCATTAATATCACCAGTATAAACTTTAGGGAAAAATACTACATCAATACTACTAACCTCATCACTACCAGTAATAAAACACATCTTGTCACCTTTCTTAGTTTCAACTTCCTTAACCCTATCAACATAAACTACAATATTAATGATCTTATCAAAATAATTAGAAATATCACATAAATCAATAGAATTATACTTTTCTTTATAAGAGGTTACAGGATGATTACTAACATAAAATCCAAATATTTCAAATTCCTTTTCCATCAAGAACTTACTATCATACTCAGGATATTCATCCAATATAGGAAGTAAATCATCACCTAATATATCCCCTAAATCACTGTAATTCAAAATCTTATCAAGATTCTCAATCAAAGTACGTTTATTATATCCGAGTGTTTCAAAACATCCTGCAAACACTAAACTAGTAAAAACATCACGGCCAATACTCTTAAAAGAACATCTCTTAATAAAATCAAAAATATCTTTAAAAGGAACACTCCTAGACTCAATTATCTTTAAAACTGATTGATAACCAATACCCTTAATAGAAGTCAAAGGATAAACTAAATACCCATCATGTAAAACATATTCTATTCCACTAATATTAATATCAGGCTTTAATATATTAATACCTCGACTCTTGCACTCATAAACATACTCTCTTGTCTTAACCTCTCCGCCAATATTACTATTTAACAAATGTTTCATAAATATAAGAGGAAAATGTACCTTCAAATAAGCAATCCTATAAGAAATCATCGCATAACTAACACTGTGAGCACGATTAAATCCATAAGAAGCAAACTTTAATATAAGTTCATAAACATTCAATGCCTTATCTTTATCATAGCCTAAAGATAAACATCCATTAATAAACTTATCTTTTAAAGCAATCAAGAGAGACTCTTTCTTCTTACTCATAGCTCGTCTTAAAATATCAGCCTCACCAAAACTGAAACCCGCCATAACCTGCGCAATCATCATAATCTGTTCCTGATAAACAATAATACCATAAGTACTCTTTAAAATAGGTTCCAAAGAAGAATCAATATAATCAATTTTCTCTATTCCTCTCTTACGCTTAATAAAAGAATCAATATTAGACATAGGACCAGGTCTATATAACGCTATGCTAGAAACAATATCTTCAAAACTACTAGGTTTAAATTTCTTAAGAAAACTAATCATTCCACTACTCTCAAACTGAAAAACCCCATTTGTATCCCCATTCTGAAATAACTTAAATGTTTCTGAATCATCATTAGGAATATCATCAAATGAAATACCAGCCTCTTTTAAAACATCATTAATCAAAGTTAAATTTTTAAGAGCAAGAAAATCCATTTTAAGTAAACCAAGTTCCTCTAAAAATTCCATCGAATAACCTGTAGTATAAAAATCATGACTATTATCAAGAGGAATAATCTCATCCAAATCAACACATGACATCACTATACCAGCAGCATGAATACTAGTATGACGCTTTAATCCCTCTAAACGAGACGCAACACGATATAAATTAACTAACTCCTTATCAGTACTTAAAAAATTCTTAATTTTAATATTACTATCATAATTACTTTTTAAATCTAACTTAGAATCAATCATTGAACACAATCTATCAATAGTTTTAATAGGTATTTCTAGGGATCTACCAACATCACGAATAGACTGTTTTGCAGCTAAAGTACCAAAAGTAATAATAGGGCATACTCTCTTAACTCCATACTTATTAATACAATAATCAACAACTTCTTGTCTTCTAGTAAATTCAAAATCTATATCTATATCAGGCATAGTAACACGCTCAGGATTTAAAAATCTCTCAAACAACAAATTATACTTAATAGGATCAATAGTAGTAATACCAAGAAGATAAGAAACCAAAGATCCAGCAGCAGACCCTCTTCCAGGACCTACTAAAATACCTTGAGACTTCGCATAAGCAACATAATCAGAAACAACTAGAAAATAATTACAAAATCCCATTTTATTAATAACATCTAATTCATACTTAAGTCTTTGGGCATACTTTTTAGAAACAGTATCACCAAATATTTTTTTCAATCCATCAACACATAACTTCTTCAAATAACTATAACTATCCATACCATCAGGACAATCAAACTTAGGCAACAAATCATGTTCTAACTTAATCTCTAAATTACACATCTCACCAATTTTATAATTATTATCTATATATTCAGGATACAACTCACCTACATTTAAAACCAAATAATTAGTATCATACTTGTCAATACCACTAATACTAACTCCACTTTTAATACTATCTAAAAAACTTAAATACTTTAAATCCCCTTTTTCTAAACATAATATTTCATCCATATAAACTAAATTATCATAATTTAATTTACTCATCTCATTTTTATCCTTATAACCAATAAAAATATCAGAAAATATCTTAGATAACCTATCATATAAAGAAAAAGAATTAAAAGGAACAATACAAATCAAATCACCACTATAAGTATTAATATCATCAATACCTACACTATCTAAAGAAACTAATTTAAGTAAATTTTTATAACCATTATAGTTTTTACAATAAAGAATAACATTAAACCCATCAACAATTAAATCGATACCAATAATAGGATTAATACCATTGCTTTTACACTTCTTATAAAAATAATAAGCACCATACATCTTATTATCAGTAATAGTCAATGACTTAATATTATTCTTCAAAGCAAAATCAATTAAATCATCAATCTTAATTAAACTAGATAAAATACTATTTTCAGTTTTAATATTTAGTGGTGTATACATAGAATCACATCCTATAAAAATAATAACACAAATAACATTATTTTTAAATATTTTAAAGAAATATTTGACTTATTTCCCTAATTATGATAAAGTTATTAAGCAGAGAAAAGTTTATAAAAAAGGAGGCAAAATATATGGCAAGAAAAATAACTGAAAAAAAACCTTTATCAGGAAATAGAAGAAGTCATGCTTGTAACGCTACAAAGCATATGCAAAAGCCAAATCTACAAAAAGTTAAATTAGATAATGGCGAGACAATTAGAATGTCAGCAAGAGAATTAAGATCATTAAAAAAAACAAGTAAAGAAGTAGAAAACGCTTAATTACTTGTTTTTTTATTTAGCTAAAAAATTTAAAATAATCATAAATATAATACCACTACTAATACCAGCTAAGAAGATAACTAATAAAAAAGTCATAAATCCGCCATCTTCAACACAAGGAAAATGACTACCAACACCAGGATGACTACCTAGCTTTTTTTGTTTACTTAAAGATTGACCCTCACTCTTATCTTCATCATTAATACTACTAAAAACCATATTAATAGGAATTACACCAGTAAATTCTGCTTCATCGCCATCATCTACATCAATAATATCGAAATCAAAAGAAACATCCTGATTATTACCAGATTTATAATTATCATATATTTTCTTCAATTGAGCCTTTACAACATCAAGATTAATATTAGAATCATTACACATATTATAATAATATTGAAATTGTGTATCATCAATAATACCAGAATTATATAAATATTTAATTGCTTCAATAACCTCTTTCATACAACTCACCTACTCTAATAATATTTTAGCATACTTTTTAAAAATTATTAATACCTTTATATACATAAAAATAAATTTCTGTTAAAATAATATTGGTGATTTTATGGAACCTTTAGCGATACAATTAAGACCTAAAAAAATTGAAGACGTAATAGGTCAACAACACTTAATAGGAAAAAATCAAATATTATATAACCTAGTAAAAAATAAAAAAATATTCTCAATGATACTATATGGAAAACCTGGTATAGGAAAAACAACAATTGCAGAAGCCATATGTGAAGAACTAGGTTTAAGATATAGAAAACTGAACGCAGTAATAAATACAAAAAAAGACTTTGATATAGTAATAGAAGAAGCAAAAATGTATGGAAACATGATAGTAGTAATGGATGAAATACATAGAATGAATAAAGATAAACAAGACTTAATGCTTCCATACCTAGAAAACGGATTAATAACACTAATAGGAATGACAACATCAAACCCATATCATAAAATTAATCCAGCCATAAGATCAAGATGTCAAATATTTGAACTAAAAGAATTAGAAAAAAAAGACATAATAGAAGCACTAAATAAATGTATAAAAAAAGATATATTAAAAAATATAAAAATAGATGAAGAAGCAATTGACTATATAGCTAAATGCTCTGGCGGAGACTTAAGATACGCATATAACTTATTAGAACTTGCTTACTACTCTACTAATGATCAAATAATTAATCTAGAACTACTAAAAAAAATAAACAATAAACCAACATCATTTTATGATAATAATGAAGATGGACACTATGACGTAATAAGCGCTTTTCAAAAATCAATTAGAGGTTCAGACGTAAATGCAGCCCTTTACTATCTAGCATGTCTTATAGAAGCAGAAGACTTAGACATAATATATAGAAGAATGTCAGTAATTGCCTATGAAGATATAGGACTCGCAAACCCAAACATGGGACCAAGAGTAGATGCATGTATAAATGCATGTGAAAGATTAGGACTACCAGAAGCTAGAATTCCACTAGCAGTAATGGTTATAGACCTAGCACTCTCACCTAAATCAAATAGTGCTTACACAGGACTTAATCTAGCACTAGAAGATATAGAAAAAGGAAACTACTATAGTGTTCCAAATCATATAAAAACAAACTCACCTGATTACAAATATCCACATGACTATCCAAACAATTGGGTTAATCAAGAATATTTGCCACCAAAACTAAAAAACAGAAAATACTACATTCCTAAAAACAATAAATATGAAAACCAACTAGAAAAAATATTGATGGCTATAGAAAAAAATAAACACAAAGACTAAAACCTTTGTGTTTTTAATTACCCAAAATAAACAATTCTAAAGCTAAACTCTTATCAATAAGTCCATTCTTAATTTTGGAATCAATATCAGCTAACTCTAATAAATAATCTAATAATACACGACTACTATAATTACGGCACTTATCTAAAGCAAGCTTTACCCTATAAGGATGAACATCCAAAATCTTAGAAATACTATCCTCACCATTACCCTTTTTATATAATTCCTTACACTGATATAATAATCTAAACTGATTAGCTAAACTAATAATAATCTTAATAGGTTCCTCATTTCTTCTAAGAAGGCTACTATAACACTCCATTGCTTTTTCTTTATCCTTAATAACAATATAATTAATTAAATCAAAAATATCATCATTATCTCCACTACTAGCTAAATCAAGTACATCCTGATAAGTAATTTCTTTATCGTCCTTATAAGTCTTTAACTTTTCAACTTCTTGACTTAAAATACGTAAATCATTACCAACCATACTAATTAATAAATCAACAGTCTTATAATCAACCTTATAATCATCAAACATACTTCTTACAGTATTACTAATATTTTTATTCTTATTGAACTCCTTTGAAGTAGAAATCTTTTTAATTTCCTTAACAATCTTCTTTCTATCATCTAATTTAGAAGCTACAAATACAATAATAACTTCACCAATATTATTAATAAATTCACTTAATAACTTCTCATCATCTTTTAAAAGCTTATCAAAATTATAAACAACTATAAACTTATTTCCATCAAATAATGAAATAGTACAAGCATCATCAATAACACTCTTAATACTATCAACTTCTAAATCATATCGACTAATAGAATTATTATCAATCTTATTTTTACTAATTAATTTTTTAATCTCAGAGTCAATCAAAAACTCCTCTTCTCCATAGAATAAATATATCATGTTACCACCTAATAAAATTATATAATAAAAAAAAAAGTATTTCAATAATACTAGGAATTTAACGCAACAAGTTGTTCTTGATTATTATTCTCTAAATTATTATTAAAAGAACAATCTATAAAAATAACCCCCATAACTAATACTACAAATAAAATCATTACTTTGCTTTTTAAAACATCGAACATACTTTCTCCTCCTCACTGTAATAATATTATCACAAACAATCGTTCGTGTCAATATAAAATTTAAACAAATGTTTGACAAACATATATTTACATGTTATAATGTAAACATAAAAAGGAGGTATATATGAAAGAACTTACAAAAAAACAAGATGAGATTTTACAATTCATAAAAAAATTTATAGTATCACATGGATATCCACCCACTACAAGAGAAATAGGTTCCGCACTTGGAATATCTTCGCCAGCTACGATCCATGTACACTTATCAAAATTAGAACAAAAAGGATATATTAAAAAAGAAAACTCAAAAAACAGAGCATTAGAATTATTAGTACAAAATGAATATGAAGAAAAAAACGAAAATATTATAGAAGTACCACTACTAGGTAAAATTACTGCTGGAAATCCTATAGAAGCTATAGAAAGACCTGACGAATACTTTCAATTGCCAAGTTATTTAGTACCAAAAAATAAAGATGTATTCACACTAAAAGTAGATGGTGAATCAATGATTAACGCAGGAATACTAGATGGAGACATAGTAATAGTAGAAAGAAGAAACACAGCTAGAAATGGTGAAATAGTAGTCGCAATGACAGATGAAAATGAAGTAACACTAAAAACATTCTATAAAGAATCAGATCACTTCAGACTTCAACCAGAAAATGACACAATGGAACCATTTATATTTAAAAATATAACAATACTAGGAAAAGCAATTGGACTATATAGAAAAATATAAGGAAAACCCTTATATTTTTTTTACAAATAACTTTTTAAATTCTTTATTTCTTTTTCTTGAAACTTAACAATATCTAAAGCTAATTCAATTATACTATTATCACAATCATCACGATAAGCTTCAACTTTCTTATTCATATTAATAATACCCATAGTAAAACCTTCTGTAAGTATACCTGCAATATTACTATCACTATTATCCTTTTTAACTTCCAGCTTCATATCCATCTTAGACATGACTTCAGCCATCATACCTATACCCTCAGGTTCAATCTTATTCTTTTTCAATAACTTCTCACTCTTAGTTAAATATTTTTCATACTCTTTAAGTTCATCTTCCAATAACTTTTTAATTTTATTATCCTTATTTTTTAATAAATCAATTAATTTAGTAGTACTTTTAACACCCATATCACAAGTTTGATAGATATGCATCAATAATTCATTCTTTTCTTTCATAATATCACCATTACTATTATGATTAATAATATTATTTTTATACAAATTAACTAAAAATTAAACATAACCATTTACATAAAATTAATTATAAGTTATAATTATATACAGGGAATATCAGTTAATGAGTGTCTACCTACTCTGTAGAGAGGAGGTTTGATAAAATGAAAATAGAAACTTTTATTTTAAAGTTTTTAAAACACATTGCTATCATTTTATTACTATCAACCTTTTTGGTATTAGCAATAAAAAAATGACACTTAAATTCATAAGAATTTAAATGTCCATCCAAATTTTTGGGTAGACATTCAGCAAGTAAAACTGAATGTTCCCTTTTTTATTATATGAAGAATTCCTTCACTACATACATTTTAACACAACCAAATATTAAAGTCAAATAATAAATTACTTAAAAGTTAAAATAAACTTTTAATTTTTCTCTTAACTTTACTTATTTTACTTGATTTAGGAAAAACATATCCATTATCAATAAGTTTTTTACTTTTTTCAACTTCATCAATAATTTTATCTCTAAACTTATTACCTTCCATAGAAACAGAAGACACCATATATGTAGAAGGGCAAATAATATGAGCCTCTCCTCTACCTGATTTAAGCATTAAAGCAACACTTATCTCTTGGTCTTCATACTCAACAATCACATGAAAATAACGTCTATTTTCAAAATTATCATGTTCCTGTTTTTTATCAGAAGCAATACTTCTTTCCGCAATTAAAAACTCCTTCATAATTGCGTCATGAACATCAGAAACACTCAAACGTCTAATAATTTCACCAATTACTCCGCCTTGTTCACAAGGTCTATAATTACCAACCCTATGACCTATACTTCTAATCATAGAACTATAACTTGGGCAAGAAATCATAGCGCTATCAATATTCCCATTTTTCCATGTTTCATTAACATCAACAATTATTTCTTTTCCCATATATACTTCTTTTACTTTATACTTTTTAGAATCCCAATTACTCATAAATCCTCCTAAATTTTTTTGACAAAACTTTTACCTTTTTCTTCCAATAAAAATTCAGGAACAGGTAATATACCACCATCATTTATAATCATCTTACATGTTTTAATTTCCCTATAAATTTTATCTCTAATTAAACCTTTTTCACAAGATATAAGCATATTATCCATAGAAGGAAGACACATTAAAACAGTATTTTCATTCAAATTAACAACTAACTTAATATCAATCATCTGTTTTCCATATTTCTTGACAATATAAATATCTCTAGGAATAGATAAATCAAAACATGGAATATCTTTTTTATCAGAAATAAGTTTTTCAGCTAATATTACTTCCTTAGTAATTAAATCATTAACAATATCTAAATTTAAATTAGAATCAAAAAAACTCAACATATTACTATTAAGACAATAAATCTCAACATTTACTAACTTTCCCCTATGCCAACACTCATCAACTTTAACTTCAATTCTCTCATCTAAATACTTTTCAACCACTTTATACTCATTATGCCTATACCTCATAAAAACACCTACCTAAATAATCTTTTAATCTTATTAGAAATACTATTCTCATCAATAGCTGCTAAAGCATTCCTAAACATATTATCAACCTGAACAACAATTTGATCATTAGATGCATTAACTAAATTTATTTCATCCTTACAATACTTATCACAAATCAACCTTGTACATCTTCTATCTTCAACACATAAATCATAAACCCTAACATAAATTTTCTTAAACTTATAATCTTTCACAAAAACCAATTCTTGAATATCATACTGTTTAACAACAAAATCTTTTTCAGAACCCATACTACCACCACTATTTAAATAAACTTTTAATCTTTTGTTTAACACTAGGTATGCTATCTATTTTTTCTTGAGCAATTCTAACAATATTCTCAATTTGATGTTCAACTTGTCCTTCAGTTGCGTTCTCTAAAACTATAGGATCGCCTATATAATTCTCACAAGCTAATACAATAAGTTCAATTTCACCATCAAAATCGCATCCTAATAAAATTCTAATTTCAATTTTTTTTCCTCTATACTTAACAACTCTTGTTGTCGCACTAGTAACTATCATATTATTTCCCCCTAAATATCTTACTTATCTTTTTTACAAATCTTTTATTATCAATCTCATTTTTCGCAATCTCATAATCTCTCTCAATAAAATATTGAACCTTTTCATCACTACCATTACTAAATCCAATCAATATAGGATTATAATCACAAGTTATTGTAGTAGATCTCCTACCATCAATATATCCATCGTGAACCTTAATATCTATAATTCGTCCTTTATACTTTCTTTGTATTGTATATTCCACAATATCTTTTGCAGTTAAATTATCCATAAATCCCCCTAATAAATTAATGATACTATACCATAAAAACCAAAAAAACACAATAAAAAACTCCAAGCCAAAAAGCTCAGAGATAAATATTATTTATTAATCCACTCTTCTAAATCAGATAAAGGCATAAAACCTATCTTATTATCGACTTGTTGTCCATCTTTAAATAAATAAAGTGCAGGAATACTCATAACTCCAAAACGTCTTGCTAAATCGTCCTCTTCATCAACATCAACTTTAACAATCTTAACTTCACTTCTAGAATTAGATAATTCTTCCAAAACAGGTCCCAACATTTTACAAGGTCCGCACCAATTCGCAAAAAAATCAACAACAACTACACCTTCACTTACTAAACTATCAAAATTATCCTTATTTCCATGTACTAACATTATTTCACCTCATATTTTTTAATTAATTCATCAATTCCATCAATCTTTAACTTATTCTTTTCACGCAATTTCTTTGCTGAATTAATATTAATTATATCATATTTTAAGAACAAATCCAATGTATCATAATTAAATTGTGTCGCACTCTCAGTACTTTTATATTTATCCTTTAATTGAGCAAACTCATTTAAAAACTCAGTTTTATCCCCAAACTTACAAGAAACCAAAGGTGTCTTCTCTAAAATAAACTTCGCATACTTAGAATCAACTACCTTTTGAACACTAAATATTGGTAAAACCATGATATATAAAGCAATAAAACAAATCAAATAAAATTCAACTAAACCTATTAAAAAGCCTAATATTTTAGAAGGAATACCTAAAATAATAGTTAAATCAATAACTTTTTGAACTATACTAGAAGCAAAAACAACAAGCCTCCATAAAACCATTAATATAGAAAAAACTATAAAAAACGCAATTAACTCATATAAAGCTATATTTAATACAGTAACACCTTTAAAAATACCACCAAACTTAAAAAATGGTAAATTCTCATATAAAATAATAGACAAAGGATTCTTAAATATAAAAGATAAAACAGTAATTAAAACAATACCTAAAGCACTTACAAGTTCCTTAAAAACTCCTCTCTTCCAACCAACAACACCACCTAAAAAAATAAATCCAACAATTATAATATCAACTAATCCCATAAATACCTACCTCTCTTATAAATAATTATATTACAAAAATAGACAAAAATAAACAAAAATGTTAAAATATATTTTGGAGGGAATCATATGACAATAACATTAAAAGTAAGTGAAAATACAAAAGAAGAAATGATTAAATACTTTGAAGATAAAAAAAGACCAAAAACACCAGACTATGCTATATTTCAAGCAGATGAAGCAGACACAGTAATAACACTATACCAATCAGGTAAAGCAGTATTTCAAGGAATATCAGCAGACATAGACGCAAATATGTGGCGTGATATGGAAAGACATTTAAACCCTACTAAAAAAGTAGAAATGACAAATTCTGAAGATAAAAAGAAAAAAGAAAAAACAGAAATATACATAGACCCTAAAATATATAATGCAACAACAATTGGATCAGATGAAGTTGGAACTGGTGATTACTTTGGACCAATTGTAGTAGCGTGTTCATACGTAAATAAAGAAAATATAAAATTTCTAGAAAGTCTAGGAGTAAAAGATTCAAAAAAACTAACAGATGAAAAAATATTAGAAATAGTACCACAAATAATTAAAAAGATTCCATACGAATGCATGATACTATCAAATGAAGAATACAATAAAAAATATACTTCTGATATTAATATGAATAAAATTAAAGCAATTATGCATAATAAAGTTTTAACAAAGATGAAAGAAAAATATAATGATATAGAATACATTGTAGTAGACCAATTCGCAAAGCCATTTGTATACTATAACTATTTAAAGCAAGTACCTAACTATACAAAAGGAATAACATTCATGACAAAAGCAGAAGATAAATGCTTGTCAGTTGCCTGTGCCTCACTAATAAGTAGATATATTTTCCTAAAAGAATTCGATAAATTAGGTGAAAAATATAATACATTCCTAGTAAAAGGAGCAGGACCTAAAGTAGATGAAATCGGTTTAAAATTAACAAAACAATACGGATTTGAAATACTAGAAAAAATATCAAAATTAAACTTTAAAAACACAGAAAAAATCAAAGAATTAGCTAAAAACTAATTCTTTTTTTCATCAATATCAATATGCATATTAATATCATCCTCAGTCGGAAGTTTATCTAATATATCCTTAGGAATACAATTGTTAATTTCATAAGAAGATACTCCTATAGGATTACTCACACCCTCTAAAGCCCATTCAACTGATAATTTATCCTTTTCTCTACATAATAATAAACCAATAGTTTCATTATCAAACTCTTTCTTCAAAGTCTTATTAACAGCAGTTACATAAAAATTTAATTGACCAATATATTCAGGTTTAAACTCAGTATTTTTTAATTCAACAACAACATAACATCTCAATTCTAAATGATAAAATAATAAATCTATATAATAATCATTATTATTAGTATTAATCTTGTATTGACTACCAACAAAGCAAAATCCCTTTCCTAGTTCAAGCAAAATATTCTTAATTCTTTCAACCATCGCGTTTTCTATATCAGTTTCACATGCGTTTTCCTTTAAATTAGACAATTCAAATATATAAGGATCCTTCATTATATCCCTCGCAAGTTCACCTTGACTAATAGGTAATCTATCACCAAAATTTGTTAATTTAATTTTTCCTTTTTGTCTTTCATATAAATTCGAATCAATTTGATGAACCATAACCGTATGAGACCATCCATTTTCTAAGCATTTCTCCGCATACCATATTCTCTTTCCCATATCTTTCACTTTTTCAATCAAAGTATAATTATGTGACCATGGTAAATTGGCCAACGACATTGGCCAATTTTGAATATCTTTATATTCATTATAAAATATTCGCATTCTTCTCAAATTTCTAGATGAAAATCCCCTCATATTCGGAAATTCTATTTTTAATTCAATAGATAACTGATTTATAAAACTATTTCCATATTTTCTATTTTCATCGATAACTTTTCCCAACCTAAAATACAAATATAATAATTCTTTATTAGCAGTTTCTAATATTTTAAACCTCGTACTCTTAATATCATTCTTTATACTTTTAACAATACTAACAAAACTATTTTTATCAATTGTTTCAACCATGAAATCACCCTCTAGAAATATCATACGACATAAGTTTATAAATTCCTTAAATATAAAGAAAAAAACTAGAAAATTATTCATCTTCTAGTTCTTCATTTAATATTTCATTTAAATACTTTATATCATTACCAATAATATAAACAAAATAATTACCTAATTTTTCCTTTAATTTTAAAATTCTATTTTCAACTTCAACAGGGTCCATCTCAAATAATTCCATATAATTTAATATAATATCATTAATAAAATAAAAATTATACTTGCTAAAAACATTATAAACATTAATAAAATTATTCTCATTAAGACTCTCTAAATAAGAAGATTCATAAGTATCATAAACTAAATCATAATAATAATTATCTAAATACTTATATAAAAACATTATTTACTCTTCTCCTTATTATACATATTAATTAAATCTTCTAAACTGACATTATACTTTAACTTCATATTCATACTAGACATAGAAAATATTTCATGCACTATTCCATCTATACCAATAAAACTAATACCCCTGTCTTTTAAATAAGCCAACTTAACTCTAATTTCTATAATTGACTTATTCTTTAAACTATCATGATTTTTTACAATATCAATATTATTTTCTTCACACATTACCACAACAGCAAAATTATTTTTCCTTTTCTCCCATATCATACCAATAGAATTTAAAAGAAAAATTTTCTCCTCAGATAACCTATTTATCCTATAATAATCTCTTTGATTATCCAACCATTTACCTAATTCAATTCCATCCTCTGTTTTAAAAGTTTTTGAAATATTCAAATTACCATTATCTTGATAATATTTAGCAGCAACTAAATACATCTTCATCCATTCAACATCCTTATCTGCAATACTACTACTTCTAAACTCTGCGCCTATACTTGATAACAATTTACCATATTCACTATCAGGATTACACTTTTTTTCTTGTCTATAAAACCACTCACCCAATCTTAAACCATTTTCATCATAAGTTATTCCATCATTTGTCTTAAAAGAATACTTAACCTTCGAATGATATTCATCAAAATACTTCTTGGCTAATTTAAACATTTCTTCCCAAGGTACTCTTTTTTTACTTACCTTTATTTTACCAAGAGGAACACCTATACTCGATAATAATTGACCATGCTCGCTTTCGGGATTACATCTTTCCTTCTGTTTTGCTAACCACATACCTAAATTAACACCATTCGGATCCTCTGTAATACCATCACTAGTCTTAAATGTAGCGCGAATTTTAAAATTACCATATTGTTTATAATATTCATTTAAAAGTCCATACATTTTCCACCATTTAAGTTCTTTTTCATCCATAATCCATTTATTCATAATACACCTCCTTTTTAACTAAATTTAAAAATATCAACAAACTATTATAACAGATTATTAAAAAATGTCAAAAAAACTAGAAAATTATTCATCTTCTAGTTCTTCACTATAATCACAACTTGAGCATTTAATTTTTTTACCCTTTTGCGTCAACATATTCTTACATTCTGGACACAATTTACCAATTGGTTTATCCCAATATGCAGTCTTACAAGTAGGATAATTATTACATCCATAAAAGACCTTACCACGTTTACTACGTTTTTCAACAATCTTTCCACCACAATTAGGGCAATCAATAATCTCTTCCTCTACTCTAGGTTCAGTTTTAACATACTTACAATTAGGATATCCACTACAAGCAGTAAACTCACCATATCTACCTTTTCTAATAACCAAAGGAGATCCACACTCAGGACATACCTCACCAGTTTCTTTAACCTCTTTCTTAGGAAGTAAATCAAAAGCCTTCTTTAAAGATGGTTCAAAATCCTTATAAAATCTGTCCAATGTTTCATACCATACTTGATTACCTTCCGCAATCTTATCAAGTTCATCTTCCATATTTGCAGTATATTCAACATTTATAATATTACTAAATCCCATCTGCAATTTATCAGTTATTTCAAAACCAATATCAGTTGGAACAAATTTTTTCTCAACAATATCTACATAACCACGTTTCTTAATAGTATCAATAATAGTCGCATAAGTACTTGGTCTACCAATACCTAATTCCTCTAGATCCTTAATTAACTTAGCTTCAGTATAACGACTAGGTGGTTGAGTAAAATGTTGAGTTGATTCAATATCATTACTTTCTAACTTATCATTTACATTAAATACAGGTAATACTTGATCCTTAGTATCTTCATATTCACCATATACCTTTAAATAACCATCAAAAGTAATAATTTGACCATTAACCTTAAACTGATAATTATTATTATCAAGAATAACACAAGTATTCAAAGTTTTAGCAGGAGCCATTAAACTAGCTAAAGCTCTAGAATAAATTAATTTATATAACTTATATTCATCATTACTTAAAAATTTCTTAACAGAAAGTGGTGTTCTATAAATACTAGTAGGTCTAATAGCTTCATGCGCATCTTGAACATTTTCAACCTTTTTACTTTTCTTAACAAAACCGACATAATCATGACCATACTCATCTTCTATATATTTATAAGTAGCTTTTATAAACTCATCAGAAAATCTAACAGAATCAGTACGCATATAACTAATAAGACCGACAGTCTCATCCTCTAAAGCAATACCTTCATATAACTTTTGAGCCAAACTCATAGTCTTTTTAGCGTTAAAACCTAACTTAGTTGAAGCCTCTTGTTGAAGAGTACTAGTAATAAAAGGAAACTTACTATTTTTTGCTTTATCTTTTGTATCAACAGACTCAACAACAAATTCATTACCTAAATTACCTAATACTTTATCAGCTTCATCCTTATTATTAATCTTTAATTCTTCATGATTGAAAGTATCTAGTTCAGCTGAAAACTCAGAAAAAATAGCCTTAATACTCCAATATTCCTCTGGAACAAAAGCCTGAATCTCTCTTTCCTTTTCAACAATTAATTTCAAAGCAACACTTTGAACTCTACCCGCACTACTACCATTAGTCTTAGAACGAATTAAATTACTTAATCTAAAACCAATAATTCTATCTAAAATTCTACGAGTTTCTTGACTATTAACCAAATCTTGATCAATCTTTCTAGGATGCTTAAATGCTTCTATTATTGCTGGTTTAGTAATCTCATTAAAAACAACACGATCATAAACCTTATCATTTAAACCTAACGCATCATATAAATGCCAACTAATTGCCTCTCCCTCACGATCAGGGTCGGTTGCTAAAAAGACATGTTGAGAAGCCTTAACTTCCTTCTTTAAAGAATCAACATCCTTTTTCTTACCCTTAATAGTTACATAATCAGGCTTAAAATTGTTTTCAATATCAACACCAAGTCCAAATTTACCCTTAGTAGATAAATCCCTAATATGACCCTTACTGGATAAAACTTTATAATCCTTACCTAAATATTTTTCAATTGTTTTAGACTTACTAGGTGATTCCACTATAACTAAATTCTTTGCCATAAATGCCTCCTGTACATCATTTAAATTTATACACTATAATTTTATAATTGTCAATAGAATAGTATTCTAGAAAAAACTAAAAAATATCTTTATTATCAAACTAATTAAGAAATTATAAAGAAAAAAACATATTTAGTAAATATGTTATTTAACAATACTTTGATAAAACTCTTTCCATATTTCTAAAACATGTTCCTTACTATAAAATTCACTTATCTCATTAGATAATTTAGAATACTTACTATAAATCTTCTTATCATTCTTTAAATCATTTAACTTAGAAACAAACTCATCATTATTATTACCCTTTAAATACTTCTCAAAAAGAATATCACGATATAAATCTAAATCCCTCAATAATAATGGTTTACTAGAATTAATTGCCTCTAATATAGACATAGGAAATAACTCATTATAACTTGGCATAAATAGCACATCAGCCATATTATACATATCATTCATTTCTTCTCTAGGAACAATACCTGTAAATATAACATTCTTAGGAGGATTCTCATAAATCTTCTTTAACTCCTCATAACCATCAGTTATTCTACCAAAACTAAATCCACCACACCAAACAAAAGTAGTATCAGGCATCTTATTTGCAACATCTATAAAATCAACAACACCCTTTCGTGTTTGAACTTGACCAACACCTAAAACTACAAAAGCATCATCACTTATATTGTATTTTTTACGAATATCTGAAGCATCCTTCTTATAAAATTTATCACGAGAAACATAATTAGGAATATAAGTAATCTTCTTTCTATCAATACCAAACTTAACTAAATCATCAATAAAAATAGGATTAACAACAACTAAATGATCAGCCTTATTATAAAACTTAGTTACATACTTCTTAAAAACATTAAACGCAAACTTAGGAAGTTTAATACTACCATCCAAAGTATCAGGTAAAAAGTGAACATAACAAACACTAACACCTTTTCTCATTTTAAAATAATTCCACAAATCAACAGTATGAACATGAACAATATCACACTTCTTATGACTATTTATATAAATATCAAATAAATCAGAAGCGCCATCACGAACTAAACTAACCTGTTCAAGATATGCACTACCAACCCCTTGACCAGCAACCTTATCCGCACTTGATAACATATTAATACTTATTTTACTCATAAACATCACCAATTAAATAATATCACAAATTATCAATACTTACAAGTATTACATCCTCACCTATTTTTTTAACTTGACTCCATTTAATCTCAATCTCACCACGAGATAATTTAGAAAAAAACTTTCCTCTTTCAACAATTAAAGAATTCATACTTCCATCAGAATTAATTAAAACATCAATTATACTACCAACCATCTTACCATCATCCATATTAACTATATCCTTACTCTGTAAATCAGAAAGACGCATAAAATCACCTATATTATTATATTAAAAAAGAAAACTAAATAGACTTAGTTCTCTCATTAACACAATTCTTTCTAAATTTACTAATTTTTCTATCTATATATTCACTTATTAATCCATTAGGGCTAAAACTATACATACTATCATTATAACCTAACTCAACATAAATAGAACAAACATTATTATAAATATCATTAATATAAAATGAAATAATATCTACATCTTCTATATCATTAATATCACAATAAGTATTAATAATATTATGCATTATATAAAAACAAACAAACTTCTTATCAACATTATTAAATAACCCTAAATCAATAAAATGAATACTACTACCATCAAACAAAAAATTATTAGGATTACTAGGATCAATAGATAAACCACTATCAATAATACTTAAATAATCAGAAACAAACTTCTTCAAAATATCAAAATTATCAAGTTCCTTTAATCTATTAATATAAATATTAGAATCAATACCTACACGAGTATCCTGTAAAGGACCACCCTTAACTTTATTTTCTAAAACATAAATTTTATCAGATACAACCCTATAATCAAAAATTTTATAACTATTAATATTAAGCCTATCTAATATATTTTTAATATTAATAACCTTACTCTTTTCATTATCAATTTGATTACCATTTAAATATCTTGACTCTAACAAAACAAAATCACCAAAATCATAACACTTCTTTTCAAAACCACCACCAATTAATTTATCATCACTAATATTATTAATATAATAATCAATTCCCATACTATCACCATTATAATTATATACTAATCAATCATTTTCTTCAAACTTTCTAAACCACTTTTTTCAAGTCTAGATATTTGAGCTTGACTAATACCAATCTCCTCAGATAATTCCATCTGAGTTTTACCAATAATATATCTCTGAGTCAATATATACCTCTCTTTATCCCTCAACTTTTTCATTGCATCCTTTAACTCAATGTGAGCATCCAATGCGTAAGTACTTCCCTTCGTATCACTCAACTGATCAGCAAGATATATAGTATCACCACCATCATTATATATAGGTTCAAACATACTAATAGTATCCTTCATAGAATCCATCGCATTCCCAACCTCATATTCAGTCAAACCTAACTCTTTAGATATCTCCAAGACACTAGGTTCACGACCTAATTCATTAGTTAACTCTTCCTTCTTCTTCATAGCTTTATAAGCAATATCCTTAATACTACGAGCAATTCTAACACTATTATTATCACGCAAATATCTCTTTACCTCACCCAATATCATTGGAACCGCATAAGTCGAAAACATAACACCATGAGAAAGATCAAAATTATCAATTGCCTTTATTAACCCTACACAACCAACCTGAAATAAATCATCCATATTTTCAACCCTATTATTATACTTACGAAGAATACTTAAAACTAATTTCAAATTACCACTAATCAAATCATCCTTGGCAAACTTATCACCAGACTTATACCTCTTAAATAACTCTATCATTTCTTCATTACTTAAAACTTTAATATTCGCAGTATTCACGCCACATATTTCAACCTTATGACGTGCCATAAAAAAATCTCCTTTCATATCAATAATGATACAAAAGAAGACTATTTATACTTGCTTTACTCTACTTTCATATAAATTAATTACTCTATATATAATTTTTGGTATTAACCCATTTTTAGTATACCCCAAATATATATTAGAACTATTACCAAACCAATAATCACTTCTCTGTATAGAAGTAATTAAAACCATACAACCTATAATATCCAAATCACTAATTTTATCAAGTGGGAACTCCTTATAATTATTATATAAATCATTAAACTCATCATAATTTTTACAAAGAATACCAAAATCAACTAATTCAGACATTAAACTATTAACCTTCTCACGAACAATATCACCATTAGTTAAATCAATTACCTTCTCATAACCTTGATACTTTTTGAATATTTCATAAACCTCATTTAATTCTAAAATATCATTCTCATCATATCTCTTACCACTAATAGATAAATATTTTTTATTTAAATCTTCTTCTATTTTATTTTTTTTCTTAAAAAAACTAAATAAACTCATACAAACCTCCTATCTATTCATACTATTTTGATTAAATTCAACAAATTCATACTTCATATTATCATCAACATTAATAGAAAAATAATTTCTTTTATCAAAACCATCTTGAAGTAAACCACAATATAATTCTGTTTGATAAGCATCAGAAAAATATGATTTACTTTTACTATAATAAACAACATCATTAAGATTATAATTATTAAAATCAGAAGAAATAGACGAATTTTGAACTAAAAAATTATTAAAATCAGGACTAACAACCCTAATACCAGCATAATCATAAGCAAATACATCTAAATCATTCTGCATACTAATACCTTTATTTTTATTATAAAAATATTCTAACTTACTCCTAATTTGAATAACTTTTTCATCAGATAATCTTAAAAAACTTTCATTCCTACATTCATCAATCAAATCTAATACCTCATGAATCATATTAACTTCATCCAAATTAGACATATCAGCTATAGAAGAAACCAAGATAGAATCATCAGGCATCCATTGAAATTTTTTAATAGATTCAGTAGGCATTAATTCAAGAAGATAATAATACAAAAATAACTTATCAGTATAACCATCAACATATATAATATTACCACGTTCATCCTTTTTAAATAAATCACTAGATATTAACCCTCTATCAACCATCAATCTTAATACTTCCCTAGTCCATACTTCATTACTTAACTCAAAACAAATATTACTAGTATTAACAGATTGAAAAACATGTCCTAATTCATGCAAAGCAGTATTAGGATCAACCTCATTAAAACTATTCACATTATAATATACAATCTTATTATCAAAAGGATAATATCTTCCATTAACAGTATTACCTCCAACAAAATCATACTCTACCTTTAAGGTTCCTAATTTATTTAAAATAGAAGAATCAAAATATTTTAAATCATCTTCAAAAGCAAAATTTAATTTAGAAAAAAATTTCTTAAACTCATTATCAACATTAGGATTTTTATCTAAAATATTCTTCATCTCATCAAATGTTATATTACGCTGTTGCTCACTCATATTAATAGATACATTTCCAATCTTTTCTAAATCAGATATATTAAATCCATTCATTGTTTCTACATTAGAATTACTAATATTTAACTCATTAAATGAAATTTCACCACTAATATCATCTTCATAACCAGATATATATTTAGAAATAAAATCACCAACTGATGTATCATAATAAAATTTAGTACCAAGACCAAAAGCCATTAAAAAAGCAGATGCACCAACATTAAACTTAATCATTCCATTTTTGATACTTCTATTAAATACCTTACTAATATTATTTTTTTCATTAATAAAAGAACTATATACTAAAGGCATATTATTATATTTCATATTAATATAAGAATTAACATTATCATCAAAACAATCAGTAAAATATAAGAATTTTTTATAATCATAATAAAGATTATAAGATATATCATTAAAAAAAGCACTTCTTATAAAATAAGAATTTTCCTTAGAAACACATAAACTATTAATAACACTACTAATAATTTCTTTATCCTTATTATCTAATCCTAAAACAAATTTACCATCAATTTTCTTATTACAACACAACTTTAAATCTTTTGAAAACCATAATATATACTGAATATTTTCACAATCAATAACAATATTTTTATTCATACAAGCCTCCGACATATATCATACATCTATCTTAATTAAATTTTATCAAAAATAAATAAATATATCAATAATATAAATACTTGAAAAAAATAAAAAAATATCATATTATAATCATGGTGAAATTATGAACGAAGAAAATCTAATAAAATACTATAATAAATTTAATGAAGACAAAAGACTAACAAGGCGTCGAGGTGAAGTTGAATTCATTACCTCATTAAAATATATAAAAGAATATTTAAAACCAAATGATAAAATAGTTGATATTGGTGCTGGAACTGGAAGATACTCAGTAGAACTAGAAAAAATAGGATATGATGTTACTGCAGTAGAACTAGTAAAACATAATATAAAACAAATAGAACAAAAATCAAAAAACATAAAGGCAATACTTGGTAACGCAAAAGACTTATCAATGATAGAAGATAATACATTCAATTTAACTCTTTTATTCGGTCCAATGTATCACTTAATTTCAAAAGAAGAAAAAATAAAAGCACTAAATGAAGCAAAAAGAATAACAAAAAAAGATGGAATTATAATGGTTGCCTACTGTATGAATGACTACGCAATAATAGAACATGGATTCATAGATAATAATATAAAAGAATCATTAAAAACAAAAGAAATAAATAATGAATTCCATGTAACGCCAAAAGAAACAGACTTATATAGTAGACTAACACTAGAAGAAATTAATGAATTAAATGAATTAACAAACCTAAAAAGAATAAAAATTATTTCTCCTGATGGACCAGCAAACTATATAAGACAAACACTAAATAAAATGGATGATGAAACATATGAATTATTTATAAAATACCACCTTTCAACATGTGAGAGACTTGATTTAATAGGTGCAGGAGCACATACTCTAGATATACTAAAAAACGACAAATAATTTTGTCGTTTTTATTTTATAAAATCTAATAATTTTTTATTAACTAAATCTAAATAATCTTTCATACCATGTTCTGCTCCATGAATAACATCTAACTTAATATCATACTTACTAGAAAACTCTTGAACATCAGATAATAAAACTGTTTTATCCTTATCACCATGAATAATAAATATATTATTATCACATTTATCAAAACTATCCATCAAATCATCATTCATAAATTCTACAAAAGCATTTCTACTATACTTTCTGCCATTCAAAAAAGTGTAATACTCATGATCATCAAAATAATCAATATCAATACCTAATTTTCTAACAGTGCATTGATAAAAATTAACAGCAGGATACTTTAAAAATACCTTATCGAATTTAACTTTAAACCTATTAATATAACTTAACACAATATATCCACCAAAACTAGAACCCATCAAACTTATAGGTACATTATACTCTTTAACACTTTCAATAACTTTGTTTAAATAATCTAAACTATTACTTAAATTAAAACAAAAATCATCTGACTTATCCTCACCATGACAAGGAAAGTCAAAAGAAACAATACCTATTTGATTACTGTTTAAAATTTCAAAATGTTGATTAATCCTATCTTTACTCTCACCAAATCCATGACAATATATAACAATCTTTCTAACATCATCAGGAATACTAAAATAAGAATAAATTCTATCATCTATAATCTTCTTTAACACAACTTATCACCATCAATATTATCATAAATTTTCTTAATCATACCCATAAAATAGGCTTTATTATCACTATTATATCTAATACTATTACTAATAGAAATAATCTCATTTAAAATATCCATTCTATCACATTCATCTAAACTTAAATCAAGCAAAGCTTTCAATCTATTATCAATATTAATAACAATTCCATTAACAATATCATCCATTTCATTATGACACTCTAATAAGATATCATAATCATCACTCTCAAGTAGAGAATAAACATTATTAATATCAGTATCACTTACCTCAATAACACACCTATTTCTATTATCTAATATAAACAACAAGTCATTCTTAATAATACTTTTTAACTCATCAATATCCATATTATCACCAATTTAATTATACTAAAAAAAAGCTAAAAACAAAAGTTAATAGCTAAAATTTACCACACATACTTCCCCATGTATCAACTAATTTTTTATCCTTAAAAATTCTTAAAATCTCACAATTATTACTACAACCATTACACTCATTTCCAACAGTTTTAAACTCTATATCTTTAATATTTAAATCATAAACTCTACCATCACTATGCTTGCGAGATAATATCGCAATACCTAAAGCACCCATTAAATGACTATTAGGGTCAACTGTGACGTCACACCCTAATACATCACGGAAATACTTTAAAACTCCTTCATTTTTAGAAACTCCACCCTGAAAAACAACAGGCTCTAATATTTTCTTACCCTTTCCTACATTATTAAGATAATTAAGAACAATACTTTTACAAAGACCCGCAACAATATCCTCTTTAGAATAACCAACTTGAGCCTTATGAATCAAATCACTTTCAGCAAATACAGTACAACGAGCCGCAATCTTAGCAGGATTCTTACTAGATAAAGCTAATTTCCCAAACTCTTCTATTGGAATATCAAGTCTCTTAGCTTGACTAGATAAAAAAGACCCCGTTCCAGCCGCACATAAAGTATTCATCGCATAATCAACAATGATTCCATTATTAATTAAAATAATCTTACTATCTTGACCACCAATTTCTAAAATAGTACGAACATTAGGATTAACAGACAACGTACCAACCGCATGAGCCGTAATCTCATTTTTAACAGCATTCGCATCAACTAATAATCCAATCAATTTACGCGCACTACCAGTCGTTCCAATACCACGAACAACATAACCATCAGGAATACCCTTCTTAAGCTCACTAATCAACTTCTTAACAGAATTAACAGGATTACCCTCAGTCCAAATATATAAAGAACTTATAATCTTATCATTCTCATCAATCACAACACCCTTAGTCGAAATAGAACCAATATCTATACCCAAATAACAATTCATTTTCTCCTCATTTCTATCATATCATTAAAAGCCTCTAACCTTGTTTGTAACCCAACCTTAGAAGTATTCGCATCAAAACTAAAAAACATAACAGGAACATCATACTCATGACATATCTTATTAATAATACCCATAGAACCTATCTCAGGAGTACAAAAAGAAGACTTAATGTGAATTATCCCACCATAACCTTCCCTACACATATCAACTGTTCTCATAATATTATCAGTCGCATCCGCACCCATTCTATACTTAACATACTTAGAATACTTCTTAATATTACGTCTTACATATTTACCCTTCTTAAATAACAAATAAGTAACATTAGTAAAACGAGTAACAGACATACCAAATTGAGCTAAAGACTTTTCCAAATAATAATTACTAAAAGGTTCCATAACAGTATATAATTCACCAATAACGCCTATTCTAACAACATTATTTGGTTTATTTAACTCTACACTCTTAATCAAATTAAAATACTTTTTAAAAACTTTCTTTAAAGAAAATAAACCATTAACACCTAAAAACTCATCCAACATCATACTATTATATTTTTCCATCAAACCTTTTTCAACTTCAAACCCAACATTATGTCTAACATAATCATCAACAATGTCCATATATTCAACCATCTTTTTAACAATAATTAAATAATATAATCCTTTAATTTTAGAAAACTTAGAATCTAAACACTTCAACTCCGCAACAATCTTCTTAATATCAGCCCTACCTGCAGTAACCAAATTAATATACTTAACTTCATAACCCAAATCAGAAATAATCTCTCTCTGTAGTTCATGATAATAACCATACCTACAACCACCACCTAATTGAACAACACAATTTGCCCCCTTCTCAATAACCTCTAACATAGTACCCAATGTATATTTAAAAGGAGTACAAACAAAATCAGGACTATACTTAACCCCTAAATCAATAGTCTTACTAGTAATAGGAGGTGCATCAATAATACGACAATCTAAAATCTTAGAAAACAAATACTTTGCTGGAACACAATAATTACCTACATGAGGAAAACCAATCTTATACAATGTCAACAAAACTTTCTAATCTAGTTTCTATTCCAGCAAATCCATCCATATCATCAATAACAAGATTCAAACATTTACACTTAACCTTTCTACTAACAACATCATTAACCAAAGAATCAAGTCCACATGGAAAAGATGATAAAAATATAATTCCATCAACCCTATCTTTACATAACTCTATTGAACCAATAATAGAACGACTAAACTTCCAATATAATCCACTACTCAACTTATAACCCAAATCTTCACTATCAAATAAATCACTATATATAACAATGCACCCTATACTTTCTAAATACTTAACAACAGGTAACCCAATACTAGAATCATAAGTATTATATGGATGAGATACAAGTAAAACTTTCTTACCAGATAAATTCAACTTATTCATATTATCAATAACTTTACTTTTCCTAATTTTATTCGTTTTATATAAAGAATAATAATAAGCATCTCTAACCTCACTCCTACTTTTACCCAATCTTTTACCTAAAGAAAAAAATGCTTTCTTTAAAGTATCACCCTCTGTATAACTAATATTATAATCAACAACATCAATATCAAACAAATTATTAATAATGTCATAACACGCCAAAAAATTAGTACAAGTCTGACTAAACCTACCATAATTATCAATCCGAGGAACTAAAACCATATCACACTTATCAACTAAATACGCAACATGTCCAATATAAATCTTCATTGAAAGACACATTTCATCACTAGAATACTTACTTCCAAGAGACTTAATAACCCTATCAGTTTCAGGACTAACAATATAATTTATACCTAACTTATCAAAAAATAAACACCACATTTCACCAAAATAATAATAAAACAATCCCCTTGGAATTCCTATGGTCATACTTTCACTCCTTCCATTAATATATATTAAAAAAATAAAATAATATACATAAAATTAAAATTGACTAAAATGCATATTTAAACTATAATATTTATAGTATATAAAAATTTAAGGAGGCCTATATGTATATAAAAGAACTTACAAATGAAGAATTTAATGACTTTACAAGTAATTTTCCATATAAAACATTTTATCAAACTCCAGAATATGCATTCGTAATGAACCAAGAAAAAAGCGATGCATTCTTTATTGGATTAATAGATGATAACTACGTACTAGCAGCTTCCCTAGTAGTAGTAGAAAAAAGAAGTGGATTTAAATATGCATATACACCAAGAGGATTTTTAATAAACTTTAACGACTATAACCTAGTAGAACAATTCACAAAACTATTAAAAGAATATCTTGGAAAAAAAGGAATTGTCGCTTTCAGAATAAATCCAATGATAGTAAGAAATATTTATAACAATAATAAAGAAATAATATATAAAAATAAACACTATGATAGTATATTTGAGCAACTAATTAAACTTGGATATAACCATCAAGGATATAACGACTACTTTGAAAATATAAAACCTAGATTTGAAGCAATACTAAATATTGAAACAACTCCAGAAGAAATATTTAAAAACATTGATAAAAACTATAGAAAAAATATAAAAAACGCAATTGAAGATGGAATTCATGTATATAAAGGAAACTTCAATGAATTAAAATATCTATATGAACAATCAAAATATAAATATCCAAGAAGTTACTCATTCTTACAAGATATATATAAACACTATGATCAAAAAGGAATGGTTGACTTATACTACGCAAAACTAAATACAGAAGAATACCTAATCAATAGTCAAAAAGAACATGAAGAATTAGAAACAGAAACAAATGATATAAATTATAAAATAATGGAAGATTTACATAAAGATAAATCAAAACTAATAAATAAAAAACTTACAAGTGATTCTTTATTAAATAAATACGAAAATAAACTAATTACCGCAACAAGTCTATTAAAAAGCAATCCAAATGGAATTGTACTTGCGAGTTTAATGGTAATAAAATACTATGGAACAGTATACATGTTCATGGATGGATATGATATGAACTATAGATATCTAAACGCAAAACACCTATTACTATGGAAAGTAATAGAAGAATATTCAAAAAAAGGATTCAAAAAATTTAATCTAGGTGGAATAAGCAATATAACTAAAAAAGATAAATACAAAGGATTAAATGAATTTAGAATGAACTTCGGTTCATGCGCAATAGAATATGCAGGAGACTTTGAATTAGTAACAAACAATACTTTATACTTTATGTATAAAAAAGCTACACAACTTTCTAATATAACAAAAAAGAAGAACAATTAAACCAAATTAATTGTTCTTTTATTATAAAATAGATAATTTTTCACGAATCTTAGAACTAACAACCCCAAGATCTGCTTTTCCTTTAACTAAAGGAGAAATCATACCCATTATCTTACCCATTTCTTGCATTCCACTAGGTTGAACCTTATTAAATACATCATCAATAATTGAATTAACTTCATCCTCACTTAATTGTTCAGGTAAATATTTTTCTAATACATTAATTTCTTTAAGAGTTTCTTCAACTAAATCCTGTCTATTTCCTTTTTCAAACTCTTTAATTGAATCACGTCTTGTTTTAATTTCCTTAGAAATAATATTAATTACCTCATCATCATTAAGTTCATGTTTTAAATCAATTTCCGCTAACTGCATACTACCTTTAACCATACGAATAACTTTTAAAGTATCCTTATCTTGATTCTTCATAGCAGTCTTTAAATCATTTAAAATTCTTTCTCTCACAATATTCACCCTTTCAAAAAGAGAACCATATAGGTTCTACTAGTTATATCTTTCTCTTCTTTCTCTTTTATGACTATTTCTAATAGCTTCTTTCTTAGCTTTTCTTCTCTTAACACCAGGTTTCATATAACCTTCGTTTCTTTCTCTAGCTGCTTTTAGGAGGCCATCTTTAGCGTTTTTTTGCTTTAAATTACGTAAAGCAAATTCAACGTTACCATTTTTTACGACTACTGTAGACATGATATCCCTCCCTTCTTTCGACTAGGAATATTATAACACGTACATTTTGAGAATACAAGAAAAAAATAAAGAAATATAAAGAAAAAATATACAAAAATGTATACTTTTATAATAAACAAGCTAAAATACTTGCACCACCTATTAATAGTATTATAGCAAATAAAGAATAATTAATTACAATTATTACCAATTTTTTTAATAGCACTTTTTATCTTTTCCAATTCTTTCAAACTTTTATCTGGAGTTAGAAAATCTTCAGGTAATGTTCCACCTTGCTTTTTTATTGTTTCTCTAATATCCTTACCAACTTCATAATGAGCATTGTTTGCTTCCTTATCTAACTTAATATTTTCATTTTTTAGTTTTTGTTCAGTCAAAGAAATCCTAAATAAATTTGCTATTAACTCATCACTACACATATTATCTAATATATCTTCCCTATATCTTAAATTCTTTCTTTTAGCTATATCATTAGCTGTCTCGCCATTATATAGTCCTTTATAGCCACTATTATGAAATCTATCAAAATTCTTAACTCCAGCGTTTCTAGCAGCTATATTTAAAGAATGATTCCCTTTCCTGGTTAAATTTCTTTGATAAAATCTCTTCTCATCTTCAGTTAATGACTCATAATTTCTTTCCATCAATTCCTGCTTTCTAGTCTGCACAGCAAAATATGTTTGAGCCAAAGCTATAACTTTCTTTCTTGAATCCCCATTTTGAGCTATTAGATAACATGCATATCTTGATAACTTGTAATCCTTTATCATTTCAACTTTACCTTTACCACTACTTATTGGGATGTTGACCTCGACACCCCAAAGATTTTGATTAGGATAACTAGTATTAGCAGATATTATTGCCTTATTTATAACCTTATTAAAATTTCTCCATTCCTTATACTCTAAAACTTTTTGTAATTCCCTCGCATACCAATATTCATTTCCATTTTCATCTATATGCTTAATATCTTCAAATATATTCTCAGTATATTCTTTTAACTCACTCATTTAAAACTCTCCCTTCAAAAAAAAGTATACAAAAATGTATACTTTTACAACTAACAAGCTAAACAAAGACGAATGCTTGTCCCAACTATACTACCAAACTTAAATAATATTTCAGTTAATATAGAAATAATTGGTAATACAAATAAACAAAATAATATAAAACCAAATAAATATAAAAATGATTTTATAAATTTATTACTGACTAAAGTGGACATACATTATTACTTCCAATTCTTCTAATCGCACTTCCTAAACTTCTACCTAAATCTAATAGAGTATTAATTCCTCTAGTAATAGAAGAAATAAGAGTACCACTAATCGCTCCACCTTCAATATTTAATAATTCTTTTCTATTTAATTCTTTCATATAAACCCTCCTTAATTACATTTTAACGGTCTAACATACCCCCTCATCCAACTCTAATGACAAAAATTTAGTCTTATCATCCGAACCAATATTTTTAATATTTAATACAAATTTTATGGCATTTGGATCAAAGTTGTTATTTTCATCATAATCCCCAATTATTACTTTGCTGATTAATTTTTTAAATATCTCATCATCAAATGTTCTTATAGTTGATGACTTTTCTAATTCTTTTTCTATTTCTTTTAATCTTTTTTCTTCTTTTTGTATATATCTCTTACTATTAGATAATTCATCTCTATCAGATTGAAGTTTTACTAATTCATCATTTAATTCCTGATTTTTTTGTAAAAAAACATCCTCATTAACTAATTGATTAATATTTAAATCAATTAGCTTAGACATTCTATCTTTTATAGATGAAATCTTTTTATCAATAATTTTAATTTTTTCATCACTATTATCTTTAGCAATTACATTTTTTATCTTCTTTATTAAATCATCACTTCTTGATTGATTTAAAAATTTATTAAATAACCCTACAAACAATGATTTAAGTTCTTCATCTCTTATTGTTACTGAATCATTACAATCATCATTTCCTTTCAAACTTGTAACTTTTGATGAACAAGCCCAATATACATGATTGTGAACTACACCATCTTTGTTTTTATACTTAGAATTTCTTCTAACATAACTCCTACCACATCTTTCACAATACATCATGCTACTAAATGTATATCTTAAACTATACTTCTCACAATACTCTTTTCCGTCCTTCAACTTAACACTTCTTGATTGATATATTTTTTGTACTTTTTCAAAACTTTCTCTATCAATAATTGCATCATGATGATTTCTAACATAATACATTGGTTTTTGTCCTCTATTTCTTAATTCTTTATGAGATATAGGATTTTCAACAAAAAATTTCTGTCCACATATATCTCCTACATATTTAACATTCCTTAGAATATCTTTTATAGGGCTAGGATGCCATTGTGTTCCACCACTTGGAGAAGGAATGCCTTCTTCCATAAGTTTATTTGCAATAACCGAAGAACCAAAACCTTCTAAATAGTATTTAAATATTTTTTTTACAACTTCTGCCTCTTTTTCGTTTATTATTAATTCTTTGGTATTTTTGTCCCATATATAACCATAACAATTTATAGAGCCACAAGGTTCTCCTCTTTTCATCTTCGCTCTATATCCTAATTTAACATTCATAGATGTAGATTCACTTTCTGCTTGAGCAAATGCACTATATAATGTTAGAAACATTTCACTATCCATATTTAAAGTATGGATATTTTCTTTTTCAAAAAATACATCTATATCTAAATCTCTTAATAATCTAACGGTATTTAAAGTATCAACTGTATTTCTAGCAAATCTCGATATTGATTTTGCAATTATAATATCAATCTTACCAGATTTACAATCATCAATCATTCTGATAAACTCATCTCTATTTTTTATTTGTGTTCCTGTAATACCTTCATCAGCATACACACCTACAAATTCCCAATCTTTATTTTTTTTAATAAAACTTGAATAATGATCTATTTGTGAATAATAACTTGTTTTTTGATCTTCCATATCCGTACTTACTCTACAATAAGCACATACTCTCTTTTTTCTACTTCTTCCAGAAAGATTTTCGATATGTGTTTGATCTATACTAGCTTTAATAACTTCTACTTCAGCCATACTAAAACCTCCTCTAAGTTTTCACAAATAAATCATATTATTATTATTTAAAAACTAAAAATGTGTGGGAAATCCAATCGCACACTTGACTTTTTCGTATTCATTTTTTGTAATTAATTTTTTGTTTAATAACACATTTAGTTTTAATAAATTAGATAGTTTTTTTAATAACTCATCATTTTCTTTAGTTTTAGGAAAATCGCTATACATAACTTTATATTTATTATTCTTCATAATAATTAATTATCCTCTAAATCATTTATTTCCTGTGCTGTTCTAGATGCAACAACACAGCAACAGTAACAAAAAAGTGCTATTAAACTAATTCCTATAAATATAAGTGCTAAAATCATTATTTTACCTCCTTTAATGCCTTTTCATAAGTTTCTTTACTTATTATTCCTCTTATAAATAACTGTTCAACAAATTCTAAATAACTATTCATACTATCCCTCATTTTCTATAACAATAACTTGAATATCCTTTTTATCTTTTAGTCCATCAAAAAAGTTAGAATGGAAAACAACCGTTCTAACTTTATCAATACAATCTCGTTTATTAAATCCTGTTGCATTTATAAAATATCCAACTTTATTTTTATACTTATAAAATGCAGTATATTCTTTAATCATTTTTCTTCCTGTTATTTTACAAAACTTCATATGTAAATAAATATAAATCTTTCTTAGTCTTCCTATCTTCATAATCTTCCTCCATTAAAAAAAGCACATGTAAAATGTGCCTATAAACCATTACTTATAAACTTCCAAATCAAACCACATAGCTACCTTAATTATACAACTTCGTTTTCTTGCATATAAAGAACTCGAACTACTTATATTTAAATACTCCATTATTTTTTCCTCGGATAATTTATCGATCAGATACTTTTTATAAATTACAACTTCATCTTTTGATAAATCGCAATAATTAAGTTTAAATACTTCATCAACCGTATCAATAAACTTTTTATATTTTTCTAATTGCTCAATCTTATTCCCCACAGGATCACTCTTACCATTAGAATAAATACCTAAGTTATCTAAAGATAATGAAGCCTTATACCTTTTTCTAATAATTTCTTCCTTATTTTTATATCTTCTGTATTTTGAGAATAATGCATCAACATTAGTTTTCGTTGCATTATAGTCAAAAACTTTTAAATCAGCTAGTTGTAAATAGTCATTTGAATTCTTTACCATAACAAAACCTCCTGATACCAAAAAAAGAGAAATTGGGGGTTATAAAAGCCACAACTTCTCTTTTATAAAATTACAATAAGTAGAATAATTTTTTCTTTTTTTTAGGGCGAAAGACCACTTTCTGGATTTAGGTCTAAGACTATAAAAACGGATAATCATAGTACATCACCCCGATATCACTTAGTATCGCTGTATTTACAATATAATGTATTCCAAAACTAATTGTCTTCTATTCTACACTATAATTTGCAAAAGTCAATAACTAAATAATAAAAAAACAGTTAGATCAACTAACTATCTCCTCCCATAATTACTCCACTTTATCACATTATAACCCTTGACAACTCGAATGTCCACACCAACTTTTTTCAGCAAAAACTCGGTTAATTCCTCGGCAAAAACTCGGCAAAAAACTCGACAAACTGTTTGCTAATAGCATTTTTAACCTTATAATATAAGGACTTGCTAAAAATTTATCTTTATATCATTTTCATACTTTTTTAATAACTTTTCTAGTGATAAATTTTCTAGATCATTTTTTATAATTTTATATTTTTCACTTAAATCATATTTTTCTTTATTACAAATTCCCTTAAAGACTATATTTTTGTCTTTTTCAATAAAAATAAAAATATAATAATATTCTTCAATTTTATTCATACTAATACTGATAATATATTCTTCTTCTGTTTTGTCATCAAATTCTAACACTTCACTATTATCTGTATTGAATGTAACACTTTCCTTTTTATTATTATATAAATCAATTAGCATAGATAATACTGGAATCATAATTCACCTCTTAGAATTAAAACTAAATAATAATTATTTGTACTAATACTATAGACTATTTATCTTGTTTTGTAAATACATTCAGCGACATTTTCCTTACCTTGTAGGAGTAAAGACTTTCCTTATCCTAGAAGATAAAATATTTATAGATAGTTTGAAGGAGGTAAGTTAATGCAAATAAGAGAAAATCTTTCAATGAACTTGAGATATTATAGAAAAAAATATAACTTATCTCAAGAAAAATTTTCTGAAGTGATTGGAACATCATTATCACACTTAAATAAGATCGAACAAAAGAAATGTGATGTTAAAATATCTACTATTGAAAAATATGCACTTAAACTTAATAAGTACGATCATAAATTAAACATTAAAGATGATGACTTAGTTACATATCATAATGATAGAAAAACTAATTATACTAGAATAGATGAAAAGAAGTAGTAAAACAAAACTACTTCTTTTATTATATTTCTTGATATTTCAATTCAGCTTGTCTTATTACTTGTTCAACTGCACCTTCTCTTTTTACTGGAGGATAGTTATATTTTTGTAATAATCTTCTGATATTCATTCTAATCTTAGCTCTAGCATCATCTCTCTTAAATGCATCTAAAGTTAAGTTTTCATTTATAATTTCTACAAGTTCTTTAGCTATTAAAACTAAAGTTTCATCTTGCATTAATTCTTTAATTTCTGGATCAGCACCTAAAGCATCAAAGAATGCTTTTTCTTCTGGTGATAAATCATATTCATTTCCTTTACCAAGTTCTTCTTCTATTTCTTTCTTTAAATTAATCATTTCTTCAATGATTTTTTCAATATCAGCTATATCAGTTCTTTCATTATAAGCATCAACTATCTTATTAAACTTAGTAGAAAACTTTTCTTGTAATGTTAAGTTTATTTTTCCAATATCACCTATTGTTGTTTTAATTGCTCTAGCAAGTATTTCAGCAGCGACATTTTTATCTTTCAAACTTCTTAATTTAGATAACATAGTATTACTTAATAATTCTAAACTATTACCTCTTGATAATTCACCTAAATTAATTAGTTCATCTTCTCTAATAGATTGTTCAAGCATAACTCCAACATTTCTATTAATTTCTGATACATCTAATTTATTTTCATTTGATATTTTAGATATAAATGATCTAACAGATATAATATATAATACTTTATCTTTATAACTATTTTCTAATATTCCGTTACATAATGTATAAAGATTTTTAGCATCTAAACTATGTTTCATAAATCTTTTCTTCTTTTCTTCAGAAGATAAAATTAAGTTAGCACCATCTTTTATTAAATTATATTTACCTGTATTATCTAAATTATTGAAATTAGAATAATCAAATCCATTAAATATATTGTTAATTAATTCTATTTTGTCTTTTAAAGCATTTACTAATTCTTCATTATCTACGATTTGTTTTTGGTCTCTTGTAGTGTATGTTTTTAATGCATCTAATAGCCAAGCTTTTAATCCAATATAATCAACAATTAATCCTGCTGGTTTTGTTTTATAAACTCTATTTACTCTAGCAATAGCTTGCATTAAATTATGAGCCTTCATTGGTTTATCAATATACATAACTCCAAGTCTAGGTACATCAAATCCAGTAAGCCACATATCAACTACTATTGCAATTTTAAATTTTTCATTTGGATCATCAGCTTCATTTTTGAATCTAATTTCTAATTCTTTTTTATCATTCTTAGTACCAATAGCCTTTTGCATTTCTTCAGAATCTTTATTTGATGGTGTAATAATCATATTAACAACATCTTTATAATCTGGTCTTAATTCTAAGAATTTTTGATACATTGTAAAAGCTGCTTTTCTAGAATATGCTACAACCATTGCATGATCTGCAATCATATCCTTTCTTTCTTCAAAATGATTAATTATATCTTTTACTATTAATTCTAATCTATCTGGATCTTCTATTACTTGTGATATTTTTGCCATCATTTGTTTAGATTTATTAATAGCATAATCATCAGCTTCGCCAGATTCTTCTATTTGTTTATAATAATCATCAATTTGATCTAATATTTTTTGATTTAAACCTACTCTAGCCATTCTTGATTCATACATAATAGGAACGGTAGAACCATCAAGAATTGCTTGTGTCATATCATAAGTATCAATTACATCACCGAATATAGATGAAGTAGATTTATCCTTTGTTTCAACTGGTGTTCCAGTAAATCCAATATAAATAGCATTTGGTAAAGCATTATGTAAATATTTAGCAGTACCAAACTTTTCTTTTGCCTCATTTGTTTCATAATCAATTTTCATAGTTGCTTCTAATCCATAATGTGATCTATGAGCCTCATCAACTAAAACTAAAATATCATCTCTATCAGTAAATAATCCTGTTTCTTCTTCAAATTTCTGAAGTGTTGTAAAGAATATTCCTCCAGATAATCTATCTTTTAACATCTCATCTAATGATTGTCTTGATTCTGCTTTTTGAGGTTTTTGTTTTAAATAGTAATCACATTTAACAAAAGTTTCATATAATTGATTATCTAAATCATTTCTATCAGTAACAACAACTATTGTTGGGTTATTTAATATTTTAATCATATTACCTGAATAAAATACCATACTAAATGATTTACCAGAACCTTGTGTATGCCAAACTATACCTGCTTTACCAGTCTTAACACCTTTAGTTACAGTTGAAACAATTGCTTTCTTAACACCAAAGTATTGATGATATTGAGCAAGTATCTTTTTATCATCACTAAATAATATGAAATTTTGAATTAAATCTAAAATCCTATCTTTTCCAAACATTCCTCTAAATAATGTTTCGTGTGTAGGCATATTTTCAAATACTTCATCAGTATCTTCTACTTTTTTCCAATCACTAAATCTCGAATAAGGACTTGTGATTGTTCCTGCCTTAGCAGTAACACCATTACTTATAACTAAAAATTGATTATATTTAAATAATGATGGTATATAAACATTTCTATATCCAGTTAATTGAGTATAAGCATCTTCTAATTTAACATCTTCATTAGTTGCTGTTTTAAGCTCAATAACAACTAATGGAATACCATTTATAAATACTATAATATCTGGTCTTTTTGTATCAAATTCAATAATAGAAAATTGATTTATTGCTTGGAAGTGATTAGCATTAATGTTATTAAAATCTATTAATTTTACATTCTTAAATTGATAACCAGAATTAGTCTTAACTTGAACGGGAACACCCTCTAATAAATATCTAGTAAAGATTTTATTATCTTCTACTGGATTACCGTGTGATAATGTCTTTATAGTTTTAATAGCTTCTTGTATTTGAGCATCATTAAAATCCTTGTTAATTTTACATAAGTCATCAAATAAACAGTCGTCCATAAAAACACTATGATAATCTCTATCAATGTTATATCCATTTAATCTTTCATATCCTAATTCTTCAAATATATTTAATGTTGCATCTTCTAATTGTTCTTCATTAAACATTTTTATCACTTCCTTTTTATACAAATCACAATTTGTATGATTAAATTTCTATATTATCTAAATCTATTTCACCATTCATTAGCCTTGGTAATAATGTATCTCTTAATTGTTCTAATTTAATATTTTCTTCAATTATATTTTTTGATTTACCCATTAGATTTTTAAGAATGTTTTCTAATTCTTTATTTTTGGAATCCGAACCAATAACAAATTCAATTTTATTCATATTTTCTTGATTTATTTTTGGTTGAACAGCTCCAGTAATAATATTTTCGATATTAATTTTTCTTAAAGCAAACATTAATAATTCAGTCGAAATGCTATTACCTTTTAATACATGAGCATGATTATTAATCCAATTTTTACCCCATATATATTGTAAAACTGGATATCCATCATCTGTCTTAACGGTTCCATCTTCACCCATTAATAAATATGTATCATCAAAAATATAATCATCAACATAGTCTATTATTGATGTTGCACCATAATATGGATACATTCCTTTATGTTGTTCTCTTTCTCTACTAGACATTGGTTTTCTCTTTGAGTCATAATTATCTGCAACTTCATTAAGTTTAACTATTTTATAATCCGATGGAAGATTATCTTTATATTTACCAAAATACTCATTATATAAATTATCTCCTATCTCATACAAATTATTATTTATCTCATTATTCAATTCAATTTTTTGATCTATATCATTTAATATTTTGATTATCTTCTTTTGATTATCTATACTTGGAACTTCTATCTCAAGTTTATTTAAAATTCCAAAATTAATAGATGGCATTGTAGAAGAATTTTGAGAACCACGAAGATAATTATAAACTGTATCTTGTTTTAAATAATAATAAGCATATCTATTTAAAACAATTGAATTATCCAAATTAATTTTAAACATGTTATTAGCGATAATTCCTTCTTTTCCAATTACAACTTTACCACAAGTTTGAGAACCATATCTTATCATTACTAAATCATCTTTTGTTGCATAATATCTATCTCCAAAATCTTCAACATATCTAATTGGTTCATTTGGATTTGTAAAGTCAATAATTCTCAAAAATCTCTTCATATTTTCTTTTTGTTCTGTATATTGATTTTCTATTTCAACCTGTTTACCTTGAGAAAAAGTTGCAATATCTTCCATTTTGTATTTTATAAATTCCATAAGTATCTCCTTTCTCCTACAAATCACAATTTGTATGATTAAATATCATAGCCAATTGCTTTTAAATTATTTTTTATTTCTTCTTCAAGTCTATGTGATTCTTCAAATTGTGAAGATAATTCAGTTGTAATATTTTTCATTTTTTCTTCAAATGGAATATCATCATCGTTATTATCTTCAACCCCTACATATCTTCCTGGTGTTAAAACATTATCATTTGAATTAATTTCTTCTGTAGTAGATGAATAGCAAAATCCTTTCACATTTTCATAATTTTCATCATTTTGATAATTATGATATGTTTCTGCTATTTTTAAAATATCATCTTTAGATAACTCTCTTAATCTTCTAGTAACCATAGTTCCTAAATTATTTGCATTTATAAATAATGTTTTACCTTTTTGTTTTTTATTTCTATTTATAATCCAAATAGAACAAGGAACTGTAACTGTATAGAATAAATTAGTAGGCATTGCTATAATACAATCAACTAAATCATTCTCAATAAGTTTTTTTCTAATTTCACCTTCTTGTCCTCCTGCAGATAAAGAGCCATTTGCAAGGATACAAGCCATTTTACCATTTTGAGATAACTTAGAAATCATGTGTTGTAGCCAAGCATAATTTGCATTATTCTTTGGTGCTAAACCATATCTCCATCTTGAATCGTTTTCTACTTTATCTCTATCCCATTCTAAGTTAAATGGTGGGTTTGCAAGTATAAAATCTGCTTTTAAATCTTTATGTAGATCTTCTGTAAATGTATCAGCAGCATATTTACCCAAATCACCATACATTGATCTAATTGCTAAGTTCATTTTAGCCAATCTCCAAGTAGTAGGATTTTTTTCTTGTCCATAAATACCTATGTTAAATAAATTACCTTGATGTTCTTCAACAAACTTCATTGATTGAATAAACATACCACCAGATCCACAAGCTGGATCATATACTTTACCTTTAAAAGGCTCAATACATTCAACCATTGTTCTAACTAAACAAGCAGGTGTATAGAATTCTCCACCTTTTTGTAATTCATTTTTAGCAAATTGTCCTAAAAAGTATTCATATATTCTACCAAGGACATCTTTTTGAATAGCTTCTTTTGTACCAACTTTAATATTAGTAAATAAATCTAATAATTCTCCAAGATTTACATTTCTCATTGTAGGAGAATTATAATTTTTAGGTAATACATTTTTTAATGAGGCATTTTCTTTTTCAATTAAAGTTAAAGCATCATCAATAATTTCTCCAATATTAGAATCTTTTGAATGTTCAACAAGATATTCCCATCTTGCATTTTTAGGAACATAGAAAATATTTTCTGCTGTATAAGCATCTCTTTCTTCTTCAAATCCTGCTCCTTCTTGAACTAATTCTTTATATTTTTCCTCGAAAGAATCTGAAATATATTTTAAAAATATTAAACCTAAAACAATAAATTTATAGTCTGAAACAGAAACAGCACCTCTCATTTTATCAGCAGCTGCCCATAACTTATCTTCTAATTTTTTTAAATCTCTTTCTTCCACTATTAATCACCTCATATTAAACTAATTATAATTATAGCACAGATTGTAAATTTACACTATCATTACAAATAAAAAGAACATAAAAAATGTTCTAATCAGTTAAATAATCCCATCTGTTTAAGTATGTATTATCATCAAACTCTATTGTTCTTAAATTACTATCCTTATGTGGCTCTCCACTTTTACTTGGCGTGTTTAACCATTGTTGATGTCCTTTAGATATAGTTTCAGCAACTACTTTACTTGGTACAACAAAATATGTTGGATTATCTAGTTGATGAAGATGAACAAAGACATAATAAACATTATCAGAAATAATATTTTCATTTTTTTGTGCTAACATCCACTTATTTCTTCCATCAGCAGTAGTTTTAACTTGTATAGCAAATTGCTTCCCTTCTCTATTTGCACATAATAAATCATAATCTTTTACATTAGACATAGGAACACCAACAGTAAATCCTCGTCTCTCTAATTCACCAGCAACAAAATATTCACCAGCATTACCAATATTAATATTATTCATTAAAACTCACCTCTAATACTTTTTAGGAAAATATTCTTTTCCTGCTATCCATAAATATTTATCTATATCTCTTAAATTAAATTCATCTATATCATAAAACTTTTTAAAATCAATTAGTATATTTTTAAATTTAACATAATCCTTTAAATCATCTTTTTTAAAATTAGAAAATTTATCTTTCTTTTGAAAATAAATTAACATTCTATCTACAAAATAATCATATATGGGAAATTCTATATTATTATGATGACTACAATATTTAGAAGCAAATGAATAAAATATCTTTTCCTTACCACTTATATTAACTCTAGCTATATCATTAACAAGTGATGGATCACCTTGTTCTAATCTTTTATCAATTTTTAAATCAAATATATTTTTAGCAACAGGATATATTAAGAATATATTAGTGCTATAAAAGTCATTCAAACAACTACACTTAATAAGAATTTCATTTAAATCAGTATTATATTTATAATCTTTATGAAATAACTTATCTAAACTACTCTCTTGCCAGATATAATGTTCTTCCAAATTATCCCATTTAACTAAATACTCTTTAATTATATTTTTATTAGGTCTTGGTATTTCTATCACTTTAATCACCCATACTTTCGATTAGAATCATTATTTGTTCTTTAGTCACTTTAAAATTTTCTAATGTATATTGTAAACACATTAACTTTTCACTAAGGCATAAATCTTCTAATTCTTTATCCTTACAGAAATTCTTATATTTTAATTTAATATCATTCTCTGTTAAATTATTATCTCTTAAATAATTCATCATCTCATCCACATTTAATTTAGATAAATCCTCTTTTAAATTGATAAAATTGATATTTAGATATTCTTTTAAATATACATCTTTGTATAGTGGATATAAATTATTAAAATATATTTCTACATCATTAATTTTACAAAAGTTATTTAATAATTGGATTATAGGATTAGCAACATCTTCGTGCTTATAACCGTGAATACCTGTTCCTATACTACAAACTAATACTTTCTTATAACCTTTTCTTAAAATACTATCTAACAAATTTTTATAAGACTTCATTAATTCATCTATAGGATTTTCTTCTTCAAATGCTTTAGGTGCTAGTATATGAATAATATCCATATTTAATTTAAATCCTGGTGTAATTCTAACCTCATTATTAATCATATCTTCAATATAAGTATTTTTACAATAATCAATTAATTCAACACCAGCAGCGACATATATCGCACCACAAATACCACTACCATAAGCCATATATTTGTTGGCAGCATTAACAATCGCATCCATACCATTTGAATTAGAAATATAATCACCTGTCGTTAAATATAATCTTCCCATAACTCCACCAAACCTTACAAGTATATTATACTATATTTCTTGTAAATCTCCTAAGTTTGTTGAATTTAATTTATAATTATGTTTTTTTAAGCAATCATCTAATAACCAAATAATTGCTCTATAATCAACTGAATCATGATGACATTTCATATATTTATCAACCAATTTAGGTATTATTTTAAATATAGAATCATTATATTTATTCTTAATTATATCTAATGAAATATTATCAACAATTGAATCTATATTAATCTTATCTATTTCTTCTTTATAAGATTTATATTTCTTAAAATGTTCAATAGTTGGATCTAAATTTACTTTTTCTTGTAAATAATCTTTATCCTCATTTTTCATACAACATAATGGTATAATTCTTAATTCCATTTCTGTATAAAATTCCTTATATAAAGGATTAACAGCTTCTCTAATTGCATCTACGCTCTTACAAGATAACAATTCATTTTCGTCATAAACAATAGGTACAACTCTTTTTGCTTCATTTAACAATTCTTCTTCTGCAAAATATAATAAACTATTCTCCATAACAACACTCTCCATACAAATCTTAATTATTATATCACATTTCCATACCTTATATGGTAAGGAAAAAGAAATTAACAAAAAAAGCATCCCTATACTAGCAGATGCCATACTTCTTGTTGTTAGCTAGGTACTACTTACTGCTTTACAACAATACATCATACTTCATACAACTAACTTCTTTACTGCATACTACAATACTTCAGTAGCTAACAACATATTCATTATAACAATTATGTCGTATTTTGTCAATTTAATCGTTCGGCAAAATTTGACAAAAAAAGGAATTATTATTTAATTCCTTTATCATCATCTTTCATGCCTTCTTTTATTCCTTTTGCAATTTCACCAGCTACATTTCCAATTGTCGGAGCCATTTCATTAATTCCTTCTTTTGCAATTGGCATAACTTGTTGAGTTGTAAACGCAGCGATTTCTCTTCTTTTACCAAATATGTAAATTGATCCAGCAATCATAGATGAAGCAACTATTATAAATGCACCAAACATGTAAAATGGTATATATCTAGATGTTGCAATTGAATTTTTTGTATTATTATATCCTGATTGAATTTTCCAAAGTTCTGATTCTAAATCACTTTTTGTACTTTGTAGTTTTGATAGTTCATTTTCTTTTGCTGTTATTTCTGAATCTTTTTCATAATATCTGTCACTGAAGCCCCTATCTTCCATGAAAATTCTTTGTAGTTCATTTCTCATAGTATTCATTTCTAATTTAGCAGCATCAATTTTCGATTCAACATCTGTAATATCAGCTTGTATATCGCTTTCAGTTCTTTTGGATTCTTTTTCAGTTATTTCGGATTTAGTGGAGTTTGTTTTCATGATACCTGTTACTATTAAACCTCCACCAATAACTAATCCTAGTAAAAAAACAATTAATGCAAGGCCTATTACTTTCTTTTTGCCTCTTTGATAGTTTTCTTCATTTAAATATTGATTATTCATAAATTACCTCTTCCTATTATTACATACAAAATTTATCTTATTTTATTTTCCATATTTGTATTATTCATTTTCACAAACAGCTCTATAATGTTTTTCTCCAGTACTTCCAGCAGGGATAACTATTCTTTCTTGTGGAGTATTTCCATTATCTCCAACCCATCCTTTAAAATTTGAATATCCTAATCCTGATAAAGTATATGAATCAGCTGTAGTATAATATGGTATTGAGTGACTTGCTATACCTGTTCCACCATTTAATCTATAGCAATCGCCTATATCATAATGTATTGCATAAATTCCAGCCGAATTATATAAATGAACAAATTTTGAAACTGAACAAGCACCGCCACCTACTGTCATATTGCATCCTTCTTTTGTATATACAGCCTCAATAAAAACTCCTGAATCACCAGTAACATATGCAGATGCGTCTGTGCCAAATACAGATTTCCAATTAGTATTTTTCCACAAATTATTATTTACATAAAACTCAGTTAAATTGGTATTTGCTGATTTTAAAAATGCAGATCCTTCAATTACACTAATACTAGATGGAACAGTTACACTTCGTAATGATGAACTTGTAAAAGCATTAGAATTTATTTTATTTATTGTCACCCCATCTATTACTGATGGAATAACAACATTACTATCATTTCCTTTATATTTTACAATAGATCTTGTAGAACTATCTATGTCCCAAATTTGATTTCTCCAAACAGCTGTAAGTGTTATATCACTATTAACTGGATTATTAAAATTAAAGGTATTACCATTTAATTGCCACTCAATAAAATCATAACCACTTCTTGTCGGATTACTTGGTCTGCTCGCTGTTTTGCCACTTTCAATAGTTTGACTACCTACAGAGGAACCTCCATTAGAATTAAAAGATACTGTATATTTATTTACTGTAGGAGTTGAAATTGTGTTATTGTTATTATTATTATTATTATTGTTTGTATTGTTGTTATTGTTTGTGTTGTTATTATTATTGTTTGTATTGCTATTATTATTTGAATTGTTATTATTATTTGAATTGTTATTTGTATTGCTATTACTTAGCTTTTTCTCTTCTTCAATTTTTTCCCATTTAGCCTTAAGTTCTATATCTTTATCAATTGTTTTTTCAAAATCAAAAATTTCATCATTTAATGTCCAACCTTTAAATGTAAATCCTTCTTTTACAGGATCACTTGGTTTTTCTATTTTTTTGTCTTTTTCTATAACTTGATTTGATATAGTAGTTCCTCCATCAGAATCGAATTTCACTATAAATGTTTCAATGGTATCATCCTTTTTTAACCATTTAGCATTTAATTTTATATCTGAAATTACACCTTTACTAAAATCATAAGTTTTACCTTGATAAGTCCATTCTATAAATGTATATCCTTCTTTTACAGGATCACTTGGTTTTTTTACTTGTTCATTTTTTTTAACAATTTGTGTTTCGACTAATGTTCCACCATCAGTATCAAAACTTATATTATAAGTTATTGTCTTTTTATTATTTATCAATATAAATATACCTACGAAAACAACTATAGCAAGAATTGATCCAATAATAAGCAATTTGTTTTTATTCATCAATCATTCTTTCTCCTTCTTATTATGTCAATACTTACACAAAACAAACAATAATCTAATTCTTTCACTCCCTCAACAAACAATATTCCAGCATAAATTTTATATTATGCTACTCTACATTATACACGAAAAATTAGTATTCTAATCACTTTTAATTATATGTAAACGATAAGTGCAAAATAACGAAAAAAAAGAGGTAGTCAATACAGACTACCCCTCTACTTTAAAATAATTAAATTGTGATGTTTTTTCATAGTTATATGCATTCCACATAATAGTTTGTTCAGATCCAGGATCTACCATAATAACACTACTACCATCTACATTAGTAACAGCTACCCAATGTTGATGCCCTGGAGTTGCACCTTTAACTTCTGCAGTAATATAATAACCAGAATCCATATATTGTTTAATTAAAGATAATTTTTCATCTCTTGATTTACCTCTTAAATTAACATTACCAACATATTTAAATGAAGGTACAGCTTTAGTAACAGCTGCATATTGTAAGTTACCACTAGAATCAAATCCATTATTCTTATTTAATGCCTCTAAGAATGTACCTGGATTAAAAGGTTGAATCATTGTATTGCAACCAGACTTTTCAATTAATATTGAAATAGATGTAATAAGACAACCAATACTTCCTAATGTTCCAGATGAATTACCTACTCTAATACTACTCCACTTTGGATCTGTTTGCCTCCAGCCAACATATTCACCAGAATCAACCGAACCAAATATTGCATTATTCCATAAACTTGCATATCTTTTATCAGATAATTCATTATATTGTTTTATTTGTAATGCATTAAAAGCATATTTTGTTTTCATTTCTTCTGCTGTTTTACTTTTAACATAAATATGTAATACTCTCTTTTGTTCATCAATTGTAGTATCACTTGTATTAACAGCAGACTTCTTAACAGTTTCAGTTTTAACCTCAGATGTAACTTCATTCATCTCCCAGAAAATCTCTTTTATCATTTTCTTTTTATTATCATCAACTGTTATAACCTCAGTTTGATTTATACCATTAGATTGTTTAACAGTATAAACTAATAATATATCTTTCCAAGAAGCCATATTACCCTCTAATACATATTCATCGTGAGGATTCTGTTTTTGAATAGTTTCTAGTTTATTGCCAAATTCCTGATTACATTCTGAAACAACTTCTTTCATTGTATAACCAGTTTTAGTAGTCTTCTCACTAGAAAAGAAAATTCCAAAAATAGATGTTATTAATAATCCAACTAAACAAATAATTACAATTGCAACAATAGCAAGAGTACCACCTGCAGCAAGCATTCCTATTAATCCTTTAACACCTGCTATTATTCCTTTAATAGCTGATACAGTTGCTTTAACAGCAATCTTAATTCCTTTAGCAGTTGCTTTAGCACTTTTAATAGCAAGTTTTCTTCCTTGCTCTAATGCTCTTTTACTAGCTTTAGCTGCCTCTTTAGCTGCTTTTTCAGTATTTTTAATAGTTCTATTTGCTGTTTTAATACCTTTCTGAGTTTGTTGTACTGTTCCTTTAATATCTTTCCCCTTACCTTTAATTAATTTCTTCTTTTGATACTTATCTTTAGCAAATTTAACTGCTTTATCTTTAGTATAAGTTCCAGCTTTTTTACTTGCATATATTGCTTCATCTTTAGCTCTATTAGAAACATATTTAATTTTATCTTCTCCATAATCTAAAACATTTGCTTGTCCATCTGAAGCATCTTTAACTTTCTCATTAGCATACACTACTGGATCTTTAACTCTTTCAGTCCAAGCAACAGCTTTATCTATTGTTTTAACAGTTTTAGGTTTCATATCCTTTGTTTTAATATCAGCCATATTTCACCTTCTTTCAAAATAAAAGAACAACTTAATTTTTATAAGTTGCTCTTACTATTACATCAAAATTTTCTAAATCCTTATCAACAAATTCATTGTTAGGATGATCCGTTACATATTTATATAAAAAATCTACTGTATCCCATACCTTATCAAAAACTTCTTTAGGGTATTGTCCACGGTAATGTTCAAAAGCTGTATTAAGCATTTCATAAGTTGCAATTACAGAACGGTTGCAATTATATTCAATGATAGTTTCTTTTTTATCTTTTTTAACAACATCAAATTTCTTCATAATTACTCCTTTCGTATAAGATTATTATAATAGATAATCCATACAAAAGAAATAATTATTTATCTTCACCTGGTTTTGTCGTCATTAACTTATATAACTTAGTATCAGTAGGAAATTGATTATGGAATGGTACTAACGAACTACCAACTTTTAATAAACCTTGTCCTGCTCCTACATTTGTAATATATCCCATTTGAGTATCAGATATAGATAATAATTTAGCTAGTTCAGTCCCATCAGTAGATGCTTGATTAAGCATAACTATAAATTCAGAATTTGCTAACATTGTTCTAGCAGTATGTGATTGTAATAAGTCATCAACATTTTGAGTTATACCAGTACAATATGCACCATATTTACGAACTCTTTTCCATAGTGTAAATAAGAAATTAGCAGAATATTCGTGTTGGAATAATAAGTATATTTCATCAATAAATATATAAGTATTTCTACCCTTAGCTCTATTAGCAGTAATTCTGTTTAAAATAGAATCAAGTACAACTAACATTCCTATTGGTAATAATTGTTTACCTAAATCCAATATATCATAACAAATAATTCTACTATTAGTATCAACATTAGTGTTTTTAGCGAATGTATTCAGTGATCCATCAGTAAATAACTCAATAGCAAGTGCTATTTGCTTTGCTTCAGGTTCAGGTTGTTTTAATAATTCTTCTCTAAAATCTTGAAGTGTTGGAGCAACACCTTGATAATTACCTTGTTGATAAACACGATAAACTTTAGCAGTACATCTATCAATAATAGATTTTTCTTTTGGTCCTAAATTACTACTACCCATAAGATGCTCACATAGTGAAAGAATAAATTCAGATTTTAAAATAACTGGATTCGCACCATCACCATAATCTGCATTCATATCCATAGCATTAATATGATTTTCACTTGTTGCAGAAATATGAATATCTTCTCCACCCATAGCTTCAACTAACTTAGGATATTCTCTTTCTGGATCTATTATTATAATATCAGCATTGGGATCACGAAGTGCTATAGAAACAATTTCATTTTTAGCAGTAAATGATTTACCACTACCAGATACACCTAATATAAAAGAATTACCATTTAATAATTCCCTTCTATCAGCAATTATCATATTTTTACTAATAACATTATCACCATAGTAAATACCATTTTCGTGATTAATTTCTTGAACTCTAAAAGGCATAAATACAGCAAGTGATTCAGTTGTTAAAGTTCTAAGTGCATTAATCTTTCTTACACCGTGAGGCATAGAGGTATTTAATCCATCTTTTTGTTGATATTTAAGTATTGCTAATTGACATAAATGTTTTCTACCTGTAGCAAGTAAACTTTCAGTATCTAAATCTAATTGTTCTTTACTATCAACAATCAAAACCATAGTTAATACACAGACAAACATTCTTTGATCTCGTGTAGTTAAATCATCTAAGAACTCCTTAGATTCTTTTCTTTGTTGTTCCATATCATAAGGAATAACAGCACTAAAGTTATTATTGTTATTTTGTCTTCTTTGCCAATTAGTAATATTAGTTTCAACACCAAGTCTTCTATTTTCTACTTCACGAATAGCTTCATCCATAGGAATTGGAATAACATCAATAGATAACATTAAATTTCTATTTAAATCAGTAAGTTCTGCAACCATATCATCTTTAATGTATGATGCATAATCTTTTAAAAAGAACACTCTACCAAACTTATCCCCCATTGTAAAATAGTCTTTTTCAAAACTAAATGTATCAGGGCAAATATAATCCTTAAAAGAATGTCCTTTTCTCATATTATCTAACATATCCCAAGTAAAAATATTTTCTTCACCTATTCTATAAAAATCGTGAGCAAGTCTTAATCTATCAGAAGCATCTAAACTAATACATTTAGAACCAAGTGCATTAAAGTGATTAGATAAATCAGCACTTATTCTTGAAAAATAAGTTCTAGCTTCTTCTACACTCTTTTTATTTACAGATATAGTTAAAAATTTTTCTTGAATAATTGAATTAGAACCAAGTGCTTTATCCATAAGCATTTTATTATATTCTTCTCTATATACATCTAAATTATCATTAGCCATAGGAATCATAATATTCTTTTCAAAATCAACTCTGTTTAATCTTCTATTTAATACAGTTATTTTACTTGTTGCACCTGGATCTAAACTATTTAATAATTCAGAATATTGTAAAAACATAGCTTCTTTATCTGGTCGAGATGCTACTGCATAATTAATATCTGTAAATCTAAAACATTTACTAAACTTATTTTTACTAACTTCAAATACACCATCTTTATAAATTGTTCTAATAGGAATACAATCTTGTACTCCGTGAGGTGTAGTAAATTTTTCCTTATCCTGTTTGAACAGATTTTTTATTGTTTTCATCTTTTTTATCATCTCCTATTCTTCCCTTTAGTAATTCATAGTAATAATTCTCAGGTTTAAAAACTAATTCTTTTGGTGTTAGCCATTCACTTCTGATATATGCTAAAACAAATTCTTCTGCATTCATCCCATTATATTTAATAAATCCAATCGCAGCAAAAGGAGCAGCACCTAATATGCATAACCAAGAAAGTGTTTCTATACCAAAATATGGTCTAAATATAAAGTATAAAATAACTGCCATACCACAAGCCAATATAGAAAAAATGAATTGTCTTAATGACAATCCAAAATAAACACTTTCTGTATAATCTCTAATCTCTTTATTTATTTTTACTTCCATTATCGTTCATCCCTATCAATTTGTTTTTTATCTTTTATATCATCATTTCTATAAAGTTCTTTTTTACCATAAGTAATACTTGATATATGAGAAAATTCAAATTCATCTTTCCATTTATTTTCTGAGTTAGTATTTTCTTTTATAAAGTTAGAAACAGCATCATAAGCTACACCATAGAAATATGTACCTCTATCATCACTTGCTAAAGAAAGTTTTAATCGTGCATAATCACCTTTAAATGTCATTTCTTTACCATTATATTTAACAGTAATATTTATTGTTTTAGCACTCTCATATTTAATAGAATCATATATTTTTTTATTAATGTATAAATCTTTAAATTCATTACCTGGATTAGTTTTAATTCTATTTAAATATTTATTTTTATCATCAAATAAATGAAGTGCTAAACCTAATTCTTCTTTATTATCTTCAATAACCATATCACCATATTTTTTTATAGTTCCTTGCTTATCTTCTAAATATTCATTTATAACTACTCTGTTATAGTATTCTCTTGATTGTTCTAATTTTCCTATACTATAAAACCTATCTAATTTTATTTGAGGATTATCTTCTCTTATAAATAATTGTCTTATACCTTTTTGGTAATTAACAATTCTCCAATCATCTTTTTCATCATATTTTTCTTGAGATAATTTTTTTAATACATCACTATTTTCTAAAGCATAATTATCTACATATTGTTTAACTTCTTCTTTAATTACTTTTTCTAGATTTTCAAAAGAATCTCTTTTTAAAATAGAATCTTCAGCAAGTATTTTTTCTAAGTTATAATCTGTATCATAAATAACTTTATCTTTAACATCTAAATATGCAGATAATCTATATGCTTGATTAGATAAATACTCACTATAATCTCTTGTAAAAACATAAGTAAATCTATCATTATATTTTTCTTTATGAATTATGATAGGTCTATATGATGAATTAAATGTTTGGTCGTTTAAACTCTCATCTAATAAAAATTTTTCTAAACCATTCATAATTATCTATCCTCCCTATCATAATCTTTTTCTCTAAACATACTATTTTCTCTATCTTCAAATTTATTAGATTCTCTTACTACCTGAGCTTGAAGTGCTGGATTATTTTTAGCTTCATCAAAAGCTTCAATAATATCATTATCTAAGAAATGGAAATTTTTCTTTTCAATACTTTTCTTATCTTCAATAAAGTCATTAGTATATTCAATAGCGATTTGTTCATCTATTCTTAAATCTTTTGGATTAAGTCCTAAATCCATACATAATAAAGCCTGATTAAAATACTTTTCATCTTCCTTCTTTAAATTACTCAATTGAGTGTACATAATAGTTAAGAATTGTCTTGATGTAATATCACTCATATATTTTTCAGTAACCTGATCTAGAATTTTTTCATAGTGAGCTGGTGGTACTTTAGTAGGGCTTTGAGTTTCTGGATTAATATATTTATAAGTCATATCACTTATACTCTTACTCATATCTTTGATTTTTAATTGAGTAAAATCATCATATTGTTTTCTCATTATCTATCACCTCTTTCATCTTTTACTCTTTCCTGTAAATATCTGTCATCATTAAATCTTGTTTCTAAATCACCATATCCAACAATTTTGTATTCTGCATCATCAAAAGTAATTACATTTTCAAGTCCTAATTCTTTAACTTCTTTTTTTAGATTATCAACATCTTTCTCAGTAAAATTTTCCTTGTAAAATTCATTCCAATCTTCTTCAGTAATATGACACATAGAAGCTTCTGATTCACATACATCATCATAAATATCTTGAAGTAATTTAGAACACTTAGATACTTTTGGTAGATTTAAATATTCATCAAAATTATCAAGAATAGTAGCTCTTAATACTTCTTTAGAAAGACTTGGATCATTATTACATCTAAAAATTATTTCATTAGCATCATAACTTCCAATAATACTAGCTACTGCTTTATCATTTTGATATAAAACAGCAGAACACCTAACATCATCAAAATCAGTTTGATATATACCATCAATTCTTACTTTTCTATTTAAAATTTTCCAATTATACCATTTGTCAAAATTAGTATAATGTTCTGGCTTATACAATATATCAGACAAAAGAACATCAGGATGAGTATTAATATATTTCTCAATACTGTCATATTTTTGTTCACCCATTTCCCTTCTAATTTGTTCATACTCTTGCATTATACTCATACTATCTTTCCTCCCTATCAAAATTGTGAGGTTTTCCATTTAGTAGAATCCCTAGAACTCTATTTTCTGTTTGAACAATACTATGTTTATCAAATCTAATTTTATAATTTAAAATTTGTTCTGATGTTAATGACTTATAACCACCATTTTCATAATCATTTCCAACAATTAAAAAAGGACCGAATATTATATCGTGTCCTATATCTCTATTTGGTTTCATACCATTAATTTTACCTTCTTCATTACAAATAAGAACTACACCATCATCTTTAGGTAGAAAAGCCTGTTCTATCCATCCACCAACTAATTTTTGTTTTGCCTCTAGTGTATTATCAATTTCAATCTCTTTAGGTAATTCATAAGGCTTAACCAATAAACATTTAATTTTTTCTTCTAGCATTTTACCCTCCTAACAAAAAAAGAACTTATTAAAGTTCTCTATCATCTTTTGATTTATTTTTTTCTATTTGTTTAAATCCTTCTGGATCATATTCTTTTATTAAATCTAAATCTATCTTAGCCATATCATATCTACCCATATTATATTGATATGTTTCAAGTGTTTCTCCAATTATACCCTTGTCTTCTAAAAATTTTCTTAATTCTTTTGACATATCACTACTAACAAAAATGTAATTTTTACCTGGTAATAACATATCAGATAAATTTATAGTAATATCTGCATATAAACCTTCTTCTTCAGTTTCAACAGCAAGATAAATTCTATTATTATTTTGATAACTTGCAACAACTAAATATAATTCTTGATTATCAAATTTTCCTATACTTTTTTTCATATTTACCTCCATATAAATAAAGATTTATTTGTCCTTATTCATTATACCACGAAAAGCACATTTTTCTATCATTTTAAACTAATTATTAATAATTATAATCCCATCATTTCTCTTACTACTCGATCAGACATCTTTATAGTTCCGACAAGAACTAGCATATTAAATACAAGTTCTCCAATGTACTTCCATACTTGAGTAACAGCTGCTGCTTTCGCATCTACAACTGGTGGAGTTGATGCGAATAATGAAAATATAATACACGAGAGAACTATAATAACTCCTTCTAAGCATACAGCAGAATAACTTTTTAAGAAGCTTTTACCAATACTTTGTGTTGGTTCTCCTGCAAATGTTGCTAAAGGTACTGGAGCTATTGCAGTATATAGATATAATTTAAAAAATCTTCCATATACAGTCATTATCATAATAAATGATAAAACGGTTACAACTAATCCACCTATTAAGGTTACAGCCCATAAAGGTATTGATTCAAAGAATCCACAATCTTCAATAGCTTTAATCATCTGAGATGGTAATGTTGTATTTGTCGCACCTGTTATTTTAGATATAGACATTATTTTAGAAACAATTCCTTGTGATATTCTAAATAATGCTAACATCAAGTCCATACCATAAGTAACGACTATTTTAGCTATAGCAAATCTAATAAATAATCTAAGTGCGTGTTCTGGTTTCTTAACTTCTGTTAAAGAACCACAAGTCTTCATAACTCCAACAACAAAGAATAGTACAAGGAGTGCAAGTCCAATAGCTTGCATTCCTCCGTGAATGTTTTTAATAACATTCCATATAGTACCACCTTTAAATGTTTCTGGAGTTTGAGTAACTAAATTCCATATATCAGCTAATTTAGAGTTCCAAGTATTAAGTGCATTTTGTAAATTTTGCACTATCCAATTATCACTCATATTTCACCTCCATTAAAAAGGAGAATAATCCTATCCTCCTGTGATCATACCTAATATTTCTTTTGCAAAAGTAATTACAATACCACCTGCGAGAGTTAAAAATCCATTAGCTCTTTGACTTGGATCGTGACTCTTAATAGATAATCCAATTTGAACAATTGAAAAACCTAAAATAATCATTCCAACAGCTCTAATTAATCCAAATATGAAATTAGATAAGTTATTTACAACAGATAGTGGATCATCGGCAGCTAAAACTACTGTTGAAGTTCCACCTATTGCACATAACATAATAGCAAAAGAACTATATTTAAATATCTTTAATCCTTTACTTCCTAATCTATTTTTAAACTTATTCATATTTGTTTTTAAATACTCTGGTGTTTTAATAATCCCTTGCTCAATTTTATTAATTATTCTCATAGTATTCCTTCTTTCTTTAAATATTTATCAATTTCTTCAGATGAAACAATATCATAATCATCAAGGATATTTGATTCTTGTTCACCTTCTACATTTTCTAATCTTGTAATATTAGAAAAATCTATATTTACTGAAGCAATCGCTTCTGTAACCTCTCCGTGAATATATGGTTTACCTTTACCATCTACGGATAAAAGAACATTTGGATGTTTCAAAACATCATATTTTAAATCTTTAACAGGTCTTTCTCCTCTGATAAATAATATAGAATAATTATTATCAAGAAGTCTTACTTCATCTGGTGTCATTAATTCTCTACCATTTAATTGATAGTTTGTTGAATAATTACCACTTCTACCTGTACTTTTACCATAGGTATTTAAATCAATTGTTGATTTACCCATTAACTCACTTATATATTTATGTGTACTTTGTTCATTACCACCTAAATAAAGTAATTCATCACAGTTACCAACGATTGATTCCCAATCTTTCTCAAAAAGTGCTTTTAACTGAGCCATATTTTGCAATATTATGGATACAGATACTTCACGAGATCTCATAACACTTAAAATCTTTGCAAAATCATCTGGTAGTGAAACATTGGCGAATTCATCCATCAAGAAATGAACATGAATTGGTAATCTACCACCATACTTATAATCTGCAGTAAAAAATAATTGTTGAAATAACTGAGTGTATAACATACTAACTAAAAAATTAAATGATGTATCATTATCTGGAATAATAGCAAACAATGCTGTTTTAACTTCACCGATTGTATCAAGTTCTAATTCATCAGTTTGTGTAAGACTAGCCAATCCTTCAAGATTAAACTTTTCTAGTCTTGAAGAAAGTGTTATTTGAATTGATTTCAATGTTTTAGCAGAACCAGAACGGTAATTTCTATAATATTTAAGTGCTATATGATTTGGATTTTCTACTTCTAATTGATTAAATAAAATATCAAGAGGACTAATAAAGTTTTCATCTTCCTCTTTTACTTCTCCAGCTCTAAGCATCTCCATTACCATTGGAAAGTTTTGTTCATCCTTTGGAGCTTCATACCATAAATAAAACATTAATGCCAAAAGTAACATAGAAGCAGCAGTATCCCAAAATGGATCTTGTGATTGACTTCCTTTTGGAGTTGTTGCTTTAAATAAGTTAGTTACTAGTTTTTGTACATCATTGTCAGATTGTAGATACACAAAAGGATTGTAGCAATGAGATCTTTCCATATTGATTAAATCTAGTACCTTGACTACATAACCTTTTTCTTCTAGGAGATGTCCTTCATCTCTTGCTATCTCACCCTTTGGATCTAACACAATTAAAGATGTATTTGCTTGCATAACATTTGGCTTAGCAAAGAATCTAGTTTTACCAGCACCAGATCCACCAATAACTATAGTATTTAAATTTCTTCTATGTTTTCTACCATTAAAACCAATACAAACATTTTGAGTAAGTATTTTATTAGATGAAAAAGGTTCTTGCTGATATTTTTTATTAATCTTTAAAGCTTTCCCCCATTTAGCACTACCGTGTTCTTCACCTTTTCTATAATTTCTTTTAGTAGAAATATAAATACCTATGCATAATATATAAGCAAAAATAAATATTAAAATTGATTTAATTGAATCACCACAAAAAGTAATAGAAAAAGGATTCTCCATATATTTTGGAAAATCCTTCATTATACTTGGTAATCCTCCACTAATTGATGGAGCAATTAACAAAGCAATCCAAATAACAGGTATAACTCCTAATATATAAAAGTATATTGGAGTTTCATTATTTTCTTTCATCTACCTTCTGCGAAATGGTCTCGGTGAAAGTATCTTTTTTTTTCTGGTGCATCAAGTGCCTTTAATAAAACTTCATCAACAGCATCAGTTTCCCTTTGCTCTTGAATCAGCTTATTCCTAAGGTCATTCAATGCATTTATAATTATTCCTAATTGATATTTATCTAGTTCAAGTATTTTATAAACTTCCTTCATTATCTAGTTTTCTCCTTATTCTCTTTTTTTCTTTTAGGAGTATGCTTAGTAACTTCAGATTTTTCCCTAATTGATTCACGATGTTTAACTTCTTCTTTAGCTTTTTCTAGTTTTTCTCTTACAGAAGGTTTATCTTTCAATTTAGTACCCTGATCCGAAGTCCTTTGCATTCTTGAGGAAGGCTTTGACTGAGGGCTTTTTTCTGTCTTTGCCAAATGGGGGTTTATTTGCTGTTCTTCTTTCTTAATAGGAGCAGTCTTTTCTCCATCTTTCATTATATCCTCATTTGATTTTTGTTTAACTCCCTTATCCTTAGCTGCTTTCTCATTCATAGTTTTTTCAATTTCACTCCTAATAGTAGCTTCATCATAACTAGATAATTTAAATCTTTCAACTATACGATTAATTTTTGAAGCATCTTCTGCTCTAACCATAATATCAATTATTCCATCATTCATTTTAGTTTTCTTATTAATTAAAGCACTATATAAGACACCATATCTTTTAGCTTCTTCAGTAAATCTTTTAAATTCATCTGCCTTAACAGAAAAGACTTTTAATTCTTTTCCAGACTTTAACATATTTGTTAAGTTTGTTTTACCAGCAGTTTTATGTTTATCTTTCATAATAGCAACTAGAAGTGCTGCAATATCTTTTGCTCCACTACCTGCTATCTTTGCTGTCACTTGAAAACCTTCTAATGACATTCTGACAATTTGTTCAGCGGCATCACTTGATGTGTTCATCTTTTACCATCTCCTTTTCTTCAAGATTTTTTATATCTTCTTTTATACTATCTTTTCGCTTTTTTATTTCTTCACATAGTTTTACTTCTTTTTTTAAAGTTGTAATATTTTTTGTTAGTTCATCTATATCTTTTCTAATATTAGTTTTAGAATTATCTTCTACTATTTTGATTTTTTTCCATAAGTCTTCTCTTAATTCTTTTAAATGACTTAACTCGGTAATTTTATTATTCATAAATGAATTAAAATTTTCTTCTGTTTCAATATTATTACAAACTAGCATTTTTGCTTGTTCACTATATAAATCTAACTTCTTTACATCATCTTTCATATATGAGGGCAAATTATATTTTTTAATATAATTAGGATAATTATTTAATATATTACAGTATCTTATATACATTGAATAAAAACTATTATATTTAGGTTTTGATAAAATAGATAAAATACTTTTTTGGGGTTTCTTATTTCTATAATAATTTTTCTTTTCAGGTAAATATAATCCCATTATTTGTTTTTTTATATTATCAATAGAATAATCATCACCAAAATATCTTTCAATTCTTATATTTCTTTTATAATCTTTTCCTCTAATACTTAATTTATTTGCTCTAACTGTAATTTCATATCCCATATTATTTAATATTCTTTTAAATTCATCATAACTACTAGAAGTTGCAATAGCTAAATCTATATCTTCTTTAGCCTTTTTATAATAGTTAGAATACTTAATTCCTCTATTTTGATAATTAATATAATTAATCCCAGATTTTGTTTTAGATTCTTTTAAATAACTTTTACCATGTTCCATACAAATAATGTCATTTAATCTTCTAAAATCAGCATAAGAATTTCTATCAGCATTGTACTTTTTGCCATCAATAAAAGATACAGAATTAATAACAAAATGATTATGAAGATGCTTAGTATTTAAATGAGTAGTAACAACAACTTGAAATCTATCTCCCCACATTTCTTTAGCAAGCTCCATTCCAATTTTATGAGCTTCATCTGGAGTAACTTCTCCCTCTTTAAAGGATTGATATGCATGCCAAGCGAGGATACCGTCTGTCTTACAAAATTTATTTTTTATTGCTACCATCTCTTTATTTGCATTTTTATGATCACAGTTAATACCAGATATGTATAATGATTCTTCAGTTTTATCTCCATTCTCTGCATAATCAATAACACTTTTTAAATCTTCAAATTTAGATAAGTCAGTTTTTTCATTATCTTCTGCATAATCAACAACTTGTCCTAAATTACTCTGTACCTTCCAAATCTTTACGACAGCTATGCATATCACCTTCTTTCAATTAAATATATTTGTTATAAATATTATTTTTTAATTTTTCCAATTCATTAAATTGTTGGTTAAGTTGTTCTTCGTAAATACTTCCAGTTGAATTTGCTATTCTTGCTAATTGATTTATATTAACTCCAATCTTGTTAATCTTATCAATTGCATCATAAAACTCTTTAGGTGGACATTCCTTAACTTGTGTTTCGTATAACAGTTTTCTTATCGTATTTGATTCACTAAGATTTAGAATAGAAGACAGATATTTTAATTGTCTGTCTTCATCATAACTAAACCAAAAATTTTTTTTAATTGTTTTTCTTCTCATCTTTTAATCTAGGCAACTCAATTCCACTATCTTTAGAAACACTTTTTACATAATATAAACATATAAAAGTTATTCCAGATAATAGTCCTATGATTAGCCCTAGTAAAAAGAATAATAACTCTACCATAAACTACCTCCATTCAATATAATCAGGGGATTGGGGATTTCCCCATAATACGAGGAAAGTCCTCTGTGGGAGGAACTTTCCAATGCTTGCTAAATAAAGAGCCAACAAAGTGGCTCTATAATTATCTTTCAAGATCAATTTTATTTTTCATATTGCTTTTAGCATTATTTCTTTCAACTAAATCGTTAAGAGGATACCATATAGATTCATATAAATCATCATAGCTTTCACATTCACTTTTCATATAATAGTTATATAATGTGTAAGCAGGATTATCTTCTTTTAATAGAGCTTTAACAGCATCTATTCTAAATCTTTCTAATGATGGATCACACATATCAACAAACTCTTGATAGTGTGCTATCTCAAACGAATTATTAAATATCTCCTCTTTAGACCTAGTTAATTGGTCTTTTTTATATTCTTCAAACTTTGTATTAACCTTATTCCAAAGTTCTTCTCTTAACTTTTCTTCACTCATATTACATCTCAGGTTCAGGTTCAGTTTTTGCTTTTGAAGATAGGAATGATACTTTATCAGCTATTATATTCATAGCAAATTTCTTTTCTCCATCTTTCTCATAGGAATCAGTTTGGATTCTTCCTTTAACTCCAACTAAATCTCCTTTTCTACAATACTCACTAGTTGTTACTGCAATATTAGACCATAAAGTTACATCAATAAAATCTGTTTCATAAACTCCTTCTTCATTTTTATAACTTCTAGGAACAGCTAAAGTTAAATTAGATAACTTTGCTCCATTTTCTGTTTCTTTAATTTCTGGATCTCTTACAATTCTTCCAACTAAAACTGTTTGATTAAGCATTTAAATCACTCTCCTTACTTTTCTTATATTCTTCTTTTTTAGCAATTAATTCTTCCATCCAATTTTTTGATGGTTCTACACTTATTGAATTTCTATTTAATAAGTTAATTAAGAATCTTGCTTCTGATGGATAAAGATTCATAGTTACTTTTCCATCTTTTACATATGAATAAGTCATAATTTTATCAAAGAATTTTTTACCATCTTTTTGACTTTCTTCATTACTTTTTTCTAATGATTCATTTGTTAGTTCTACTATTTTATTAAAGTCGTTTTCTATAAAAGTTACTCTTACTTGTCCATTCATATTATTCTTCTCCTTGAGTAAAATTAGGTAAAACTAAAATATCTCTTGCCATTAAAAAGATACCTTCTTCATCTTGATCAAATGAACCTTTAACTCTTATAATTTCATTTCCTTGTAATTCTTCTATTAAGTCTATTCTAAAGTCATCATTGAATCTAAATTCAATAATGTCCTCATTATTTTTTACTTGAAAAGATTTATTATCTAAATCCCTATCATATAAATATCCTTCAATTAATATTTCGTTTTTCATTTTATTATTCATAATTATTTTCCTTTCTTGTATTATTATTTTTTTCTTCAATTCCACATAAAAAAGCGACTAGTTTTCTACTTGCTAAAGAGTTCTTTATTCCTACAGCAATAACTAATTCGCTTCTATTGAAATTAGGTTGAGATAATAATTCTTCAACCTTTAAATTAATTATTTTATTATCGGTGTTATAACCAATATTAACCAGTTTTTCAAAGACTCTAAATCTTTCTCTGATTGTCTTTTCTTTATCCATTCTCACCACCCTTTCAATCTATATCATTTGGTATTAGTTAATTCACATATAACAACTATTTGTCTATTAGTGTTATGTCTGCAAGTAACTAATGTTAAGGTGTTAGTATTTTTATTTCTAATAATTTGTGCTTTTCCTGTTTTATCTATGTCATAAATGTTTACTACTTTATATGTATAATTTTTACCTTTATAATCTATTGTTACTACATCATCAATAGATAACTTATCTAAATTTCTAAAATAAGATACTCGTGCATTTCCAGAATGAGCTGCTAACATTACATTTCCATTTCTCTCATCTGGCATTGCAGAATTATTTAATATTTGAACATTATAATCAATGTTATTAAGATAACTATTTGGATTTACTAAACCTCTTTCTAAATTAATTTTAGGGATTTTAAGTACAGCAATATATTCTATTTTCTTTTGCTCTTTCACTTCTTCATTTTTAGGTTCTTCATCCTTTTTATCATCATTAATTATTTCTTGTTCTTGTATATAAAAATCTTTCAAAGCATCTTTTTCTTGGTTATCTAATTTCTTATTCATAGCAACATAATAAGTAATAACACTTATTCCTAAGAATAAAAGTAAAAAGCCAGTTATTCCTAACCAGCTTTCCCTATTTCTTTCTTTTTTTGTTTGCATAAACAACAGCTCCAGTACCTAATAGAATTAAAATAACACCACCAATGATAACTTCTTTTGTTTCGTTTTTATCAGTATTAGGAACTTCAATTATTTGTTCATCCTTCATAACTGACTTAACTACTTGTCCATCTTCAGTTATTTCAAAATACATTTTTTCAGTATTTAATTGATAACCTTCTGGAGCTTCTTTTTCTAAAATATAGTATTTACCATATTTTATTTTATCTATTACAATCATACCTTTATCATCAGTTCTTCCAGAGAATACTAATTCATCAGTATCAGCATTATATATTTCAATCAAGGTATTTGGTAGTGGTTGATCTGTAGAAAAATCTACTTTTGTAAATTCTAATGTACCTGTGATGTCTTCATCTTTCATAGTTGCTTTAATTACTTCACCGTTTTCTTTAACTTCAAAAGGCATCTTTTCTTCATTTAATTTGTATCCTTCAGGAGCTTCTTTTTCTACGATGTAATACATTCCTTGTGGTAATCTTTCAATAACAATTTTACCTTCAGAATCAGTTTTACCAGTAAATACTAATTCATCATTTTCAGTATAAATCTCTATTGTTGTATTAGGTAATGTCTTAGATTCTGAGAAATCTGTTTTAGTAAATTCTAATTTACCAGTTTTTAATATATTTAAAATTGCTTTTGAATAAACAATTACTGGTGTATATTGGTCTTCATAAACTAATTCAAATTCATATTTGTTTTCATCTAAAACATAATTATCTAATGTTTCAATTTCTTGAATATAATACTTTCCTAAATATAATTTATCAAAAGTAATATTACCGTTTTTGTCAGAAGTTTTTTCTGCTATTTTAGAATCTTTAGTAGCAATTATATTTCCATTCCAGATTATATCTTCTTTAGCATATAATCCAAATTTAACTCCTTTTAATGCTTCTGTTTTAAATTCAAATCCATCTTCAGTAAGAACAGCAACTTCTCCTGTTTTCTTAATTTGAACTTCACCTACAACTCTTTGATTTTCAAAATCAGTATCAAAAATAATTCCATATTCAGAATCAGTTCTTAATGTAGAATTTTCATCAATACTAAATTCGTGTGATGATTGATTCCATAAATAACCATCAATTCTTTGATCTACTTCTTCTAATTTATAAGTACCTGTATTTAATGGATATGGAGTTGTAAATTCACCATTCTCATCAGTTTCAAACTCACAATAAGTAGTTCTTTCTGGATATGTAACTGTTTGGCAGACATATTCATTTTTATCTACACTAAATATTTTGAATTTAATACCAGCTCTTTTAATAACTTCTTTTGTATCTTTATCAATTTTAACCACTCTAAGTTTTGCAGTTATTTCAGCATTAGCTAAAGTCTTTTTAACTACCTTTCCTGTTTCTTTAACTTCAATAGTCATATCTTCAATTTTTTCATGTCCTTTTGTTGAAGTTAATTGTTTTAGTGTATAAGTTCCATAAGGTAAATTAAATTTTATATTACCTTGTTCATCAGTAGTAAGATGTCTTACTTCTTCACCTTTGTTATTATAAATACCAAATTCAATACCAACTTCTGGAGTCATTTCTCCTGTTTTATCATTAGCATATACTTTTGTAAAATCATAATCTCTATTAATTACTTTTTCAAAAACTTGAATTTCAGGATATAAACTATCAGCAGTTATATCAAAATAATATTTATTTTTATCTAATTGATAACCAGTAGAAGCTTTTTCTTCTAGTACATAGAATCTACCTAAACTTGGTAAATAATCACTAGTAACTTTACCTTCAGAATCAGTTGTAATAGTACCCACTTTAGTACCATCTTCTTTATAAACTCCATATACTGCCCCTTCTAAAGTTGCTTCACCTTGAGGAATGTTTGTATAAGTGTCTTCATCAGTTTTATGAACTGTTACTTTACCACCAATAACTGTAATATTAAATCTTGTTCTAATTGGATCTATATTACCTCTCCTCATAGCATTTTGACTATCAACAGCATAATATAATCTAACAGGTTCTCCATATCTATTACCTGTTCTAGTTAAATCAAATGATAAAGTTCCAACTTGATTAGCAGTAATATTTAAACTATTACCATTTTTTGAAACATTACCACCATTAACATTCTCAATATTAAAGTTAGATACAACACCGTTAGCATCAGTAACAGTTATTGTATTTCCAATAACCATTTCGCTAGGTGTATTATCAAATCTAGGTGCTACAGTATGAGAATTTGCAAGTGCTTCAATTTCATTCATTTCAGTTCTTAAAATACTATCATCTCTACCAGAGTGAGATGCACTTGAGAAATAACTTTCAACACCAGGATCTGCATATTGCCAAATTAACATTTGAGTTGCAGCATACCATTTGTCTGCACTATGGTCGTATCCATTTTCTACATATCCATAACCATAGTAAGCAAGTCTTTCAATTTTTTTCCAGTTATCATAACTGATATTAGCAACAGCAGATAAATCTTCTGTCGTTACTTGATAAGTTGAACCAGTGATTTTTACAAAAGGTTGAACACAATAAACCCAAGCTCCATCACTTGTTCTTTCTATAAATTGGGATTGTTCCCAGAACTGACTACTACCTCTAACATGATTGTAGTGGTAAGGTCCTTGTACATATCTTCCAGCTCTTATTCCATCAGTTGCAGCATTAACATTTTTAATTCCTACTATAGAACCAATAAGAGTAATTGCTAGAAATAAAATCATTCTTATTTTCTTTTTAAACATAATAAACCTCCCTAAAATAAGATATAAAAAAAGAACTCATAAAGAGTCCTAATAATTTAATTTTTCTGTATCAAACATTACACCTAAAAATTTACCAGATGCACTTGTTATTTCTCTACAATTATATAATACTTCTCCATTTAGATATGGAGCATAGTTATCACCATAATTTAAACACTCATTCATTGAAGAAAAATCTACTCTTTCCCAACTATGCATTGGTTGATTATAATATTGATCTTCGGTCATACCCCAAGCTTCCCACGGTCCAGATTGTTTAACTGGTTCTGGTGCTTGTGGTTGTTCTACTACAACATTATTTTGTTGTGTAGATTGTTGTGTGTTATTTTGTGGTGTTTGACTAGGAGTATTATTTGTAGATGTTTCTTTACTAGAAGACTTTTGATTTTCTTTTTTTGTTTCTTGTTTCTCCTCTTTAGGAGGAACAGTTTCATCTTTTTTATCTTCTTTTTCCTTTACATCTATTTCATCAGTCTTAGCTGTAATATCCTCATTTATTTTTTCAGAAGTTTTAATAACTTCATCTGTTTTAGTTTCTTTAAAATTTGATTTATTACTTTTAAAATAAATCACCCCTGTACATATTATTAAAACTAAAAGAATAATAAGTATTGGTATAATTTTCTTTTTCAAAAGAATCACCCTTTCTAATTTGCATTATATTAAATACAAAATTAGATGCAAGTGTACGAATATACCCTAACTCATAACAATCACCTACAATCCCTTTCCATTTGTCTTATATGCTTTGAATAATATTCACAAGCTTTTAAAACAAAATCTTCAACCTTATCTCTTTCAATGTTTTTAGGAAGCACTTTATAAAGTTTATCTTCCTTAATTTTAAATTGAAGAATTTGATTAGGTTTTTCCTTATTCATAATATTATCAATAGTTTCTTCTACTAATAATCCTTTTTGACTAAGTTCTTTTAATTGTATTGATTGAGCATGACTAGGAGTAGAAAGATTAAAATCAATATATTCAGCAAGTATTTTTTGTTCATCCTTCTTTAAGTAAGATAATTCTACTGCTGGTGTTAGTGCTATAGAAGGTAATTCTTTATTTTTAATTTCAGAATTATCTACCATCTCTAATAATTCAGGAATAAGATATGTTAATCTTATATATCTTTGTATTTGCCTTGCACTTTCACCTAGTTCATCAGATAAAATATTATCACTTCTAACTACTGTGCCAACTTGGCACACCTCTGTGTCATGTTGGTTCACAGTATCTTTTCTTTGATTTTTTAGAGCTTCATATTTCATCTTATAGGCAAATGCTTTTTCAGATGGTAATAATTTTTCCCTTTGAAGATTACTATCAACCATAAAGATTGTAGCCTCATCATCAGATAGATTTTTAATAATACATTTAATTTTATCTATTCCTAATGATTTACAAGCAAACATTCTTCTATGTCCTGATAACATTTCATATCTACCATCATCTTTTTGTCGTATTATAACAGGAGATAAAACTCCACTTGTTTTAATACTTTCCTTTAAAGATTTCATATCATCATTATCTAAAACTTTGAAAGGATGATCTTTAAAATTATCAATTAATGAAATATCAATTTCCTCAATTTTTTCTTTAGCAGCATCATCTCTTTGTTCTTGTGTTGTAAAGAAATCATCGAACTTGAACGGCATTGGTATCTCTTGCTTTTTCTTCTCGTTCATAATTTATGACCTCCTTTGCAAAATTCTTATAGCTTTCTGCTATCTTACTATTTTTATCATAAGATAAAATACTTTCTCCAACTCTTGTTGTTTCTGCTATCTTTACTGCTCTTGGTATAGTAGAATCAAATAGTTTAAATACAGTACCATAAGTTTCTCTTAATTCTTTACTAATATCTTTAGCTAGATTAGTTCTACCATCAACCATAGTTAAGAGAATACCACCTACTTTTAAATTAGGATTAATATATTTTCTTACTTGTAGAATAGATGTCATTAAATGACTCATACCTTTAGCAGCCAAAAATTCAGATTGTACTGGAATAATAACTTTATCTGCACAAGCTAAAGCATTTGTAGTTAAAAGAGCCAAACTAGGCATACAATCAATTAAAATGTAATCATAATCTTTTTTAAGAGGTGCTATTGTATTTCTCATAATATATTCTCTACACATAGCTTGATAAAGATTAGCATCTGTTGCAGATAACTCCAAATTAGATGGAATAAGATCTACACCTTCATCGTGTTTAAGAATAGCTTTTCTAGGTTCAACTTCTTCATCTTTAATAGATTGATTCATTAAAGTAGAAATAGTTGTAGGTATTCTATCAGCATTATGCCAACCCATATAAGTTGTTAAATCACCTTGAGGATCTGCATCAATGAGTAAAACTTTTTTACCTTCCTGAGCAAGTGCTACCCCTAAATTAAATGTAGTAGTAGTTTTTCCAACTCCACCTTTTTGATTTGCTATAGCAATAACTTCACATTTCGGCACTTTCTTCACCTCCCTTCTCTATCTATAAACTTATAGTCATCCCAAAAAGAACTATTATCATCATCTGGATATAATTCTTCGTTATAACTATTAAGTTTTCTAAAATTAGATTCGATAGAGGTTTTTAAGTACCCAAATTTATTTGAAATATCTTTTCCTTCCTCATCGATAAAACTTCTAGACATTACTCTAGGAACAATGTAATGAATTGCCGAGTAAATATCTGTATATGAATTTCCATTATTAACATACTTATCAAATAAGCTGTCATATAAAAGTATTTGTTCATCATCTTCTTTTATATAACCTGTTCTAATTAATTCATTTATTAAGGTCTTGTGCTTTAAAGCAATACCTTTTTGAGATTTATCTATATTATCTATATTGTCATTTTTATTATTAATATTAGATTCTTTAATATTAGATTGGTTATAGTTTTCCTCGTTTGGTTCATCCAGGTATGGATTTTCCCTATCTGGTTTAATTCCCATTTTTAAGTCCTTTTCAAAGGGATTCTCAAAAATAAGGTAATTGTACCTAAAAGTACCTTTTTCAGTCCTTAGCTTTTGAATTTCGATGTAATTATGGCATTTTAATTCATTCAATGTACTTCTAATTGTATCTGTACTTTCTTTACATATTGCAACTAACCCAGCTAATGAATAATCCCAGTCATCAGGTAAACTCAACATTTTACTCATTAATCCTGCTGCTTTTAAAGATAAATTCTTATCTTTTAAGTGATAATTACTCATAACTGTAAAATCACCATTTTTAAAAACTTTAAATTCTCTCATAGACTCTCCTTTCTATAAGAAACAAAAAAAGATGAAATTAATCATCTTATTCAATAACTAGGTAAGCATTAAATCTAACAACTTGATGCACATAATTTAGCCTTTTCTTCGGATTTGTATCAAAGGTTTTCCTCTTAAATTCCCTGCTAATTCGGTATTTTTGCGATTTTGTCATTTGAGCCTGGCTTGTCCGTCAATAACACCAATAATAAAAGTTATACCAGCAAATATCGCAAGCCCAAAAGAAATACCTCCTCCACCACTTACTTCATTTAATTCATTAACACTTAATTCTCTCATATAAACATCTCCTTTACCTTATTAAAAATAGTAGTTCTTTCTAAAAAATTTAATTTAATGACATTATTAACTATTCTCTTATCTAAAGATAAATCAAAATCCAATAAAACAGACCTTAAAGAACCATCATCAGTAAGAACATATTCATCAGAAATACTATTAATAGAATAATCAATAACTTGTCCATCCACTACCAATTTAGTTTTCTGTAAGTGTTGAATGCCATTATCACTAATAAACATATTAACATAATACCTATCCCCCTTTACAACAAATCCATTATAACTAGTACTAAAATCAAACTTATAAAAAACACTAAATAATATAAATACTATAAATAAAATAATCAAAACAATAGAACAGATATTAATTGACATATTTCTATACCTATCAAAAAATAAACAATTATTAACCTTCTTCACAGAAAACCTCACCATTCTCCACCTTAATAAATTTATCAAATAAATCCAAGTTTTCCATCCTATGACTTATAATAATAAAAGTTTTATCCTTGAACTCATTAAAAATATTAATTAATATTTTTCTCTCAAGAGAAACATCAACTTGACTTAACCCTTCATCAATTAAAATAATTTGTGCTTGCCCCAAAAGAGCCCTTGCCAAAACAATACGTTGTCTCTGTCCCCCTGATAAATTAAAACCATTCTCTTCAACCATCATATTTAAACCTAAATCATTATCAAGTATTTCATTAAACTCTAGTAACCTAGTCATAGATAAAATTCTATCATTATCACAACACTTAAACCTCAAATTATTAATTAATGTATCATTAAACAATACCTCATTCTGTGAAACATAAGTAATATTTTTACGAAGTGATTTAACCTTATAATCATTAATATCAATATTATCAATAAAAATCATCCCACGATCAACAGAATAATATCCCATCAATAACTTTAATAAAGTACTTTTACCACTACCGCTTGTCCCATAAATCATCACTTTTTCACCCTTATTAATAGATACATTAACACCCTTAAGAATATCTTTTCTATTATCAAAAGTAAAACTCAAATTCTTAAAACAAATATTGCCATCCTTAAAATTTATTATTCCTTTATCACTATAATTTTCATATAAACTTAAAACCCTAGTAATAGACTCCTTACTTTCTTTAACATTAAAATCCATATCAATAATATTACGAATAGGCTCCAAAAAATAAACCATCATACTACTGTAAGTAATTAAATAACCAATACTAAATTTATGCTCATATACTAATATTGAACCAATAAACAATATAAAAATATTACCAATTTCATTTATTAGATCTTTCATAAAAGCCTGATTATTAACATGATTATTTAATTTAAACATACCATTTAAAAAAGAAATATATATATTATTAAACCTATCAATCACACGAGATTCAATATTTAAACCTTTAACAGTCTCAAAACCATTAATAGACTCATACATATAAGAATTAACCCTTTCCTTATAATTCTTAACTTTACTAATATAAAAATCAAATACTCTACTATATATAATAGTTAAGAATAAATAAAGAACAAATGGTATCAAAGTAATAAGAAATAAGCGAAAATTAATTTTAATCAAAAATATAATAGAAATAATAATTAAAGGAAAATCAATAAATAATAAAACACAAACTTTACTTATAAAATCACGAGATACACTTAAATCATTAATTTTAGAAACAATTTCACCAGTAGAGCGATTATGATAATAACGATATGGAAGTGATATAATACGCTTAAAAGCATCCAAAACAAGAGAAAAATCTAATCTACTGTTAATAATAATTAAAAACTTACTTCTCAAATAATTAATAACTAATTTTGTTAAAGATAACAAAAGAAAAATAATACAAATAATTCTTAAATAATTCCTAGAAATATCTATTCCTTCAATAATAAACTTAAAATAAAATGATGATACTAATTTAAGTAAAATAGAAAATAAAGAAAGAAAGAATAATATAATCAAATTACTTTTATTATTTACTATATTTTTAGAAATAAAACTTGAAATACTAATACTCTTATAAATAGGAACATTTCTTACAGGATACATAACTATTAATACGCCACTCCAAATAGAAATAAAATCATTAAAACTTATTTTTCTAATTCCTCTAGCAGGATCAGCAATAATAATATACTCCTTAAGAAAATTAATTTCATAAATAACTACATAATGCTTAATATTATCAATAACAACATGACTTATACATGGAAAAACTATAGACTTTAAATCATCAACTCCACATTTTACACCCTTAGAATAAAAACCTAACTCTTGAAAAGCTCGAATTATATTATAAGCACTAGTACCACTCTTGTTAGTATGGGTTAAGTCCCTTAAACGTTCAATTGAAACATTGCCTTTATAATATTTTATAATCATAAGCATACTAGCACATCCGCAATCCTTAAATCCCTCTTGCTTAATAAATGGATATTTTTTTAACACTTCTATCACCTCCTATAAAAATAATACGTTGCCAGAAAAAAAATTCCTTAAAAAAACATAAAAAAAAAGAAATTTTTTAAAATTTCCTATAAATATTTACCTTTTTACTACCATATTTTTTACTTTTAATAAGTTCTAAACAAAAATTATCCAATACCTCATCCTCAAATTCACATATAACCAAACCATTATCATTTAAAAGATTATCATCATAAATAAAACTCAAAATATCTGAAATCAAATTTAATTTATAAGGAGGATCTAAAAAAATTAAATCAAACTTAACACGACCTACAAAACTCTTTAAAGCATCCTTATAATCACACTTAATTAAATTACTTCCAGCTATATCTTTCAAATTATTTTTCAAAATATCAAATATTTCATTATTTTTTTCAACAAAATAACACTCTTTAGCGCCATTACTTAAAGCTTCTATTCCTAAAGAACCGCTACCCGCAAATAAATCTAAACAAACACTATTTTTAATATTATTTTGAATCATCGCAAACATAGATTCCTTAACCCTATCCATAGTAGGACGAGTACCAGAAATATTAAAGCCCATTATATTTTTTCCTTTATATTTTCCACTAATAACTCTCATAAATTCACCTAAATATATTTTAGCACATTTACTTTAATGATGAAACAATATTTTGAACCAATTCAATAGTACTTAAAGCCTTAGAAATTTTATCACTGGTCCTTAACTTATAATCCTCCCTAACCTTTTCCTCAAAAGCACCAAACATAGAAGGATCCCTATTAAGAATCTTATACCAATAAGAATGATCTCTAATATACTGTAAATATCTAGGATTATTTTTTATTCTAAACTGAATATCTAAAATCAATCTTCAAAATGCTTATATAATGGCCTAGGTTTATACTCCTCTTTAGTAACGCCACCATCTTTATCAGCTAAATCCTGAAATACACCAAGTACCCTTTGAATAGAAGAAATACCATTTTGAATACCATCAACATCAATTGACTTTAACCAGGAAAATAAGTCAACAGAAGCAGCAGACCCAACACCTAAATACTCCTTCCAAACATTATCATCATTACCATATAAACTAAAAATCTCGTAAAAATCCTGCCATGTCTTTTTTCCACTTTTAACATAACTGATTAAATTAGGATTACTTTTTACAAACTCCTTAAACTCATCCTTACCCATAGTATCACCTATACTATTATATGATTAAATATAATTAAATTTCCTAGAAATAAAAATTAAAAATAAACCAATAATAAAAAAGAAAACTGAATATAAAATATTAGACCTAAAACTTAAATTCCTAGGAGTGGGGATTTTTTTGTTATACAAAACAAACTCGAAAATATCATCATCAACAACACTTATATCATAAGAACTGCTCAGTCCATCACTATAACTATCAATAATAAAAGGTCGCTCAATTAACTTATAAGACCCAACTGGAATATTAGAAACATGAATACTATCATCCTGAACCCAACTATCAACTATATTACCAGATGAATCATATAATAAAAAATCACAATCAGAAACAAACTCATTAGTATCAATATCTTTCTTAGAAATATAAACAACACCCATTGCCTTAACATCAATAAAAAAGAAAAATAAAAATAGAAAAAATATTTTTTTCATAAAACCACCATTATTATTATGAAAAAAAATTATTAAAATAAACAAAAAAAGCATTTATTCAATGCTTTCATATGGCTCTTGACCAACCTGCTCCGCAACATAAACAGTTTGACTAGACTCATCATCCTTAGTACATGTAATAAGCATTAATGTAGTCTTATTATATGGTCTATATACATTTATAGTACCTGTTTTAGTTTGCTTATAAATATAAGTAATTTTATAAGTATACTTTATATTATTATAATAAATATATGCATAAGATCCAGCAGATAATTTATATAAATTTCTAAAGAAACTTAAATATCCATTACCTGAATGAGCAGCTAAAACAAAATTACCACCTGATACATCTGGGTAATCAGAAGGAGATAAAATAGAAACATTACGACTAACAGTATTATACCTTGAACCTAATGCATAAATACCTTTCTTTAAATCAATTTCAGGAATCTCTAAAACAGCTATATAACTTTCTGTTATTACTTCAGGCTCAGGTTCAGGTTGTGGCTCTGGATTTGGTTCAGGGTTAGGAGTTGGCTCTGGTTCAGGAACATCAGGTTCACCTGTAATCTGATTAAAATACAACTGCATATTTATATATTCAAATAAAGAATTTCTCTTATCCAATAAATACTGCGAAGAAAAAATTAAAAGACCACACATTATAAACAATGTACCCAAAGCAATAATTTGAGCACGACTTAAGCGCATACTATCACCTCTACTTTATCAAAAGAAAAAAGATTAATCAAAATCAATTACTTCAACATCATCATTTTTTCTTTCAATAGGCTTACTAGGTATATCTAAAAATTTAAAATTACTAAATATATCATCTACACTAGGATTAACCTTATTACTTATATTATTATCAATATAATTATTTGAATTATTAACTGAACTGTTATCAATACTATCATTCGAAATATTATTAATATAACTATTATTAATATTAGTATCTACATCACTATAATTATAACTATTCATATTATCAGTTAAACTACTATAGGAATTATCAATATTATTATAACTATCTTTAACATCTACTTTTTCATTATATAAATTATTATTAATATAACTATCTTTAACATCTAATTTTTCATTAGCTGAATTATCAGAAATAGTATTAACTTCATTATAAATAGTACTATCATCATCAAAATCAATACTTTCAATATCACCTAAATCATCAGTATTACTAAAATTATTAGAACTCATAACTGAATCAGTATGAAAAGAATTATTTTGTATAGGTTGATAATTAGATATATCCTGAACAGGTTGAAAACTTACTGCTTCAGGAACTAAAGCATCAACAATATTATTATTAAAACTATTATTAACATTTGGAACATATTCATTATTAGAAACAACAGTACCTGGTTCATTATAATCATTTATATATTCATCAAAATCATCTTGTTCTTCACTCTTTTTAACTTTAAAAATCTTATCAGCTTTCTTTAAATAAAGAATAACAAGTAATAAAACAATCCATATTACAAATACACCCATACCTAATTCTAATAAAGTCATTGTTTGTTCATTAGAATATAATCCAGTATTCGTAGATAAATCAATTTTATTAGACTCAATAACATAAATAAAAACAACAAATAACATCTGTATTATAGTAAAAAATACAATATTTAATATCTTTATAAACCTAGATTTATGCCTTCCACTTAAAGTAATAATCATTATTATAAAAGAAATAATCATTATCGCAACATAAATAGGAATAATAGGAAAATATATATTAGCCATAAACAAAGTTAAAAATGAATCAATACTAGTTAAAAAATAACTACCATACTTAATTATTGAAAATCCTATAACTAATACATAAATACCTATAAAAATATATTTAACAAGTTTTTTATTTAATTTAGCAGAAAAAAATAACATAATCATTAAAAATAAAGAAAATGCAAAAATACCTATAATAATAGGAGAAGAAAACAATAACCTAAATAACACCTGAATTTTATCAAAAAAAGTTAATTGATTCATACAATTCCTCACACTTCTAATAATATTTAATAACTATATATTACTATACACTATTATAGTAAAAATATTAAAAATAGTCAAATTTTTTTTCCAAGCAAAAAAGCATTAATCATTTAATGCTTTTCTTCTATAAATCTTAATTGTTTCATAACCAGCGAATACCATCAATCCACCAATTGCGAATAAATTAAGTGTACTTATACCTGTATTTGGAGCATTTAAAACTTCCAATTGAAGTTCAATATTAATATCTCCTTCTTTATTACCAACATAGAATTCATATTCATTTACAACTTGTCCATCAATAATCATTCCTTCTTGATATCCTTCAGGAGTAATTGTTTCAATTAACTTATATTTCTTACCACCAGGTATACCATAAATTACCCAATCTTCATCAGATTTAGATACCCAAGTTAATTCATTACCTTGATAATCTTTAGCAATTTCACCAGTTTTAACATCAATTATTTCAAATTTAGCACCAGCTATTCTTTCTTTTGTAACTTGATCCTTCTTAGAAATAGTCAATTTTATAGCAGTATTCTCCATTTTTACAGATACTACTTTACCTGTTTTACTTATTACAAAAGGAGTAGCACTTGTCTTTGCATAATATCCTGCAGGAGCAACTGTCTCAATCAAGTAATACTTACCGTAATCAAGCCCCTCAACAATATGAGGTGTAGTTTCAGATACCCACTCTTCAAATGCATCGCAATCATTACCATTGCCAGTTACAGTTAAAGCAGAATTGTAAGCATCCTCAGTACAAATTTTAATTGTTGCACCTGGAATTTCTTCAGAACCATCTGCAGCATCAACTTTAGAAATAGTTACTTTTGTAAGAGCTTCATTAGGCATAACAGCTTTTAATTCTTCAGGAGAACCAATTTCAAAACCTGTTTCATGATTATACATTTGAACAGTTTTACCATCATCTAGTAATTTAAAATCCAAAATTCCTTCAAATAATAAACCATAACCTTCTGGGTTCATTTCTTCTTTTAAAGAATACATTACACCTTTTTCAATACCTAAAAATTTATGAGGCTCTGTACCAGATTCCCAATAATCAACATATACACTATTTCCGTCTGGACCCTTTTCACATTCACCAGTTGGACTTTCTGTATCCCTACGACATATAGTTAATATAGCACCAGGAAGTTCTTCACCATCAAAATTATCAACTTTGCTTATATCGATATATCTAAGATTTGTAAAATCATATTGAACAACATTTTGACCATTTATTTGAACTTGTTCTACATTTCCAGCAGGTCCATTTTCACCTTCATATCTACCAAAAGAACCTCTTTTTGGACCATACATAACATATTCCTTATCATCAAGTAAGAAACCAGCTGGAACAGCAATTTCTTTTGCAACCAATTTAACTGCTTCATCATTAACTGAACCTTTTAAATCTAACAAACTGAAAACTCCGTCATTACTATTATTTGCTATTTCATCAAGTAAAATATTTTGACCGCTTATAGAAGCACAATGTTCATCATCACGAACAGTTATATATCCATTCGAATCAGTTTTACCACACACAAACTTGTTATAATTATCACCATAAGGTCTAACAAATAATGTAATACCTGCAAGAGTCTCGCCTGAAGTTGAAATCTTTCTCAAAGCAATATTAGCTTCATCATCACGCATTCTTACAACATCTACTTCTTCTCCCCCACTTGTAAGTTTTCCAGTATTACTAACTGTAAAATTTACATTTTCACTAAACGCATATCCATGAGGATTTAATACTTCTTTTATATAATATTCTCCCTCAGTCAATTTAATTGTTCTAGGTCCGTCACTAGAAGTTGGCCAATAATCCATTAATATACCATCAGTAGAATAAACGCCAAGCCATGCACCACCTATATATTGACCATCATTATCAACTTTAGCATAAGGAACATCAAATTCACGATCTGGAGTACTTCCCTTTACAGAAAAACTTGCAGAATCAGGAGTAATATTTTCATGTGTCAAAAAGAATAATTTTTGTAAAGAATTGGCATTAGGAGAAACACCATAGAACATAGCAATATCATATTTCAAAGTAGATGGAATTGTTTCATTAACTGTAAAAGTAGCAGTATGTTCACTTGCAGGAGCAGTATCATCTACATCAATAACAATTCTAAATTGTTCATCAGGTCCAAACTCTTTAGAAGTTCCATAATTTTCATCTAATTCCCCTGATTCAGTAACACCATATATAGATGCATTTTCGCCAGTAACTTGAACACTATAACCATTAGATTTATCAATGCTGAATATAGAGTCAGATACCAAAACTATATTACCATTAATAGTTGTTTCAGTCATAGTATTACCTTGTGTAGATTTAATATTTACTTTTACCTCTTCAAAATTACCACTATAATTTTTTCTAGTATTTGCAGCATTTATCAATCTTCTATAAATAGCACTATACTTAGCAAAACCATTAGTACCATTATAAAGCATATTATGGTAACCTGGAGTAAATACCGAATATGTTCCACCAGCACCGTATCTAGCATACCATAATGCGGCTTGAGTTATATAAAATGCCTCTTCATCGGTTAATTGAGCATTATTCTGATTATCCCAATAATGTAAATTATATCTTAAAACTCCACCATCATCAATATATCCTGATTCAAGTAAAACATTTATCATTCTAATTTTCAAATCCTCAGGTATACCTTGGTCATAAGTTGTAAGTTGTAACCCTGGATACGGAGCTCCCCATGGTGCATCAAAACAATACGCATATCTAATTCCACCACCATTATACGAAACATCAAATTTTGCATAATTTGCTGTACTATAGTTATTCCATAATGTTGAATTAACACTAGAAGCAAACGTAACATTGTTAACTCTAATATAATCAGCTTTAACTAATTCACCCCCGATTCCAAACATAAAAAGTGAAATAATTACATAGCATAATAATTTCTTTAAACTAGTAAACTTACCTTTCATATATTCCCTCCTTATTATTATACTGTAATAATAATATCACAAAAATTTAAACAAGTCTACAACTTTTAAAAAAATCAAAAAAAAAGAAAAGAGTTTTACACTCTTCTCTTACATTTCTTCTTTTCTACGAGCAAAAGTAATTGTACCTAAACCAGCTAAAATTACCATGCTACCAGCAACATAAGTGCTAGAAATATTCATACCAGTAACTGGTACATTAGTTAAAACCTCATTATAAACATCAATCTTTAAAAGCATGTTATCTTTAACTTCAAATTTATATGCAGTAGTTAACATTCCATCAACTATCATACCTTCTTGATATCCTTCTGCAGGAAGAGTTTCAATTAATGTATATTCTCCAACAGCAAGTTTTTCAATATAGTGTGGTTCATCTCCTGAAATCCATTCTTCAACTACAACACCATTCTTATCTAAGATTTGTAAATGAGCTCCTTCAATTTCCTCTCCAGTTGTAAAATCTTTCTTAGAAATCATTACTTTAGTTACATCATTCTCAAATACAACTGTTTGAATACCTGTTTCAGCTTTTACTGAGAATAAAACTTCATTAGAAACTGCAACATATCCTTCTGGTGAGAAAGTTTCAACTAACTTATAATCACCAACTGGTAACATTTCAATATAGTGTGGCTCATTAGTAGAAGTCCACTCTAATATTTGACCATTTTGATATACAGGAGTTCCATCAGTATTTAAAATTTGTAATTTAGCACCTGGTAACTCTTGTTGATTAGTTATATCAACCTTAGAAATCTTAACCTTAGTTACATCATTTTTAATCTTTAATATATCATCTTGAGACATAACCTTACATGAAGATATATCAACACCAGATCCATTACCATCTACTGATTGACAATCCATAGTTACAACTTTACCTTCATCATTAATAATAAACTTAATTGATGTAGAAAGCTTAACATATCCTTCTGGAGCTAAATCCTCAACGATTTCATAAACTTCATTAATATTTAATCCAGAAATCTTATGAGATTCCTTACCCGAAGTCCATTTTTCAACTAAATTACCATCTTTGTCAAATAATTTCATATCAGCACCTGGAATTTCTTCTTGTCCAGTTGCATCTGTTTTACTTACCTCTAAATAAGCTTTATCAACAATTACTACTGTATCTTTTTGTAAATCACCATTTAATTTACCATCTTTAACAGTAATTATTTTTGGTTCGCTTATTTCATAACCATGTGGTGCACTAACTTCTTTAATAATGTAACTTCCATCATTAATAGAACCGAAATCAACACCAATAGTTAATTCTTTAGTAGTACCATCAGTAGTCCATTTGAAATTACAATTAGATTCTTCCTTAGTCTCAGTATTATAATCACAAATAACTATTTCAGCACCCTTAATATCCTTTTTATTCTCATTAACTTTTCTAATCTTAATTGTTGGAAGTTCATTAACAATAGTAAATGTTTTGTTTTCTACAACATTATTATTAGAATCTTTAACATTACCTTCTTCATCAATTTCAAAATTAATTACTTCATCACTTAATATATATCCTTTTGGAGCACTAATCTCTTTTAAAGAATACTTACCAGGTTTTAAAGAAACTGTAATATAATCATTAGTAGAATCATAAGTACCAACTAATGAATCATCTAAAGAAACAGCTCCTGCATACATAATGCAATCTTCACCTGTACAATTTGGACCATAAACATATTCATTCTTATAAATTCCTAATTTAGCACCAGAAATTAATTTTCCTTCTTTATTTACTTTAGCAATCTTAACATCAGATCTTACAGTAACAGTATTAAAATCACCACTTACTGTATAAGTATCAGATAACTTTTCTTTTTCAGTAAATAATAAAGCTAATCTTTGTAAACCAGCATGATTTAAATTTCTATATGCTTGTAATTGATATCCAGTAATATAACTATCGTTAGTAGTTACTGTAAATTTAGCACTAACAGAACCATTTGAATTATCCTCTATTGGAATAATAATTCTAAATGTGTCATTAACACTATAACTAGCACTAGCCTTACCAGTATTATTACCATTAGCATCAGCTAAATATCCACCAGCTACTGCAACAGTATAATTACCTGGAGCATCAATAACAAATTCTGAATCTGATAATAAATACTTTTGACCATCAATTGTTACTTCATGCATAGAATCAGTTAATCCATTAGTAGCACCTACACTAATAGAAACATTTTCTTTAGTAAAATCTCTACCATTATTTGCTTCATCAATAGCAGCTAATAATTTGTTATATGCAGGACCATAATATGAACTACCACTCAAATAATCATGGAAATTCTTAGTTAATGGAGCAATACCATATCCACCAAACTCAGCATACCATAAAGCAGCTTGTGTTACATAAAATGCATCAGTTTCTCCTAATCCTAAACTATTCGCAAAATTTGGATCACCTGATGTACGAATAACAGCTACCATTCTATTGATTTGAGCATAACTAAATGCATCTTCAACATTAAACTTTGTGAATAATAAGCCATTATCTTTTGGAGCATCCTTATCTGGATCTAAACAGTATCCATGTGTTCCACCACTTGGTTCTACAGTAAATATACCATAGTGACCATACTCATTCCCTATAAGTTTGTAACCAGTTGTTCTAACTTCTTCAGGAATTTCAATAGCGTTAACCTTATTAGAAACGCCTAAGAACATAACAGTCATTATAAGTAAACTTAAAAACAACTTAAATGTCTTTTTCATAGTACAAAACCTCCCCTTTTGTCAATAAACCCCACATTTAATTGACATTGGTTCAATATTCTATTACAAAACAATACATTTGTCAACTTTTTTTTATATTATAATAAAAAAGTGTAATATAAATTACACTCTTATCCTATCTTAAAATCATCCAAGAAATCATCTATCGTAAGTATTTGTTCATCAATCTCATCTAATTTTATATCCAAAGTCTCTATTTCTTCCTCATTATCCACAACTTTCTTATCAATAATTTCAGAATCAATCAAAGAAATTTCTTCAAATACATCATTAATTTCACCTTTAACAATACTACTTCCAGTAGAATATCTATCCATAATAGGTAAACTAGTAGACTTCAAACTATCAAAATCATTACCAACCTTGATTGTAAAATCACACTTATCACATACAAAAGTTTTTAAAATTCTATATGGATTAGTCTTAACATCACGAATCAATTGAATACCCTTACGACCTCTACTAGTACGTTCAAACTCAGACATTCTAACACGTTTACCAGTACTCTTCTCAGTAATAACACAAACAAAATCATTATCACCACTAAATATATTAGCACTAACAACATGATCATTCTTAAGTCCTATTCCCTTAACACCAGCACTCTTAACACCAGTAATTCCTACTTCATCAAGTAAATACCTTAAACCAATACCATTATAAGTAGAAATAAATATTTCATTACCAGATAAATCACTAACACTTACAACTAAATCATCATCTTTAAGTTTAAATGCAGTCATAGCCTTAGAATAACGACTAACCTTAAAATCACTTATATTAGTACGCTTAATCATACCATTCTTAGAAACCATAGTAATAACCTTACTACTTTCAAAATCATAAACAGGAATACTCTTTATAATATTTTCATTAGGCTCTAACTTAATAATATTGCTAATATGCTTACCTAATTCCTTCCACTTACAATCTGGTATCTCATAAACAGGTAAATACAAATAATTACCTAAATCAGTAAACAATAAAATAGTATTCAATGTATTAATCTTATAAAGACCAAGTACATAATCACCATCTTTAACTAAAGTTTTTTCTTTCTCATCATAACTACGTAATGAAACACGCTTAACATATCCATCATGAGTAACAACAACAATACAATCCTCTTTTGGAAGCATTGCTTCAGTATCAATCTTAATTTCAGTAACCTCATCAACAATCTCCGTTAATCTTGGAGTAGCATAATTCTTCTTAATAGCACGTAACTCATCCTTCATAACAGATTTCAACTTATCTTCATTACCTAAAATTTCCTCTAATTCAGCAATCAACAATAATAAATTAGCATGTTTTTCCTCTAATTCAGTAACATCAGTATTAGTTAATTTATAAAGTTGTAAAGTAACAATAGCCTCTGCTTGAGCAACAGTAAAATCAAACTCTTTAACTAAATTATCTTTAGCATCACTCTTATTTTTACTAGCACGTATACAATGAATTACCTCATCTAATATAGATAAAGCCTTAATCAAACCTTCAACAATATGCATTTCCTTACGAGCAGTAGCTAAATCAAACTCACTACGCTTAACAACAACTTCCCTCTTATGAGCAATATAAGCATCAATAATAGGAATAATACCTAAAGTCATAGGTCTTCTATCAACAATAGAAACCATATTATAATTAAAACTTACTTGTAACTCAGTATTCTTAAGTAAATAATTAATAATTAAATCACGATTAGCATCCTTCTTCAAATCGATAACAATTCTTACACTCTCTTCACGGTCAGATTCATCCCTAACCTCAGCAATACCTTCGATCTTCTTATCAATTCTAATAGAATCAATCTTATTTACAAGCATAGCTTTATTAACTTCAAAAGGAATCTCATGAATAATAATTTGTTCACGACCCTTTTCTTTAACAACCTCATACTTACACTTAACAATTACCTTACCACGACCAGTAGTAAAAGCATCAATAATGCCTTTCTTACCTTCAACAACACCACCAGTAGGAAAATCAGGACCCTTAACAATCTCTAAAATTGTATCAAGCCTACAATTAGGGCTATCAATACGCTTAATAGTCGCATCAACAATCTCACCCAAATTATGAGGCGGAATACAAGTCGCATAACCTGCAGAAATACCATTCGCACCATTAACAAGTAAATTTGGAAATTGAGCAGGTAAAACAGTAGGCTCTAAAAATCTATCATCAAAGTTAGGAGCCCATGGAATAGTTTCCTTATCTAAATCACGAATTAATTCACGACTTATAGGAGCAAGTCTTGCTTCAGTATAACGGTAAGCCGCAGCCCCGTCACCATCCATAGAACCATTATTACCATGAATAGAAACTAAAATAGTATTTTGTTTCCACCATTGACTCATACGAACCATCGCATCATAAACAGAAGAATCACCATGTGGATGGAACTTACCTAACACATCCCCAACAGTAGCTGCACACTTGATAAAAGGCTTATCCCAAGTATTACCAGCTTTATACATTGCATATAAAATTCTTCTTTGAACAGGCTTTAAACCATCCCTTACATCAGGAATCGCACGGTCTTGAATAATCTCCTTAGCATAATTACCAAACCTGTCACCCATTATATCTTCTAACGCATAATCATGAATTCTTTTTAATACATCTTCCATAATTACCCCCTATAATCATCTTCCATTGTAAATATAACATTCTCATTAATCCATTCCTTACGAGGCTCAACCTTATCACCCATTAAAACTCTAACACGTTTTTCAGCTAATACTGCATCAGTAATATTAACACGAATTAAACTACGAGTAGCAGGATCCATTGTTGTTTCCCATAATTGAGTAGCGTCCATTTCACCAAGACCTTTATAACGTTGAATAGTATATTTACCATTGATTTCATTTTTCAAACTATTCAATTCTTCATCACTATAAGCATAAACATGTTTCTTACCATACTCTAACTTATATAAAGGAGGTAAAGCAATAAACAATTTACCCTTTTCAATTAAACCTCTCATATAATAATAGAAGAATGTTAATAATAAAATTTGAATATGAGCACCATCTACATCGGCATCAGTCATAATAATTACTTTATCATAATTAGACTCATCAACATTAAAGTCACTTCCAACACCAGCACCTATAGTATGAATCATAGTATTAATTTCTTCATTCTTAAGAATTTCCTCCATAGAAGCCTTAGCAGTATTAATAACCTTACCACGTAAAGGTAGAATAGCTTGGAACTTTCTATCTCTTCCACCCTTCGCACTACCACCGGCAGAATCTCCCTCGACTAAGAATAACTCATTTATCTTAGGATTCTTAGCTTGAGCTGGAGCTAACTTACCAGATAAATTCTTCTCTATCTTATTTTTATTCTTACCATTACGAGCCTCATCACGAGCCTTACGAGCAGCCTCACGAACAGACTTACTCTTAATCATCTTATCCATAATAATAGACGCAACAGCCTTATTCTCCTCTAAGAAATACTGTAACTGTTCACTAATAACACTATCAACAGCAGTTCTAGCTTGAGGAGTACCTAACTTACCCTTAGTTTGACCTTCAAATTGTAATAAATTCTCAGGAATTTGTAAATTTATAATAGCAGTTAACCCCTCACGAGTATCACTACCCTCTAAATTCTTATCTTTTGCTTTAATGTAACCATTACTTTTCGCATAATCATTAAATACTTTAGTTAAAGCGCTCTTAAATCCAACCTCATGCGAACCACCATCATTAGTCTTAACATTATTAACAAAAGAAACAATATTTTCAGAATAAGTATCAGTATACTGCATTGATACTTCAATATTTATTCCATCACGATTACCCTTAAAATTAACAATATCATGTAATGGCTTCTTATCATTATTTAAATATTCAACAAAACTATCTAATCCCTTTTCATAATGGAAAGTTTCACTTCTACCATCTCTTAAATCCTCAACTATAACAGTTAAACCATTTAATAAGAAAGCACACTCCTGCATCCTTTCAACAATAGTAGTATAAGAAAAATTTGTAACAGAGAAAATTTCGGGATCAGGCATAAATCTAACCTTAGTACCAGTCTTACTAGTCTTCTCTAATTTAGTAAGAGGAGTATTTAAAGAACCACCATCTTTAAAACTAATATAATGCTCATACCCATCACGCTTAATATAAACTTCCATCCATTTACTTAAAGCATTAACAACACTCGCACCTACACCATGTAAACCGCCAGAAACTTTATATCCGCCACTTTCAAATTTACCACCTGCATGTAATACTGTATAAATAACTTCAGGAGTAGACATACCACTAGAGTGCATTCCAACAGGAACACCACGTCCCTCATCCTCAACAGTAATACTACCATCTTTATTAATAGATATTTTTATTTTCTTACCAAAACCATTTATTACCTCGTCAATACCATTATCAACAATTTCCCATACTAAATGATGAAGGCCTCTCTTATCAGTAGAACCAATATACATACCAGGTCTTTTTCTAACAGCCTCAAGTCCTTCCAATATTTTAATCGAATCTTCATTGTATTTTGTAGTCATACCATCACCATAATAAATATTAACAAATTTAAATAAATAAATCAAGAAAACTAAAAAATTTAAAAGAAAAAAAGTAGATAAATCTACTCAAGTACTTTCTGTAATTCTTTTAAACTTTTCTCTGGTGTTGGCAATTTTTCTGGAACAATTCCACCATTCTTTATAATAACATCTCTTATATTTTTACCAATAGCATAATGCGCAACATTAGCACTACCCTCACCTTGTATATTATCATTCCTAATTTTTTGTTCAGTCTGAGATATTCTAAAAAGATTAGCAATCAATTCATCACTACACATATTATCTAATATATCTTCCCTATATCTTAAACCTTTTCTCTTAGCAATATCATCTGCAGTTTCACCATTATATAAACCTTTATATCCTGCATTATGAAATTCGGCTAAATTTTTTACACCACTTTTTACTGCAGTTCTGTTTAAAGAATAATTACCATCACTTGCTTGTTTTCTTCTATATAGTCTCTTTTGGTCTTCAGATAATTTCTCATATTCTAATTCTGTTAATTCCATTTTCCTAGTTTGAACGGCAAAATAAGTTTGAGCAAGCGCTATAGCTTTTATATGTGAATCTCCATTTTGAGCAATTAAATAACACGCATATCTTGATAATTTATAATCTATAACATTTCTTGTTGTATTAGAACCTATATCAACCATTTTGCGTTGTACCGCAAAATGGTCATCAATGTTGTATTTACTTTCTTGACATGCAACTTTAGCCCTCTTAATTAAATCATTTATACTTCTCCATTGAGAATAACCTAAAACATTTTGTAATTCCCTCGCATACCAATATTCATTACCAAATTCATCAACATGTTTAATACTTTAAAATGCACAATTATTAATACTAAATCCCCTCATTTCTACTTAATAAAATATACTTTCTTTTATAATCACTAATAATATTGCTATTAACCTTACCAATCTTCTTTAAAATCTTCTTATCATCTAACTGATAAACAAAATCAATATTCTTGCAATCACTAGAAACATAATATAAATACTCAATTGGAATACCTATATTATTAGAATCAATAATAACAAAAACATTAGAACTAACACTCGCACCATTAAAACCACTTATTAATACAATATCACCTACCTTATACTCTAAAAAATTATTCTCGCTAACCATAAATAAAATATCATTATCACGTTTTAACTTATTAAACATAACAATATACTCTAAAAAATTCATAAATCCTCCTTTAAAAAAACTAATAATCTATACCCCTTTTTATCACATGTTATAAGTACTAACTCGTTATTCCTATTTTTAAAATAACTAAAATCATACTCACTAACAATCTTTTTATCATAAACAATAAACTTTCTATCATAACCATCCCCCTTAATAAAAACAACATCACCAATCAAAATATCATGTAATCTACCAAAAACATTATCTATATTATGACCAGCAAGTATAATTAAATTTGAACCATTCAGTTCACCAGATAAATCATGAATACCAACATAATTAGAATCAAGAATATCACTATCAGTACCCCTTTTAATTATTCTTTTAATATTAAACTTAGGAATAAAAATATAACCATCAATAGACTTAATAGAAAAAGTATTATCAATAATTTTATTCTGAACTACAATGTCATATTGTTCATATCCTTTAATAAAGAAAAATATAGAACAACTAATAATAATTAAACAAAAACTAATTCTTTTTACACTTTTCATAAATAACAGAAAAAGATAAACTCAATAATCCAAAACCTAAACCAACCATAGAAAATCTCTTAGGCAGTCCATAAATATCACTAGTAACAGGCATCCTATTATTTAATACACTAACCTCAATTAAATCATTATCATCATAAACATTAACCTCATAAATTCTACCATCAGTAACATAACCTTGAGGTGCACTTGCTTCATAAAAATAATACTTTCCATAACACAAATTATCGATGCTAATTACACCATCACTATTAGTAATACCTTCATAAATTAAATTATCAGAGCCATCGAATATTTTAAAGAAAGCACCCTCTAACTTATTACCAAACTCATCAATCTTATGAATAACTAACTTACTCTTAATTAATTCATTTAAAATAGGCTCCTTAGTAACCATTATCTTAATACTATCATCATCACTCTTAGAAATATTAAATTCATAAATATTAGAATCAATTTTATAACCCTCAAGAGTCTCCAACTCTTTAATATAATAAGTGCCTAGTGGAATATCCAACTCTTCACTAACACTTCCACTACTATCAGTAACGAACTCCTTAATTAACTTATCCTTTGATAAAATCTTTTTACCATAAACATTATAAATATCATTACTACTATATAAGCCAAATTTAATACCACCTAAAGGTATATCAGAATAACTACCACTATCAGAAACAATACCATTAAAAACCTCACCATTCTTAACTATATTTAAAAATATTTTCTGTCTTTCATTATTCAAATTAACCATATACTCAAATACCTCCTTATCACTATTATCAAGATGAATATCATAAATAGTATCATCTAAAATAAAACCATCTAAAGTACTTAACTCCTTCAAATAATAATCACCATTAGGTAAATTATCAAAAACTAAACTACCATCAGAAGAAACCAACTCAGAAACCATTTCATCTTTCATATACACTAAATTATTATCTTCATAAATATCACTAGAAGCAAATAAACCGAAATGAACACCAGTTAATCCCCTCTCTTCATAAATAAAACCACCACTATAATCACTTAAAACCAAACCTTTCTTATTAACAACAATCCTATTCCTAGGAATAAAACTTTCAGTATAAATAATACTTTCAAAAGAATTAGCCCTTAAAAACATAAAATCTTGAGAACTATCATCCCTATAAAAAATACTAGAATCTTGATCATATTTCTTACGAGATAATCTAATACTATCAATACCTAACTTATTAAGATTAACAACTAATTTATTTCCTTCAATATAAGCACCATCAGATAAAACCTCATAATTAGATAAAACATTATTAGAATCCTCTAAAATAACTTTTTCACCATAAATACCACTAACAAATTCACTATCAAAAGAAGGCTTAACATAATAATGATTTACAAGACTCATAATTTCATTCTTCTCATAATCAATATTAACAATATCACCAGTATTATTAATACCAGTAGTAAAATGAATTTCATTACTTCCAATTAACTCCCATATAAGTTCTTGAGCAGCCATAAAATACTTATCAGTATTATGTCCAGGATAATCATATCCAAAATAACCAATCAAACTAATCTTATCAAGAATATCACTACTCATGCCTGATAAATATAAATCACTAACACCATAATAATCATTAGTGTAAATACCTTCACCTGGCTCAACACAATAAACAATTCTTCCATCCATAAAATACTTCTTTTGATTAGAAGAAAAATAAGAACCATTTGAAAGATTATGTTGACTACTATAAACTCCGTTAATTGGAACTAAATCAAGATGTGACGCATGGACAATACCACACATCAAAAATAAAAATAAAAATAAAATAAATCTTTTCATAAAATCTCCCTCCAAAAACATAATAAAATAATACAAAAACAAGGTCAAATGAAGGTTTTTCAAAATCTGCAAACAAAAACAAAACAGATTCTAAATTTCTGCCTAGGCCAAAAATTAAAATCTGTCAAAAAATTTTTACAAATTATTAAAAAGAGTTATTTCGCAAAAAAATTAAAAAAATTAAAAAAAATAGATACTATATAGTATCTATCTTCATTAAATTACTATCTGCATATTTTCTATTACTTTCATCTGAATTAACAAAACCTGCAGTAATTACGATCTTATCACCAGATTTTAAACCTAAATCATTCTTTTCTGAAAACTCTAAAGCACATCTCTTAGCTTCAGCAATAAACTTATCAACAGAATTACTTCTTTCAGAAACTATAGAGAATACTCCATAATTTAATCCAAGTCTTCTTCCTAATTTTTCTTCATCAGTAATAGCTAAAATTGGACAATTTGGCTTTAAATTACTTAAAATACGAGCAGTTTTACCTGTATGAGATTGAACAACGATTAACTTAGCATCCATGATATTAGCACAATTAATAACACCATTTGCTAAAGCAACACAATCATTATCATCATTATCAGGTAACTCAAACTTACCAGTAAAATCAGTATACTTTTCAGTTGCAGCACAAGTTCTTGCCATTGCAGCTACAGTTTCAATTGGGTGTTTTCCAACAGTAGTTTCACCAGATAACATAACAGCATCAGTACCATCAAATACAGCATTCGCAATATCAGATACTTCAGCTCTCTTAGGTCTATTATTCTCCATCATTGTTTCTAACATTTCAGTCGCAACAATAACAATCTTACCCATTTCACGAGCAGTTCTAATAATATTCTTTTGAATAGCTGGGATTTCCTCAGGTGGAACTTCACTACCTAAGTCTCCACGACCAATCATAATACCATCAGAATTTTCAAAAATCTCACGGATATTAGAAACACCTACTACACTTTCAACTTTACAAATAATTTTAAAATCTTCTCTACCATACTCTTTTAATAATTCTTTAATTTCTAAAATATTTTCTTTATTAGAAACAAAAGAAATAGCTAAATATTCTCCACCATGTTCACAAGAATATTTAATATCTTCTCTATCCTTGTCAGAAACATAAGGAATATTTAATGGTTTACCTGGAATAATACAACTCTTACGACTTCCTAAGAAACCACCTTGAGTAATTTTACAAGTAACACCATCTTCTTCAACTGACTCTACAACTACTTTCATTTTAGCATTTTCAAGCCATACTTCATCTCCAACTTCCAAAGAATTAATTACAGATGGATGATTAAAAGTAATTCTTTCAGCATTACCAATAACAGCCTCTTTAACTAAACGAATAGTATTACCAACAACAAGTTGTGCTCCTTCAACACCCTCATCATTAGCTTCCATTACACATCCACGAAGTTCAGGACCTTTAGTATCCCATAAAATAGAAATATTCTTTCCAGTTCTCTTTCTTACTTCACGAACACAATTTTGGAATTGCATCTTCTCTTCATCAGTAGCGTGAGAGAAATTTAATCTTGCAATATTCATTCCAGCTTCAACCATTTTTTCCATTACTTCTGGTTGATTACTAGCAGGACCAATACTACAAATAATTTTAGTCTTCTTTAACATATTAACACTCCTTTTCCCAAATACCCACTAATAATACCACATATTGAATATAATCGCAAGAAAAAAACAAAAAAAATCAATTAAAAACAATTGATTTTACACTATAAAAGATAAACCTAAAATAACAATCATAATAATAAAAATTATCCAAGATAATTTAGATATAGTAAATTTTTTATAATCATGAGCTTTACATTTATCATCATAATCGCCTACTTCAACTAAATTCATACCAAATAACTTATTCTTAGTTAAATCATTATCACTAACTAAAATAAAACCAGTACAATCATCTAAATCAACATACTTAAAACTAGGTAAAAATAAAAATGAATAAAACATCGCAATATCACCAGCACATCCAGCAATATTAAATAAAGATAAAATAATCAACATTGGGCTATCAATAACAAACCCCAATATAAGAGTTAAAACTCCAATAAAAACAAAAGGAAACATCAAAGAAATCATAATATTCTTCTTACTAATAAGTTCTTTACACATACAGTAAAATATTCCCTTTTCTAAATTCGCACCATAAACAATATTTTTGTGATCAATTCCTTTACTTAAAGAAAAACCAACACCATGTAAAAACTCATGTAAAAACATCCAAAGAAAATATATAATTAAAGTGGTTAAATTAATATAAGAATCATAACCCCAAAAATAAATAAATATAAATATAGGAACAAGCAAAAGAAAACAAAATACATTTAATTTCACCATATCCATAGAATATCTATAATACTTCATAGTATAACCCCCAATAAACCAATAACCATACCAACAATCAAACTATAATAAGCATTTTTATCACTAGATTTAAAAACAATACTGTGAACAGACACTATAAAATAAATAATAAAACCTAATAAAACAGTAAAAACATAGCCAAACATCCAACCAGTAATAGAACTAAATAATAAACCTAGTATCATACCAATTAAAACACTAATCCAACTATTACTCTTTCTAATATAAATACCAATAAGAATATAATACAAAATATTAATAATCATAAATAATAAATTATATTTACCTGTAATGAATAAAAAAGTATTTAAAAAAGCAAAACCGCCTATTGAAATATTATCAGTTTCATCATATTTATATCCTATAATTTTCATCAATAAATATCCAACAATAACACCTAAAATTAAATAAAACCAAGTAGAATTATGATAATTTTTATATAAAATAGAATAACTACTAAAAAAAACAGTCAATGAATTTATAGAAAATAATCCAAATATCATATTAATAGATATTTTTTTTAAATCAAACTTATTACCTATATACATACCTATAAATAAAAATAATAAACATATAATCACCAAAACCATATCATTACCTCCATATACTACCATAATAATATTAATATAAAATAATAAATTTGTAAATAAAAACAAAAGAAAAAAGCACAAAAAGTGCTAAATTATCATCGATAAAATTATACATCCGATGACACTAATTAAGAAAATTTGTATTAAAAATCTCCAAATATACTTAACCCAATCTTTGTAAGAAATATTTAAATATTTTAAACCACCTATTAAAGTAATACTTACAGGAAGAATAAACATCATAATACCAAACATAGATTGAAATACTGAAAGTATAAAAGGCATCATAGAAGTATTATATAATGAAACTACACCATATAAGCCATTCATAAAATACAAATAATCATTATAGAAAAAACTTCCTAAAATACCAGTCAAAACACCAGTCAAAATATTAAAATCTTTAAATAAATTTAAAACAAAATGACTTATTGTAAGACTAATATTACCACCATTACTAGTAGCAATTTGAGAGAATATAATAGAAGCAAAAACTACATAAATTCCAGGAAGCAACATTTTCTTAGAACCTTCCTTAAATGAATCTATAAAATCATTAAACTTAATACTATAAACCCATGAAATAATAAAACTTGAAATCAATAAAATTGCACTAATATCATAATTACTAAAATAACCAATTTCAGAAAAATCACCAAATATCTTAGTCATAATACTTGTATTAAATAATTGAATACTAGTTATTTTATTATGAAAATTAGTAAATATTTCAACACCAAAAGCATAATACCAATTAAATGAACCTAATAATAAAAGTAATACCATAATACTTAAAATAATAATTAATGGTAATGAACTCTTCTTATTATTTTTAACAACCTCATATAAAGGTATTTCCTCAGCCTTTACACTCTTCTTACTATTTTTACTAATAATAAACATACAAAGTAAAAATATAAAAATCAAAAGCATAATAATATTAAATAATATAAATATCTTAGGTTCTAAACCAAAATAATTTTTATAAATTGCCATATTACCACAAATAGATGCAGCAACACCAATTAAACCACCACCTACAGTAGCACTCAAACTAGATAATCTGTCATAACCCATTTTAAGTAACACAGTAACAAAGAATGGTAATAAGATAAATACCATCATAGTTTCACCTAAAACTGAAGTAACTAAAGAAAACACTAAAACAGTTCCAATTAAAAACTTAGTCTTATCCTTAGAAGCAAAAAAACTAACAATTTTCTGATATGCACCAGTTTTATTCAAAACTCCATAAAAACCACCAATACATAAAATCAAAACAATGTATTGAGCAAATACAGCAAAACCATATGTAGGCGCTGTAAATATTCCATATAATCCAAGAGGATTAGTTTCTCCTTTAATAAACTCCCCACCTGAAAAATTACCAGTTGGAATTATCCATGTTAATACTGCATAAATCAAAAATGCAATACCTATAACTTTTAATAAGCCATATTTCTTTTCCTTTTCCATATTCTACCTCCTATTAAATTATACAACTAAAAAAAAAGAATTAAAATAATTTTTAACTCTTTTTAATAAATTTCACTAGTTTTTCAACTTATTAGGTTCAATTAACGACAACGATACTTTTTCCTTATCTAAATTAATATCAATAACGTAACAATCAACAATATCACCAACACTTAAAATATCACTAGGATGTTTAATATATTTATCAGTAATCTTAGAAATATGAACTAAACCAGCATTATGTAAACCAATATCAATAAAAGCACCAAAATCAACAACATTTCTAACAGTACCCTGTAACTTCATACCAATACTTAAATCTTTAATATCTAAAACATCACTCTTTAAAATTGGTTGAGGCATATCATCTCTAGGATCACGATTAGGACTTATCAAAGACTTAATAATATCATCAAGAGTATAAATATCAGTACCTAACTTACTAACTAACTCATCACGATTAACTGAATTTAAAACATCACTAATATGACTAGTACCAATATCATTAATAGATAATCCTAATATTTCTAATAACTTCATAGTAATATCATAACTTTCTGGGTGAATACTTGTACTATCTAAAACATTACTTCCTTCAGTAATTCTTAAAAATCCAATAGCCTGTTCATATGCCTTATCACTTAATAACTTTTTCTTCTTAATCTCATCACGAGAATTAATACGACCATTACTTTCACGATAATCAATGATCTTTTCAATATTCTTTTTAGTAACACCAGAAACATATTGAAGTAAAGAACTACTTGCAGTATTAACATTAACACCAACACTATTAACAGCTTTTAATACAACAAAATCCAAATTATCTTTTAAAGCCTTCTCTGCTACATCATGTTGATATAAACCTACACCTATTCCTTCAGGAGGAATCTTAACTAATTCAGATAAAGGATCCTGTAATCTTCTACCAATACTAACCGCACTACGTTTTTCGACCTCTAAGAGAGGAAACTCCTCTATAGCTAACTTAGAAGCACTATAAATACTTGCTCCAGCCTCAGAAACAATAACATACTTACAAGATAAACCATACTCATGAATCATTTCACTAACAAACTTTTCACTTTCTCTTGAAGCAGTACCATTACCTATCGCAATAATATCAACATTATATTTCTTAACTAAATTAACTATTTTTTCCTTACAACTCTTTAAAGAATCACTACTAATACCCTTTAAAAAAGGCTTAATAACAGTAGAATCTAAATACTTACCATTCTTATCAACAACAGCTATCTTACATCCATTAACAAATCCAGGATCAAAAGCTAAAACAATTTTTTCTTTCATAGGAGGTTGTAATAATAAACACTCTAAATTCTTACTAAAATTATCAATAGCACTAATATCAGCTTTCTCTTTTAAATCAGCACGAATTTCTCTTTCAATAGAACCAGAAATAAGTCTCTTATAACTATCAATAATACTATTTCTTACTATATCACAAACAAAACTCTTATCATTCTTAATAATTTTACCCTCTAAAAAAGAAATAATTTCATCAACATTAACATCAATATTAACTGTAATTACCTTTTCCTTTTCAGCACGATTAATAGCGAGTACCCTATGAGGTTTAATCTCACTAACCTTTTCACTATAATTATAGTACATCTCATAAACTTTACTAGTATCAGGATTATCCTTCTTAACACGAGTAACAATTAAACCATTCTTATAAGTATAATTTCTTATCCATTTACGATAATAAGCATTATCACTAATCCATTCAGCAATAATATATCCTGCACCCTCTATAGCCTTAAGGGTAGATTCAACTTTATCATTAATATATTTACTAGCCATACTAGATAAATCACCATTAACAGGAAAAGACATAATCATTTTAGCTAAAGGCTCTAACCCATTATTAATCGCATCAGTAGCCTTAGTTTTCTTCTTTTCCTTATAAGGTCTATATAAATCCTCAACATCAACTAACTTTTCACAAACCATAATTTTATTACGTAAATCATCAGTCATTAAACCCTTTTCATCAATTAATCTAATAACATCTTCTTTACGTTTAAGTAAATTAACTTGATAATCATAAACTTCACTAATCTTACGAATTTCTTCCTCAGTCATCGCACCAGTAGCCTCTTTACGATATCTAGCGATAAAAGGAACAGTATTACCCTCCTCTAACATTTCCAAAACAATCTTAACATGTTTCTCACTCTTATTAATCTCACGACTAATACTATTTATAATATTATCATTCATACTATACCTCAATTCTACACATATAAAACTTTACCACAATAAAACAAAACAAGTCAATAATAACAAAAAAAATAATAACATCTATATTCGCTAAATATATATAGATTATATGTATTTAGCTATTATATAGATATTATTATAGTATTAATTATCTTTTATTTTTTCAGTCCAAGCAATAGCTTTATCTATTGTTTTAACTGTTTTAGGTTTCATATCTTTAGTTTTAATATCAGCCACTTTATCACCTTCTTTCCAACAAAAAAAGAACAACTAAATTAATAGTTGAACTTTTATTCTATATATATTTAATTATTCTTCACATACTCCAAAAATACTAGCAATAGATTCATTAGTATTTTCATCATATACAGAACCATCATCTAAATAGCATTCCATACCTTCATATGTTTCTCCATACCAACCTGTAAGGTTATATCCAACACTGGTGCTTGCTTTGGGGTTGGTATTCGGATTTTCAGGGTCTACTCCTTCATTATAACATACGTAAGCATATTCATCATCTTGATTGCTTTCTTTACAATTCGAATTATAAAAATGATTTAAAATATTTTTATTTGAATTATATGTAGAACCATCTAATGTGCCTTCTATACAGTATGGTACCCCATTATGAATAGCACATGCAAATAGCCTAGTTACTATATTTGATGAATCTGTAGTATAACCTAAAAATGAATTACCCAACGAGTCATAATTATCGTAATATTTATCTAAATTATTTGTATCTATAGGTTCTCCTAATCCTAGTTCTGCTTCTCCAATTGAATATTTACATCCTGGACACATTGCTGCCATTGAATATGGATCTACTTGTGCTCCAGAAGATGAACCACTATTACTTTGTTCATTTGAAGATGAACCACTATTACTAGAACAATCTCCTTTTACTGTTGATGTTTCGTTTCCATCAAATGTAACTGCATAGTCTCCTATAACTAGACATCCACTTGTTAAAACATTGTTTGAATATGTTAGAGAACCACTTGATGGTTTATCTCCTGATACACTTACTGGTAAATTAGTATAACCTGTTACACCAAAATTAGAACCGGTATCTGCATTTAAAGTTCCATTACTTTGTACTACATAAGTACCATCTAGTTTTAAATTTTCATTATTTGGTTTTGCTAATTCTTGTATGTATGCTTTATTAACTGCGTCTTTATATCCATATGCTGAATCAGTTGCTGCTCCTTTTTTAGAATTATCAATTATATTTAATATAATTGGTACAGTAATTACTGCTATTATTGCGAGTATTACTATAATTGCTAATAGTTCTATTAGAGTAAAGGCCTTTTTCTTTTTATTTATAAAGCCTCCTTCATTATTTTTATTAGCAAACTTTTCTTTTTCTTTCACTAATATAACCTCTTTTCTAATAATAGAACTATCTTTTTTTATTCTGTCCTACTATGATTAAATGATACCAAAAAAAGTACTTTTTGTCAAATACTATTTTCTAATCAAACCAATTCATATTCTCTTGATACTATTCTATTATCAGAACAATACTCTATCACATAACTATTATTTTTCTTACAAATAATAATACCAATTGTCTTATTTTGATTAACCTTTCTTATATTCTTATCAATATAATTCATATATACTTGAATTTGTCCAATATGTTCTTTCTTAAGTTCTGTAACCTTTAATTCAACAACAACATAACAATTATATTCTATATTAAATAACAATAAATCAATATAATTATATCTATCTTCAATCCTAATTTTATATTCATTTTTTATAAAAGTAAAACCATTACCTAATTCTTCTAAAAAACTAGATATATCTTCTAATATTAATTTTTGTAGTACTTTTTCTGAAAACACATCATATTTATTATCAATCTTAATTAAAATAGGATTCTTTACAAAATCAACGACATTAGACTCTTTTTGATTAACTAATTAATTTTTAGTAGATTGCGGTAATCTTTCATATTCGTTAGATTTAATTTTTAATCTTAACTGCCTAACAGATAGATTTTGTTGCTCACTAATAGTTATATAATATGTAATCTTATTTATATCGTTAAATTTTAAAATTTCATCATAATGACTCCATGTTATTTTTGCCGACAATGTCGGCATTTTTTCATCAACAACAAAATTATAATATTTTAAAATTCTATATAATAATCTAACACTATAATTTTTATTTAAATCAAATTTCAATTTTTTCGAATATTTTTTTATTATTCCATCTCCATAATGCTTCCCAGCCTCACTCAATATTTTTCCACCATTATAATAAGTATTTAAATCACTCCGATTAATTGAATAATTTTTTACTTTCCGATTTATTTCATTATTAATAAGTTCTTTCTTTATCTCATCATAATAATTCATAAACAATCTCCTTTCAAATAAAGACTATCACATAAAAAAACATTATACAAATCAGTATTTTTCAAAAATAGTAATTATTTTTAAACAGAAAATTAAAAACATGTAAACAGTTTTTCAAAATTAAATAAATAATCAACAACTGATTTTAAAAAACAACAAAAAAAGTACTTTTTCAAGTACTAATTTTCTTTATCTAAAGAAAGTACATATTTAGTATAACAATTCCCACATAATGGTACATAAATAACTTCACTAGTACCATCAATTAAAACAGAATCTCCATCAACAACATACTTACCATTAACACGTCTTGCATTATATCTCGCAATTTCACCACAACTACATAATGACTTAAATTCATGTAACTCCTCTGCTATACCTAATAACTTACTACTTCCAGGAAATAAATTACCTCTAAAATCAGTTCTTAAACCATAACATATTACAGGAACATCATAATTATTAGAAATAATAAATAAATCAACAACCTGTTGTTCACTTAAAAACTGGGCCTCATCAATAAAAATACAACTTACATCACTCAAACTATCAGAAATCAAATCAATAATACTAGTTCCAACACCAATTAAATAATCAACTTTTCTTGACATACCAACACGGGTAACAATAGAGTCTCCACCCTTAGTATCAACACTAGGTTTCATAACTAAAACTTTTAAACCATTCTCTTCATAATTAAAAGCAGTTCTAAGTAAATCCATTGTCTTACCAGAACCCATTGCTGAATAATTAAATATTAATTTAGCCATTATACTCCTCCATAACTTTATCCCATAATTCCTTTAAATTATCAAAAGTCAATATATCTCTAACTTCTTCAATTGGAGCCCAAAAAGCACTCTTAACCTCTTCTTCCTGAATAATAATATCATCATTCAAACTATCCGCAATAAAGTATATAACATCTTTAGGAACATCTTCATGAACCAAATAAGAAATAACAAACCTCTTACTAGAATCAATCCTACAACGAATACCAGTTTCCTCTAAAGTTTCACGATAAGCACACTCTTTCTCATTTTCACCAGATTCAATATGACCTTTTGGAAAACCATAAAACCCACTCAAAGACTCTTCAATTAAAACCTTACCTTTATTAAATACAACACATCCACAAGATTTCTCCATAACTACCTCCACTAACATAAACATTATATAACAATTAAAAATAATAATAAAGAAAAATAAACAACAAAATGAAACTTGACATTTAATAAAAAAATCTATATATTTAAATATAGAAAAAATGGAGGATTAATTATGTATATAAATGATAAAATACTAATTGGAAAAAACGAAAATTACGAAGCATGCATATTACCTAAAATGGCAAATAGACATGGACTTATCACAGGAGCATCAGGTTCAGGAAAAACAATAACTTTAAAAGTTATGGCAGAAAGTTTTTCAGACGCTGGAGTACCCGTATTTCTAGCAGACGTAAAAGGAGACCTAGCTGCTACTTCCCTATCAGGAGAACCAAGTGAAGCACTAGAATCAAGATTAAATAAACTAGGAATTGAAAACTTTGAATATAAAGGTTTCCCAGTAAGATATTGGGATATATTTGGTAATTCAGGACACCCTATAAGAACATCACTAGATTCAGTTGGACCAGAAATACTATCAATGATGTTAGGACTTTCAGAAGCTCAAGAAGGAGTTTTAACAATAGTATACAAAATTGCTAAAGACAACAACTGGAAACTAGATGATACAAAAGACCTAAGATTATTACTTCAATACGTTGGAGATAATAAAAACAACTTCATAACTAAATATGGAAATATTACAACACAAACAATAGGAGTAATTCAAAGATGTTTATTAACACTAGAAAACCAAGGAGCAGATAAATTCTTTGGACAACCAGAATTAGATATAAATGACTTTATACAACAAGAAAATGGAAAAGGACTAATAAATATACTAGATGCAGTAGAACTATTTAAATCACCTGATTTATATGCATCATTCCTATTATGGTTATTAACAAACCTATTTAATAAAATGCCTGAAGTTGGTGACTTAGACAAACCAAAAATAGTATTCTTCTTTGATGAAGCACACTTACTATTCAATGGTATGCCATCATATAGACTAAAACAAATAACACAAGTAGTAAAACTAATTAGATCAAGAGGAATTGGACTATACTTCATATCACAAACACCAACAGACATTCCAAACGAAATAATAGCACAACTAGGAAATAGAATTCAACACACACTAAGAGCATATACCCCTGCAGAACAAAGAACAGTTAAAGCTGCAGCAGACGCATTCAGAACAAATCCAAACTTCAATACAACAGAAGCTATTCTAGCCCTTGGTACAGGAGAAGCATTAGTTTCATTCCAAAATGAATCAGGAGAACCAGAAATAGTTGAAAAAGTAACAATTCTTCCACCACAAAGTAAAATGGGAACAATTGATGATATATCAAGAAATAAAATAATAAATACATCACAAATAATTGGAAAATATGATGAAGCAATAGAAAGAGATTCAGCATACGAAGAACTAAACTCATTAATAATTCAAAAACTTGAAGAAGAAGAAGAATTAAAACAACAAGAATTAGAAGAAAAAGAAAGAATTAAAAAACAAAAAGAAGAAGAAAAAGAAAAAAGAGAAAAAGAAAGAGAAAAGAAAAACTCAGTAGAATATAAATTAAAAAAGAAAGTCGCAAATAAAGCAGCAGACAAATTAATAAATAAAGGACTAAATGCAATATTTAAAAAATTATTCAAATAAAAAACTTCAAATTAATTGAAGTTTTTCTTTTACTCTAAATTAGATTTAGGAGCTATTATAACAGGCACTACCTTACACTCATTATTCTTAGGAACACCATATATCTCACTCTTTAAATCATTTAACTTACCAAAGGCAAATCCATTTTCTTCATTATAAACGGTACTAGTCCAATAACATCCATTATGAACTAAATAACTAAACTTATCATTTAAAAATGTATAATAGCCATTAAAACCAACAATCTTATTAATTTCAGAATTAATACGTGTACCATAACCTAAAAATCCAAGGATTTGTGGAGAAATATTATCACCATTCAAGAATGTATTAGTAACATCTTTAGATACAATATTCATTAAATCATTAACAGTTAATGCTCTAGTAGGAGCAGTCCATGTACTTGTAAATGAATCCAATGTAGTTGCATAATCATTAAAAGTACTATCAGAATAATTACCATATAAACTTGGTAGCAATGTAACATTAACATCACCTAAAGTATTATTTGTGTCAATCACAGTTGTACTTAGACAAGTACTACTTACAGCATTACATTTCTTATTAAGCATAACATCATATAAAACTGTATCACCTAAAGTATACCTCATATCACTAGAAGTATTTGTATCAACATATTGTTCAGCAACAATACTAATAACTATTTGAATAGCAGGTCTAACAGAATAATTAGAATCCTGTTCTAATCTTTCTCTTTCACCATTTTGAAAATCATAAGCGTTCTTTCCCCATAAAGAATCAAGAGAATCATTACCAGAATCCAACGGCCATGAAACAGAAACCTCAAACGTACTAGAATCACCACCAGCAACGATATAATTCTTACTTAAATCTATATTAACATGAAATGGATATTCATGAGAAAAAGCATCAGTCATAGCTAAATTATTCTCTAAAGCATCTCCATCAAGAGAACTATCTAAAATTCTAGCAGACACAATCTTATAACTTAATTGAGCATCAGAATCACCTTTATTCTCAATATTAACTATTTCATCAACAGTTTCCATACCAGGATAAACATCATCAAGAGTAATAACAATATCATTTGTTACAACCTCACCTGATTTAGATAATTCAATATACCAAGCCTTAACATCTACTTCAGTAGTTACTTTTCTTAACCCACTATAAGCAAACCATGCGAAAGTAGTGAAAATAAATGAAGTCGCTATAAAAATTATAGGAACCATATAAATTTTCAAATACTTCTTATAACGTGCCTTCATTTTAATCACTTCCTTAATCTTTGTTTCTCTTCTTCTCCTCTTTATCTAACAATGTAGAAATAATCTCAGAAGAAATAATATATAAAATTGGAATTATTATAAATAAATAAAAACCAACATTAGTGCTTACTATTTTATAAATCAATGAAATAATAACACTCTTATAAATAACCTTACCATATAATTGATCAGCTGATACAAGTGGATCTTCAACTAAATTTGCTAGACCCTTAGTATGAAAATAATACTTACCATCAATCTTATCAATACCAACAACTTGGTGAGTTACAACTTTATCCTTAAAACTATTTACATTTCCAAGATAACTAATTGTATCCCCTACCTTAATCTTTTCAGGAGCAATCTCCTTAGCAAGCAATACATCACCTATCTTATATTTAGGCTCCATTGACCCTGATATTACTGTAAACATTCTATAATTAAATATAGATAATTTATTATTACTAAATCTTTGTAAACAAACAGATAAAATAAATCCTATCATTACAATAAAGATAATAACTTTAAAAACAATAGAACCTATTTTAAAAAACTTATTGTTTTTAATTTTCTCCATAAAACCTCCTATAAATACTGGCTAACATTAGCCAAGTAATCATCCATTTCCTTTTGAAATTTTTTCTTTATATCAGCACTACCTATTTGAGAAATATTCTTTTTCTTCTCCATCTCAGTGCTTAATAATTTAAGTAATTCTTGCTCACTTATCTTAATACCACACTCAAGTAATATATCAACAGCACGTTGAACTTGATTCATAATCATAAGTAAAGCATAATTACACATTTTTTCTTTTTGTTTCTTCTTATCAATAGAAATAGAATCTAATACATAATAATCCATTAAACAAGAATCATCCAATATTTTTCTTAAAAGTTCATCACCTTTAGAATCTAAACCATTAATTTTTTTATTCTTTTCTTCATCAATACTGTATAAGAAATCCCATAACTTAGTTGCCATTTGAAAATTAGGATTCTTTAAAATCAAGTTTGTTTTCTTAATTGGTGGCATAACCAAAGTAGCATGCTGTTTTTGTAAAGAAGTAATTAGTTCACTTGCCAACCAAGAATTAACAAATTTCTTCATTTTTTCAATTCTTTTCTTTACAGAATTAATTTCCTTTTCCAAATCATTATCCTCACCAGATAATCTAGTAGGTTTAGTACTAATCTTAACGTCAACCTTAATTTTCTCTTTACCATTACTAGTAGAAGCAGAATACTCTAAAGTTTTATCATTTTTTGGTTTCAAATCCTTAAGCATTTCTTCCTTTTCAGTTAAAAATCTAAGAAGATTCAAAATCAATGTATAAATAAATCTGTTTTCATAAGTATTAAAAGTTTCTTCACGGAATACAACGAGTAGTTTAGAAGGTAAAACATCACCAGTTTTAGGATCAATCTTATCAATGTAATCTGTATGTTTAGATAAATCTTTAACAGTATCAACACTTGTTTTCCTTGCTTTCTCAATCTTAGTAACCTCTGATTCACTAATAAGTGCAACTTTAGGAGTACGAACAATATTATCAAGATAAGGACAAACCTCCTCAATAATCTCAAGCCACTCTAAAGAATTTATATCACTATTTAAATCAGATTTCAAATGCATACCAGACTTTACATTCTTAATAAAATTATCACTCTTTACCTTCAACTGTTCATCAATTGACAAACTAATTGCTTTACCCATCTATAACACCCTCTTTTATGCTGATTTCTTAAGTCTCTCTAAGAATTCAATACATTCTTTCATATTACCATTACCAAACTCTTTATTTAAATATTTAATAAATCCATCAATCTCATCACGAATTAGAATCAAATTCAATTGTTCAAACTTACGCAATACTTTCTTAGCTAAGAAGTAATCAATACCTGAAACCTCATCTCCACCACAAGCAACATAAACTGGAACGAAATCTTGAAGTTGTTTCATAATACGATTACCAAAAGCAATCCTGAAATGATGAATAACGTAATCATCAAGTTTATTAATTATATTAATACCTTTTTCACTAACGGCATATTTTTCTTTAGCATCTTTAAACAATTGTTCAAGATAACTAGAATTAATATCCATAGCCTCTTGCTCACGACAAGTAAAAGGATCAATTTTTTCATTAATATCAATAGGCATTGCTCTATCGTAAACCTTATCTGTAACCATAAATGTTGAGTCGTCGTTGTTGATTGTACCTATATACCATAAGTTACCAGGTAACCTCAATTTACCATTCTCAACTAGTTGTGGGTCATCTGGCCATGTAGTAGTTACAAGTTCAATAACCCATTCATTACGATTAGGAACTTCAAGAATAGATAACATTTCAGCAAAATAATATTCGACACGAGCTATGTTCATTTCATCTAGAATAATAGTATGAACATCGTCATCAAATCTAGAAATATATAACTCTTCCAAAACATTACTTTCATTAAACTTCTTTGTAAATTCGTTAAAGTAACCTAATAACTCAGTCTTATCACGCCATGATGGCTGTACAGAAGCGATACAAGAATTATGCTTAACAAACTTTCCCCAAGCATATGCAAGTGAAGTTTTACCTGTACCAGAAATACCTTGTAAGATAATTAATTTACTACAAGCAAGACCACCAAAGAACGCTCTTAATAAAGGTTCATTATAATATAAATGTAATTGTGTTGCCGCAAAACATCTAAAATTATCAATTAATTCTTCAAGGCTAAAGTTATCATTATAATTTTTAGCCTTAAATCCTTTCATTCTTTCATCAATACGAACAAGTTTAGGAAATCTAACATTTCCAGCATTCTCATCATTTTTTTCTTCTTCAGGATTACCTTCAGGATTTCCACCTTCAGAAACCTCTTCTCCACCCTCATCAGGTTTCAAACCAAGTTGAGAAACCTTCATAGCCATAAGTTCATCTTTTTCCTTCATTAATTGACGAACTTTTTTATTCAAATTTCCAATCTCATCAAGTAACTCTTCTTGATTTAATTTTTGTTTTCTTAATCGTAAATACTTTCTTAATCTAAATATAACCAATAGAATAAATCCAAGTACTATAACAACCAAGAATATAATAGTTAAAATAACTAAAATCCATTCACCAGTACTAAAACTGTCCTTATAACTTTCTAATATTTTTTTATAATCGAATATATTAAACATCATTGTTAAACCATTAACAAACCCTTGAACTAATTTAATAATACCCTCAAAAAATATAGAAATAAACTCATAGAAAAATCTCAAAAATGTATTCATAAATTATTCACCCCCGTAGTCTCCGATCTTTTTACTAATATTATCTTTAATGATTTGTTTAATTATTTCAGAAGGAATAGAAGCACACACCTTATCCGCATCTAAATAACTATCCATGAAATAATAATCAGCCATATAAATATAACCCATATCATCATTTTTTAAATCAACATGTTTATTAAACGCTAATGCAAAACAATATCCTTTTTTTCTCAAACGCTTAATATCCTCTTTATTTGAAAGCATATTAGAAACACTCGTTAAGAAATAAACATGACCTTTTGCGTACTCATTATCAATAGTAGAAATAATTTTATCAAGTTTCTTATCCTTACCATATAAAGCATTAGGAACATATACGACATATTTCGCGTCATAATTAGAATTCATTAAATCTGTAACAATCTTACATAATAACAAATTTAATAAAACTGCTATCTTATCCTCAGAAATAATTCCCTCATTATAAGTCTTATCAACAATATAATCACTATAAACCTTACTAAATGAAATATTATGATTTAAAATAACACCATACAAATCCTTTTGTCCAACAATTTTATTATATTTAACTTCAAAAGTATTTGTATCTAACTTATCCAATATTCCAGCCAGATTTTCATTTGAATAATTAATAATATTTTGAATATCATTAACAACTTTATCAATATCATCATATTCAAATAAACCATCTAACTCAGTAGCTATATTATATTTCTTCTTATCTTCAATATTAAATATAAATGAGAAACATCTATAATAAGCATCAATTATATTAACCTTTTTTTCATCACGAATATATTTACTCTTTAAATCATCATAATAAGCCTTAAGATTATTTTTAACATTTTTTCTTTCTTCTTCTAAACAAAAATATTTAAAATTCATGTACTGATCAATGAACTCATTTCTCATATTAGATTTAAGAATATAAACTCTTTCATCTTTCAATAAAACATTTAATATTTCATCATAGACAATTCTTTTAACAACAAACGCTTTATCTAAAATATTCTTAGCTTTTTTATTTTTAATTCTTTCATCAATATATTCTTTAGTTATTTTTTTCTCAACAATAGGAACATCAACTTCTTCAGCATTCAAAGTTAATCCAACAACCTCAGTAAATTTTTCCTTTTGTTCCTCTATGATTTTATTATCCTTTTTATCAACATCATAACTATCAGCTTTTATAACCCTAAACATTGCCGTTTTACTTAAATCATCAGGATCAAGAATCTCCTCATCTTGGTCTTTTTCTTTTTCTTCATAATATTTAGGTTTCTCATCTGGTTGAATTGAAATCATTCTAAACATTGATGTTTTACTTAATTCTTCCTCTTTATCAACATTGTCTTCTTTAATATTCTCTGTTTTTTCTTCAGTCTCAATCTTTTCTTCAACTTTAATAGGTTCATCAATCTCATTCTTAACAGTAATAACACCAATTGGATTTTCATTTCTAATTTCAGAAATAGAACCTTCATTTTTAAAACTTTCTAACTTAGTTGGAGAATCAATTGTTACTCTAACCTTTTCAGATTTAATAGGTTTAGAAGTTTTATTAAATATCTTTTTCTTAATAATCATAATAAACTTTTCAACATACAAATCAAACTTTGTTTTACCAGTTTTAAAAGTTAAATTAAATAAATACAAAGTAATAATTAATAATAATATCACTACTGGATTAAAAATAGTTTTTCTTAATATTCCAAATCCATGGAATGTTTTAACAACTTTACCAATAATTTGACTTTGATCAATTGGATCATCCTTAGTATTATTCGCGTCACCCTTAGTAACATAAGTACCCTTATATGACTCAATTACTCTATGAGTTATGAAATCATTACCATGCTTATACGTTACAATATCACCTATTTGAATATCTCGATTAGATTTAATAATTATCCAATCGCCCGCTTCTATAGTTCCATGCATACTTCCAGTTTGAACTTCAAATAAAGAATATCCAAAGAAATTTGAATACTTATTCCCAAGCACTTTTACTTGAAAAAAGTTATACATAGAGATCAACAAAAAAATAGCAAATAAAACTATCAAAACATTTAAAGTATAATCAATTATTTTACTAACCAACTTTTTATTTTTCATACACTTACCTACTATCTATACTCTAATATAATTTTATCATATATGTAAAAAAAAGTAAACAAAAAAAACTCCTATGAAGTGATATGATAAAAGTAGACAGAGAAAAAAAACTCTAGTCTACTTTTTATATGATAAAATTTAGTAAAGGATGTGATTATATGTCAAGACCAAAAGGAACAAAGAGTGTAATGAGGACTCC
>Ga0256405_10000535_pt1 | contig 124409 bp, 98 predicted proteins | sample RumenRJG_02DNA_FD_189096 | JGI IMG/M metagenome (GOLD analysis project Ga0256405, IMG submission 189096) | Bovine rumen microbial communities from Lethbridge, Alberta, Canada - RJG_02 | ecosystem: Host-associated > Mammals > Digestive system > Stomach > Rumen | place: Canada: Alberta... | reverse complement strand
TGACCTTTCAAGTCCCGAGTTTCCCTCTCCAGCAGGCCGGTTCCTCCTTTTTACAACAAAGGTAAGGAATCCTGCCTTACTAAGCAAAGATTATCACATCTTTTTCTTAGACGCTGCAAACTTAGAGTTGTAAGTCCGTTCCATAGCATAAAGCAGAATGGGAGGTAAATGGGAGTCACATGGGACTTACATGGGAGGAAGAAGGGAACAAGAAAAAATGAAAAATACTAGACCCTCTAAATCTCCCTTAGAGGGAGACTTTTTCTGCACTCTGGCTCTCCCACCTTTAAGGGGGAGCGGGGAGTGGGTCGGTATTTTTCATTTTTCATCTATTTTCCTCCTACAGAAGCACTATAGATGCGCTCGAGGAACTGGAGAGCACCTCTGTAACCGATATGTGAACGGTTTACAACGAGTGTTTCAGATGATGGGGTGGAGATTTCGAAGAAGAGCGCCTCCTTTTCGTTGGAAAGGTTCAGCTCCCAACTTGTACCGAGAATAAGCGGTTTACCTGCCTTGAACTCTACGCTCTCAATGAGCTTTATCACCTCGTGACCGTCTTCCTCAAAGTCAACATCGATGCTAACGCCTTCGGAAATGTTGTTCTTGAAGTACTCCGTAATGGCAGGACGGAACTTCGCAGGTGTATCGTCAGTAATGACGACACGCTTTGGGATAAGTCCGATCTGGTCGGCAAGGAACTTGGAATAAGCCAATGCGTAGGCTGCATCAGCGGTTATGGCGAACTCACTCGGCATGCCATACCAGTATTCGGCAAAGAACTCGGAGAAATGCTCCAGATAGTAATAGTAGATATCTGCCTCCTGCTTGATGAATGCCTCTGACTGTGCCTTGTCGATACCTGCATATTCCACCACCTGACGGATGAACTTAGCTGTGGCTTCCTCGCCAACTGGTATCTCTGGAATATGGAGGAATGGCTGATCGTATTTCTTCTGCAAGTGCTCGGCATTCCTTACGCCCACCCAAGGCGATACTACGAGATTGAACTGCGCCTGTGGAATCTTCTTCCATGCCTCAACGCCTGGGTTCTCAGGACCGAAGAGTACGTTAACCTCAAGTCCGGCACCACGGAGTATTCGTGCAAGCTCCTGATAGTCGCCACGCCAGTTCTGGTTATAGTAAGGAGTCTCAAACCAGAGGTTCACCAGTCCCTTCTTCTTCTCGCCCTTGTAAGGACCTACGAACTGGTCAATGATGGCATTTACCACCTCCTCATGTCCGAAGAGGTTGTTGCCCTTGAAGCCTGGGGTATTGGCATATACGATAGGATAGCCAGCCTCCTGATAGCTGCGGACAAGGTCAGGCACGTTGTCGCCGATAAGTTCACCAGTACAACCTGTGAGTACCACGAATAGGTCGCCCTCGTAGATTTTAAGAGTTGACTTGATAAGGTTGTCGAGAGTCTTGATACCGCCAAACACAACATCGTTCTCCGTTGCGTTGGCACTTGGCATGTTACCGCCACCAGCAGCTATACTGCCCTGAAATGCATTCTCGAAAGTTAGCATAGCGGTTGTCTTCAGCTGACAACCAGGCGAGCAGTTAGCGATAGGTACTGCTCCTTTTATGGCAACTACAGTATTTGTAGCGCCTACTGCACAGGCATATCTCACGTTGGAGATTACCGTAGGTTTCTTCTTTATTTGTTTTGTTTCTTCGCTCATCTTGAACAAATTTTTCTCATTTAATTAGGCCTCAAGTTTTTCCTCAATTTCCTTGAATACATTCTTGTCGTTAGAGAGAATGAAAGGATCGGTCTGACTAAACCACCAGTCGTTGTATGGCAGACGCACGTGACGTTGCAATGTCTTGTTGAACTTCGTGCGTGACAATACACCAACCAATATCTCAGCAATACGTAGGATGCCGTCATAGCCAACAGGGATATGCTCATCACCAAGTGCGAAAGTTGGTACTCCGAGGTGACCTGCTACTGATGCAAGTCCAGGGTGACGGATGATGAGGAAGTCGGTCTTGACACGATTCAAGAGCTGTGGCAACTGGAAAGCGCGCGTCTTGCTGACCGTGTAGTGAGGAATGTCACCATAGGTCTCAACAAGTTCCTTGAGCGTGTCCTGATTCTTTCCTGCACCATCGTAGATAGGGTCGTGATGGAAAACAAGTGCACCCTCGTTCTTGATACCGAGTTCCGATAGTACGCTGATAAGTCCGTGTGCGTAAGCTGAACCAGTAAGCACCATACCATGCTTGCCTTTGAAGTATTCGCGATATTCTGCAAGCTTTGGAGCTATACGTTTATGCTCGCTTTCGATAAACTCCTCAGCCTCTTTCTCCTTGCCTACCACCTTCGCAATAGCTCTGAGCCATGCGTCAGTACCCTTGATGCCATAAGGCTGTGGTGCGTCAATCTGTGGAACGCCGAACTGCTCCTGAAGGGCTGCACCCATATATCCGCCGAGCGTTTCGCAAAAAGTTGTCGTTGCAACCGCCTCTGATGCCTGTCGGATTTCCTCAAATGAGGCACAGTCAAGCAAATAATTCACTCTCAATCCAAGTGGCTTCAGCAGATCTGTGAACCAGTCAGTACCCCACAGGGCGATGATGTTGATAAGGTCTTTCTGTTTCTTCTTAGGATTCTTCTCCACAATCTGACGCAGAACTCCATGGAAAGCCACGTCGAAGCCTGTGCTCCAGTGCTTGCTTCGGAATCCCTCACAATGCAGAGGAATAACAGGTACGCCAACCTCTGGCTCCATCTCCTCGGCTACGCTATCGATATCCTCACCCGTGATAGCTGTAGCACATGCCATAGCTATAAAGATAGCCTTCGGATTATAGCGTTCCTTGGCAACACGAATTGCATGACGCAATTTGGCGCTACCGCCAAACACCATATCCTTTTCTAACAGATTGGTGCTTATGCAGAGAGTGTTCTGCTGTGGCTTACCACGTCGTGCAAGTCCCATGTGCATAGTGAGGTTGAACTTTGCATCCTCACTACTACAGCCAATAGGTGCATGGTTGATAAGCACGCAGTCGGTGAGGTTGCCTATCTGACATTGCACAATGGCATTGGAACACATGGTCTCCTGATTCAGCGGACTTTGTATCTCGCAGAGACGACAGCCCTTTACAGGACACCCACCGTGCTTCTTTAGACTTCTCTCATCGTAAGCCGACTGCTCGATGAGTTCTTTTGCCGAACCGTCCCAACCGATGATTGTGCCTAAGCGCAACTCACGGTTTTCAACGGTGGTCATATTAAGATTGATATTTTTTGACATATTAGTTTTGTTTTATCTTGAACGCCTTGCTGTCAAGTTTGTGATAGTAGCTCGTAATCTTTGAAAGTGCCTCTTCCACAGGAATCTCTATATCGAAAGCAGAGATAGCCCTGAGTTCCAACTGTCTCCGTGCGTTCTTGCCTATCTTTGCGGCAACCACGGCACGACAGTCGGCAACAATCTCAACCGACTGTGGATTGCCTCCACCCGAACAGCCACTACCATTACCACTCGAACAACCGCTTGAACAGCCACTCTGACATTCAGCCTTGCCTTCGGACTCCTCAGACTCAACTTTTCGGTCTTCTAAAAACAGGAAGTCAAGTCCTTCGACGGTGTAAATCTTAAGGACGGAGGCGCTGCCAAAGTGCTGATTCACCGTCTTTCCGTCGGATGATGCAACTGCTATCTTATAAGCCATTTATTAAATCTTGTAATCGTCAGCATTTTCCATGAAACCATACTCCATAAGGATTTCCTCAAGTCGTTCCTGAGTCATAGGAGTTGGAATGACGAAGCTTTCATTCTCAATCACAGCTTGTGCAAGATTGCGGTATTCCTGAGCTTGTCCTGATTCTGGTTTGTATTCTATCACAGTCTGCTTATGGATTTCTGCGTGCTGTACAATATTGTTTCGTGGTACGAAATAGAGCAGTTTTGTACCGAGCTCTTCTGCAAAGGCACGAAGGAGGTCGTGCTCATGATCCACGTTACGGCTATTACAGATAATACCACCGAGACGTACGCCGCCAGTCTTTGCATATCGCTTGATACCCTTTGCAATATTGTTGGCTGCATAGAGAGCCATCATCTCGCCTGAAGCCACAATATAGATTTCCTTTGCCTTACCTTCACGTATTGGCATTGCGAAACCACCGCAGACCACGTCACCGAGCACATCGTAGAACACATAGTCGAGGTCATCGGTATAGGCACCGAGGTTCTCAAGCATATTGATAGATGTGATGATACCTCTACCTGCACAACCTACACCAGGTTCCGGACCGCCAGACTCAACGCATCGTGTACCGCCGAATCCAGTCTTCATAATCTGGTCGAGTGAGATATCCTCACCCTCATCTCGAATAGTATCAAGTACGGTCTTCTGAGCAAGTCCGCCAAGAAGGAGTCGTGTAGAGTCGGCTTTAGGGTCACAGCCTACAACCATCACTTTCTTTCCATGTTCAACCAATCCGGCAGTAAGGTTCTGTGTAGTTGTTGATTTACCTATACCGCCTTTACCGTAAATTGCAATTTGTCTAATTTCTCCCATTGAGTTTTCTTTTTTATTTGTTTTGAATTTATTGTTTTTTTGAAGTATCCATACCCCATCGGGGATTTTACTTAAATAGATTCTGTATCTCGTCATATTGACGAAGTTTCTCCATTGCATCGGTTATATCACCAGGAAGAGCCATCGGAGTAATACCGCTATCTTGAATAATTGCCATAGCTCCCATACCGATACGCAATGCCACGATATACTGGCAATCAGAGAATAGGGCAACATTTTCCTTCATCTTCTCCGTGGAATGTTCACCACCAAGACAGACGGGGGTTACCTTTCTTTCCTCAACAAGCACATATTCGCCTTCAAAATATTGATAGATATAGAAAGATGTCGCTCTGCCAAAGTGAGTATCCACAACATAGCCGTCGGATGATGCGAATGCCACCCTGAATGTATCATATTCCTGATTTCTATCCATGTGAAAATGTTTCGGTTAGTTCTAATTCATCACTAAAAACCTCATCCGCGAACTCTGATATACCCGGTACTCCTACTGCATCTGCGCGACAGCGATTGCAATGCCTGAATACATTAACATACTGTTCTGCATCCTTACGCGCCTGTTCTATCTCGAAACAATATGGAGCACGTTCATTAGCGAGTTCAAATGTTGGGATGAGTGGGATGATGTTGTAAATCTCAGCACCAAGCCCTGCAACTTTTCTTGCAATATCCCCTATATGCTTTCCGTTGATTCTTGGCACAAGTACGGTGTTCACCTTTAGCGTGATACCGCTCTTTGCCACTTTCTCCAACCCTTTCAACTGGTTCTCTATCAATATCTCAGCCCCTTCGAGAGCATCGTATTTCTTACTGTGATAGATAACGAATTTGTTTAGTTTAGCTTCAATCTCTGGGTCAATAGCATTCAGCGTCACCGTGAGAGAATCGACTCTCGCATCAATTATCTCGTCAGCCTTTTCATTGAGCAACAAACCGTTGGTGCTCATACATTTTAGCAATTCTGGGAAATGCTTGCCTATGAGTCGGAATGTCTCCAATGCTGCATCTGTGGCAAGTGTATCGCCAGGACCAGCAATGCCTGCAACCTTTATCTCAGGACATATCTTTAATGCCTTTTCCAATACGCCAATGCTTTCCTCTGGCGTAATAACCTTTGATGTCACACCTGGGCGGTGCTCTGTCTTGTTCAGAACGCGATGACAGAATCTACATCCGATATTACAACTGCCAGAAACGGGCAGATGAATACGACCAGTTGTTGCAGCCTTTGGTCCGAAACAGGGATGATTATTTATAATGTTATCCTTATTTGTCATAATATATTTTTTTCTGAGTGCAAAGGTATAGATATTTCCCTACTCTCACAATCCCCTCAATACGTCATTCCTTGTACCAAAATCATGGTATATATTTATTCTGGCATGATTATATGATGAATTTTAACTTAATGCACACAAAAATCGCCAGTAAAAGTTGAGTTCTACTGACGATTACACTAGTAATAACATATAATAATAAGCATGGCATTTTCTTACAAATGCACCTCTTTGTCCACAACTTCACCATTCAGGATTTTGAAGGAGTTGAGATGAATGCCTTCATGAAGGGAGAGAATGGCATATCGGATAGTTGGGTCGTTGGCAAGTCGCAGGTCTTCTTGCGATGGGCGAGAAGGCGATGCTGGATGACTATGCCAGTTGGCGAGTATCTTCAGGCCTTTCTCACGCGCATATCTTAATGCTGCGAACTGTTCTTTTGGCGAAAAAGAGAAGTGCTCAGGCGAGTGGTCGATATTCTCCATCCAATAATGCTCCGTCACCTCCGCTTCTGATTCTCCATTATCCGTACCCAACAGATAGCCGCACGTTTCGTTGGGCGCATCCAGTTGAGCCTGAGAAATCAGTTCTTCTATAACGTTTAGTGGAATCTTCATTACTTAGTGTTTTTTGAGGTCGCAAGCAGCCTGTTCGTAGTCTATCAAATGGTCGATAGTTGGGTCGCTTCCGCAGATGATACATGAGTCGCTATGCTTCACATTTATGGTGCGGAACTGCATGGTCTTGGCATCAAAAGTGAGCAAGCGGTTGGTTAAAAGTTCTCCGACTCCTGTGAAGTATTTCAGGGTCTCGGCTGCCTGAATTGTTCCTAACATTCCGGCAATGGCTCCTAACACACCTGCCTGTGAACAAGTTGGTACTGCTCCGGCTGGAGGTGGCTCCTTGAACATACAACGGTAACAAGCTGTGCCCGGAAGATGGGTGAATGTCTGACCGTTGAAACGCAGTATGCCTCCATGAGAGAAAGGCTTTCCTGCCATTACGCACGCATCGTTGATGAGGAATTTCACAGGGAAATTATCTGTTCCGTCAACGATGAAGTCATATTCCTTGATGATGTCAAGGGCGTTTGATGAATCGAGAAACTCCTGATAGGTTTCAACCTTCACATCAGGATTGATAGCCTGGATTTTCTCCTTTGCGCTCTCTACCTTTGCTATGCCAACATCCTTTGTGAAATGGATTACCTGACGCTGTAAGTTGCTCAGATCCACCACGTCGGCATCAACAATACCTATTGTTCCTATTCCTGCAGCGGCAAGGTAGAGAGAAACAGGAGCACCCAGACCGCCTGCGCCTACAACAAGTACGCGTGCGTTCATTATCTTCTCTTGTCCTTCCACGCCCACGTCCTGCAATAGTATGTGTCGCGAATATCGCTGTATCTGTTCTTCTGTAAAATCAATCATAGTGCTAATTTTTTAGTCAAAAGACAAAAGTCAAAAGTCAAAGGTCAAAGGATGAAGGTTGATGGATTAAGGATTAGGGGTTATTTGTATCAAACCTTATTCCTTATTCTTTCCAACTTTATTCCCAACAAAGTCCTTAGACTTTAGACCTAAACATTACTTATTACAGGCTGCCGCCTCCCATGAAATAGAGGAAATCGACCTTGTCGCCTTCTTTCAATACAATACTTTCCCAATCTTCGCGCTCGGCAAACTCCTCGTTCACCTGTACGCTGACCATTTCGGGTTGCAGCACATTGTTCTGCTTGATTAGTTCACTAACGTTGAGTGGCAGGCTAACTTCCTGCGCGTCTCCATTTACATAAATCTTTGCCATAATTTATTGAGTTTGAGTGTCTGATTTTTTGAGTGCAAAGGTACTCCATTCTGCTGAAATCGGCAATCCCATTGGGATGGTAAATCACATACCACAAACATGGTATGTAGAATGCCACGAAAATGCGATTGTAGGTGTGCGGATTTCGCAGTAATTTTGCACTCAGAAAATCAGACACTCAAACTCAATAAATTATGGCAGAAAACAAAAAACTTAGCATCATCGCCTTTAGTGGTGATTTCGACAAGCTTACGGCTGTATTTACATTAGGTACGGGCGCGGCTGCTGTCGGCTATGAGGTGAATATCTTCTTCACCTTCTGGGGACTTGATGCAATCAAACGTAAGCAGGGACGCTCGTTTACGGGTGGCAACTGGCTTACCAAAATCTTCGGATTTATGATGGGTGGACTTAAGGTTACGCCTACCAGTCGTTTTAACTTCCTCGGTGCAGGACCAAAGATCTTCCGCTACCTTATGCGTAAGAAAAATGTAGCTACTCTTGAGGAACTTGTTGAGGCTGCTAAAGTCTTGGGAATCAACTTCTACGCCTGTGAGATGGCTATGCATGTGCTTGGTCTCAAGAAGGAGGATTTTATACCCGAGGTAAAAGATGTGCTCGGTGTAGCTTCATTCCTGAAACTCTCAGAAGACGGCGAGACATTGTTTATCTGACCTACCCAGTCCCTCCCCAATGGGTAGTCCGATGTTGATAACATCGGAGTATGTGACAAGCTCCAACCCCCTTACCCCTTCCAAGGGGAGTAGATACACTCATACGCGGTGAAGGGATTGGAGATAAAACAATCCATTATAAACATTAAAAAACGAAATACCAAGCGCGGCCATTGAGGGATGTTACTATAAAACATCCTTCCTTTTGGGAAGGCTTGGTTAGGCTTATGGCTACAAAAATATTAGATATAACAAAAGAGCATTGCCCAATGACATTCGTCAAGACAAAGATTGAACTCTCAAAGCTTCAGGAGGGTGAAGTGCTTGAAGTACTTCTCTCTGAGGGAGAGCCACTTGACAACGTGCCTCGCAATGCCACAGATCAAGGATATAATGTGCTTTCCGTTGAACACGTAGAAGGCGCCACATACAAGGTAACTATTCAGAAATAGTTTATTAACAATAAAAAAAACTCAAACGAAAAAAATTATGGCAGATTCTAATTTACAGCGCAGCGTAACGACTGCAACAGCCAGAAAACTGGCTACAACCGCCAAGACAGCCCCTCAGATGGGCTCAATCACTCCTAGACTTTTGTTGAAACTCCTTCCTTGGGTACAGGTGAGCGGCGGTACTTTCCGCGTTAACCGTACTAAGGTTGAACTTCGTAAGAACGATCGTCTTCCTATCCAGTATGTAAATGGTGTTCCTTCATTTACTGCAAAGAACCTCAAGGCTATACCTCTCTTCTCTGAGTTCGACGATGAGATTCTCAACCGCCTTGTAAGCTCTTTCGAGGCTAAGGAGGTTGATGTTGACCAGCTCTTTGTAGAGGAGGGTAAGGATAAACAGCGTTTCTTCATCGTGGCAAGCGGTCAGGCTGAGGTTATCAGCAAGGGCTCTCACGGCGAAGATTTACGGATCGCTCTTTTGGGTGATGGCGAGTATTTTGGTGAGGCTGACCTTCTCGACGAGCAGGAGTCAACAGTAAGCGTACGTGCTATTACCCCAACTGTATTCCTCGGCTTGAAACTCAAGGAACTTGTCAAGTTCATCAAGGAGGTTCCTGATTTCCGCGAGACATTCAACAAGGCTGTTGACAAGCAGTTGCGCCTGAAGGCATCTGTAAACGACAACGGCGAGAAGCATATCGACCTTGTAAGCGGTCACGAGGAGGATAACATCATCCCTGAGACATATATCGACTACGAGGAGAATCCAACTGAGTACTCACTCAACACTCTCCAGACCGTAGTTCGTGTACATACCCGTGTAAGCGACCTCTACAACAACCCTTACAACCAGTTGGAGGAGCAGCTCCGCCTCTCTATCGAGAGCATCAAGGAGCGTCAGGAGTGGGAGCTTATCAACAACAAGCAGTTCGGTCTTTTGGCAGCAGCCAACCCAGCATACCGCATCAGCACACGCTACGGCAGTCCTACACCTGACGACCTCGACGAGTTGCTCTCATTGGTATGGAAGGAGCCTGCATTCTTCATCGCTCATCCAAGAGCTATCGCAGCTTTCGAGCGTGAGTGCACATGGCGCGGCGTGCCACCTGTAACAACCGATCTCTTCGGCACAAAGGTAATCCTTTGGCGTGGCGTTCCATTGATTCCTTCTGATAAGGTAGAGGTAGAGGGCCAGTATCTCACAGGCCGTGGCGTTGGAACTACCAAGATCATCCTCGTTCGCGTAGGTGAGAAGAACCAGGGTGTTGTAGGTCTTCACCAGAGTGGTATTCCTGGCGAGATTGCACCATCACTCTCTGCACGTCTCATGGGACTTGACAAGTTCGGCGTTGCATCTTACTTGCTCACAAAGTACTTCTCTCTCGCATCTCTCACCGATGATGCTATTGCCGTGCTTGAGAATGTAGAGGTAGGTTACTATCATGACTATCAGCACCGCAACAAGGTGGAGAAGTAATTGATATCAGTTTAGAGGTTAGGGGGTAGAGGTTAGTGTTTTGAGCACTATCTCCCTCTATCCCCATAACCTTAACCTCTAAACTCTAACCCCTAACCTCTAAAGAATAATGATAAATTTACAAAACATAGAAGGCTATGGCATCGCTGATTCTGGCTTTGAGCTGCTACGGGAGGTAGCGCAGAAGTATTGCCCGGAGGAGTTGCAGGCTGAGCGGAAAGAAGTGATACCCGACGAGGTGCTGAACCTTGCGGCATTGTCTTTCCCGTTTGAGCTGAGACCATCGCAGAGCACCGGAAACTCTTCTACCCTTCCGAAGGACGATGGTTTCGGCATCGGCATCCCTGAGACACAGAAATTGCGCGACCTGCACTATGAGGAGTCAGACACACTGAACTCTGAGCAGATAAAGCGCGACTTCCCCGTGCTCAATCAGAAGGTGAACGGCCATGATCTCGTGTGGCTCGACAACGGTGCCACTACGCAGAAGCCTAATCAGGTAATAGATAAGATTTCGGAATACTACCGCACATATAACTCCAATATACATCGCGGAGCGCATACTCTTGCAGCTCGTGCTACGGATGCTTACGAGGAGGCTCGTGAGAAAGTACAGCGCTTCATCAATGCTGCATCATCTGAGGAGATTATCTTCGTGCGTGGTACTACCGAGGGTATTAATCTCGTGGCACAGACATACGGCAGACAGTATCTCACCCCGGGCGATGACGTCATCGTCTCAGAACTCGACCACCATGCCAACATCGTACCTTGGCAGCGCATCTGTCAGGAACGCGGCGCTACATTGCACGCTATTCCTACTGATAAGAACGGTGATCTCGACCTCGCTGAGTTTGAGCGTATCATCACACCTCGCACACGATTCGTCTCTGTCGGTCATGTGAACAACACTTTCGGCACAATCAACGATGTACAGCGTATCATCGACATCGCTCATTCTCATCAGATTCCTGTCCTTATTGACGGTGCACAGTCCATTGCCCATACTCCTGTTGACGTGCAGTTGCTTGGTGCTGATTTCTTCGTGTTCAGCGGACATAAGATCTACGGTCCTAACGGTATCGGAGTGGTCTATGGCCGTAAGGAACTCTTGGATAGGATGCAGCCGTGGCAGGGCGGTGGTAACATGATCAAGGACGTGACCATTGAGCATACCGAGTATAATAATCCGCCTGCACGCTTCGAGGCTGGTACGCCTAATGTTGCCGATGCCATCGGACTCGGTGCTGCTCTCGACTACGTGAGCCATCTGGGAATCCGTAACATCGAGCACCACGAGCATCAGCTAACGGAGTATGCGCGAGAGCAGCTCGCACAGATTCCGGGACTCACGCTCTTGGGCAATCCTAAGAACCGCGTATCCGTGGTTAGCTTTGTCCTCGACGGAATCCCTGTTCCGGAAGTCGGTACATTGCTTGACAAGGAAGGTATTGCCGTTCGTGCCGGACACCATTGCGCACAACCGGCACTTCGCGCTCTGGGTTACGAGATGAGTGTGCGTCCTACGTTCGCTCTCTATAACACACGCGAGGATGTGGATAAACTCGTCATTGCGGTCAAAAAGATCATAGGTGACAGGTAAATAGGTAAATAGGTGATGGGTGTTAGGTGATAAGTGTTGGCGTATTTCAAACGCTAAGACGCAAAGACGCTGAGTTTATTTTCTTTGCGACTTTGCGACTCTGCGTTCAATACCCACTAACCTCTAACCCCAAACCACCATCACCCATAACCAAAATTGTACATTGTAAATGGTAAATTGTACATAACAACACGATGCAGTACGAAACGAAAATTTTGACAACAAAGTATCAGAACCCTGATACATACGGTGCACTTTCGATGCCTGTATATTACACGGCAGCGTTTGAGTTTGAGTCTGCAAAGGCCATGGGCGACGCATTTTGCGGTCGTTCCATGGCCCCATCGTATGCCCGCATTGCCAATCCTACCACTACCTATCTTGAGGAGCGTGTAAGGAAACTGACTGGGGCTGTGAGTGTGACGGCGCTCAATACTGGAATGACTGCTATTCACTATGCCCTGACTGCCGTAAGCGCGGCTGGGCTGAACATAGTGGCATCGAAGCATCTCTTTGGCAACAGCGTCTCACTCATCCGCGATACGCTGGGCACTTTCGGCGTTGAGGCTCGTTTTGTGGATTTCACAAAGCCCGAGGAGGTTGAGGCTCAGATTGACGATAAGACATGCGCCCTCTTCTTCGAGATTATCACCAATCCGCAGTTGTTCGTTGCCGATATCCGCAAGTTGGCTGACATTGCCCACAAGGCTGGCGTGCCTCTTATTGCCGATACTACTATTGTTCCATTCTCTGTTTTCCGTGCCGTTGACTTCGGTGTGGATATAGAGGTGGTGTCAAGCACAAAGTATATCTCCGGCGGAGGCACCGGACTTGGCGGACTCCTCATCGACTACGGTAAATTCGATTGGACTCAGGCTCCTTCCCCTGCTTTACAGGCACGATGCAAGCGTGTTGGCAAGAAACTGGCATTCACGGCGCGTGTGAAGACTGAGCTGATAACCAATCTCGGTGGGGTGATGACTCCGCAGGCGGCATATATGGAAACTCTCGGTCTCGACACCCTCGATATCCGTTTCCATCGTCAGGCAGGAACCGCGCTATGGCTTGCAGAGCAATGTAGGCAACTGCCCGAGATAAAGCACGTGAACTATACGGGTTTGGCCGACAACCCTTTCTATGAGTTGTCGAAGGCGCAGTTCGGACCATTGCCCGGTGCCGTCTTCACCATCGACCTTGCAGACAAGGAAGCTGCCTTCGCGTTCATCGACAAGTTGCAGATAATCCGAAGGGCTACAAATCTCTTCGACCGCAAGTCACTTGCCATTCATCCTGCCTCTACCATCTTCGGCCTCTTCACTCCCGAGCAATGTGCGGAGATGTCAGTTCCTGACACCACCGTGCGTCTCAGCATCGGTCTTGAAGCTGGTGAAGATCTGCTTGAAGACATAAAACAGGCGGTAGGGTAATTCCCCAATCCCTAACCTTACATCAGTATATCAAAGTTTATATGATATGTTACTATGACACCAAAAGGCTCTTGCTATTACAGCGAGAGCCTTTAAAAATTAAAGAAGTTCAACTTTTCACCTTCTTACCTCCGTTTCTCCTTCGCTTCAAATCCGTTTCCCTTATATTTTTTTGAAACAGATGTATATGATTTATCTGAATTTTATGTTATGGTCTTTATGCTTGTTTATATGTAGTTTTGCAATGTCGAGATTACAACCGCTATTTTTACGAAAGTTTTTTGTGGGGAGGGTTTCACCACCCACAATTTACATCCTAATATCTTGACTGTCAATAGATAATGATGGTGAAACCCCCTCTGAGATGGTTTCACCTTTTTTATATAGGGGTTTCACCCATATTTTAGCGAGTGTAACTCGTTGAAAGCCAATAGATAGGTGAATAATTTTTGACAATAGCAAAGGTAAAACCCTTTTGAGGGGGTTTCACCCTATATAATTTGTTGATAATCAATTCGTAAAGGTGCAAAAATGCTAAAGGTGACCCCCTATCGCAAAAACTTTTGATTTTTTATAAAGTGTAATCCCGACATTGCAAAATGTGAGGCATTACAATAATTACAATTACAATAAAAATAGCTCTACAATCTTTGTATATCCGAAATACATCTTAATATAGAATGTACCTCATATTACCTGTAAGCGAGTGCATAGATTTTATTGTAATTTGTAATTGTACGCTCATTTTCGAGATAATCATTTGGTGATTTAAAAGAAAAATAATACTTTTGCTCTCACATAACTTAAACAATAAAAATATGAAAGAAGAATATCATCATTGTTACAAAATGACATGGGACACAGAAGGTGCACCAAATCCACACCTCGGAGTATTAACATTAGCCATTTGCAAACCAAGAATTAGGAAATATTCTCAAGTAGGTGACTGGATATCTGGGTGGACTGCCAAAAATATTCATGGAAAAGACAAGCGTATTCGCCATTTTGATAATCCACAACTTATTTATTTGGCAAGAATCAAAGAAAAGCTCACATTTGGTGAGTATTGGGAAAAATATCCTCAAAAGCAGCCTGAAAAACTTGATTCTGGTGATAATATTTATGAGCCTATCGGAAACGGAAAATATAAACTACATGATAATAAGAATGATCATGGTGAGAAAGAAATGGAACATGACTTGAAGGGCGAATTCGTTCTGATATGCGAGGAATTCTATTACTATGGAGTAGATAATGCCCTTGACGTTAGCAAGAGCATTTTCAACGTAACAGTACCTCGTTGGAAAAAGGTATCAGAATCTGATAGTTCTAAACTGATTGATTTTGTGAGGAATGACAATCGTGCAGCCATTAAAAGAAAACCATGAAACTAATATTAAGCAGAAAAGGCTTTGACTCTTCATCTGGAGGACAAGCTAATCCTATAATGCCTGATGGCACATTATTATCTTTGCCTATACCTGACGATAAAGATAAAATACCTTTTTCTTCGCTAAAATGGGGAGAGATGAGTTATCTTGATATCATTCAATCTTTAAGACCGAGAGCTAAATACACCAATATATCCAAATGTCATTTAGATCCTGATATTAGAAAAGATGTCAGAAACAGATTGCCAGATTGGAAACCTGCTTTTGGGCAAATGGATACGGCGCTATCACATTTGCGCAATCAAAATGTATCTGTTGGAGATATTTTTCTCTTTTATGGTTGGTTCAGAGAAACGGAAATAATAGATGGATATCTTCGATACAAAAAAGATGACGAAGGGGCGCACATCATATATGGGTATATGCAAATTGGAAAAATCATAGAACGAAAAGATGAAGTTCCAGAATGGTGTAAAGAACATCCACATTATGAGCATATATATGATAAATCATGGAAAAAATATAATAATGCTATTTTTTTACCATCAGAACATTTGACTTTTCTTCCGTCGTTAAAAGGCTGTGATATTCTTAACTACCGAGAGGACCGGGTTTTGACAAAAGAGGGATTGTCACGTAGATTTTGGGATTTACCTGATTTTTTCAAAAAGGTAGAAATAACATACAATAAAAAATCATGGCAAGATGATTGTTTCAAGTCAGCAGGAAGAGGACAAGAATTTGTTATGGATACAACTCCAGAAATCATAAACTGGGTTAAGAAAATCATTCGATAAAACCATTAATATTGTTGAATATGGACTACAAAGAACTTGACAGTCTTATTATATTTAGAATGGGACTTCCTAGTATTTACCACATTATGCTTGGTATGTCTATGAATCAGACAGAAGAATATGCAAAAGAACTTGATAGGAAGGAAACAGACAACTACGACCTTAATGCTTTTCTCAAAAAGTATGGTGTCAAAGTAGAAAGGACTGGTTTCACAGGAGACACCTATATGCAACTTGACGAAATATCGATTATGATTCCGATTAATCATTTAGTAGAAAAAGATGCAAAAATGCTCTATGACTATTTTTCTTATCGGTCGAATGTGTTAGAGAAACGATTCCGTTTCACTTCTGATACAGATGATTTTATCAAGGAATTGAATATTTTCATTCATACTGAATTATATGATATAAATGTTACCCAAGAAACGAATGATGAAATCGGTAAGCATATATTTATAGATTTCGAAGTAGGAGGAGATGTAAATATAGACAAGCTCAGTTGTTTAGCTATTATCGCAAACAACGAAAAGGGGTTTGCAAAAGAGCTATTGGATTATGTGGATGAGAACATGGATTATGAGATGTAAATAGCGTGAGTTCGATGACTTCTTGGGGAATAATTACACGAAGTTTCAGGAAGCCGTTTATGATGCCCTTTATGCTCTTTCTCGGAATAAGAGCTAAATAAGAGCAGCATAAGAGCTACATAAGACTCACGTTATATTAGCAAGCACATCCTTACCAGCACTCTGTCTCATTGGCAATTTCAGGACAGGTTTCAGCCTTGTATTCTGGATTCTTGCCGGCACATCGTTGCTGTTTGTAGTCGTTGAGGAGAATGATGGCATACTTGCCAAGAAATGTGATGGCAATAAGGTTGCACGAGGTCATTATAACCATGAAGAAATCAACCATTGCCCATACGATGTCGATAGTCATCAGAGAACCGAAGAATACTATTATGCCTAAAATGACTCTGTATCCTTGAATGGCGGTCTTGGTATAGCTCTTGCCGTTACAGAGGAAAGTCAGGTTACACTCTCCATAATAATAGTTGCCTATCACACTTGAGAAAGCGAAGAATAATATGGCAATAGCGATAATTGTCTTTCCTATTTCGCCGATATGCGAAGACAGAGCCACCTGGGTGAGTTCAATTCCGTTTTGCCCACAGTTGTAAAGATCAGAACATAGAATGATGAAAGCCGTACATGAGCATACAATCAAGGTGTCGGTAAATACGCCCAGGGTTTGGATAAGTCCCTGTTTTACAGGGTGACTTACATTAGCTGTGGCAGCAGCATTAGGGGCACTTCCTTCGCCTGCCTCATTACTGAATATTCCGCGCTTGAAGCCCATGGTGATGGCTGTACCTATTGTTCCGCCTACAGCCTGCTCAAGTCCAAAAGCACTCTTAATGATAAGGCTGAATATCGATGGGATCATTGTTGCGTTTGTGAAGACTATCCATACGGCAATGGCGAGATAGCCTAACGCCATGACAGGCACAATAACCGAGCATACCTTTGCTATGCGTTGAATTCCACCGAATACTATGGCTATTGTGAGCGTGGTGAGGGCGATAGCCATAACGTTTGGCGAGAAACCGAATGCCTGTGTAAAAGCGGAGGATATGGTATTAGCCTGTACCATATTATTAGTAAGACCAAACTGACCTATACTTGCAATAGCGAAGATACACGCAAACCAACGCTTGCGCATTCCCTTCGTTATATAATAGGCAGGACCTCCTATGAACGAGTCCTCTCCATGAGTCTTGAATAGCTGTGCAAGGGTACATTCCACGAATGTATTCACACTACCTATGAGTGCCATTACCCACATCCAGAATATAGCACCAGGACCACCTATTACTATAGCTGTTGCAACGCCAGCAAGGTTTCCTGTACCTACTCGCGATGCCAGAGAAACGGTGAAAGCCTCAAAACTGCTTACTCGCTTTGTCTTTTTTCCATTTACTTCTGGATCATCACCACTATTGAAGAGAAGACGGAACATCTCGCCAAACATACGAAACTGCACGCCACGTGTACGGAATGTGAACCATATTCCGGTTATAGTGAGGATTGCAACCATCAATCCGCCCAAGGGTTCGTTGATAGTGTTTAGGAGGTCAGTAATTTGTTTTTCCATATCGGGTGCAAAATTACTAAAAAATGCCGTAATTTGCAATATTGAAATAGCAAAATCGGTGTGTGAATTGTACACTTCAATTTTTTTCTAAGCAAAAAAGTGAATTTTTCCCATAAAAAATTTTGTGCGTTGTGTTTTTTTTTCGTACCTTTGCAACAGGAAAACCAATTAAAGGTTTCCATTTATATCACGTTTAGATAAAAAGTAAGTAAGATTTAGTTAGTAATACAGAATTTGTTAGTAGTAGTATTGGTTAATAACCTTACTAATTTCTATGAAATAACACTCTTGAAAAAAATCAAGGAAAAAGGAAGCGGTATCCCATTGCGAAATGGAGTACCGCTTATATTTTGTGCCTATAATTGAGTGAATAGTGAATAACGAATAGATAATAATACTTAATTCAAGTTTCGCTTGTTCGTTATTGCCTGGAAGGCAACACCATGAGTAACCGAGGTGCATACTCGACGAAGGAGAGGATGCCCTCGGATATAGAATCTCCATCAACTAATCAGCCTGGAAGGCTGTACCTAATTGGCGATGTACTGCCATCCAGGCAGTTAAAGGTGTAGAGGTTTTCATCCCCGCACATCCTCGTTTTACTCGTATGTACGGGGTTACGCATAGTACTGTCTTCCAGACAGTTTCGGACAAGCGAAACTTGAATACTTATACTGGCTAACGTCCAACGGGATATTACTCTTAATCTCGTTCTGGTGGCTATTTGTATTATTCATTTTTCACTATTCACTTATAAGAATGCGTATTTCAGCACGAAGAGAACGGCAAGTATGCACATTCCGATATTCAGTTCTTTCCAACGACCGGCAAGAAGCCTTATCGCAACATAAGTGATGAGGCTCAGCAGAATGCCGTCAGAGATGCTGTATGTGAGAGGCATTACTGAAATGCACACAAAACATGGAATGGCATTGGCATAGTCGGTGAAGTTCACCTTACGAATATCGTGCATCATCATTACTCCAACAAGGAATAATGCTGGAGCTGTAGCCTCAGAAGGTATTGCAAGGAATACAGGTGCAAGGAACAGGGCAAGGGCAAAGCATACGGCAGAAGATATGGAGGTCAAGCCTGATCTGCCACCTACATTCACGCCAGAAGCACTCTCTACGTATGTTGTAACGGTAGAAGTTCCGAGCATAGCACCTACGGTAGTACCTACAGCATCAGCCATGAAAGCCTTGCCAAGACGTGGGATATTACCATTCTCGTCCACCATTCCTGCACGGTTGCTAACGCCAATCAGCGTTCCAATTGTGTCAAACATATCAATAAACAAGAATGTAATAACGCAGATTGCCATATCCACAGATAATATGCTACTCCACTCAAACTTCATAAGAATAGGTGAAATAGAAGGAGGAGTGTCAAGTAATCCTGTGAAATTAGTCACGCCGAGAGGAATACCGATGATTGTTGTTGCGAGGATTCCTATCAATAATGCACCTACCACGTTTCTTACCAATAGGACTGAGGTCAGTAGAATACCGAAACAAGCAAGGAGCACGGCTGGTGAATGTAGATTGCCCAGAGTCACGAGGGTAGCATCACTTGCACTCACGATACCGGCATTCTTCAGACCGATGAAAGCGATGAAAAGTCCTATTCCTGGTGATATTGCTCGACGTAGGATGAGCGGCATGGAATCAACGATTTTCTGTCTCAATCCTGTAATGGTGAGCAGGATAAATATGATACCTTCAAGGAATACGGCTGTTAGTGCGAACTGCCATGTATAGCCCATTGTCAGAACTATTGTGTATGCAAAGAACGCATTCAATCCCATGCCCGGAGCCAAGACGAAAGGCTGTTTGGCATAGATAGCCATAACAGCTGTACCCACGATGGCAGAAAGTATAGTGGTTGTAAATACAGCCCCCTTGTCCATACCCGCATCTCCAAGGATGCTTGGGTTTACGGCAAGGATATATGCCATGGTCAGAAACGTGGTGATGCCGGCGATAATCTCCTTTTTCACCGTCATGGTCTTTGGGTCGAATCCGAAAATCTTTTGAAGCATAGTTTATGTTTTTTAAGGGGAAGTACAAGGAGTAAAAGGAGTGCAAGGAGTACAAGACGATAGTCGAAGACAATTGACAATTCCGATAGCTCAAAGCACAAAGACATTCGTCTTGTACTCCTTTAGCGACGTAGGAGCGTCACTCCTTGTACTCCTTTTACTTCTTGAATTTATAAATTGAACTTCACGGCAAGTGTAGGGTTGATGAAGAAACTCTTGTCGTTTGCGAAATTATACACGAAGTTATTGCTTATCTCAAGCTCGGAACCAAGTGAAACCTTTGGAGTGATGTTCCACCAGAGCTGAGGCTCGGTAAGAATAATGAGCTGACCATGATGATTTATTGCATTCTCACCTCTCCAGAGGTCGATGAAACCGGAGAAAGTGCAGGATTTATTAGCAAATGTGGTGCTCCAGACACCTGTCAGCTGGAATGATGCGTATGCGTCAATGCCACCTGACTGCTTGAAGAACTGCTTGTACATAGCCTGAACGGAGTAGGTAGTGGAGAAATCGGTATTATGACCGTTCCAGGCACCACCGAAGAGGGCGGCCGACTGATAAGAGCCTGCTCTTCCCATACCACCATTGAATTCCACGTGTGCAGCAAACGAAGAGGATTCTGTTGCCTTGGCAATGTTGAATTCACGGCTTACCTCGGTATATGCTCCCATCACACCGTCCTTGTCAAGGTCGAGGTCAACGAAATAGAACCAAGAGCCGAGGTCGTCGGCAGAGAAATGCTCGAATGTAGCGGTCACATCCTGTCTGCCTTTTTCTTCTGTAGAATAGATGTGGCGACCGAAATCATAGTGCAGCTGGAAATTCTGCGCACTTGCGTTGACAACTGTAAAAGCTGTCAGGAAAAATGAGAGAATAACTTTTTTCATAAAAATTACATACTTTAATTTTTTGCGTACAAAGATACTTATTTTCTTTCATAATCTCCAATTTTTTGCGTGGAAACTATCAAACATACTTCATCTTCTGTGATTTGGAAATCTTTATGCTACTCAGAAATACAATAATCGACAAAGAAATATGTATTTTTTAACGTTGCTAAATTTGGTGGATTGCGAAAAAAATTGTAATTTTGCATCCATATATTCAGGACGGTGATAACAAATCGTTATCAAATCGATGCATACATTAGTAATAACAACTTGAAAATGAAGAATGTACTATTATGCCTCTTGATTCTCTTGTGCTCAATGCCGATCTCTGCTCAGAGAAACAAGAAGTTGGAAACTAAGGCAAAAACTTATGCAGAGAAATATGAAAGGGTGGGTAACGAACTGACAATATCATTTGTCGAGGAAAACATCCCGATGTCAAGGCAGGAGATTTATTCAGTTTTCCCTGCTTTGCTTGATAAGCAGTTCAAGATTCACGACGATGAAATCGAGTCACGCGATGCGCTGGGCAAGTCTGTCAAGTGCTCACTCACTCGTAAGGTCATAAATACAGGAAATATCGATATCATTAGCAATTTCAAGATGAAGCTTGATGCTAAGGACGGTAAGGCTCGAATCAGCATACAGACCGATGGCTATAGCTATTATGAAAATGCTAAGAAGAGAGAAGAGGAGCCAGTCTGCTCACGACCACCATTCGTGGAGTTGGAAAGCAACTCGGAAAAGGGCATGAAGCTTAATGAGTTCTATTATGATACATTCTTGCATTTGGATAAGGACATAGAGGACATCATCAAGAATTTCTGCGAGTACTGGCAAAAAGTAAGGAAATAATCCTGCGAATGTCAGGCAATATCACAAACAATCAACTTGGATTGTAATAAATCTCTTAAAAAGTTTGCAGATTACAAAAAAAGTTGTACCTTTGCACCCGCATTTGAAGAACGAGGTCTTCTCGTGACTGAAAAATGCCATATCACATCTTTAAGGGTAGGTAGGTAAGTGGTTAAAACGGGCAGACTGTAAATCTGTTGCTTTGCGGCTTCGGCGGTTCGAATCCGTCCCTGCCCACAAAGAGTGGTAAAGAAAAGTCTTATTGGAGAGGTGGCGGAATTGGTAGACGCGCTACTTTGAGGGGGTAGTGTCAATTGTGACGTGGGAGTTCGAGTCTCCTCCTCTTCACATACATTGAAGACGATATGAACGGTTCGTGATACATTAGTATCATCGGACCGTTCTCTTTTTTTGTCCTTTTTTGGGGACTAAGACTCAAAAAGCAAAAGAAAGTGATTGTATTTTCCTTGTTTCTCTAAATTCCTGAGAATAAATATATTTGCAGATTTGCAACATGAATTGCTATGTTTCCTGAATGTAGCAATGCACTATTGCACAAATGTAAAAAGTGTAGCGTGTTATAAATCACTAACTTTATGAAACATTAATTTATGTGAATGTCAGAAGAAGTTTATAACTTTGCACTCAGAAAAGGTAAGCATTAAGTGTTAGTTTATATCATGACGGATTATAAAAACGGTTACAATCATTGTTAAAACTGAATTGTAAGACAAAGAAATACAATGAGTGTTTAGCTTAAAGGTACTAAAAATTGTATTAACGGGATTAACACAAGGCGCAAGGTCAATGTCAGCACAAACTGATGTTGACTTTGTTCTTTTTATATGCCATGTTTCCATCGCTTTCTTTATTTTCTACTCTATTGAACTGGAGTCTTCCCATGTAGGTGAATCCGTTGTCTTTCCGCTGATCCTTTGATGATAATACCATTATGGTAATTACATCGGAGGAAGAAGGGAAGTTCGTATTTGGAAGAGTTCGTTCTTTGGTGGGGTGGGTAATTTTGTTTGGATAGGAATCACATTTTGCGGATGAGAGTACAGAAACTTATATGCGGAAGCCTGGCTTTATACTAAAATGAGCAAAATTTTCAACTTTTTCATGGAAATATTTGGAAAATCCATAAAAAATGTGTAACTTTGCACCTGTTCAGTGGAATGAGAGGCTCACCGAGATGAGCTTCTCATTCTTGTTTTATTACATAAATTGAGAGAATGATAGAAAAAAACGTCGTTAAGACAGTAGTTGAGGAATGGCTCCAAGACAAGGAGTATTTCCTGGTTGACATCGAGGTTAGCCCTGATGACCGTATCGTAGTGGAGATTGACCATGCTGATGGTGTATGGATTGAGGATTGTGTGTCCTTGAGCCGTTTCATCGAAGAACACCTTAATCGTGACGAGGAAGATTATGAGCTTGAGGTGGGTAGTGCCGGTATTGGTCAGCCATTCAAGGTAGAGCAGCAGTATATCAACTGCATCGGTAAGGATGTAGAGGTGCTTGCTGCCGACGGAAAGAAGGTCGTAGGTGTGCTGAAGTCGGTTGATGGCAGGAAGTTTGTCGTAACTGTCAGCGAGAAGCAGACTGTAGAGGGCAAGAAACGTCCACAGCTCGTTGAGGTGGAGAAGGAATTCTCTATGGACGAGGTGAAATACTGCAAATACTTGATAAATTTTAAATAAAATATATAATGGCAAAGAAAGATGCAATTTTACAGCCAAATATGATTGAGACGTTCAAGGAGTTCAAGGACACCAAGAACATCGATCGTACTACTTTGGTTAGCGTGTTGGAAGAAAGTTTCCGTAATGTCATTGCGAAGATCTTCGGTAGTGACGAGAACTTTGACGTAATCGTGAACCCTGACAAGGGTGACTTCGAGATCTATCGTAACCGTGTTGTCGTTGCTGACGGTGAGGTTGCTGATGAGAACAAGGAGATTGCTCTCACAGAGGCTCAGAAGATTGAGGCAGACTATGAGGTTGGCGAGGACGTGTCAGAGCGTGTTGACTTCGCTAAGTTCGGTCGTCGTGCTATCCTTAACCTTCGTCAGACACTTGCAAGTAAGATTCTCGAACTTGAGCACGACAGCCTGTACAACAAGTACAAGGACCGTGTGGGTGAGATTATCTCAGGTGAGGTTTATCAGACTTGGAAGCGTGAGGTCCTCATTGTAGATGATGAGAACAACGAGCTTATCCTCCCAAAGGCTGAACAGATTCCACAAGACCAATATCGTAAGGGTGAGACCGTAAAGGCTGTCATCCTTCGTGTGGATAACGAGAACAACAATCCAAAGATTATCCTTTCTCGTACAAGTTCACTCTTCCTCCAGCGTCTGCTTGAGGCTGAGGTTCCTGAGATTGCAGAAGGTCAGATTGCTATCCGTCGCATTGCCCGTCTCCCTGGAGAGCGTGCAAAGATTGCGGTAGAGAGCTTCGACGACCGTATTGATCCGGTTGGAGCCTGCGTAGGTGTGAAGGGTAGTCGTGTGCATGGTATCGTTCGTGAGCTCTGCAACGAGAACCTTGACGTTATCAGCTATACAGCAAACACAAAGCTCTTTATTCAGCGTGCCCTCGCTCCTGCACGTATCAACAGCATCGTGCTTGATGACGAGAACCACAAGGCAGAGGTTTACCTCTCACCAGAGGAGGTAAGTCTTGCTATCGGTCGTGGCGGTCAGAACATCAAGCTCGCTTCAATGCTTACAGAATACACTATTGATGTATATCGTGACCTCGGTGAGGATGGCAATGTAGATAGTGATGATATCTATCTCGACGAGTTCAACGATGAGATAGACCAGTGGGTACTCGATGCTATCAAGGGTATTGGTCTTGATACAGCAAAGGCAGTTCTCAATGCTCCACGTGAGATGCTCATCACCAAGGCAGACCTTGAAGAGGAGACTGTTGATCAGGTGCTTGAGGTTCTGAGGGCGGAGTTTGAGAAGTAAGCAGGGGCTCTGCAAGTTACGGGTTACAAATTGCTAATTACTTAGTTACGCCTTTCTCCTTTAGGCAATAGCCTTTGGAAGAATAAAGATAGATGAAGTAATACAGTAATTCGTAATACGACAATACACAAAAAGTAACTAAGTAATTAGTAATTTTGAAATTAAATATCAATAGATGAGTATAAGATTAAATAAAGCAATACGTGAACTTAACATCGGCTTAGGAACTGCTGTTGAGTTTCTGGAGAAAAGACCTGATCTGGGTGAGGTGAAGTCCGATCCTTCATGCAAGATTAGCGATGAGCAGTATAATGCTCTTTCTGCTGCATTTGCCAAGGATAAGGAAGTTCGCACTCAGGCAGAGAAGCTATTCCAGAAGAAGCCGAAAGAGCATAAGGAGTCCAAGAAGGTCGAGGAGAAGAAAGCTGTTGAGGCTGCTCCAAAAGCAGAGGAGAAGAAGGAAGCACGTCAGGAGTTCAAACCTCTTGGCAAGATTGACCTTGATTCCCTTAATGGCAAGAAAAAACCGGAGCCAAAGGCAGAGGAAAAGGCAGAGAAGAAGGCTGAGCCTGTAAAGGTAGAGAAGCCGGAGCCTGTCAAGGCTGAACCTGAGAAGAAGGAAGTTGCAAAGGCTGAGGCTCCAAAGGCTGAGCCAAAGAAACCGGAGCCTGTAAAGGTTAAGGTTGATGACTATGTTGAGCAGGAGGTTGAGGTATTTACCACGAAGAACGAGCGTAAGATGCTCGGTCAGAAGATGAATGTGGTGGGTAAGATAGACCTTGACTCATTGAACCAGAGCACTCGTCCGAAGAAGAAGACCAAGGAGGAGCGCCGTAAGGAGCGTGAGGAGAAGGCTCAGCAGGCTCGTGACGCTCAGAAGGCAGCTAACGGCGAGAGGAAGAAGCGCAACCGCATGAACAAGGAGCGCGTGGATATCAATGCCGCAGCTAACCAGCCTCAGGGCAATGGCAAGAATGGTAATAACCAGAATGGTCAGGGAGGCAAGAAGAATAAGAACAAGAATAAGAACAAGAACAATAAACCTCAGGAGGTAAACGAAGAGGATGTAGCACGTCAGGTAAAGGAGACCCTCGCACGTCTGACTTCTAAGTCAAGCCAGAACAAGAAGGGTGCTAAGTACCGTAAGGAAAAGCGTGATGCGGCTGCTGAGAAGCGTGATGAGGAACTTCTCGAGCAGGAGTTGGGCGAGAAGGTACTGAAGCTCACCGAGTTCGTTACTGTTTCTGAGCTTGCCACCATGATGGATATTCCTGTTACGAAACTTATCGGAACGCTGATGTCTATCGGTGTGATGGTAAGTATCAACCAGCGTCTGGATGCAGAGACCATCAATATCGTGGCAGAGGAGTTCGGATTCACTACAGAATATGTAAGTGCTGAGGTTCAGGAGGCTGTACAGGAGGCTGAGGATGATGAGAATGACCTCGTTAGCCGTGCTCCTATTGTAACAGTCATGGGTCACGTTGATCATGGTAAGACCTCTCTGCTCGACTATATCCGTCAGACCAACGTTATCGCTGGTGAGGCTGGTGGTATCACACAGCACATCGGTGCTTACAACGTGAAACTTGAGGACGGTCGTAAGATTACATTCCTTGATACCCCAGGTCACGAGGCGTTCACCGCTATGCGTGCCCGTGGTACTCAGGTTACCGATATCGCAATTATCATCATCGCTGCTGATGACTCTATCATGCCTACTACCAAGGAGGCTATTGCACATGCTCAGGCTGCTAATGTTCCTATGGTGTTTGCAATCAACAAGATTGATAAGCCAGGAGCTAACCCTGACAAGATTCGTCAGGACCTTGCTGCCATGAATCTCCTTGTAGAGGAGTGGGGCGGTAAGTACCAGTGTCAGGAGATAAGTGCAAAGAAGGGTACTGGCGTAGCTGAGCTTCTTGAGAAGGTGCTTCTTGAGGCAGAGATGCTCGACCTGAAGGCTAATCCAAACCGTAAGGCAACAGGTTCTGTTATCGAGGCATCTCTTGACAAGGGACGTGGCTATGTGGCTACAATGCTCGTAAGCAATGGTACTCTGAAGATGGGTGATATCGTCATCGCAGGTACATACTATGGTCGTGTGAAGGCTATCTTCAATGAGCGTAACCAGCGTATTGACAATGTTCGTCCGGCTGAGCCTGCTATCATTCTCGGTCTTAACGGTGCTCCAAGTGCCGGTGACTCATTCCATATCATGGAGACTGAGCAGGAGGCAAGGGATATTGCCAACAAGCGTCTGCAGTTGCAGCGTGAGCAGAGTCTCAGAACGACTAAGGTTGTCGGTCTTGAAGAAATCGCTCACCGTATCGCTCTTGGTGAATTCCACGTTCTCAACCTTATCGTTAAGGCTGATACACAAGGTTCTGTCGAGGCTCTCTCTGACTCATTCATCAAGCTCTCTACTGAGAAGATTCAGGTGAACGTGCTTCAGGGTGCTGTAGGTCAGATCTCAGAGAACGACGTGATGCTCGCTTCTGCTGCTGAGAACTCTATCATCATCGGCTTCAACGTCCGTCCTTCTGCTGCTGCAAAGAAGGTTGCAGAACAGCACGGAGTGGAAATCAACACCTACTCTGTCATCTATGACGCTATCGACGATATCACCTCTGTAATGGAAGGTATGCTCGATAAGGTTAAGAAGGAAGTTGTTACCGGTCAGGTTGAGGTTCGTGAGGTTTACAAGATATCCAAGGTCGGTACTGTTGCCGGTGCTATGGTTGTCGAGGGTAAAGTTCACCGCACAGACAAGGCTCGTGTCATCCGTGACGGTATCGTGGTTCACACAGCCGAGATCAACGCCCTTAAGCGTTTCAAGGATGATGTCAAGGAAGTTGCTACCAACTTCGAGTGCGGTATCTCACTCGTTAACTTCAATGATATACAGCAGGGTGATATCCTCGAGACCTTCATGGAGATAGAGGTAAATCAGACTCTGTAATCATATAGGGATTGTAAATGTCAGAAAAAAATGAATTCGTCAAGCAGGTTGCCGAACAGAAATATGAGTTCGGCTTCACTACTGACGTACATACTGAGATAATACCAGTAGGACTGACTGAGGATGTGGTCCGACTTATTTCTGCAAAGAAGGGTGAGCCGGATTGGATGCTGGAGTTCAGACTCAAGGCCTTCCATCATTGGGAGACCCTTGAGCAGCCTACCTGGGGGCATCTTGACATACCCCCGATAGACTATCAGGCAATATCATACTATGCCGATCCTTTGGCAAAGAAACCGAAGAACAAGGAGATTGACCCGGAACTGGAGAAAACCTTCGACAAACTCGGTATTCCGCTTGAGGAACGTCTTGCATTGAGTGGTACGGCTGTTGATGCTATCATGGACTCTGTATCGGTTAAGACTACTTTCAAGGACAAGCTCAAGGAGAAAGGCATCATCTTCATGTCAATCGGTGAGGCTATCAAGGAGCATCCGGACCTTATCAAGAAGTATCTGGGTACTGTGGTACCTTACCGTGACAACTACTTTGCAGCTCTTAACTCGGCTGTGTTCTCAGACGGATCTTTCGTCTATATACCAAAGGGTGTGCGCTGTCCTATGGAGCTTAGCTCGTATTTTCGTATTAATGCGGCTAATACAGGACAGTTTGAGCGTACTCTTATCGTGGCAGATGACGATTCATACGTTTCTTATCTCGAGGGGTGTACCGCTCCTATGCGTGATGAGAACCAGCTTCATGCCGCTATCGTGGAGATTATCGTAAATGATAGGGCAGAGGTGAAGTACTCAACCGTACAGAACTGGTATCCTGGCGATGAGAATGGCAAGGGAGGTGTGCTTAACCTCGTGACAAAGCGTGGTGAGCTTCGCGGTGAGCGTTCAAAGCTCTCGTGGACACAGGTAGAGACAGGTTCGGCAATCACTTGGAAGTATCCGTCATGCGTGCTGAGAGGCGATGACTCTGTTGCGGAGTTCTATTCCGTAGCTGTCACTAACAACTATCAGCAGGCAGATACAGGAACGAAGATGATACATCTTGGCAAGAACACAAAGTCAACGATTATCTCAAAGGGTATCTCGGCAGGTCATTCTCAGAACTCGTACAGAGGTCTTGTGAGGGCAGGTTCAAAGGCAGATAATGCCCGCAACTACTCTTCATGTGACTCGTTGTTGCTCGGTTCTGAGTGTGGTGCACATACGTTCCCTTACATGGACGTGCATAATGACACCGCAATCTTTGAGCATGAGGCTACCACTTCAAAGATTTCAGAGGATCAGCTCTTCTACTGTCAGCAGAGAGGTATTCCGATGGAACAGGCGGTGGGACTCATCGTCAATGGCTATGCCAAGGAGGTGATACAGAAACTGCCTATGGAGTTTGCTGTCGAAGCGCAGAAACTGCTTAGCGTAAGCCTTGAAGGAACTGTAGGATAATACTGATGTTTAGTGATTAGAGATTAGTGTTTAGTGACCTGAGTGTCACTATACCTAAAACTCTAAACACTAATCACTAAACTCTAAACAATAAAATAGCAGGCTTCGGCCAGCTATCATAATTAACCATTATCAATAACTAAAACCTCTTAGAAAATGAAAAAGTATCTTGCAGAAGCAGTTGGAACATTCGTTCTCACAATTCTTGGTTGCGGCACAGCCGTATCTCTCGCATGTGGTCCTGAAACCGCATCAGTAATAGGCACAGCAATGGCTTTCGGCCTTTCTGTTATCGCTATGGCATATACCATAGGTGGCATTAGCGGTTGCCATATCAATCCTGCAATCACTCTCGGTTGCCTCATGACGAAGCGCATAAGCGGCAAGGATGCTACCGGCTATATGGTTGGACAGGTGGTTGGTGCAATCATCGCAGCTGCTGTTCTCTATGTATTCACGCATTTCTCAGGTGCAAGTTTCAATGGCACTCTCACTGGAGCTAATACCTGTGACGGTTGTGGTGATAGTCAGATAGGTGGCCTGATTGTTGAGATTGTACTTACCTTTATCTTTGTTCTCGTTGTACTTGGTACGACTGATGCGAAGAAGGGGGCAGGCAACTTTGCAGGTCTCGCTATAGGTCTCTCTTTGATACTCATTCACCTTGTAGGTATTCACTATACAGGTACATCCGTAAACCCAGCTCGTTCTATCGGTCCTGCTCTCTTCGAAGGAGGTGTGGCTATTGAAGACCTCTGGGTATTCATCATTGGCCCATTCATCGGTGCTACTCTCTCAGCATTCGTATGGAAGGCTATTGGTGAGGAGTAATTTTTAGGTTCTCAGGTTTTTTCTGGTTATGAGGTTATAAGGTCGTAAGAGTAAAAGACCTTTAAACCAGAAAACCTTTTAACCTTATAACCACTAATAAAGAAAATGTTAGAAGTCAAAAACCTTCACGCCCGTATAGGCGATAAGGAAATTCTTAAAGGCATAAACCTTACCATCGGTGATGGTGAGGTTCATGCTATTATGGGACCTAACGGTTCCGGAAAATCAACTCTTAGTGCCGTTCTCGTTGGTAATCCTCTCTATGAGGTTACTGAGGGTGAGGCATGGTATAATGGCAAGAACCTGCTTGAGATGAAGCCAGAGGATCGTGCTCATGAGGGCCTTTTCCTCTCGTTCCAGTACCCAGTAGAGATACCGGGTGTCTCTATGACCAACTTCATGAAGGCGGCTATCAATGAAAAGCGTAAATATCAGGGACTTGCTCCTCTCTCTGCTTCTGAGTTCATCAAGTTAATGAAGGCAAAGCGTGAGATTGTTCAACTCGACGCAAAACTCGCCAACCGTTCTGTAAACGAGGGTTTCTCTGGCGGTGAGAAGAAGCGTAACGAGATATTCCAGATGGCTATGCTTGAGCCTACTCTCTCCATTCTCGACGAGACCGACTCTGGTCTTGACGTAGATGCTATGCGCATCGTGGCAGATGGTGTGAATATGCTCCATACTGACAAGACAAGCACTATCGTAATCACTCACTACGAGCGTTTGCTTGATATGATTAAGCCAAGCGTTATTCATGTGCTTTGGAATGGCAGAATCGTAAAGACTGCCGGTCCTGAGCTTGCCAAGGAGATTGAGGTGCGCGGCTATGACTGGATTAAGGCAGAAGCTTCTCTTAATTGATAATTGAAAATTGATAATTGAAAATTTGGAAAGCGAAAAGCAATATATAGACCTCTATGCACAGTACCGTGATATGATCAACGGTCACAGCAATGAGGTGATGAACTCTGTGCGTGAAAAGGCGTTTGAGGATTTCAAGCGTCTGGGATTCCCTACAAGGAAGGTGGAGAGGTATAAGTACACCAATATGGCAGAACTCTTTGCGCCTGACTATGGACTTAACCTCTCTCGTCTTGAGATTCCTGTGAACCCATACGATGCCTTCAAGTGTGATGTGCCTAATATGAGCACGTCACTATATTTTGTTGTCAATGATGCCTTCTACAGCAAGGCTCTTCCAAAGGCTGAACTCCCAGAGGGCGTGTTCGTAGGTAGATTGGCTGATGCTCAGGATAAGGTTAAAGGGCTCTATGGCACGCTTGCAGATAGCTCTGAGGATGGTATTACAGCGCTTAACACTATGCTTGCTCAGGATGCCCTTCTCATTTATGTGTCAAAGAACATAAAGGTTGATCGTGCCATTCAGGTTATCAATATCCTGCGTTCTGACGTAGAACTCATGGTGAATCGTCGTGTGCTCATTGTTCTTGAGCAGGGGGCAGATGCAAAGATATTGTTCTGTGATCATGCTGCTGATGACCGTAAGTTCCTTGCCACTCAGGTGGTAGAGGTCTTCGTGGGTGAGAATGCCCATCTTGACATGACCTGTCTTGAGGAGACTCACTATAAGAATGTGCGAGTGAGCAACGTGTATATCGACCAAAAGGCTAACTCACGCGTTGACCATAACGTTATTACCTTGCATAATGGCGTGACACGAAACCGCACAGACCTCGTCTTCTCTGGTGAGGGTGCTGAATGTTATATGAACGGTTGCGTGATAGCCGACAAGGAGCAGCGTGTGGACAATAATACGCTTATTGACCATAAGGTGCCTCATTGCGACTCTCACGAACTTTATAAATACGTTCTTGATGATAAGGCTGTAGGTGCATTTGCAGGTAGGGTACTTGTACGTAAAGATGCTCAGAAAACAACTTCTCAGGAGACAAACCAGAACCTGTGTGCTACTAAGGAATGTCGTATGTACACCCAGCCAATGCTTGAGATATATGCTGACGATGTGAAATGTGCTCATGGCTCTACTGTCGGTCAGTTGAATGACAAGGCATTGTTCTATATGCAGCAGCGAGGCGTGTCTCTCGAAGAGGCTCGTACTCTGCTCCAGAATGCCTTTATTGGTGAGGTTATAGACAGAATACAGGTAGAACCGCTCCGTGACCGTCTTCGTCATCTTGTTGAGAAGCGTTTCAGAGGTGAGCTTAACAAGTGCGAAGGCTGCAAGCTGTGTAGATAATCGAACAACAAATATATTTTTTAACACGAAGACGCAAAGTTGCAAAGTTTTTATTATCTCTGTGACTTTGCGTCTTTGCGTTTATATAACTCCGTTGTAAGTCATGCTTGGCAAAAAAACTTAGCGAACGGCTCTCGTTTATTTGCTCAATACGAATGGCATCAACTATCTTTTGAAGTTCGGATATTCGTCTATTGCGGGATCTATTATCCACTTTCGCAGAAGCATCCGAAGCTTCTTTCTTAAGAGCTTTAATATCTTCCTCATTGGCTTTCAGTAATACATCAAGTCTTGTAACATCTTCGCCGTTATAGCGAATATTACTTGCGCCTTGAATATTAGCTAAATCATTATAATCTAAATTTTCTTTATCAAGCTTTCTTGCAGAGTCGCATCACAAATTTAACGTGTAGTATTTTTGTTTTATTGTATTCCGAACTTGATTTTATATTATCATCTTCTATTTCCTTCTGTATGCTAGACTTCGCCTCTTTTTCTTCCGTTGTAAACCCCATGATTCTCCCATTCATAGGAGTGGACTTAAAGCTGGTTTATCTGAAATGAAGTTTTACTTACCCTCCGCTATAACTTCGCTCTTCCTCCGTTTCTCCTTCGCTTTAAGTCCGTTTCTAATCCGCTTCTGGTCCACTCCTATGAATGGGAGGAAAATGGGACTTACATGGGAGTTACTACGGACTTACTTGGTAGGTGCTTCTCATAATGACACTAACCTTGTTGAGCGTGAGGAGAGCGTTTTCAGAGGCGTCGAGAATAGCTTTCTGCTCTTTCTGGAGATAGATAGGGGCATCCTTACGAAGAGGGAGAATGCGCAGTTCCACTTTCTTGCCCACGAGATCAGAAACACGCACAAGCATCGGCTTACCGTTCCAGAAATTATCCTGCACGAGTTTGCCGTCGGCATATACACGCGCACAATCGGCAGCATAGTCAATCTTGAGGAAGGCACTATCGGCACAAGAGGCGATAGCGGAATCTACATCTATAACATAAACAGCGGCTTTGTCGAAATCACTATCCTCTGGCATAGCTGCAACCTTCTGCTTTCCCTTGACAACCTCACGAGGCGAATCAGCCTCACGAATCTTGCGAGCCTCTACCCTATCGTCAGTTTCATACCAGTATTCTTCCACTATACTATCGCCATCCTTATACAGAATACCTCCTTCATGCTTGGCAAAATGCAGTTGTCCGTCAATCTTATAGGCTCGCTTTGCCTTGTCGGGAGACAACAAGAGGACCCTCCCAACCTCCCTTAAAGGGAGGCTTTTACCTTCCTTTAAAAGATAATGTTTTTCGCGTTTCAAGTCCCCCTTTAAGGGGGATTTAGAGGGTCGAATAGTTATGGTAGGTTTCATTCCCTTAATAGGAATGAAATAGATAGTATCGCCCACTTTGCAGAAAGGCTGGGCATCAGCGGTTATTGAATGCCCGAGGAATGGCATATTGACAGGACGGACATACGCCCTACCCGACTCGTTGTGCATCCTTACATAGTCATTATAGAACTCAAAGCAGCCACGACGGGAATAGTGTTCGGAAAGGGTATCTACCTCCATTTGTGACAGTTCCTCGCCCCAGTCGGCAAGAAACTGATGAAGGAAGCGCGTCTGATGAAAGGCTATATCATTAGGCTGTCCCATTTCGCCAAGAGGGCATTGGAAATTGTATGTCATATAAGGCATATCGTTATAGTTGGTAACAGCCGTTTTCTGCGTCTCAGCCATGGTATGTGCCGGGTTATATGGATTGGTACCTCCATGATACATATAATAGCCTGGCAGGTTACTTCCACTACCGAGCTTGCAGATAGCCAATGGCATAGCCTCATTTCCGCTTATATTGATACGACGATGATATGAAGGCATCATACCACCCCCAAGTTCACAGGTGAGGTATGGATAGGTTAATTTACTATCTGACGATTTACTATTTCCTGTTTCCTTGAGTTCATCAGCAGAAAATGTCTCAGTAGCAATAGCACCACTCATTCTGTTGTCCTTGAAAACAAACGCCTTGGCATACTCGCCCGGCATATCGCTCAACTTACGATCCCAGAAGCCGTCGGCATAGTCGCCATAGAGAGGAAGGAGTTTGCCAAACTCTTCCTTACCATTAAGCTTAGGCCAACCAGTACGGGTCATGAAAGGCACATCAAATCCTGCCTTTACGGCAATATCCTTCAAGGTCATATAATAGCTCCAAGGACCACGACACTCATTCTCTATCTGTACGCCGACCACCGGACCGCCATCTTTCCATAGCAATCCGTTTACCTGTCCGAAGATATTGTAGTATAGTCGCTCAACCTCCTTAATGAACCCCTTTGCTAGAGAGCGCACCTTGTATTCCTTAGGATTGCTGACATGACGCTCCACTACCCAATCGGGGAAACCTCCTTGATATACCTCTCCATGACAGAAAGGGCCTATGCGAAGCACTACGGGCATATTCTCGCTCTTGCATACTTCAAGAAACTCCCGAAGGTTCATATTGCCTGCCCAATTCCAATGTCCTTCTTCTGGCTCATGATGAATCCAGAATACGTATGTAGCGACAATGGTTATGCCTCCCGCCTTCATCTTACGTATCTCCCTACGCCAGTCCTTTGCAGGAACACGAGCATAGTGTATCTCGCCCATAACAGGCAGTACGTGCTTGCCGCCAACGACAAATCCCTTGGAATCAACCTCAAACGTAGTGCCCTGTGGGTTAACGTTGGTTCCAAAGGTAAATGTGTTCTGCGCAACAACTGCTTGCGAGAGGAAGAATAATAAAAAAAGGGAAAGGAGTTTAGGCATAGATTTTAGTTTAAAAAGTGAATAGAGAATAGTGAAAAACGAAAAATACTTAATACTGGTGGGCACCATCATGAGATTCGTACAAGCCCCCCTATACAGCATCACATATAGGCATTACCCAGTATTAAGTATTATTATCTATTCGTTATTAACTATTCACTTAACAAGCTCCATTGTATCAGATGCAATCATCAGCTCCTCGTCGGTAGGGATAACGACAACAGTTACCTTTGAGTCTGGAGCAGAGATGATAGCCTCTTCACCGTGGATCTGTGCATTCTTTTCCTTATCAAGCTTAATGCCCATCCATTCCATATCAGCACATACAGCCTCACGGATATCTGACTGGTTCTCACATACACCTGCGGTGAATACGAGTACATCACAGCCACCGAGAGCAGCAGCATAAGAGCCGATGTACTTCTTGATGCGGTATGTGTACATATCGATAGCGAGCTTACACTTAGCATCACCCTCTGAAGCAGCCTGGAACACCTCACGCATGTCACTTGACTTGCAAGAGATACCTGCGAGACCAGACTTCTTATTGAGGTAGTTAGAGATACCGTCAGCATCAAGACCGAGTTTCTTCTGGATGAATGAAACAGCACCACCGTCGATATCACCAGAACGTGTACCCATCATTACGCCCTCAAGTGGGGTAAGGCCCATTGATGTGTCCTGACACTTGCCATCCTTAACAGCAGCGAGAGAACCACCATTACCGATATGAGCTGTGATTACCTTAGAACCTTCAGCCTTCATTCCGAGGAACTCAAGAGCACGAGCTGATACATAACGGTGAGATGTGCCGTGGAAACCATAGCGACGAACGCCGTAGTTCTCGTACATATCGTAAGGGATAGCATACATGAATGCCTTCTGCGGCATTGTCTGGTGGAATGCTGTATCGAATACGCCTACCTGTGGAATCTTTGGGAGAAGAGCAGTAACAGCATCTACACCCTTGAGATTTGCAGGATTGTGGAGAGGAGCAAGGTCGTTGCAAGCCTTGAATGCCTCGATAACCTCTGGAGTGAGGATAACAGACTTTGCGAACTTCTCACCACCATGCACCATACGATGACCTACTGCATCCAATTCGTCGAGAGACTTGAGAGCACCTTCAACTGGATCTGTAAGGACCTTGAAGATAAGCTCAACGCCTACTGTGTGCTCAGGAATCTCCTGCTTGATAACTTTCTTGCTGCCATCCTTCGCATTGAACTTGATGAATGCACCTGGAAGACCTATTTTCTCAATACCGCCCTTTGCAAGAACGGTCTTTGTCTCCATCTCAAAGAGCTGGTACTTGATGGAACTGCTACCGCAGTTCAAAACTAAAATTTTCATATTTAACAGTGAATAGTGAATAGTGAAAAACGAATAATACTTAATACTGGTAGCCACCATAACGAACCACCTAAGAAAGTAAATCAAAGGGGTTATACCTTATCACTTAATATTATCTCGTTATTCACTATTCAATTATTATTTATTCTTGTTCATTATTTTTCTTTGAGGTATTCAAGGATGCTACCAACATTGCTATAAGTTCATTGCAATCGGCATGAATACTCAAGAATTGTGGTTCTGTAAGTTCTTGATCACGATAAAGTAATATCAACCAGTTATTAGTTTCATTTGCTTCTTTTAAAGCTATGTGCAATTTTGTAATAAAATCTGCACGACTTTGCGCAAATTGGGACTCGCTTACATTTGCCATGATTGAAGTCCCAGACCTTAACACCTGATTATAAATTGAGAAATTCTTCTTCAACGAGTTTTTCTGAAGATAATCAACCATCTTCGTAATACGCGCAGCAAAAGCCACACTTTTAACTCTTAAAGGTGATTTCTCAATATTATACATAAGGGTGGTATTACAAGGTTAAAACTAATTAACGAATATATACTTATCTTACCCAAACTGGTGTCCACCAGTATTAAGTATTATTCTCTATTCGTTATTCACTATTCACTTAAGAATTACTTCTTAGCATCCATTGCCTGGCATGCTGTGATAGCGACGAGATTTACGATGTCCTCTACAGAACAGCCACGGCTGAGGTCGTTTACAGGACGAGCGATACCCTGAAGAATTGGTCCGAGAGCGACTGCATTACCAAGACGCTGAACGAGCTTATAGCTGATGTTGCCAACTTCAAGGTTAGGGAATACGAGTACGTTTGCCTTACCAGCGATTTCTGAGCCTGGAGCCTTCTTAGCACCTACAGATGGAACGAGAGCTGCATCTGCCTGAAGTTCACCATCAATCTTAATTGTAGGATCAAGTTCTTTGGCAATCCTTGTAGCCTCAACAACCTTATCAACAACCTCATGCTTTGCACTACCCTTTGTTGAGAATGAACACATAGCAACACGTGGCTCAGCGAAACCTGCAACTGAACGGGCAGTCTGTGCAGTACATACAGCTATCTGACCAAGCTGATCCGCATCTGGCATTGGAGTAACAGCAACGTCAGCAAATACCATAACACCGTTCTCACCATACTGAGGAGTTTCTGTAATCATCAGCATTGCACCAGAAACACAAGAGATACCAGGAGCAGTCTTGATAATCTGAAGAGCAGGACGCAATGTCTCGCCTGTAGTAGAGAGAGCACCTGATATCTGACCATCAGCACCCTCAGTCTTGATAATCATACAACCAAGATAGAGAGGGTTCTTTACAAGCTCACGAGCCTGCTCAATTGTCATACCCTTCTTCTTACGGAGCTCAGCAAGAAGCTGTGCATACTCTTCACTCTTCTCGCAGTTTTCTGGATCGATGAGAGTTGCCTTGTCAATATTGGTAAGACCTTTTTCCTTGGCCAATGCAGCTACTTTCGCAGGATTACCAATAAGAATAAGATCTGCGATACCCTGCTCCAGAACCTTATCTGCAGCAACAAGTGTACGCTCCTCTTCTGCCTCTGGGAGCACAATGCGCTGCTTATTTGACTTTGCACGCGCAATAATCTGTTCGATTAAACTCATAGTTTTAATTTATGATTTAAGATGTTTAATTTACATACGGCTATTTCTTTGCAAAGTTAGCAAAAAAAAAGTGAACAGCAAAAGCTATTCACTTTTTTTTCTAAATTATCACTGATTTTTTAGTTTACACTTACTTGACAGAAAGCTTTTTCTGACCGATGATATAGATGCCAGAAGCAAAGCCGCTATACTTGCTTGTTCCAGCACGAACATCAAGGATTCGGGCAATCTGACCTGCAGATGTGTAGATTGTCAGCTTCGTGTCGTATGAGCTCTCAACACCGATGCTATGATTTCCTGCATCATATACACGGAGGTACTCACCAGCCACATCAGCAGAGTTCTCATCTTCATCAAGACTCTCTATGCTCCTGATATCTGTACTTATATATATTACATCATCATCAAGAGTTAAGCTATTAGTCTTAGCACCTATTACATTGCCTTGAGACATATAGCCACGGAAAGCATATATTGGCTGATTCTTCTCGAACTTCATGCCCTGATTTTCGCCAGTCTCACCAATTGTGATAGCATACTTACTTGCTGAAGCCTCTTCATTTGCAAATGCAACATGATATAGCTGACCTGTTGTAGCTGCAGCAACAGCTTCGTCAGTGACAGCAATACTTGCATTCTTGGTCTTCTCAAACGTAATAGTCTGACCTGTCATATCAAATTCATAATATCTGCTTCCTGGGAAGCTGACGATATATGGCTTGTATGCAGCGAAGCCACCATTTGCAATAGAGTTCTCCGGTCTCTCGAAGGTTGCCTTGTTGCCAGATATTGACTTGAACTCACGGAACCAATAGTGATGACGCAGAGTATTATTGTTGTTTGCAACAGTAGTACCCTCTGCAGGTGTACCATAGAAGAATGTAATATTCTTTGTCACACCCTTATCACGTCCATCCTTTGGATCATACTGATGTATGCCTTCAGACAGGGTTGACTTCTCTACATCGAATGGCAGACAGATGCTTCCCCAAGCGGTACCGACTTCCTCTACATATCCAGTCTCTGTTTCTGGGTTACGTACATACCAAGACTTACCTGTTACAGAGAATGCGATAGGTGCATTGAATGTCTGCTTATCTACGAGATGAAGCATTGAAGCCTTCCATGCATCATTATTATAGATTACATGATGACCTCTGATAGCGCCCTCTGGTGTTTCATTCGTATATGCAAGTGACTTAGAAACAACATCTACAGCCTCATTCTCTCTAGATGTGTTCTTTGCAGTATATACCAAGAGGTTTCTCGTTACATCCTCTGCAGTGCCGAAGCCATGGAACTTGGTAGCGTTATCATCGGTTACGTTGAAGTTCACCGCTGTAATCCTTGGATCAAGAACGTATGTGTCCTTATAAGTATCATTGTAGATAGCAGCGTTATAATAGAACTTACCTTTCTGGTTATTGCCATAATAGCCATCTGTACGCCATACACGGTTCAATGCAGCACTAACCTTGTGAGATGTTATCGTAGATGGATACAACTCAGGATCTGGCTGGAGATTCTGGCCGAAGAAGCGATAGTCATTGATATCGCTCTCTTCAAACAGAGGCTCACAATAATCACCCTTTGAACGGTCATCGGCAGTATGCTCCATATTGTGAGCTGTATAATCTTGCAGATGGTAATATGGAATAGACTGATTAGCAGCCACCGCATTACCCAGACGCAGATATGTGACACCTGATGTGACTTCAAGAATATCATCAGATATACGTGCATACTGGAAATCACCATTACGATAATAATCCTCAACATAGGTGTATGAAGCATCATTTAGAGCCTTCTTCATATTATACTGGTTAAGATCGTATGCAACCTTACCATACTTGAAGTCATCAGCAGTATAGCCTGACACTGCATTTCCGTCTATGTCATAAACCTTGAAGTTATCACTCTCGAAACAGCAGTGGTACTTACCCGTGTTAGTATCGGCAATCTTTCCGTTCACATAACCAAGGTTATAGATGTGTCCACTGTTCTTCTTGAACAATTTACCTCCAGTGATCAGATAGCCATCACCATGCAATGTACCTGCGAATTCATCAGGCACCTCATAGCCAGAAGGTATTGTCAGATTATTGAGCAATATAAACTGAGCATTAGCACCATGATATTTATTAGTACGAATAAACTTAGAGAATGCCTTTATATCTGCCTCATCTCCAATATAGATGCGTGGCTGAGCTTCTGGCTCATTCTTTGCACGCTCAATAGCCTCTGCCAAACGCAGATCAACACCAGGTGCATGAGAATCCATCAAATGGAAGTTATGAACCTCAAGACGATCAAGAATCTTACCACTAGCTTCATCCCTCTTTATATCGATAGGATAGAATACATACTCGTCTTCTTGGTTTTCACGACTTTCTTTTGATGCAAAGCCATATTGTACTCCATAACCATTCATATAATAATATGCAGGGATGTAGAGCACATCATTACCTACTGCCTCACACTCAGCAAATATACCTGTTGGTGTGGTACCTACCTGCCAAGTTTGATAGCCCTTAGAAGAATCATCTACATCTTCCTTCTTCCAAGGAGAATTGTCCGCAAAGGCTGTACCTTCCGCATTGAGCTTACCAATACGCCAATAGAAACTCTGTGGTCTCATTGACTGGTCTGCATCAATAGTAATGGTACTTGCATCCGCCTTGATATACTCTCCAGGCAATGCACAGTTCGCAATAGTAATATTACCCTCTGGAGAAGGACCCTGAATGTACTGAATATTCAGATAGATGGTATAGGTGTAACTACGCTCTACCTCTATATAGTACACATTATTTGTTGTTGGCTTAATATTCTCTATTGCCAGAGGATCTGAATATTGGTTATCGGTCTTTGTATAGACGTCATTCAAGAAACGCTGACCATTATAGAACATCTCATACTCACCTGTATCAACATTTCTGAAATAATATGCAGTGCCTTGTGACAGAGCCTCATTTGATGCAGTCGGATTATATTCTTCACCACTCTTGACATAGATTACAGAAATTGCCATCTTTGTCTTGTCACTCACATAACCACCACTACCATTAGACCTGAATGCAGGTGCACGAAGCACAAGCGTAGCCTTTGTCGGTTTCTCCATGTGATCCTTGTAATACTGAGAAGAAGTATTATCAGCATTATCCACAAGCTTAAATGACAGTCTTGCAATATCAGATTTAAGCTTTCCACCAAGTGGAGTACCCTTTGGAATAGATGCATCATATTTCATAGACAACTCGCTATGGATACCAGTCTCAGAATACTTCGCCTTATCAGATACACTTATAAAGAGCTTATATCTATCCTTAAGGTCATATCCTGAGTGATCCTTTGCTTTATCGTCATAGTTACGTTTTTCAAGATCACTTTCAAATGAAGTTGGATGATCACTACGCAATGTCCAACTAACCACAGAAAGTTTCTCATCATCAACAGGAACAAGTCCCTTGAGAACTTCAACATCATTCTCGTCAATTTCACTATTTGACTCAAATTCTATTGGATTACCTGCACTATTATAAGTAAATGCAGAGATGTTTGCATTCAGATAGAAATGATAACCTGTAAGATACCAGTAGTGAGAAGCATTCTTTTTGTTGTCATCAATTTTATTCTGCTCCCAACCATTAGGGAAGCAATCGTCAACAACGAACATATCAGGGTTCTCAAGGTATGGGAATACGAAGTTACCTGTTCTCAAAAGAGATCTCCTATAATCATTAGAATTAAGACCCTGCACTTCATGGCGGTCATCCGCATAGACATATCCACCAGCCTCATCAGGATCGACATTGACAAGACGAATCTCGGCAACGCCTACAATAGGCCCATAGAAAGGATATTCTGTAAGTTTACCCTTCTTATTATACACCTCTCTTACATTACGTATTCTCAAAGCATAACCTGATGCAATACCGATGAGGTTACGAGCTGTTCCCTCATTACGTTTCTGATACTTTATTTCGTTCTTCTCCGCACCAGATTTATCAACGATGATGGATGCATACTGATGATATTTTAGATAGTCAGTCTTTACATCCTGATAAGACAGACCCGCATATTCGCCCTCGCCAAGCTTTCCATCCTTACCATGCCACTTTGCGGTAGCAAAATCGTCATTGGTCTTGATAGCACCCACATAACGGATGTTGTTTGAAAGACCAAGATAATTACGTTGCTTGTGACCGAAAAGGAATGGGTCACCTTCAGCATCATTGCCATTCACATTAGCATTTCTTACTGACAATGTCTCATTAGGATCAAGTGAACTAATCATCTGTATCTCACCTACACGAGAGATTGAATAAGGAGTGACATCGGTTGAACTTGTTGCATAGTCACGAGCACCAAGCAACTTTATGCAGTTATCCTTCAGGCGAAGCATATCCAAACGCTGGAAGGTATTGAGAATCTTACCTGAGTTCACACTATGGCTAGCATATCCATAACCAGAAAGCTCACAGTTACGGAAGCCCTCTGTATATGACAAGTGACCATCGCCGAAGATACCACCTTCTGTATCAGCCTCATAGAACTTATGATCTGTACCACTGATATCAGCTGGCCAAGGACCATTCTTGAAATACTTTCCTTCTGCAGAGATAAAATGATAGTTACCATCACTGCCCATATAGTATTTCTGGAACAAGTCTGCATTATCTGCAAGTCCAGTTGCAACCTTCATTGTCTGCGGAGATATTGTAATATGCTCAGCCCCGTATGAAGGATCATCAGCAATAAGCATTGTGGTATTACCACCATAGTTCTTTACAGCCTCAACATCAGTAATGTCAATTCCATTAGCATAGTTTACGTTTCCTTCCTTAGAACCGCTATATTTCAAATCGATATTGTTGTGTTCCGCAGTATATTTCAATACTGTTGTATTGTTCAATGAAGTACCACTTGCAGCAGTTGAATAACCGCCACCATATACTGCAACACCAATCTGGATATTGACATCATTCCATCCATTAGAATATGAAGGCCTAGTTGTGACTTTATCCTCAAATGCTCCAACTACCTGTGACTCATCCTTTGCCTTAATAGCATCATATACCTGTTCTGACACAATATCACCAGCCATTATATAGAGTTCCTGCTTGATTGTAGGAGACGTATACTTCTCACCACTTGCGTTATAATAAGTATTTGCCAGATTAAGGTTTGCTGTAGCATCATCCGCACGAAGAACAGCATATTTGCCACTCTTCTTGCACACATAGTATTTAGGATAACCTACAAGCACCTGAGCAGAGCCCCATAGGTAACCAGAGTAAGAACCACCGGTAACTGAACCGTGAACCTTACCATTAAGGATTCGGATATCAGTATTACCGATAACATTACCCTTCTGACCGCCACCAAACACGTTATTTACAGTCGTACCGCTATTATTACGCCATGGAACCTGATTTGAATAAAGAACATCTATATCACCATATACATAACTGTCCTCACCATAGCCAGCTCCATAGATGTTGCAGGCTGCGATGTCATTCTCGTTAGATACAGTAAGAAGATCCTCATTAAGACCATAGAGAGAGTTACTGCGATAGTCAATCTTCACGTCACCAACGATGACGCCAGACTTGTAGCATCCACCATATACATTACCACCCTCATAGTAAGTCTTACCAGAATTCTCCACAACACTTGGAGCGAACTTACACTTCACAGTAAGGTCAATCATTGGAGAATCTGTACGGCTCTCACCAAGAAGATAACCACCAACGTGATTTACCTTGACAGTGTTGTTCTTTACATAGTTGGCATTGTAACAGCCACCGACAATCTTGTCTGTAATGGTAAGTCCCTCAGGGAATGTTACACTTACAGCATTACCATGAGAGTCAGGAACAACATCCATGTTACCTCTATTACCTCCACATACGAATGAGCCGATAGTGTCATTTTTCAGATTATCTGCCCATATTATTTGAGGACGAATAGACATTGCCACAGGCTGGAAATAGAGGTCAAGGATATGAGGATACGCCTTCTTACGAGTAGCAGCATCACCTGGAAGATAAATTGTCTGGATGTTCTTGATAGCGTCTGTATTCCAGTTAATCGATGAATTAACATCAATGCCATCAATATCATTGATTGCCCTAATATAGTCCTTCGTATCTGTCTGAGTGAACAACTGCTCACCGTCACAGCCAAGGAAGAGACCACCAAGTTTAATGTAGCTGCCTACTTTAAGGATAACATGACTCTTTTTTTCATTAGGCTCATTTGTATCTACGACCGTAGCAGAGTTACCACCACCATATACATTTCCACGGATGTCAGGCTTTGAAGATTCACTCTTACCTGCAATATCCACAGTCACCTTGTTGGTAAGCGGACGCCATGAGTTAAGGTTCACAATCTTCTGGGCAAAAGTTGCAGAAGATGCAGATGCAATTGTACTACGCATTGGAACCGTGAACACAAGGTCATAGACATTCCTTGCAGACCTGTAATACTCATTAACCGTTGGCGCATTAATTTTTTCAGTTTTGTCAAGTGCATAGAGATAGTCACCATTGCCGGCTCCATATACATTACCATAGATATGACCGCCACGGATCTTTACCTTTACACCTTCACCGCCATTGTCTTGGAATACGGTTGCACCTGTTGCATCCTTATCCTTAAGGTTCACATATCCAGCCACGTCATTACCACCATATACATTTCCATGAATATGGATATCCTCATTGGCAGCAGCACCTTCTGTACCGATATTGACATTAACGGTCTTCTCAATATCACCCATCATACCGCCACCGAATACATCTTCACAGTCAATAGAATGAATATTGACATTAGATATCTTGACAGAGTTATATTGACCACCGCCAAAGACACGGCGAGCAAATGTGCCTTTACTTATCTTCACATTGGTTTCACCAACAACCTTACCTTCGTAACCACCACCTACGATATCCATAACAGACTGGTTAGGAATGAAGTGTAGATACTCCTCTCCCTCTTCACGGTCTGGAATGTCATCGATATGAACATGATTATTTTTATCTTCCAGAGCTACATCCAGATTAGTATTACCTTTGATTTCAGCCTGATTACCATAGCCGCCACCGAATACGCAGAAATATGGAGAACCAGTCTTGTAATAAACCTCTTTCCACTCCCTTGTAGCAAAGAATCCACCATCTGGGTTTGCTGTTGCAGATACAGTTTCCTGATTATTAAGCATACCCTTTGTCATGGTTATGTATGAGTTTCCTTCTACATTACAAGCGAGGTTACCACCACCATATATATTATGGTTAACCTTGAACTTACGCTTCTCTGGGTCATACTGAGGAGAATACAAATGATTATTGTCCGCATTCTTAGTAGCAGGTTCCCATGCACGAGTCTCAGGATTCCAGAGTGATGTAAGTTTAGCCTCACCACCATTCACGATAATATTGGTGCTACCTTTAACATCAGCAGAAGTGCTATTAGCTGTATTTGTCTGTGCATCACCCAAACCTCCTGCAAAGATATCATCAGAGAAATAGCCATTATCAATCTTTACAAGAGTATTACCATAAATCACACCCTTGTTACCGCCACCATATACACGACTCCAGAGATATGGAATGACGTCAGAAGAAGGAGTAGCACCAGAAGTATAAGGATATGCCTTGTCTGCCTTATTCACAAACAAACCAGCATTTCCATATACTGCACCAAGTTTAGTATAGTCATAATGAGTTGACTTATAACGACCATTACCTCCGGCAAATACTGCAGACAATACACTTGCGCCCTTGATGCTTACCTTAGTAACAAATGAGTCATTTCCTGTAAGTTTCGTAGCAGTAACAGAAGCGTTTGAATCTCCAACATTGGCAACGTCACCACCACCATATACACTACCGAAGATGAGGGTACGCTCTGCATCCATATTATTAATTTTGTACCACTCACCATATACATCAACGTTGGTCGTGCCCCTGACAAGTGCCATGTCAGGGAATGACTTTTCTGAGTATGGCTCAATACCTGCACCACCGCCGAATACGTTCATTGAGATAATACCGCCGTATATCTTAACGTCGGTATCTCCGCCAACCTGACCGTATGTCTCACTACCAGAAGGAGATGTCGGCTTTGAACCGATACCACCACCAAACACGCTTCGACATGTGAGCTGGCAGTCAGTTACAACCTTTGTATTACCAGTTACATAGCCACTGAAGCCACCACCATGAATATCCATGAAGGTGAAAGCAGGAGAACCTATTGACCAAGCCAACTGACTAGCACGATAGCGAAGGTATGTACGAGGATCTTCGGTATTCTCACCCATACCATACAGCCTTCTTCTTGTATTATCGTCTACTGCCTGATAGTTATCATATATAGTTTGCTCGAATGCCTCATGCTTCATAATGTCTTCTGGCTGGTTCACATACTTGTTACCACCCACTACATTACCAGTAGCATTAAGTTTTGCACCAGGCTGAGCATACACCTCTGTATTCTTCACCTTTGTGTTCACTCCATAACCGGCACCAAAGACTGAGAACTGAGGATTTCTTATGTTATCAATTGATGTGTACCAGCAACAGCCAGCAGCTGTATTTGGATCAAGAAGGTTATATGTCTTGCCCTTATACTTCACATCTGTCAACGGAGAGTGGTTTATCACAACCTTAGAAGTACCACCGACATAACAAGCAGCATTACCGCCTCCATATATATTATGATTGATGACAAACTTATATCCCTCATCATTACTTTCAAAGAAACGGTCATCGACATATGACTGAATCTTAGCCATGCGCTCAGCCTCAGTCATGTTTCTCATCTTCTCATAAGAAGTACCCAACTTAGTATTTGCCTTGTTCCAAGTCGTGATGTTTCCATCAACATCAGCCATAGCATACCATATCCATGAACCGCCATCAATAGTAACATTCGTGTTACCCGTTACATCGGCGTATGTACCGTTACTCTTTGACCCCTTATCAGTACCAGCATCACCAAAGCCACCACCGAAGATGTTATATCCAAGATTACCACCTTCGACATGTACCATTGAGTTTCCATCTACAACACCATAAGAACCTGCACCATATATTCTGTTCCAGATATAAGGCTCAACGGTATTGTTATCAACATCCGTACTGTTACCAACATGAACGAGGGTATTACCTGTTACGCGACCTATCTTGGTATAGTCAGTAACTTCAGCCTTCTTTCTACCAAGGCCTCCACCAAATACCATACCGTAGATATTACCACCAGTAACATCCACGAATGTACAAGATTTGTCATGTGTATAGGAAACAATCTCGCCATTACTTACAGATGTACTTATTGGCTCTACACTAAGATTAGCTGTGCCGTCACCTACATTGGCAATATCACCACCACCATATACATTTCCATAGATAGCAGCAGTTCCTGTCACCGTAACGCTTGTCTTGCCCTTTACTCGGGCAACATCCTTATATCTATCGTCTGAAGCGGTCTGAGTAATACCCTTACCACCACCAAATACATTGCAATACATCTTACCGCCCTTAATCATAACGGTAGAATTCTCCTTTACAATACCTGTAGATGGATTATTCGCATTCAGCAGACCATAGCCACCACCATATACGTTTCTAAGAACTGGTGTTCCTTGAATTGTTGTAGAGGTGTTATGCTCTACAACACCTGCGTATGAACCGCCAGCAGAGCCAATGATTACATTATTATCATCAATATCAATGTTGATATCAACATCTGTATTTCCAACGACAGTATTCACACCATAACCACCGCCAAATACCCAGAAGTTACGTTTTGAGTTGTCATTATATACAGTCTCCCACATCTGAGTACCCATGATGTCAGGAGTATTGAAACTTCTTGTCACATTAACAGCTGACGTACCTGTTACAGTAGCAACCGAATAGCCACCACCATAGACATTATGCATACCCGTGGCAAAACTACTGGTCTCATTTGTTCCGAGAGCAGCCTTACCACCACTCATTGTCACATTTGCATCACCATTAATCTTAGCTTCTGTCATGGTAGCAAGGTCACCCTGACCACCGCCATATATATTCTTATAGAAGTAACCACCACTAACATAGACATTAGTGTTACCTTCATTTGAACCGAATGCACCGCCACCATAGATATCACCATAGATTCTTGGAGTGCCGGAAATACTAAGATTTGCATCTCCCTTGATAAAACCTACGAGTTCTGGATGACTGGTGTACGTTTTGGTACGTCCATTACCTGAAGCAAAGACATCGCCACTGACAACGACATTACCCATAATTTTAAGATCTGTAGCATCAGTATAGCCTTCTCCTACAACTTCTATGGCAGCCATATCACCACCACCATATACAGAACCATTGATTACGGTATTGCCAAGAATCTTAACCGTTGTCTTACCATAGACGCGAGCCATGTTATTAAGAGTCGTATAGGTTTCTGTATTATACAATTTTGCATCAGCAACACCATAGCCTCCACCAAAGATATCACAGTTGAATGTTCCGCCGTTGATTGTCAACTCAACATCACCATATGTTTGACCCAATGCATTATATTTTATATGGTCCTCATCTTTAATGCCATAGGTATAGGTTTTGCTTTTTATTATATTATTTGAATAGAATTCATCTGTACCTCTACCACCAGCAAAGATACCATTCTTACAATAGAATGTACCGCCATTGATTGTCAAAGAAGATACAACCTTACCAACCCTGCCATATACATTACCACCTGCAACACTTGGCTTTACTTCATTAGCAAAGAACAGGCTTGGACTCATAAATCCACTACCACCAGCATAGACACCATCAATCGGATGATCCTTATCTGTACCAAAGACACCATCTTTGATAAGAATCTTTGTATTAGTTTCTATAGGATTAACATCTATAGATGAGCCATCTGCATTATAGCAATGAACGGAAACCAATTTATTCTTCGCATCTTCATATTTGCCAAAGAGCACAACCTTATTATCAGAACTCCAATAGGCAATTTTTTCATCAACTGTATGATGTGTATCATCACCAATACCATTATAGCCACCTGCACCAGAACCAAAGACTCCACAGAATAGGGATTCTTTCATTGTATTATTTGCAGGAAGAATTTTGAAAGTTCCACCATTGATTGTAACGGTGCTATATCCATAGAACGGGTTATCTATTACATCTTTAGCAGTATAACCACGGCCTGTACTTCCACCATAAAGCTCGGTGACAATCACTTTATTATTGTCAATTTTTCCTTCACCATCTCTTGGATCAAGAAGGATATTAGCCCTACCCGCATAGGTATTGCTTGGGAAAGTATAGGTCTTACCATCTTTGTATTTGAATTTATATTCTCTATGCTGACCAAGAGTTCCATTTACGACACGACCCACATAACCACTCTTGAGGATAATATCCACATCGGCATACATTGCACCCTCATGGCAACCAGCCAACACAATACCACAGTCATAGTCTGCTTTTGCTTCGTTGTGTTTATCATTAAATTCTCTGTCAATATCAATGGTAATAGTACACTTGATTGGCATATTTGGTGTTCCCATCAATCCATTAAGCTGTTGACCTGTTGATTGACGACCACCTACAGTGACAGTAGAATAACGACCTGACTTTAACGTGATGCTAAAGCCTTTCTTACCATGAGGCATTGCTTCCTCCATAGCCTCCATATCCAGAACACCATTACCACTACGGAAACGGGCATCATTATTCAATCCACCATAAATCTGCATAGAAACAACCCTTGCACCATCAATAGAACCATAGCCTGGCGTATCTTCTGGAACGTATCCTGTCATCTGTATTCCTTCGCCCATCTCTAAGTTATAATACTGACAGAAAATGTACTGAGAATGATTGCCACCATCACCAGGAGCACTATTTGTATGATGGAATGTGATATATTCAAAGCGCGTATCACCAAATAGACTGATATATTGTTTGTTTCTATAATTGGAGCCTTCAATAATTGCACCATAGTCCTCACCATTATACTTACCTGTAATGGTTGCATTCTTTGCAAGGTTAGAAGCATTAACCTTATCTTTCCATTCTGAATATAATTCAGACGGAACATTATTTACAATATTATTTGTAATGGCAAATCCGCCGCTGCTTCCAGTAGCAGCTGCATTACTAAGTCCCATCAGGACTATTGTATTCTCGTCCCAAGAACCTTCGGCATTAAGCAGACTATAAGCATGCTGCCATGTCTTTACAGGAGTACCAGGTGTCAGACCGTCATTGTCATCACTTCCACCTCTTCCACCATCAGGGTTAAGGAACACAACTGTACCAGAAAACAATGTCTTGTCAAAAATAGTATATGTGCCACTACTCAAAACGACATGACATGTAATCTTCTTATTTGCATCTGTACCTGATGGGGTATATGTCTTAGTTGTAGCCGTTGCGACTCCATCCGCCATCCATTGATAGCTTACTGTAAGATACTGGGTGTCTTCATTCCAAAGAGAATTTGTGAGATTGACTTTGTAAGTACCACCAGTCTTTGTCATAAATGCGTCAGCCTTGATGACCGTAGAAATCTTTGTTGACTTTGAACGTGAACTTTCATCAGCTACCTCAGCATACACATATCTCACATTTCCCTCATAAGGAAGAGTCAATATCTTAGTATTACTCTTGTTTGACTTCGTCCAATTTACATTATCCTCAGAGATATACCAGTTATAATGCTCATTACCATCCATTCCATAAGTTTTGGCAGTAATAAGCACACCAGTCTTATAATCAATTGTCAACTCTGTACCATATACAGTTAAGAAGAAAACGCGATTCGATGCATTGTAATTCCATGATGAGAGGGCATCGTCACCACTTGATTCAATAAATTTATTATTTGCATCACAGAATGGCACAGCAAACCCACTAAGAGATTTCTGTGTTCCCTGATTCAGTTCACATTCACTTGTATAATACAAGGATGTCTGAACCACATTTCCATACTGCTTACCAAATACAGAACCAACAACCATACATCCTTCAGGAACTTTTATGGTATTCTGCGCATAGATATTCTTAACACATGTCTTTACATTGTTCTGACATTCTGCAATAAATCCTCCGACAACCACATTAGTCTGATTATCAACATTCAGATTGTTTAAGTTGATTTCTACCTCTGCAGCTATGTTTTCAAACTTATAATTATTGTTGGAATTTAGGATCTTACCAATAGCGCCTCCTATTACCAGCCATTTTCCATTCTGGTTGAAAGTGGTAGAAGCACCTTCAATCTTAGAGTTACGGATAATGATGTTCTGGATACTTGAATTCTCACGCACACCACCAGCCAATATACCTACCAGCCTTGAGTTTACTGTATTTGAATTATTACTACATACACCATGAGCTTTGTCAATAATAAGATTCCTTATAGTACCCCCCGCAATTATAGAGAATAGTCCAAAGAAGCCTTCAGCATTCTTAGTGCTATACCAGTCAAAATGCATATTACTGATTGTATGTGCATTTCCATCCAATGTCCCCTTGAATGATTTGTTTGCATCTTGGGTAATACTGCCTATCGGAGTCCAGATAGCATTTCCCAGATCAATATCAGCTATTATCTTATAATACTTATCCAGATTCCTTCCATTATTTATATCATAGGCAAGTCTTGCCAACTGGCTGTCGTTACTGATGAGATAAGGAGCCGCCTCTGTACCCTTACCACCACCATAGCTTGGAGCACAAATATGATCCTCCACACCATAGATTTCAGCAGGTATCACAAAGTTCATCTCTGATATTGTTTCTGTTCCCTTCTTTACTACAACACGACCTTTTTGCTCTTCTGCTTTTGTTGGCAAGGTCGCACTATTGGTAGTACTTGACTGACGAACTCCACCCACATACCACTCGTAAGTATAGCTACCAGTGGTATTCATTGTATAGACATGCGCATTCGTAAGATGAGTACTCTCATGGGTACCAGACAACGTTCCTATAAACACAAAGCCGGCTGTCTGACTATAGCCCCAACATGGGACATCAGACATCTTATTTTCATAAAGAAAATCGTTTGCCTGAGTTATAAATGTTGAACCAAAATCTAATGTCTTTTTATCGCCAGAGGTATCAACATTAGTTCCTGACACAGAATTTGTATAATACCAATTATTTTTCTCTGCCACTCCATCCTTATTGGCCAAGACATTTCCAAACTTTATATTAGCATGGTTAGTGCAGCTTATCGTTACATCAGAAAAAAGATTTTCTGCAAAGATATTATTTGCGTCATCAGCTTTCTTTTGGCGGAAACGACCAATAACACCACCGACATAAGAGTCTGTGCTACTACTGCTATATGTCATTTTAGAATAGTTTATCTGGACATTCTCTGTTGCCAAATTGAATATCCTATAAACTCCAGGATTATCATCTTTATCTTTTTCCGTATTTCCAAGAATACCACCAATACGGACACAACCGCTACCACTCACGGTAAACGATGATCCACCATCAGAGTTTACTGAGTTTTTAACTATGATGTTACTTATCTCTGAATACTGACGTACCTCTCCTGCCAATATACCGATACCACAACCATTTCCTGTTATGTTGTTCCCGTCAGCAGCTTTTTCAACTTTTGCACCATCAATGATAAGATTGCTGACACGTGCCCAACTGCTGCTCTCACCTCTTATCCTGCCAAACAAACCTGCTGTTGTCCAACCGCTAAAAGTCCATTTCACTTTCAAATTCTTGACAACATGCCCTCTACCATCGAAATCACCCAAGAAACGATGGTTATTATCTGTACCTATTGGATTCCAATAGTGTGCAGCGAGATCAATGTCTGCATTCAAGACATAATACTTACCTTTAGAAATGTTATTCGTACCGGCAACATGCTTTGCCATATATGCGAACTGAGCCGCAGTCTCAATCACATACGGATTCTCCTTCGTGCCTGAACCCGAAGCAAACGCAGTTGCAGCGTTATCTTTCCACTCACCACTTTGCGCCCATGCCCCTTGTACAGAAACAACAAGGAGAATCAGGAGCATGAAGATGTTCCTTACCCTATTCATAAGTCTCATATTACTTATTTTGACAATTGCTGTTGTCTTCATATCGTTAATAGTTATGGCCTCTCCCCCCGCCCTCCCCCGTAGGGAGGGAGCCGGAAGGCTATAGAGGATTGTTACTATATATTGTTTAACTTTTCATTCATTTCCTTTGAACGGTTTGCCTTTCGCACTCCGGCTCCCTCTCTACGGGAGAGGGCGGGGGGAGAGGCCACCTCCATTCTTATTCCATTACCAAATACCCTATATATTGATCCTCGTCAGCCAGAATATATAGATGGTCTGGCACGATGGCGATCTCAAGAGAGTTAAGCTTTCCAGGCGTAAGCCCAGTCTTCTTCAGATTTGCGAAATTGTCCTTGTTGAAGATAATCTTGTTCGTCACGTTCTCGCGCGTGACAGTTCCATTATCTGCAACCTTGACATTATACGTCACACTTATCGTAGGCGTAAAACTTTCTACTGGAATCGCGAAGAACGGACTTCCCCATTCGTGGAACTCATTGTCAGCCAAAGTCAGGCTTACTGCATTGAGGTCTTCATCTTTGTTCACGATATTCAATGACATGGACTTACTAGCAACATCACTCCATTCTAATGGTTCAAATTCCCACTTTCCTTCTTTAAATTTATAGGAACGCGTTATTTTTCCCTTATATGGAATAGTTCCAGAAACTACAACCTTTGTTATCTCAAATTCACGTACCTTACTCATCTTCTCACCTAACTTGAACTTCAACTGGAATCCCGTCATAGTCTGATCCATATCAAAGTTAACAATTTGTCCTGGAGCATTCTTATGGTGAGGCACATTACAGATCAAAGGCAGATCCGTTCCTTCTGTCATATTTGTTTCATTCAAAGTAGGAGTAAAGCTCAAGATATATTTACCTGCCAGATAATCAAAACTTGCAGTTTTTGTATATGGCATATAGCCAAAGAAATCAAAACTATCATACGCGCTGTATTCTGGCCAGTACTTAACAGGCGAGTACGTCCAATCACCATCTGTGAATGACACCATCTGGTTAGAGAAAATTCTATTGGCAGCCTTATCATAAGTATCACTACTTAAGTCATGGAAACCATACGCACCCATGTTATCAGGATGCGGATTATCCACGCTATAAGTAGCACGGGTAACATTCTCTGTCCTTGGCATAAAGCCTATCTCATTGGCATTGTCAGCACGCTGAGCATATTGTTCAAGATCGTCTCCCGAACAAGCAGCAATGAATGGTACTGACAATAATGACAGTAAATAGCCTAACCAAGCCTTCCTAAATGGGTAGTTCGATGTTAGAAACATCGGAGTATGTGACTTGATGTTTTTTGATATGCCCATATTTGTTTTAGTCATTTTCATTAATCATTAATTATATATTGTCAAAGCAAAACAAGTAATTGGTAATTATAGTGGTCGTTCCGGCTCCCTCTCTACGGGAGAGGCCTTACCAATTCCCAGTTCCTGTGCCTTCCTCACCATTACTATATATCACATCTCTTTCCCAATCCTGAGCAGTTATGTGATCAAAGACGATAGCTGGATCACCAGAATTATCCTTTGACGTCCACTGGTAGAACATATTCGCAGTCAGATTTGGCTTTTCCAAATCTCCGGTTGACTTATAATAAACGGTGTTATTATTCCCGTCATGTCCCTTGAGATAGATTGATATGTCACCTGCATCACGAAGATCAATAGGAGCTATCATCATATATGACACGATATAGCCCGTTCCCTTGTAATAATACTCAGAAGATGTATCCGTCATATCCAACGTAGGAGAGAACCTGAGATCCATCGCACTACTTGTTGTCAAAGGCTCAATCGTCCTTTTTTCAGCATCAAGAACTCCTGTCAGAACGAACTGCTTGCCTTTGGCAACCAACTGTATTCCTTCATATACCACATTCATTGGACACTTTAGATAGAACCTCACCACAGCTCCAATTCGCTTGAATTCGAAAGCACAATGACCCTTCTCTTTTGCAGTAGTCGGTTTTGATGCCATATAGTCAGCCGCGCTAAGGTGTGCCGAAGCTACTGAATCTGAGGCATAATATTTAGCAGAATCAGCACTTGCATTTCCTTCAAATGGGAAATACTTCATCTTTGGAAAAGCCTTTGCCGTCTGACCTGAATATTTCACATCAAGCTTAGAATAGTCGTCTTCCCTGGAACACGGTCTAAAACCGATATATTGCTTACCCTTTTCGATTAGTCCCACGCCTGGGTCTGCCGATACAAAGAATGCGGATATTGAACCTGCTCCCTCCGTGAGGTTAAACGGCACCTGCTGACGTTTGCTCTCATCAGCATTGACAGCAAACACACCTATTTTATCAGCACTATCCCAGGTGAAGCGCATCTTTCCATTTCCTTTATCATCTATATAATATACAAGTGAGGAGCGAGTCATCACATTGCCATCCTCCAGTTCTGGAAGCGTAGCATATATCTCATCACCATGATAGACAGTATCCTCTATAACATCTTGCGAACAAGATGCCATCATAGCTGCAATTGCTAATAGTACTATGTGTGATTTATATCTTAACATATCTAATATTTTGGCCTCTCACCCCGTCCTCTCCGTAGGGAGGGAACCGGAAGACAAAAGGAATTCAATTATTCATTATTAATTACTCATTAAGTACTGTTGGCTCTCTGGCTCCCTCTCTATGGGAGAGGTGGGGAGGAGAGGCATTTCTTACCTTTCTTTATTATAATACCTTTAGCAGAAGACTGCTTTGTCCTTATTCCTGATAATGTATAGACTACTCCATCATCCTGTTCCTGATTCTGTTTCATCTGTTGAATACCTGTTACAATGATTTCCGAATCTTTATCTATCGGTATGTCAGCAACACCTACACTCGGTTCAGCCAGACTACTCGCACGATGTTTTGTTGACAGTTCCTTCTCTTCAATTCCCGTGGTATTAAGCAGATAAAGCTTTCCCGCTCTCAAATTGTTTGCATATACATCAAATTCTATTTCCTTCTCATCATCAGAAGTTATTGCAAGTTTCACATCCCATCCGGAAAGATTTACTGGAGCTATAACCATATAGGCTACAAGTTTCTCTCCTTCTTCTAATGCAATATTGTCAAGCGCTAAGTTAGCATAACAATCTTTTTCCACCGGATTAATGCTCTGCGTCTCAAGGTTCATCTCTGCCGTCCGACAGAACAGCTCATCCTTTGCCTTCAGAGCTATATTGGTATAGACTGCGGATTTGGGCGAAACAAATTCTATTCTTACCACCGAACACATATGAGTCATATTGAAATCTGCAGAAGTTTCATCGGTGCTACCCTCTCCCATCATATAATCGTAAGCTGCAATGTGCGACAGACTATTGTTCTCGCTCTGCACTTGTCCTTCAAAGGTGATAGGCAAAGCTGTTATAGGAATGTCGTTCTGGAAATACGAATTATTAAACGGATAGTAGAGATAATACTTACAGTTTTCGACAAGCGACCAACCGTATGAACTGAACGATGTCACTTTACCATCAGCCAATGCCCAATGCTTTATTCGAGTACCCTTAGTTGTATATACACCTAACGCATCATCATACTGCCAAGAGAAGGATATTCCCTTGTTGATGTCGAATGTATAACTCGCAGCAGAGGCATTGAGACAGCCAAACATCCAAAACAATATGTATGATAACGTCTTCTTCATGGCTCATCTCCGAATATGTTATTAAATCCATCTGATCCTCCAGCATAACCGCCTTCATCCCAGATGCCTCCCATGCCTTTCGCAAACTCTTCGTTGCCACCGTTTCCTCCTGGATTTTCTCCAATAGCGGAAACTGTGTCCAACACACACTCATCATTCTCGCACACTATCATTTCTGCATAGGGTGCGATATAATGCCTTCTTATATTTGTGATTTTCAAAGTCATATTTACCGTTTTTAGTTATAGGGTGCCTTCATCTTACAAACACTCTTTTACCTTTCAGACATTGGAATAAGTCTAAGACTGGATTCAGCATATTCGTATTCAAAGTCTTGCACAAATGTAATATTATTCTATCGCGCACGCAAACAAAACGGAAATAAAAGCCAATAAATTAGCATTTTTTAACACAAAAATGACATTTTACCCTTAATTTTGTTTAATTTACATAGCAAAATCACAGGCAAAACACTTAAAAATGACCTTAGTCTTAAAACTTACAAAATCACAACAACTTTGCGTTATTTAACCGATTCGCATATCTTTTTAGTATCAATTCTAACCTTTTTCCACAAAGTTCTACCTTAGTTCTCCACCTTGTAGGAAGCAAGTCCGTTCCTCCTTCGTTCCAAATCCGATTCTGGTCCGATTCTCCTTCGCTTCTAATCCGTTTTAAGTCCGCTATGCCTTCGCTCTTCTTCCGCTGCTCCTCTTCTCTTCCTCTTAACCAAACTCGATGAACCTCCCATTCTAGAGCGAAGAAAAAGCGAAGGTTCATCGAGTTTGGTTCGAAGGCATAACGAAGGATGATACTTGGCAACTACTTTCCAAGTTCTTCATTAAGCAGACTTTCAAGGTTCTCAGCAGAGAGCCTCAAACGGAATTGTCCGTTAATAGCAGCACTTATCCTGCCCGTCTCCTCCGAAACTACAATACAGAGGGCATCACTTGCTTGCGACATTCCCATAGCCGCACGATGACGAAGTCCCAACTCTCTCGGAATATTCAGGTCATGACTGACAGGCAAAATACATCCCGCAGCCTTGATTCTATGATTACTTATGATCATCGCGCCATCATGCAAAGGCGAGTTCTTAAAAAAGATATTTTCTATCAGTCGCTGATTGATATTTGCATCAATGATATCACCAGTCTCTACAATCTCATTAAGACTGGAATGACGTTCTATCACAATTAATGCTCCAACCTTACCTCTCGCCATGCTCTGGCAAGCCATTACGATAGCCATAACCTTCTCACGGTCAACTTCTTCCTTCTTCTGATCATTCGAAGAGAAGAACTTCAGCATAGTACGTATTCTATTATGTCCTCCGAGGTTGTTCAGGAACTTTCGAATTTCATCCTGGAAAAGTATCAGAATCGCGAGTGAACCTACGCCCACCAACTTATCAAGAATAGCTCCGAGAAGACGCATCTCCACCACCCTACTAACCAACAGCCAGATAAGGATGAACACCAGAATACCAATGAACACATTGATAGATCTCGATTCTCTCATGAACCGATAGGTGTAGTATAGCATAATCGCTACAAGGAAGATATCAATTGCGTCTTTTATTTCGAATGAAAACATAATAGTAAAGGCCTATTTAATAGCGCATTCCGGGCACAATCCCTTCAGCACATAATTCACACTTTGCAACTTAAAGCCTGGAGGAAGTGGAACTTCGGGCACATGCACTTGTTTCAGACAAAATGTCCTTCCACACTTCACACAAGCAAAATGCGTATGCTCCTCATCTTCATCTCTTTCGAGATCTCCATCTACAGCATATTTCACAGACCCAGAACCATCGTCAATGGCATGAATCAAACCATTGAGAAGGAAGAGGTTAAGCGTACGTGAAATTGTTGATTTATCGATAGTGAGTAGAATATGCTCCAACTGCGTGAGCGATACAGCCTCATCACCACGCCACATGGCACGGAGAATCATCAGTCGGTTTGCCGTCGGCTTTATGTCATGGTGCTGCAATTTTTGCAGGAAGAACTCTTCATCTTTCATATTGTGCACAAAATTACTGAAAATTTCACGTTCTTGCAAATATTTATCAGAAATTAACGCAAGTTTGTAAAACATTTTTTCTACCTTTGCAGAGAAAATTCCCAAACATACGGATGACAACAAATAAAATGCGCATTTCAGTTCATAACAAGACATTAGACCTATCAACACCACAGGTGATGGGAATACTCAACGTGACTCCAGATAGTTTCTATGCGGGAAGCCGCAAGCAGACAGAACAGGAGATTGCAGAACGCACCAATCAGATAATACAGGAAGGTGGCAAGATAATTGATGTTGGTGCCTTCTCTACCCGACCAGGCTCTGCTGATGTCAGCGAGGAGGAAGAGCTTCTCCGTATGCGTAACGGACTCGCCATTGTCCGTCGTGAGCAGCCAGATGCCCTCGTGTCTATTGACACCTTCCGACCATCAGTTGCCCGTATGGCTGTCGAGGAGTTTGGAGCAGATATCATAAACGACATTTCAGAAGGACGTGGTTATTACAACAATACCGCTAACGCAAATGCGAAAGTGGATGTTGACGTAAACGAAGACAAGCCTTCGGACATTCTTCTTGAAGTTGCCCGACTGCAAGTACCTTATATACTAATGTCGCTTCAGGCAGATCTTGAGAATACCGTCTCTGTCTTCCTTAAGAAAATCAAGGTTCTCAACTCAATTGGCGTAAAAGATATCATTCTTGATCCCGGCTATGGCTTTGGAAAAGACATCATAAAAGGCAACTACTCCCTTCTTGCTGCCCAGCAACAGCTCAAGGACACATTCAATTTGCCTCTTCTCGTCGGCATTTCAAGAAAGCGCATGATTTGGCAACTTCTCGATTCCTCTGCTGATGAAGCCCTCAATGGCACCACCGTCCTCAACACTCTCGCCCTCGACCGAGGAGCAGATATTCTCCGAGTGCATGATGTACGTGCCGCAGTAGAGGCAACGAGAATCTATCTCGCACTTAAAGAAAATGCCCAATAAGATTGCATAAAATGCACCTTACGGTGCTTGGTTTGGAACAAAAATTCCCACAAATTGCCCAGAAAATTTCCAAAAACAAAAATAAATTTTCTGGATTAAATTTTCTGGTCATCGTGAATAATTTTCGTTCCGTAAAAAATGGCAGCTTGCTGCCACAGGAAAAAGAAGTATAATTTAAAGGTAATTTATAATGAAAACATTCTTCAACGCAAAAGACCTTGGCGATATCACAGCAGCACTTGCCGAGGCACAGGAAGTGAAGGCTAACCGCTATGGTTATCAGCACCTTGGCAAGAACAAGACCTTGCTCATGGTGTTCTTCAACAACTCTCTTCGCACACGCCTCTCTACACAGAAGGCAGCTATGAACCTCGGTATGAACGTCATCGTTCTTGACGTGAACGCTGGTGCATGGAAACTCGAAACTGAGCGTGGCGTTATCATGGATGGCGACAAGTCTGAGCACCTCCTTGAGGCAATCCCAGTAATGGGTAGTTTCTGCGACCTTATCGGCATCCGCTCTTTCGCAGGTCTCACAGATCGCGAGTACGACTATGCCGAGACTATCGTAAACCAGTTTGTGAAGTATGCTGGTAAACCCGTCTTCGCAATGGAGACAGCTACCGTACATCCTCTCCAGGCTTTCGCCGACCTTATCACAATAGAGGAGCACAAGACAACAGAGCGCGTTAAGGCAGTCCTCACATGGGCACCTCATTGTCGTTGTCTGCCACAGGCAGTACCAAACTCATTCGCAGAATGGATGCTCGCAGCACCAGACGTTGATCTCGTTATCACTCACCCAGAAGGCTATGAGCTTGACCCAAAATTCACAGAGGGTGCAACTATCGAATATGATCAGAAGAAGGCATTTGAGGGTGCTGATTTCATCTACGCAAAGAACTGGTCTTGCCCTGGTGTTACTGTTCCTGAGAAATATGGTAAGATACTGACCGACTATAAGGAAATGGCTCATTGGACTGTTGATGCAGAGCACATGTCATGGACTAACAACGGTAAGTTCCTACATTGTCTCCCAGTTCGTCGTGGTCTTATTGTTACTGACGATGTTATCGAGAGCAAGAACTCTCTCGTCATCCCAGAGGCTGCCAACCGCGAGATCTCTGCACAGGTAGTTATCAAGAGAATGCTTGAAGCACTCTAAGAGCTTCAAATTAAGAGTAAAAATAAAGAGTGAAGAATCTTTCCATTTACAATTTACCATTTACGATGGACATTTTGGAATGATTCTTCACTCTTCACTTTACTCTCTTCACTCACCCCTGTCGGGGTGACCAGACTCGAACTGGCGACTCCTACGTCCCGAACGTAGTGCGCTACCAACTGCGCTACACCCCGATATTTCCACTGAAAATCAATAGATTAGCTATTTCCATCCATTTTCCGCGTCTCAAATTGGTGGAACATTGGTGGAACATTTTGAAATGACACCTTTTTTTTGATCCATAATATCATGAACTTAATAAAGTCAATTTTATTATTTCACAGGCTATCATAAACAAAATTTACGAGTGCAAAATTAGTTATTTTTCTTGATATATGCAAACTTTTTTCTAATTTCTATTTGAATTTCCATTCCACATTTCTATGTGGAAGCCATAAAGCCCAAGAACTGCAATAAATTCAATTAACTTTGTCATTGCCTATTACTAATGTGTTTTTAGCCTAAGCACACTTGGCAGGAAAAGAAAGATAGGTACAACACTGAATATCAGTCCTCCTATAGTGCCAACCGCAAGCGAATACCAGAAAGGCTGTCCGTCAGGACCGTCGATAAGGAACGGTATCATGCCCAATACCGTTGAGAGAATCGTAAGAAGGATTGGGATAATCTTATGATTGAAAGCAGTGACATATCTCCTGCAACCTATTCTGAGTAGTCTTTTCTTATCCAAACCTGCTGGCATCATATACATTTTACGTTGATTGTTATTCTGGCATATTATATAGATACCGGCATTTACCGTGAGTCCGGCAAGAAGCACCATTGCGGCAAATCCACCAGTTCCGAAGGGCACACCTGTAATGTAATACGTCAGGAAGAGTCCAATGAAAGAGACTGGTATGAGCAATACAACCGCCATAGCCTGCATCAGACTCTCGAACAGAATAGCTATGATGAAGAAGATGATTACAGCCACAAGTCCTATGAGCCAGTACTGGGTTCCTTCATCCTCGTATGATCCCCAAGTCCTGTTCTTACAGCGGAATCCGACAGGGAAGTAATTGTTGTATTTCTCTATCGTCCTCTTGATAAGCCTGTCAGTATAGGTATAAGAGCCAAGTACATTGAAAGCCACTTCGAGCATATACTCCTGATTATCGCGAGGAATGACATTCTTTGCCTCACGATTATTGATGTCCATGAATCCAGACGGACGGACATCCCTTCCCCCAACATTGACGTATGAGTTCCTCAGTTTCCATTCATCAAACGACTCCTTGGTGTTTGGACGAACTACGACAGGCATCTTCCTGTCATCCGATACGTCTATCTTGTCGGCATTGCCATCGTCAAGAAGGTTCCTTAGTGTGTAATATACACTCTGCGGACTCAATTTCGACAAGGCAAGAGCACGCTGGTCATATTCCATATAAAGCTCGTTCTCCTGATTCTCATGCCCAGGGGTACGGATTATCAAGTCTGCCACACGTCCGTTCCTTCGCAACTCACGGAACATTTCCTCCGCAAATGAATAAAGGCGGTCGTAGTCATATCCCACAAGCTGTATGCTGTTGGAACGGAACTGCAACTGTAGAGAGTTGCTGAATCCGCGCTCACTTACCCCGTATGTCGCCCAGTCAGCACCGCCGATGGAGATAAGCTTGCCAATGACGCGGTTCTCCAGCATATATGGAAAGCTTGTCTGCAAGGCTTCGTCTGTGAAGTCTATATCTATCGTACCTCCTCCATAGCGGATGGATGTCTCGAAGCGCCTTATATCCTTATTGTATTGTGTGAGGAATGCCTCTACCTCCTTCATCTTCTCGTTGAGTTCCTGCACGCTGCCGCCAACAGGCATCTGACCACGTATATGCAGCATCATACGCGGTTTCTTTGGACGGTACGTGTTAGAGTCAAGACAATCTACGAACTCATACAGCGAACCTGCAAAAAGCAATGCAAAGAAGAGAAGGAAAGCCCAGCGTCCGAAACGGTGCTGACACCAACCCACATATCGCTGATAGATACGTGAGAATGCCACGGCAAATCGCAGACGCAGCGTCCTCTTAGCAATGTTCTTCCTGCTGAAGAAACTGAATTTCTCTATCAGCGCAGGTACGAAGACGGATGCAACGATAATGGCTATGGCAAGATTAATGATTACTACGACAGAGAAATCCTTCAAATCGTGTCTGAGGAAATCTGGCAGCCAGAACACAATGACCAATGAACCAATGGTAGTGAGCATGGCAGCAAGAACGCCTATGAATGCCTTCCTATTTCGGTAGTAGCTATAATGATCCACCATAACAATAGTGGAGTCTATAATGATACCGAGCGAAACAGTTATACCCGCCATTGACATAGGATGCAATCGGAGGTCAAAAAGCCAGTAGAGCAACACAGCAATGAGTATGTTGGCAAGCAGGGCTATGGTGATAATGCCTGTATATGCCCATTTTCTTCCACCTGCAAACCATACGAACAAAAGTAGAATGGCAAGCGTGAGCGATGAACGGAGCAACAGGGTTCTGAACTCCTTCATCTGTGTCTCTGCACGGTCGTATGTGAGTGTTGAATGCTCTGCAAGAAATGATTTTCCCGACTCTTCCAAGGCATCCTTCACCTTTCCCGACACTCCAACCACACTGGCATCCTTGTCGGCAAACACATTGACATACACCGAGTTCATACCATTGACACGATAGTAGCTATCTGGCTGTTTCTCGCGGATATTACAAGTTGTGAGGTTATTCAGGTATATTATCTTACCCCCAATAGTACGCAGAGGCATCTGTTCAAAGGTTTTGCCATTGCCCTTTGATGTAAGAATGAGCGGAACGGTAATGCGCCCATTCTCTGTCGTAACCTCACCAATGACATCCTCACGACCTGCGAAATTCCTTACGGCTTCAACGATGTCATTATTGGTAAGTCCATATACCGCAATCTCATTGGCATCATACGAGATCTCCATATAGTTGGATTTCGTGCCTGATACCTGAACATTGTTCACTCCGTCAATTCGCTCGATAAATCGCTTTGTATCCTTTTCGGCAAGTTGCTTTATCTGCTCTTCCGACATATCGGCATTCAACTGGTATGTAAGTATAAGCTTCACCTCATTGTCGTCAGCCCTAGACGCATCGACCTCTCCACCGCTAACTATCGGGAACGACATATATTCCGGCAACTTGGGACGAAGCTGTCGCAGGATGGAGGCAATTTCAAACTTCGCCATTGAGACGTTTGCATTAGGCTTCATCTCTACGGTAATCCTGCCAGAGCCGAACTGACTCACAGACGATACCTTCTCCACGCCCTTAACCGCACTTACCGCAGCTTCTATTCGCGAGGTGATGTTCTGCTCCACCACCTTGGCAGAGGCATTCTGCCACCAATAGGATATGGTGAGTGTCTTTCCCTGCTCAGGACGCGGCTCGTTGCTGATGTCCAGACGTGGTGTAAGAGCCACGCCAATGACCATCAGGATGCACATTACCAGAAGGATGCTGAAGTTATGCTTCATCTTTTACGATACAGGAGATAATACACTAACGGAACGAAGAAAAGACTGACCATAGTGCCGACTATCATACCTACGATGATGGCAAACGAGAGAGGAAACTGCAACGCAGACCCCATATCGCCACGATGCAGGAACGGCACGATGGCAAGTATGGTTGTAAGGGAAGTCATGACGATTGGCTTCAGCCTACGATGACCTGCCACCATAATTGCCTTTAGCAATGTATGTTTCTGAGGATTCTCCACACTACGGTATAGTCGGTTAATGGTATCTACCTTCAAGATTGAATCATTAATGATGATACCGCACATCACCACCATGCCTATCATTGACATGATGTTGAGCGACTCTCCTGCCAGCCACACGGCAAACAGTACCAGGGCTACGTCAACCACCACCTCTACAAGAATTATCATTGGCTGAACCAAACTCTCAAACTGCGCTGCAAGTATGAAGTAAAGCAGCAAGAGGGCTACGACCAAAACCATTACAAGCTCGCCAATCATTGAGCGTGAGGAGAAATAGCTTCCCACGAACGAAGCCTGCAACTTTCCATTCTTGTCTTTATAGACCAATGATGTGACATACGCAATCACGTCCTTCACTTCACTATCCTCAGCCTTGTCTATATTGATAACCGAGAACTCTCCCTCATCACTTGCATAGAGGTGCTTATAGTCATCGGCACGCTGTTCCCTGACAAGATAGGAAATAGGGATTGCTATGCCGTCGGTATTACGGATTGTATTGCTCAGCAACACCTTGGCATCCCTGCTATTACTACCGATAACGACAGGTACGCTCTCACCGCCGCTATTTATGTCATAGATGCTATTATTGCCGAGCAGTTCCTTCAGTCGGGAATACAGTTGCTGATACGAAACCTTGTAGTATGCCATCTGCTCTGCATCGGATGTATATTTCATATACGTCTCTGTAGATACTGGCTGGATTCCAAGCTGAGGAAAACGTGCACGTAGTGAATCCGTAACCATACGGGTAAGTTCCACGGCAGGTCTGCCACCATCGCGCCTATGCAGACGAACCTGAAGGTCAGGCTCTTCAGTTGAGAATATCATATCAAAGATATTTGCAGCCAGTCCAGTCTCTATCTTCGCATTCGGATAATGCTTTTCTATGTACCCCTGCATCTTCTCCGTTGCATCGTCGAGTTCCTCTGCCGACTTACATTTTATATAGCAGACAGCCTCGCTGCTCGTTATGTTCTTTGTATGCGACAGTATGAAGTCCTGACCTCCGACCATCGTCGTAGAGGTCTCTATTAATGGCTTTACCTCCTTCAACAGTTCTGTCATTCTGCGGTTGTTCTCCTCCGGAGTAATACCAGCATTCCAGTCTATAGTTACGAGTGCATCATCATGGGCAATCTCAGGCATACGTTCCTTGCGAAGGAATGGAAATAGTATTATGATGGCAACAATACAAATAGAGAATCCAACAAGCATCTGCTTGGCATGACGCAAGGTGAATCGCATACCTTTCTCATAGTAGCATGTGAGCCAAATGTTTATCTTTTTAATTTGACCTTCGTCCTTTGACCTTTGACTTTTGTCTTTCTTGCAAAGAAGGAAATAATACACAGGCACGACCAATGCCGCAACTGCCAGTGAGCAGAAAAGCGCAATGGATATTCCCATAGCCTGATCGTAGAAGAGTGCTCCTGCCGTACCACTTAGGAATATCAATGGTATGAACACCGAACAAGTGGTAAGGACCGAAGAAATCATCGGCATGATTACCTCCTTTACGGCATTGATTATGTTATCGTCAGTCGTTTTTCCCTTCTGCCTTATGTTGTCAATGACGATAATGGCATTATCCACAATCATACCAACGCCAAGGATGAGTCCCGACAATGATATGATGTTGAGTGATATTCCTATCAGATAGAAGCATAGCAAGGTGAGTATCAGAGACAGAGGTATTGAGATTACCACTAGTAGAGGCAATTTCCATCCGCCAATAAAGAAGAACAGCACCACGCTAGCCATTATGATACCGAGAACAAGGTTCCATTCCAGATTGCTCATACTGTAAGAGAGAAGCTGTGTCTGGTCGCGGGTGACATTGAACTTCAGTTCCGGATAGTCCTTGACCAGATCTGACATTAGCGTATCTACCCTGTTCTGCAAGCTGCTCATCTGTGCATCGCTCTGCTTTATCACAGCCATTGTGATGGCGTTATTGCCGTCTGATGTCACTATTCCCTTTCGTTCTGCTGCCGATTCCTCCACCTTGCAGATGTCCTTCAACTGTAACAGTCTGCCTTCTATCTGCAAATAGATGTTCTCAATGTCATGAACAGAGATAATCTGAGAATCGAAATGTATGCTATAGCGATAGATACCGTCACGCACGCTTAATGCGGCAAGTACGATGTTATTGTCGCTGATGGCCTTTTCTATATCCGAGTTTGAAATACCCAATGCCTTCATCCTCGACTCTTCTGGCAGAATAGTGATTTGTGTACCCACCATTCCGCTATAATCAACCATTGCGACCTCCGGCAACTGCTCTATACGCTTACAGATTACGTTCCTCACCAGTCGGCTCGTCTGCTCTGGCTTTCCACCAGTCACATCCACATAGAAGGCAGGAATATCCATCGCACCTATCTTCATTGCCTTCGGGCGTTCCAAGTCCTTGGGCAGATAACTCATGGCTCTGTCAATCTTCTCATTCACCTCAATGAAGAGAAGGCTCATGTCACTGCCAGGATCGAAAGACAATGTTACGACACCTGCATCAGTACGCGATGTTGACTCTATGCTCTTCAAGCCGGCAACCTGCGAGAGTTGCTGACGCATAGGAGTGACAATCTGCTGTTCTATCTCACGCGCAGAACTTCCCTGCGCAGACATCTGCACCACGATGCGTGGCACGTCAATGTCAGGCATAAGCGAGACTGGTATTCGCTGAATTGCAAGTATGCCAAGCGTAACGATGGCTATCAATGACATCGTTACTGCTATTGGGCGATGTAGTAGAGTCCTAAGCATATTTCTTTTTGATTAAGGATGAAGGATTAAGGTTTAATAGGCTTGATGTATTAAAAGCAAACAAACTCTATTCTGTCATCCATCACCTTTATTCCTCCTTGTTCGCAATCTTCACCTCTGTGTCATCCGCAAGGTTCAGGTTGCCTGATGTTATGACAATATCACCTACGTTAACCGTTGTCTGCTTTTTCTCACAGCCTGTGATAGCAAAGCTTGACAGGTTACTGTACAGAATATCCACGTAAGTCCAGATAGCACGATGCGTTTCCTTGTCATATACGAATACCACATGATACCCGTCACGTTCCACTACTGCCTCCTTTGGCACAATGAACATATCACGGACAGAGTTCTCGATGATCACCTTCACGTTCATTCCGTCAAGGAGCCTGTCAGAATTGTTCTTCACTCTTGCCTTGACGGTCACGAGTCCCTTTTCGTCTATGGTAGGATTTATCTCTGTCACCGTTCCACCGAGCACGATACTCTCATCTATGAATGGAGAAACCTTTACCGCCGTACCAATCTTTACTGATGCCAGCTCCGATTCAAGAATCTTGAACTCAACATCGAAGAACGAATCATCTATAAGGGTACAGAACTTATCACCACGCTGATGAGGACGGGCAACAAGGTCGGCAACCTTGCCGCTGAAAGGGGCAATAAGCCGACAGTCGGACAGCGATGTCTCTGCTGCCTTCAGGGCATATTTTGCAGAATAATATCCGGATGTCATCTCTGCTTTTTTCATGATGTCGGCAGGCACGTTCTTTGCATCAGCATCATAGCCAAGACCAATGAGCTTGTCCTGAAGATCCACCTTTGCCTTTTCCAGATCATGCTTTGCCTTCTCCAAAGCCGTGTTCATATCGCGCGTATCAGCCACGGCAAGTACCATTCCGACAGACACGCGCTGACCGTTCTTCACATTCACACTACTGAGTATTGCACCTGTCTTCGGGCACACCAGTTCGGCACGCTGGATAGCCTGCAACTTACCGTTACACAGGATCTGTTTCTGAAATGTCTGCTTTCGTAGCACAACTGTATCAACCTCTACAACCGTCTGTTCACGAACAACCGTAGAAGTCGTATCATCTTCTTTCTCTTTCCCATGCGTCAAAGCATATACGGCATAAGCCATACCGCTCAACAGTATAATTCCAACGATTGAAGATACTGCAATCTTTATGTATTTTCTATTCATATTTTTTCTCTAAACACAAAACCCTAAACATTAAAACCTTTTCCATCAAATATCCCGACAAGAATTGTATTTATAAGGAAATCCTCCTTTGACATAAGGCAATAACCATTCATTCCCCATACTTTTCCCCACGAATTCTTGCAGATAAAAAACAAGTTTCCATCTTCCTCCTGCTTTATACCGACAATAGCCATCGAATGTTGGTCTGGAGTTTGAAAACTCTCAAAGGCTTGCTGACGTTGAAATGCAAGATTATGCTCTATGACAGGTTTCTCGTTTCCGGGCATCTTGCCTTCCCAAAATACAGGATGATGTTCTTTCAAAGCCTGAACCACCTGCGAGTAGAATTCTTCTATTTCCACGTTCATTACGGCATGACGGCGGAAATTATCAGAAAGTTCAATAACATAAGGTTCTCCAAATGGGTGATGGGTATATGATGTCAGCCATTTTACACTTATTCCAGATAATAGGCTATCACTATATTGTTTATGGGTATAATGTGTTCCCTTTAGGAAGAATCCATTCCTTATATTCTGTGGAACATAGGGAAGAACTTTATCCACATCCTTATTTAAGGCATTCAGTTTCTTGCGGTCGTTGATTGCATCATTCACCTTTTCGTGTATCATTTCCTGCAATACATGACTATTTACGGAGTCAGAATAATAAGCATCCCATTGTACTATACCATATTCCCTCATTAGTCGCTCTGCATCAGGACCTATCCCCCTTACACTAATAGGCAAAGCACCTTGCGACAGATATTTTTCCGTTGCCTGTTCCACAAGCAAGGAACGCATCAGCCACATTGGCGACAGATTTACAGAATCATTATGGTGCTCCATACGTTCTGTTTCAACGCAAGCAAGGAATGCATAAATCCAACAGGCTTCTGTCATTCCCTGATTTTTTACAGGCGTACATCTGAGAGTTGTCTTAAAAGGAGAACAAGATACCTCCTCACACTTCTTTTCCGTTTTTGCACATGAAAAAAGTAATGTACTTATAACAAAAGCGATTATTATTTTTCTATTCATTTTTCGTTACACTTTACACCTTATTCTTTACTCTTTTTTATTTTATCAGAGCCTCAAAGTCCACGCTAAGGTCACACTTGCTCTGCCAGTCATATAAGGTGGCTTGCTGCAAAGTATAGTAGTCATTCCAGAAAGAGGATAACTGCGCAATATACTGTGCCTTGGCTGACTCCATCTCCTGCTGGGCAGTATTCAGTTCCGTTACAGAGATAGCTCCAGCCTCATAGCGTTTACGAGTTATCTCATATCGCTCAACCGCGATTTCCTGCGCACGAAGCGCATCCCTGCATTGAGTTGGCTGAGCGTTGAATTGCGTCACCTTCTTTCGAAGATCCTGCATATAGTCAAGATGACTTTGCTCAAGCTGAGTCTTTACCACGTCAAGCTGCGCTTCTGCCATCTTTACCCTTCCCCTGCTCACGCCCCAGTCGAAGATAGGCAGTGAGAGTGATAGACCTATAATCTCGTTATCTTTCAGTCGGCTATAGGCTGTACCTAATGTATTGCCTGTCTGAGAAAAGCCTATCTCACTACTCAGTGTCATCTGTATTCCCTTGTTCGCCTTTGCCTGTGCAAGGACCTTCTGTGCCTGAAGCATCTGCAATTGCTGGTCAAGGCAATGCGACGAGTTCTTTATCGCCTTCTGTAGCACATCGTCCGCATTCACGAGAATATCGGGAACACTAAACGGAGCCACCAGCTCAGCCTTCTCATAGTCGGTCAGTCGGAGATAGGAGAACAGGTTATACATTGCATTGTCAAGTGCAATCTTATTCTTCTTTACCGCCATACGTGCATTAAGCAGCGACAGTTCCATCTGCAACACCTCGCTTTTCGTTGTCGTAGTCAGGTTTAGCCTGCTCTTGGAAATCTCATAGAGACGTTCACGGTCTTCCACCGTTGCGAGACTCTGCTTATAATCCGACTGGACGGCAAGTACATTGAAGAACAAAGAAGTCACCCTTATAGTTACATTCTGCATCGCACTTATATAGTCGCGCTCTGCTATCTGATATTCAACAGGAGCGGTTTTCTTTTCCCATTTCAGGGAATTGAACGAACGTAGACTTTGCGTATAGCTGATGCGAAGAGGCTGAGAGTTATATGTTTTCTCCTTATAGTCAAACTGATCCAGACGATAGAGATATGACTGCAGAGAGACTGTTCCGCCAGTTGCTGCAATCCTCTGGTCAAGTGACAGTGTCAGGTAATTAGTCATAGTGTTGTTGTTTACCTGATTCACTCGTCCTGTCTCAGGATCACGAGCCTCAACAACAGAATGATTGAAGTTGCCCAGCATACCGCCAAGGTTTACCGAAGGCTTCAACTCTGCCTTGAACGAGCGATATTGCCAGTATTTGCTCATAAAGGAGAAACGGGCTATCTGGGCATCAAGAGAATTCTCCTGTGCTATCTTTATCGCATTCGTAAGGGTAAGCGTCTGGGCATTCACAATACTATAGCCCATCAACAATAATATACCTATAATTCCAGTCTTCTTCATTATGAATCGTCTAAATGTATTCAGAGTACAAAGATAATAAATATTTCTGAGATACTATAAGAAATCCATTGCTTTTTTCTTCATATCCCTTGTGGCACGAGATTCTATCTTGGGCTTCTTCTCTATTACCCGTCTTGCCATAGCTTTTGCTTTCTGCTTGTCTCCGCTTTCCTGATAAAGCATCATGAGCTGATATAGAGGATAAAGTCTGTTAGGCATCACCGAGAACGCCTTGTTATATGCCTGCTCTGCCAAGTCGTAATGCTTCATATCCTTGTAGTTATTGCCAATAAGTACATAGAACATCGGATCTGCGCTACACCTTGTTCCTAGTCTGAATACGGCATTGCTCTCATTGAACCTGCCTTCCTCACGCAGTTTCTTGCCAAAGGCGAATAAGAACACATGATTGTCACTTTCTAAAGGCATCCACTCGTAACCTTCCTCAATAGAGTAAAAATCACTAAAGCCCATAGCCAGACCTGAGTCCTTTTCTATTTTAAGGCTTTCATTTACAATCTTTCCTGCCTGCCAACTTGCAAAACAAAGAAATACAACCAGCAGTAGTGTTTTTATTCGCCCAATTTCAAATAACCGCTTACCTCCAACTGACTCGCTCCACGCAACTATCAGCACGGCAATCACCTTGTAAGGAAGTAAGTCAAAAGGATAGGAGAACATCGCAAACACAAGCAATGACACCATTCCCCAAAACAAAGAGATGCTATTCTTTGCCAATCTCACCATGACAACAACCATAAGGCTGATGGCTAAGAACCCACCCACCAATCCTTGCTCTGCTACTATCTTCAACAGGATATTATATGAACCGTCAGGAACATCCACGGAAGAGAAATCAACACCTGTTGTCGATAACTTAGTCATCCCTTCAGCAAAGGCATTGTAAAATCCTCCTATTCCCACTCCAAGCCAAGGATAGTCTATCCATGTGGTCAGAGTAGCCTTCCATATCATCAACCTCCCATCAGCCGATCCTTGCTTTATAAGATAGAAAGCAATAGCAGCCACGATGATAGATCCCCAGACTATATATCTATACTTCCAATACTTGTCTCTATACACAAAGAGCACAACGACCGCAACACCCAGGAAGGCTGCACGGCTCCATGTGGCAGGAAGAATCATTGCCATTATCGTAACTGCTGCAATTATCAGATGTTTCCATGTAATTGCCTTCAGACATTCTGCCACTTTAATAGGCATGAACTTGGGTATAACAGATATGATGGTTTTATCAGGCACCTCCTTCAAAGTCACCAAACCTACAACCACTCCAATCATCAGATATGCAGAATAAGGACCAGGATTCAGGAAGTTTCCAGTAAGAGCAAACAGCCTATGACGACTAATCTCATCACCATACATCTGCGATGCTCCAAGCCAAGCCTCATAGCATCCAAAGGCAAGAATACTGCCTGTCAATACCCATGCCGACATCTTTGCTTCATGAAAAGCTACACGCAGTCCAATATAAAGCAGAAACAACTCCGCTGTCTTCAGGAACTCCATCTGACAAGGCCATTCATTTCCTATCCATGTCCTGCCCACATAGTACAGAAACCATGTGGCAGCCACTACATCAGCAAGAGTACACTCCATCCTCAGTCTCTTCCAGACAAGAACTGCCATGCCGAAGGCCATAAGTGCAGGAATGCCATAGAATATCCATACATCACACTCCACCCACCGCATCTCGACAGACATAATGGTAGTTAGCATCATCAGTATGACAATGCCAACCTTTATTATATTATCCTCTGGATTTCTTAAAAAAGAAATATTATTCATGAACTATACACTATGAACTATGAATTATGAATTATGAATTATGAACTATGAATTATGAACTATGAATTATGAACTATGAATAACCTTTGCCACGATTCCTATTATATATTCCTCAGGCACAAGTCCCCAATATCGAGAATCATCAGAATCAAGCACATTATCCCCTGCACAGAAATAATAGTTATGCTTAAATGTATATCGCTTAATAGGCTTACCATCAGCATATACCTCATTCTTCTGTCTATCCCATGTTATCTCCCTGCCCAGTTCCCATTCCATCATTCTCTTGTATATAGCAGCATCATTAGGAGTCAGGTTTATCACGTCTCCCGCACGCGGAACATACATAGGACCGAATTGCTTTATCTTCCATCCTACGTTTCCGTTAAACGGATAGGCATCCAACACGATTCCGTGCATCTGAGAGTCAGGCGTTTCTATCAATCGCTTCTGCATGGACTCCAATCCCAATGCCTTGTCATAGTTATTGTTTCTGTAGTAACCATCAACAACGCTTATGCTGTCTCCGGGAACAGCCACAACCCTCTTGCACATATTCTTGTTTATTATAAAACTGATCTTACCATCATGAACAGGGATGTTAAACACCACAATGTCATTATGCCGAACAGTCCTTATACCCTTCATCCTGAAAGATTTCAGTTCCTGCCCATGTATGTCAAAGTCAAAGTTTGTATAAATCCTTGCACCCATAAGCAACTTATTCACGATCACCTTATCCCCAGGCTTCAGCGTTGGATACATGGAATTTGTCGGAATAGTGAAATAGTCAAACACACAAACTCGCATCAAAAGCCATAATCCATATCCTATGCCTACTGATACGATTATATTTACACTATAATTGAATATCTTATTTCCTATTGACATATTAATTTAACGTGAATTCGATTAATTTCCTATATAGCAGCAAGCTGCTTTTTGTTTTCCAGAAAATTACCACGAATTGCTTTAGTTTGTTGAGCCTTTGCGAATAATTGCTCTTTTTTTTGAACACGAAAAACACTGAATAAACGGAAACTTCCGTTTCTTTCGTGGCTTCTGTGTTCGAAAAAAAATAATTCTCTGATTTAAATTTTCTGGTCATCGTCGCTAATTTTTGTTCCAGATCCAAGCAACGGAGTTGCGTTTATAAGGTTATTTGAATTCGTCGAATTCGGGTAAATTTACCACAAACCCATAAACACCAGCCTCCGCAAAAAACACATAAGGCAATATATCCCGTAACATAATACCCATGTTCCATATTCTCAAAGCAGAAATATGAATACAGAGGAGGTAATGCTCCAGCCGTTAATACAACATACATCTTGCCGTCAGTAAGAATGTTTTTTAGAGGAACCATCTTCCAACACCTAATACCTAACACCCAACACCCAATTGCCATCATCCACAACACCACGCTTTTAACAAATGATGCCAAAGGAGAGAAATGTATCAGTTCGCCAAAGCATCCGCAGGATTCAATGCTTCCCATCAATGAAGGATAGAACAGATTAATGCCAGTAAGCCAAACAAAGAAAGACATCATGCCCAGAAAGACAATAGACACAATCGGAGCATACTTTTTCCTTAAAGCCAACAAGCCTGTTATTGTCTCTATAGCACAAATCGCCACGGCTATCTCCACCATCCATTGCACGAAATAAGAATCCATATATGCCTCGATATACAGCCTTATCTCCTGTGCAAATGAATACACATTAACAGCCTTCATCACGCCCGAGAGTATGAAACATACTCCGAGCGTGATGCGTAAAGCCGTCCTTATCTTTTCTTTGTTCTTTCCACTCATCAGAAAAACTCTAAATTTTAAGGTCAAAAGACAAAAGTCAAAGGTCTAATGTTCTCAGATTTCAGTCTCTAAACCCAAATCACTAAACCCTAAACTCTAAACCCTAATCACTAAACCCTAAACTCAAAGAAACTACCACCACACCTGCTTACCATTCTCGTAGGTGAAGATTCGTTCCTCAACACCTTTGGTTATGTCCTTTAGAATATACAAGCCGCCAGGGTGGATATTGCTCAGATTAAGGATATTATCTGTTGCCGTCTGGCTTGCTATCAATTCCCAAGAGCCTTTGGCACTCCAGCAATACAGTTCGTACTTGTCACCTTTTTCTATACCGTTACCGTCATTTCTGCCGATATACTTTATCCTTGACACAGATACAGGTTTTGCAAGTTTCAATCCTACCCAGTTGCCATCTGGTGTGTTTCCTCCAAAGCCTGTAAGGATGTCACCATCAAAAACTTTTTCCTTAAGTCCCCAAGATTCACCCTGAGTGCCGATAATCGTTCCTTCAACTTTCTTTCCTTCCGCATCATAGAACTCCAGTTCGTTGATGTTACAGAATGAACCTTTTGCACCCATGTATCTCAAATATTTAAATTCCGTAGGATTCTTGATAGGAATGTTATACCAGTTACCATTGGTAATTCCCTTATGAGTATAAAGAGTTACACAATCAGAGAAATCCGCTTTGTTTGCACCTTGGAACTGCCCGTTATTCATCCTATTGTTGAAGAAATCCTGAGCACCCATAAATGGATATTTTCTCAGCAAGGTCATCTTCGCTTTCTTCTTCGCATCAACGACGATGTCCTTCACCTTACCATCCTGAGTTATCACGAACGGATTTCCGAATGGAATAATCCTGCCATTTTCGTATAGGGCGGCAATATACACTATTCCCCGTCCCATTGACTTGAACTTCACCTTGCCCCAACTTATGTTTCCGTAAAAGACAGGAACCCAGTTCCGATTGTCAAACACACAGATATACGCCACATTTCTGTCACGATACTCCTTTGGAACAGTTCTCTCTACATCGGTCGTGGTGTAATACTCATCCGTAACATCTGTATAGCGAGGGCACTTGAATATCTTTGGTACAGATTCCTCGCCCTTCAGATCTTCCACTATCTCATCATTGAGTCTGTATCTGTATCTGAACACCTTTGGTTTGATATATGAATAGAAATAATGAGCCGTATCTCCAGGCATATTTCCTGAATAGAAAGGTACGTTCTTTCCATTTGTATCTATCAGCACACTCCACGAATGTCCACCAGCACGATTTCCCCAATGAGGAGTAAACTCGTATGCAGCTGGTATTCCGAGATAACGACAAAGCATCACGGAGAAGGCTGTCTCGTCTGCACACTTTCCGCTTCTTGTCTTAATGATTGAACTTCCCTTTGACAAGAACGGACCGTTATGAATATAATATTCAAATGAATGAGTGAGGTCTAATACTCGCATTGCCTCCGAAATGGCGGAGTTGATCTTGAAGAACTTATTGGCAAACGGATTGATTCCCTGCCTCTTCATCACCCAAATCTGACTATTCTTCTCCTTGTATGGATTCTGCACGAGCACTTCTTTACCAGTCTTTTCATCTATACGAGTATCAAGAAACATACCGCTGTGCTTATTCACTATCCTGTAGCAGTCGTTTCCCAGCGGTATGAACGCCCACTGCATGAATGGGCGGTTCTCATATTTCACAGCCGTAATCAGCGAGTCGGGTGCAAGTATGCGCGGAGTGCCAAAGGTCATTTCAAGGCACATATCAACCTTACTGTTGTCGTAATAGCCTATTTCCCAAAGCGGATAACCTTTGTTCACAAGACGTAGCAATTGTGCTTTGTCGCTCTTGTTGTATGGCTTAAGTTCAATCTGATTAACCTTCGATGTCATTGCCGTATCAAAGGTTACATAATGTCCCGATGCCTTGTTCACTATGTTGTAATAGCTTGAAGAGAAATCCACCTGCTGCGACCGCTTAAACTCCTCTACAGCACCCAACTGTATATAGTCAATGCAGAGGGTGTCACTTACATTACTGAATGTTATTACATTCTTTCCCTTCTTCAAGGCGTATGGCTTCTGATGCCATTTCTCCACGAATGAATCCATGTTCCTGCTTGGAGCCAATGACAGTGTATCTACAATCATTCCATTGACACATACGGTAGCCTTTACAAGTTTGGGTGTTGCAGCATATTTCAGGATTAGTCGCTTGCGAGTATTTCTTTCTGTATTGACAATAAATGAAACTGAACTTTTAGCATTCGGCATCATTTCTGCCATACCACCAGAAGCACCGCCATTCTCTTTCTTTATACAACCAGAGCATTCTGCCTCCTCACTTTCAAGTTGCATACCTCTGCGCGATAGCACCACACTATCAGTAAGGAGCGGAAACTCCTCGCTGATAGTCTGTCGCCAATCGCTCAACGGCTCATGCTCTATGCGATAGGGAAGCACGTAGTCAAAGAATATCTCCTTATCATACTGCTCATGCCAAGGCGAGTTGCACCACATATCACAGGCATCATCAATCGCTTTTATGAGTTCCTCTGCCTTCATCGTCGTAATATCATACATTGGCGGCATAGAAGCCCTGATGCTGTCCGCATTCTTGTTGAAGAACTCCGTTCTTTTATTCAAAGCCTCCCTGGAAGTATTGAGGTATAGCTCATCGAAACTCTCAACTGCATCGCCCTTGAACGTGTAATGGTATGGCATATTCTCTATCAAAAACTTTGCCGCCTCGTATTTCAGGGAATTGGAATCATCCTTAAAATGGGCAAGAACGGTCTCTAGTTCGCTACAGTTGGAATTAGTGAAAAACCCAATTCTATCCACCTTATCACTACAAGAAGTTAGCAATAATACTGCAACAATAAAGAATGGGATTCTTTTATTCATTATCTTAACTTATCAAGATTTTTAACATTGAGTTTAATGCCCAACCTCTCTTCTACTATTGACATAAAGATGTCTTTAATTTTCTTATTGACTATAGGATTGCCAACAAGAATTACTTTATTATTATCGTCAACAAGAAAGGTATGATACTTTGTTTCATGTGGAATGTTAGGATTCACCTGTGCAAAGTTATTAGTTGAGTCAATAAATATCGTTTGAGGAATTAACTTTTCAGAAAACAACTTTTCAAGTTCTTCATTCATCTTATTGCCTGGATTTATTATTATTACATTGTAGAACTCGTTATTCGATAATTCTTCCATACGAAATAAATAGTCATTCATCTTAACCTTTTGTAAATAACAAGATGAGCATGTTGCAGAATCAATATAATGAACCAATTTTAATTTGGCTTTCTCCCATGGCGAAACCTTTAAAATCGAATCGTTTGCCCAACAATTCATCTGTTCATATGGAATGGCTATTTTTCTTGATTGCATCTGTTCTATTGCGTCTTGCAATTCTTTCTTCGGCGAATTGCATGAGAAAAAAAAACAAATATTATATACAATCACTAGTATGTAACATATTCGTCTCATTTTTCCTAACATTTTTTACTTCATTTATGTTTAGCTTGTGAAAATATCACAAAAACATGAAAAAGCCGTTAATAGTTCTCTATGTTAATTGATCCGCTTTTTTATGTTTTTTTACTTTAATGTATTGCCGTAGGCCTAATATGATGTTTTATTTTACCTGTAAGTCAAAAGGCTAACAAGGAAAATAAAGGCTCTAAGACATTAAGGGATTTTTTTTGTCTTATACTACTCCCGAAAGTTGAATTATTTCATTTTCCTCAAATCATATGAGTAAATAAATGGCTCTGGCATATCCTCTGAATAATCAGAGACAAGATAAAGAACCCTGCTATCTTTTGACAGCATTATATTTTGACCATATTTGTCTAGATGAACGACCATCTTTTTTACACCATCCCAGTCGAAAACTTCTATAGTATTACCAAATATAAATGGATTCCTCCAGTCTTCTATTTTTTCGCCCTTACTGTCGGAGTCTCTTAATAGCATATATATACGATTATCATCTGCACAACAAGCTAAAACCTCGGTTGGCCTTTTATTTTTATATGTATCAGAATACAGATTGTTTACGATTTTCATCTTTGTTCCATCAAAAGTAAATATGAAGGCAAACCTCATCAGACCATTTTGATATAGGAATTTACCTTTTTTATTTTCAAACAAGACACTATTTTCTGTATAGCGCATATTTTTTTTTCTATCCTCTATTTTCGCATCGTCATTAGGCCAATAATCCAAAGGGGTAACCTTTTGATTCTTGAAGTCAATAATTGAGAATACATGGCAAATATCATTATAAGGAGTTCCTGTTACAAGTATGGAGGAATCTGACAAAACAACAAAATTGTTTCCACTAGGTCCAAATAATGGGATTTGCTTTAAATTATATTTCTCCCATTTTGTTTTGTCTTTTATTGCAGCAAGACTATCCACATGCGGAATCTTAACTATAGAAAGGAATTTAGAACCTACCCAAGAGCGATCTAATACAAATAATGCATCATCATTACTCCGAGATATTATCATATATCCGAACTCATCATGTCCACTTCCTGACGCCAATAATCTATCTGCTTTATACCATTCTTTAGCAGTTAGTTTTCCACCATAAAAGTCCATATTCCATGCATATAATACATCTCCATACAAAAACTTCGGTCCCATATGTTTATTCGCAGAATCAATTTTTACTTCCTGACCTTCAACAAACACTTCATTTATGGCAGGATTAATATGTTCGGAACAAGAACATAATAATACAACAAACAATAAAAACAAAATATAATTAGTTCTTTTCATACATGCGAAAAATATTTGAGAGGTTTTGCATCCATCACTACATTGTATAATGCAAAAGAAAGATACAAAACCTCATTTTTACAACTTACAATCTGTATTTATAAATTCTTATTGTAAGCGAGACCACATACGCCATGAACAGAACCACAGTCGTAATAGCATGATCCATACCCACCGAAACCACACTGGCTTTCAACACAATCACCTTCACCTTCACCAGCGGACAAGGCCTCTACATTTTCGGAAAGAAGCAAACTTGTCTGCGACTTATTAGCTGCGTTATACGCCTTCACACCACCAAAGCCTGCTGCAACAACACACACGGCAGCAATAGCTGTCTTTACATTTAAAATTTTCATTTGTTATTAATGTTTAGTTTTTTGCCTACTCTTAGTTACGGTTTTTCGGCTTCTACCGTTTGCACGTCACATCCGTATGCAATCACATATAAAGGTAATTGCGACACGTTAATGACTTTGACCGGTCTATGCAAATTATTTGTTTTGTTATATTTCTTGCTTATGTCGTCCTTCTGTCAAAAGAACTCCATTCCTAAAGATTTTCAGATTCCTTCAATACCAAGTTTTAGTTATTTCTCTTAGTTATGGTTTTAGGTTTCTGACTTCCGTTATTTATATCCGTCTTTATGATTCCATGCAAAACGTCAATTGCACAGAAAGCAGGTTGGATTTCGTCCGACTTTTCCTAATAATTGCAAAACTCAAATATATTTGACTTGCTCATTTGAGTTATCAAAAAATAGATTGGTCGTTTTTTTAGCGTCATTCGTCCAAGTTTCTTTTCAAATAGCAGATTGTACTCCCCTTTTCCAAGTCTTGTACTCATTCTTCGTTTCTCCGAAAAGATTCCTCTGATTTTCGTGTGCAAAGATAACAACAAATTTTGCATACTCTGCAAAAATGTTCTACATTTTAACAATTATTCCCTATTTTTTATTGTTTATTAACACAAATAACAGGTATTATGCAATCTGTTTATGCAAACAACCAAAGTCAGATCAACGCATAATACCTATTTACTCTTTAAAAACTATTGGTGTCCGGTAAATCATAGTAACTTACCTTCCCATCAAGAAATAGAATCTTGGTCTGCCCATAAATAAGACAAAAACTAATATATTAACGTGAGTTCCTCGCCTCTTCCTGGGCTAAAAGTGGAGAGTATTTCCGTCATGACTCTCTTGATAAAACCATAGAAATACCAAAAACTTACCATTATAATACATTAATATTACCATAGTTTATGGTATTATTATGGTATTATTATGGTAATATAATGGTATTATAATGGTATTATTATCGGACTTACTGCGAAGGAAGAAGAGAAGTTTACTGGAGGAAGAACATGGCTATTGGATAGTCTATTAAATCACATAGTATAACATGAATTCGACGAATTGACAAGATTTAGCAGCAAGAGGCGAAGAACGAGACTCTAAGACATTAAGTTTTTTATGTTTTTGTCTTATTTATAGGCTTACAAAGATTCAAATCCCTGAAGAAAGGTAAGTTACATTAGTTTACCGGACACCAATATTTAAAAACAAACCGCTCTTTACTCCTCATAAACATGACTTTAACGTCTATAAGTTGTAATATACGTAAAAAACTGTTTAAAATTGGTACGGGAAAAACCTATGCAAAAAGTAGCGTACCAAGATTTTATTGGCGTATGAATTAAAATGAATACCTTTGCCGTCGAAAACATCCGCGTGATGTATCAAAGAGGGTTCGCGACCCTATAGTTTATTAACGTTGGACTATCACGAAGTACAAGTGAGATGTTCGACTATTGAATCATCAAAAAAAAAACAAACGAGAAGAATGAATCTCATTACATTGGAGCAATTGCTCGCAAAGCCTGTATGCATGATGACAGGTGAGGAACTTTCCCTTCTCCTCCAGAATATAGGGACGGCAAAGGCGTCTGCCGAGGTGGCGCCAGAGTATAAGAAACGTTACGTTTACGGCGTACAAGGTATTGCCGAGACTTTTGGCTGTAGCATACCAACAGCGAACCGCATCAAGGCGAGTGGTATTATAGATGACGCCATCACACAGGTCGGTCGTAAGATAGTTGTAGATCCAGAACTTGCCATTCAACTCGTTAAGGAAGCAAAAGCTAAAGGAAAGGACGTAACGAAGTAACTAATTGACATCCGAAAAGTGACTTGACGTAACGGAGCGCTACGTTATGTTCAATTACTTGGGATGTCGTAAACCATTGAAACTATATGAATAAAAATACAAACACCGCAAAGACAGGAGAGATGCTCACAGTCGATGCAAAGGATATGAAGGCGGTTACGCTTTCGTTTGAGAAGTTCGGTTTCTTGCGTAATGTAACGGCAGAAGAAGCTGGTGAGTTCCTTCAAGTAATCCTTGATTACGCCATGACAGGTAAGATGCCGGAGTTCAAGGACAAATACCAGAAGATGTATTATCAGGCCTACCTTGACGTGATAACAGAGCAGATGATTGCTGCTACGAAGCGTGCAAACAATCTTCGTAAGAATGCCAAGGAACGTGCAGATGCCGTAAAGGAAGCAAAGAAGATTATCGCAAAGCAAGGTCGTGAGGCAAAACTGGAATCACGAATCGTTTCTTCTGAAGACTCTAATGACGCAACGACTTCTGATGATGCAACAAGCATCAAACGTGACGTTACATCACCTACGTTATTTGACGATGAGGCTGAAGTCATCAATGTAGAGGACCAATCATCAGACAATGTGAATGGCGCAGAAGACCTTACGTATGCTTACCTTCTTTCACTTGGGATTAAGAAAGATGTTGGCAACTTCAATGGAGAGACAACATGGAATGCAATGTCAGATGACACAAAGAGATCTGCGATAGCATATGCCAAGTCTCATTTCTCAGGTAACGTAACATCTGCTAACATGCCTTACGCAAGTCAGTTCCTGAAGTCAAAGCCATGGCTTGTGCTTCCAAGTGAAACTGCATAAACTTAGTATAACAACCTGATTGAAAAGGAGGGGAATGCAATGTACTTTCCCGAAATCTAACAAGTAGTGTCTTTATGGTCATGTCTTGAGGCTTAGCCTACAATCCAATGAACCGACAAGACAAACGTGTTGAAATGCTCGCAGGCTTGCATATCCCTTTCCTTCAATTCATAAAACCTATTTACTATGAACACTAAAGATAGTAAAAATAAAAAGGAAAAGTACATCAAAGTGCTGTGTACCGAAGAACAAAAAGCGGAGATAGAGGCAATAGCAAAGAAATGCAATAAGAGTGCCTCAAGATTTCTTCGAGAACGTGGACTTGGTTATGAACCCAAGCACTATTTCACAGAAAATGAACTCTCCTTATTGGAATCCATACAAGAGTTTTTGGTAAATGTGTCCCGATTCTCAAACCTTGTCTCAGGCAAAGCAAAAGGATTCAAAACGAAGGAGCAACGGTTAAACTTCCTGATGAGCATAGCCGTGATAAAGTCATGGAAAGAGAAACTTGACATGGTCATTGACTACCTTCATACATTCCTTTGCAACACAAACTTCAAACACCATTACAACTATGATCGCTAAAGGAAAAAGCATATCACACGGAACAGCTATGACAGAATATGCAAAAAACCGTGACAAGGCTCAGTTCCTTACATCCAAGTTCATGAACCTGGAGTTTGAGGAAACATTCGGTATCATGCCTGACAATGTATGGGATGCATTCAAGATTCACGCTATGCGACATGCGCCTGTTGATAATTCGCTAATGCGCTTCGAACTTGCACCTGCAAAGGAGGAATGCAAGGGATGGACGCACGATGAATGGAAAGCGTTTCTTGACGAATTCATTGCGGTGATGGATAGCATCAAGAGTGTGCGTTTCCGTGACAAAAACGGCAAATGGAAAGTGACTAATGTAAAACCTACGAACCTCAGCCGCAGTCAGGCAATAGCATATCTGCACCTCAACACTGATGATAATCATCTGCATTTTCTTGTCAATCGCATTGATGAGGACGGTAACCTGAATGATGACACTTTTCTTCTCAACCGTGCATTTCAGGCAGCTCAGATTATCAACGAACGCCGTGGTTGGAAGGATACGTTAGTAAGAAGCGAAGAGATAAAGAAGGCTATTCGTGAGACAACCTTCGATGTGCTCAAAAACATCTCAGAGTTCTCATGGGAAGCATTCAAAGAAGCGATGCTGAAGGAAGGATTGGTTGTCAAGACCAAGGAATCAAAAGGTGAGGTCGTTAGTTATAAGGTGCATTATGAAGGACAAAAGAACAGTTATAAGGCATCGGACATAGACCGAAGGCTTACGGCTGCTCACATTGCTGACACCTGTGCAAAATTATGGCGCAAGAATACTATTGTCGAGGCTGAATTATATATGCAGGAATATGCGAAACATCATACAGAGGTGCAGTTTGTTGAAGCTGAGAATCATTCTGAAGTGGATGAAATATTCGCACAAAGTAACAGACATAGACTTGCCTTGTATGATGACAAGCAAGAAGATGGCGACACCATACACCATCATTATCAGTTTGGTTTCTACGAGTGCAGTTTTGAACTCAGACGTGTCATAGAGTCTCTACTTGAAAGTGAGATAAAACGAGCTGTCACAGAGGAAAAACGTAATGCCGAAAGCGATTATCTTGCATTCTTCAACAAAAACTTCGACCTTGATTCCACATTCAAAGTTGCGGCTATGCTGTTCGTTGGCTATATTGACGCAGCAACATCCATGTCAGAAAGCATCGGAGGCGGTGGCTCTTCATGCACCTCTGACTGGGGAAAGAAGGATGATGACGATGAGGAATGGGCTCGAAAATGCGCTCGTCAGGCAGTAAAAATGTGCAAACCTCAAATGACTAAACAGTCAATGTCAAGAAGCGTAAGACGGGGAAGATAGCATGTACAGAATTTAACGTATAACATATATCTTATTATGAATAAACCATTAAAAGATCTAGAGCTCCCAGACGAAGCGGTAGATGCAAGTGCGTCAGTAGCTGATGACAGTCAGAAAGCAGGAGCAACAGGTGTTCCTGTCAATGTAGATAACGAAGCAGAGCCTGCTTCAAGTGATTCACCATTAGAAGAGGATGCTCGCGTAGAAGAAGCATACCATAAGTTGGAGATTCTAGCGAAGGTAGAGCCATTGCTGACATATCTCCATAATCGCCTGAAAGCGATTATTGAGATAGGCAATTCTATCAAGCAGATTGCAGGTTCCACTGTTGCACGTTACCTTGTAACAGATCAGCAGGTTCTTCGCTTCAAGGCAGGCTTCATCAAGCATTTTGATGACGACCTGCAGAAAAAAGCCCAGAAGGAGTTTCAGAAGTTTGTCTTCGACTTGGAGAATGCGCGAAAAGAGGAAGTCCAGAAATTCAACCACGAACTGAAGAGCGGTTGGTGGTTCTCCAATAAGGTGGGATGGTTTCTCTATATGAGCAACCTTATCACCCTTCTCGGAGCATTTCTCTATTGTTATTACAAGTAGCTTGTATTGAACGAACTAACTGCGTACAAAAGAATCACGCCCTATCCGAGGTTGCCTTCTCGTGATAGAGCGGGATTTTATTTTGTTCATTTACTTGCTTCTGAGAAAACATCAGTCCAATGCATGACGATGCGTCTTGCCATAAGCCATCGTGACTTCTTAGATGTATTATACTCCGAGTTCTTTCCTAGCATCTGGTTATGATACCGTTTCGCCTTATCCATATTGTATTTCTTACCTTCAAGATTTTCTATGCAGTGAAAGAATGTTACGAGATCTGTCCCTTTTAGGCATCCTGCATCATCCATTGCCTTATAAAGGTAAGTGATATGGGTTATACAACTATGTTCTTTACGGAAGTTACGGATGAGTTTTATGAGTTTGGCGTGATTGCCTTTGAGATGCTCCTTTATATCAAAGTTTTCAAATTCAGTACGAGGTCTACCATGCTGTCCCTTTGTTTCTGCAAGAGCCGATCTTATTTCCCTTTTTGCATCTACGTTTGTTTCTTCTGTGACAAGTACTTTGAGCTCTGCCTTCGTTTCCGTGGCACCGTTGACACCAGCACTTGTCATCTTGCCCATCACGGCAGGAATCAATCCGCTCATCAGCCCCAATTCTTGTTGTGAAGTGAGGACTCTACTCAGTATTTGCAAAGAATGCTTTATGCCATGATCAAAGGTTATCCAATACAGGACACTCATCATAAAAGGATCATTTTTCTCTTTTGTTCGTTCCTGTAGTCTCTCAATAAAATCGGTCAGAGTAAGGAATGCTACAATCAAAATCCTTCTTGCATGGTAGCATAATTCCGGCTCAGACTTACCAGCAACGAACATGTTAGCGAGCATCCTATACATGAAAGGAATGGAACTCCACCATTCTTCTTTCCCTTTTATTGGAATATATATGCTTGTAGGGTCATCAACATTCTTTTCCGTAATAGTCTCTACTTCAATGTCACCCTCAGCAAACGACAGTTTGATGAATCCATGGAAATTCATGAACTCAGCAATGAGTTCCTCGTAATAGGCATCCTTGCTAGGCTCCGTGTTACCAAACAATACTTTGCATTCATCAATAACCTCTATAGGTATACACTCTATGGCAGTCTCAAAGATCCTGATGTATGCAGAGTAATCACCTTCCCTAGCTTGCTCTATCTGACAGATAAAGTCCGAATACGCCCTAGGGTTCTCCGATTTCCAATGAATCAGAGAATCCTTGGCACTTTTGTTCTTTTGTGATATGATAGGAGGGATAGACATTTACTTTATTCTGTAGGTGCGATTCTTGTTTTCGCCTTGAGGTTCTATCTTCCCAGCTTCTGTAAGTTGCTGTAAATAGAATCGAGATTGGGTCATACTCAATCCAAACCTTTTTGAAATATCAGCGGTCTTTATTATACCAAATGCGTTGATAAAATCAAGAATTTCAGATGCTTTATCAACGATTTTATCGGCGGTTCCTTGATTTATCAACGGTTTGTCAGCGTTTTCTATAACATTACCAGCGGATGTTACAGAAACCATCATGGTAGTTGTTACTCTATCTGGAGCAACCTGCTCTTTGATTGCAGGTAGTGTCCAACCATTATCTTTCCATCCCTTGACAATAGTATCTGCGCCACTGCCAGCTTCTTCTCTTACCACAAGTACAATGTAACTGCCATTAGTATTGGCAAAAGCCGAGAATGACTCCCAGAAAGACTCTGGAAATCCACCTTTGGCTGACTTGTATTCTATTTCACATCCCTCCTTTATTTGGAGGTGTGATGATAACTGTTCTGCTATTGTCATATAGTTATGAGAAGTTGTCGACAGATATTATACTTGGAAAATCAGTACAAAGGTACTAACAATTCCGCGTATAATAATGAATATTGTATGTTTTTATCTCTATTTTGATTTTTTTTGCAGAATATGGCAGAAATGCGAAGAAAACTCCTATAGCACTTTCTTTAGCAGTTTCCTTACATCATCAGGTGACATATTCCCAAGAATCATATCCAATGAATTGGGGGTACTATTAAGTTTCTCCGCTATACGGTCAGCATGTTCGCTTTTCTTCATCTTGATATAGTGTTCGAAAGTAGCTTCACTTTTATGACCGCTGATTGACATCATATCTCTGGTATCAAGCAGTCCCGTCTTGTAGAGGTTCGTAACACCACTGCGTCTTGCTGTATGTGTGGTAATTATCTCGTACTTGAATTTCACCATCTGTCCATCTTTGTTTCTTTCGTAAAGAGGCTGACCGTTATGGAGTCCTGCGTATTCCACCATATTCTTTAATGTACGGTTTTCTTCCTTGTTGAGTTTTTTCCCTGAAACCTTTTTCCTCAAAAGCAGAGCGTAATGTTCTTCTTTTCTTCGTTCTTGTAGCGTCATAGCAGTAGTATATTTCTCCATTAATGACGGACACGACTCCGCCACTTTCTTCATTCCCATCAGGAGATAGTCATTAATCTTGCGTGCCGTTATCTTGGGAAAGTCATAGTTGTATTTGCTGCATATCTCATCTACCCTCTTATCCGTAATAGGGATTTCAACAAGGTTGTCAGTCTTCATTTGACGCACCTTTATGATTCGTGTTCCAGAAACGGTTTTGCAAAAGTTCTCTTTTGTCAGCGTTCCATAATCACTGAATCTTTGACATGAGAGATACCCTAGAAGGAACAAGTCTCTGGCTTTTTCCTCTTCACCCTCCAATGGATAGTGATAGATAACATCCAGTTCTTCCTCTGTCAGGTATATTTCGGCTCGTTTGTCTTCCTCGTTCACTTCACGTTCCTTCCACACTTTCATGCTTGTTGCATTCTTGTTTACACCTAACTCTATCGCAAGATTGCACAACTTGCGAAAACAGATAATGTTCTTATTACAAGTAGTTGGCATCAGTCCGCACTTCTCAAGATATGCACAGAAACCATCAGCATAAGCTTTATTGATAATTTCAAACGTGTCAGACGACTTAGCATAACCATACAGGAGTTTTCCAAAGGATTTCCAATTTGATATAGTGGTCTTAGTGTACAATTTGTTATTACCGTGGCGTATTGTCCCATCCTCTATACCTTTCATGAACATCTCATAGAAATTGAGTATGCACTTCTGAGCATCGATCCTTTCCCTTTCCTTCTTTTCTTCCGCTTCCTCCTCCATGCGGATTGCCTCTGCGTTGACAATCGACATGATTGCATCATCAATCTTCCATTTGTCATTGCTTGTGGTGATACGTCCTTCTTCGAAAAGATTGGACACAATCTTTCTCATCAACTCCAGTTTCTCAACAACAGGTTTTCCGACTGAACTATTAGAGAACTTGTTCCATGCAGCAATGCTCTTGTTTGCCGCCTCCCAAACCTTTGTGTCTATCTGAATATGGGTACAAATACGCATGTGGACGTTAGGAACACGTTTACGTATGTTGAAATAAATGGTACTGAGACCATCATTGTTTTCGCTTCTAATGTAGTAGGTTGCCATAGTTTTGAAGAATATTGTTAGATATTCACCTCAAAACATAGCCACATTTTGCGTAGAGGTGCTTTAACGCAAAAAACGCTATACATAACCATTACACCTCATTATTATATAAGGTATAAATGGTTATGTATAGCGTGGACACAATCTTTTGGCAGTACCTGCTGCTATGTTGGGAGTGGGAGGTCGGCTAATCACTCTCCGCAGGCTACCTTTTACAGTTACATCAGGATTGAATCTTTATTTCAGCTTTACCATTCCTGATGAAGAGCTGAATTGACCCTTCTCTTGCATCCTTCAGAGCGGACACGTCTCGTAAAGCAGTGCAAAGATACGAAGAATTTCTTATTTCTCCAAATTTCAATATCATCCTGATTAGTTTTTAACCTTTTTTGTGCATCTATAACGCAGTGTAAATACAATTGTTAAACATAAATTTTAAAATTACTGTGTGGAACGTCTTTTTTGTGTAGTTGAAACACAACTGCGTCACATTTCTAATTGATTATCGTGTGGAACATTGGTGGAACATTTTTGAAAATCACTGAAATTCTGTGATTTTTCATTTTTGCTAAAATATTGATAATGAGCCTATAATAAAAAAGGCGAGATCACGAAATCTCACCTTTTTGTGCGCTACCAACTGCGCTACACCCCGCTATCCGATTTCTATATCTCTAACAGCGTCGCAAAATTACTAATAATTTCTGACAATCACAAAATTTTTATTCTGAAAATTTCTCTCTAACCCAAATTACTCACATTTCCACTAAACCACTCCTCCCTTCCAAGTCCCATGTAAGTCCGTACCAAAGTCGGTGTAAGTCCCATTTTCCTCCCATTCTTGGAACGGACTTGAATCGAACTTGCAACGAATTTGAAGCGAAGGAGAAACGTAGGTGAAGGGAAGCCCCAAAAGAGACAGGAAATATTGCATTTTGTAATCTCGGAATTACAAATGCATTTTTTTCGAAAGTTTTTTGCGGGGAGGGTTTCACCACCCTATTTTTGCGCTATAACAACTTGATAATCAAGAGATAATAATGGGTGAAACCCTCTAAAAATAGTTACACCTTTCTTCTAGGGGTTTCACCTCATATAATTTATTGATAATCATTAAAATACACCCTAAAAACAGCAAAGGTGAAACCCTCTTGTCTAAAAACTTTTGATTTTTTCAAAAGCTACTTGAATGTGATGGTAAATTCCGTGCTTTGCTCATCGCTTTTGGTGAGTTCGAGCGTTCCGTTATGGGCACGCATTATCTGACGCGAGAGGCTAAGACCAATACCTGAACCTTCCGGCTTAGTGGTGAAGAAAGGAATGAAAATCTGCTCCTGGCTCTCAGGAGTAATTGGTACGCCATCGTTTGCTACGTGAATGAGAGTCTGCTCATTACTATCAATCTCCGCACCTATGCGTATATGGCTTGCACCTGCCTGAATGGCATTCTTGATAAGATTGATAAGAATACGACTGATTTGTGACTCATCTGCATAGATCAAAATATCATCGGTTTCAGGATGATAAGTGCATTCTACACCAACCTCAGCACATTGTTCGCTTGTAAGTTCGATGACCTGCCCAACAAGTGAGTTGAGCATCAAAGCCTTCAACACTGGTTTTGCCACACCAGCCAATTCCCGATAGGACTCAACAAAATGGATAAGATCCTTTGAAGATGAGGAAATAGTTTCAAGACCAGCCTTGATATCCATTTCCCTTTCCTCTTCTGGTTGGCTAGCACTACGGCTCAAGGCCTCACTTAGCGATGCTATCGGACTTACCGTATTCATGATTTCGTGAGTCAGAACGCGGATAAGCTTTGTCCACGACTCCTGCTCATTCTGCTGTCGCCTACGCTCTACAATCCACTTGATTCTGTTCAGAGTCTTGTTGAACCTTGTATTCTCCTGAAACTTGAAGTTAAACTCCCCATCCTCGAAGGCATCAAGCATGTACTCCAGTTTCTTGCGATCCTTCTCACGCACATATATAGCAGTTATGACCGCTGTAATTACAACGGTCATAATTATTGCCAATATGATGAACCAATTCTGCATCATATCCCATATTTCTTGAGTTTACTGTATAGCGTAGGACGACTTATACCCAACTCCTTAGCCACCATACTGAGATTGCCGTTGCAACGAGCCAAGGTATTGCGTATCGTATTTTCCTCTGCCTCCTCAAGCGTCTGACTTACATCAGAAACCGGCTTTATGCTGTTAAGCGACAAGTCACATGCCTGAAGCGTCTTTCCTTCCGACAAGATAACAGCCTTCTCCATCACATTCTGCAATTCACGGATATTACCGTTCCATGCGTGCTGCATCAGTCTTTTTACGGCATCATCCGATATCGTCTCCACATTACGCCTATATTTCTCCGCATATTTGGCAAGAAAACGCTCAGCAAGCGGAATGATATCCCCCGACCTTTCACGAAGCGGAGGCAAGTGCATCTGCATAGTGTTGATTCTATAGTAGAGATCCTCACGGAAACGCCCTTCACTTACCATCTGCTCCAAGTCCATATTTGTAGCACAGATAAGTCGTATGTCTATCGGAATCGGCTTTTCAGAACCAACTCTCACCACAGTTCTGTTTTGCAATACACGCAATAGTTTTGCCTGTAAATGAAGCGGAATATTGCCGATTTCATCGAGGAAAAGAGTACCACCGTCTGCCTGTTCGAACTTTCCTACATGGTCGGTATGGGCATCGGTAAAAGCACCTTTCACATGACCGAACAACTCACTCTCGAAAAGAGTCTCGGTAATGGCACCTGCATCAACACAAACCATAGGCTTGTGCTTTCTGCTACTTGCTGCATGAATCTCACGTGCAAGCACATCCTTACCCGTACCATTCTCACCCGTAATGAGTATCGTAGCATCGGTAGGAGCTATCTTATCCATGACACGATGAATATCCTGCATAGCCAATGATTCTCCCCAATACATAGCCTCCCTTACCTCTGCCTTTGGTTTCTTCACAGCCTTGGGCATAGATTCGTATGCAGCCTTAAGCGTGGCAATAAGTTTCTCATTATCCCACGGCTTTACGATGAAATCATAGGCACCACGTTTCATTCCCTCAACAGCCAACGCAATATCAGCATAGGCAGTAAAGAGAACAATCTGCACTTCAGGATACATCTTTTTCAGCTCTGTTGTCCAGTAGAGGCCTTCATTACCCGTATTGATATCGGTATAGAAGTTCATGTCAAGCAGAACCACGTCAGGCTTCATACTATCCATTGTCGAAACAAGAGTTTTAGGCGAGGCTATAACTCCGATTTCCGAGAAATGAGGGGCAAGCAGAATCTTCAAGGCATTACGAATGCCCTGATTATCATCTACTACCAGTATCTTTCCTTTCTTCATATTGAGCGCAAAGATAATAATTTTCTGAGAAACTCCCAAGAAAAAGACCCTCTAAATCCCCCTTAAAGGGGGACTTCCTTTCGCGAATCGGCCCTCCCCCTTTAAGGGGGAGCGGGGAGAGGGTCTTTACTCTACTTTTATCGACTCCACTGGATTGCTTGATGCTGTCTGCAAACAACGGACGGCAACGACGAGATTCGTAATGACGAGAACGACGATAAAGGCGAGGGCAAATACCCACCAAGTTATCTGCATATGATATGCAAACGTGCTGAAATACCTGTTGATTATCAACCAACACAATGGTGATGCAATAACAAAGCAGACAACAACGATGATTGAATACTTCAAGCAGAACATCTTTAGGATATCGTCAATCTCAGCACCAAGAACACGCCTTATGGCTATCTCTTTCTTGCGATGCTGTGTCTCAAACAGTACAAGTCCGAACACACCCATGAGCGAGATGATGATGGCAATAATGGTAAAGATGGTAATCAGCGTTCCAATCTTTGCCTCAGACTCATATTTGCTTGCCAGTTCCTCGTCAAATATACGAAGTTCCACATTATCAGGATCTTCGTTAGGTAGAATTTCAAGAGCCGTTTTCTTGACAAAATCCATAACCTTGCCAGGATCTGCCCCCTTGGTAGTTCTTAGATAGATATGATTCAAACAGTGTCCCCTGTTGTTATTATTACCAAAGAGATAAAAAGCGAACTCTTTACTACTGTATTGTAACGGTAAGAAGTGGAAATCTTTACAGATGCCAGCTACCAAGGCACTATCATTCTCTATCCCTGGTGCAAAGCCTCCAGCTGTAAAGTCATATTTCTTCTGTGTTGTCTCTGTAAAAATGATAACTCCATTTTCTGATTTATCATCGGCTATTAAGAAATCACGACCATCTATTATGTCTATCCCCATAAAATTAAGGAAGTTGTAAGCCACAGGATAACATACGAAGTAAATTTGCACACCATTGGTTTCATATCCCCAAGCCATTCTTTTCCGACTCACTATATTACCATCCGCCCAAGTAATGTCTGCAATATCAGGATTACTTTTAAGTTTGTCCGTAAATGCACAATTCATACTTTCCTTCCAGCCTAATTTTCGGGGCATAGAGCCAGAAATAAGACATTGCTTATTAAATCCCATATCATAATTCATCATATAACTTTGCTGAAGCTTTATAAATATGGCACAAATAATAAGTCCGATAGATATGGTAAACTGAACTCCTATAAGAATATTCCTTAGAGCCTTTCCTGATTTAGAAGAACCGAAAGAACCTTTAAGCACGAAAGCAGGTTGGAATGATGTGATATAGTAGGCAGGATAGAGACTGCCTACTATAGCCCCTAACAGAGTTATCGAAACTGTTACGAGCAACACCGAACCATTTGATGCAAAATCTATTGGTGCGACAAGCAAATCCGTCAAGGAAGACCGTTCAAACAACACAATTATGACGGCAGCAAGCATCAGGGCAAGAAGTACAAGTCCTACAGACTCCATGACAAAATTGCCAACAAGCGTCATCCTCGACGTTCCATACACCTTATATGTATTCACGCTCCTTATTCTTGCGGGCACAAGGGCAAAGAAGAAGTTAATGAAGTTGATCATGGCAATGATAATGATAAGTATTGCCACTGCCAAGAAGGTTATATCTGCAGTCTTATTTCCTTCTTGACTGATTGACATACCAGAATTTACATCATTACGATAATACAATTCATTTAATGGAATAAGTTTTACCTTATAGCTTTCAATATCAAACTTTGCATCATCAGCATCATCTTCATATCTTTCCTCTATAACAGGTTTAATAGCAATATTGGCATTTTTTTCTGCAGCCTCCTTTACATCTGCATTTTTTAGTTTCACAAAATACTCAAAACTAAACTCATTCCATTCATCAATAAAGTTATTACGAATATCCCATAGCATTTTTATGCTACCAAGAGCAGATGCCTTAGGAAACTTATCCTTCCACGTAGCCACAATCTCATATTCGGCAGGTTCTTCTGGCGAATTAGAGAATTTATCTCCAATCTTCAGATTGTTCTCTTTAGCAAACTTAGCTGATACAGCACAAGTTCTTGGCTTGGCAAGATCTTTGAAAGAACCTTGTTCTTCCTCAAACTTAAATAGTGTGAGAGCACCTTGAGTGAATTTCTGAACATAGGCAGTAAACTTACGAATCTTACCATCCTCTTTTATATAATGAAACTGGCCCTCATCGTCATTATTACATTCTGCAATACCATACGACTCAACTTCTGGTACAGCACAAAGGGTTCGCTCTGCATAAGGGCGACAAGTATTCGATTGTACTCCATCACTATCACCATATACCATAAGGAATATACGGTCACCATCTTCAAACCCCTTGTTATAACAGAATCCCCAGATAACCTGAGTGAGGATGATGTAAAAGGCGGCGAAGGCAACAGCCATGCCGATGATGTTCAGCAGGCTGCTTGCCTTATAATGCCGCAGAGTATTTATGAAATTTATGAAAATGTACTTCATACCTATAGCTCGTTCTTTACGTCTGATACAATCTTACCATCAAACAAATCAATTGTTCGCTGTGCCACAGCCGCATCCTTCTGTGAATGCGTCACCATAACGATAGTTGCTCCATCGTTGTTGAGTTCCTGAAGCAACTGCATCACCTCCCTACCATTCTTTGAGTCAAGATTACCAGTCGGCTCATCGGCAAGAATCAGTTTCGGACTTGCCACACAGGCACGTGCAATAGCTACACGTTGCTGCTGACCACCCGAAAGCTGTCGTGGAAAGTGCTTGGCACGATGACTGATATTCATGCGCTTCAGCATTTCCGTCACCTTCGTCTTACGTTCTGACGCAGACACGTTAAGATAGCGCAAAGGCAGTTCGATATTATCATACACATTGAGCTCGTCAATAAGGTTGAAACTCTGGAATATAAAACCGATATTACCCTTACGGAAGCGTGTACGTTCCTTCTCCTTCAGGTTTGCCACTTCGGTATCAGCAAACTGATATGAACCCTGTGTTGGATTATCCAGCAACCCAAGAATATTCAGCAGAGTTGACTTTCCACATCCAGAAGGTCCCATTATGGCAACAAACTCGCCATCCTTAATTTCAAATGATACACCATCGAGGGCTGTTGTTTCTATCTCTTCTGTTCTGAAGATCTTACTGATGTTTGATACTTTTATCATTGCTTTATAGTTTATTTATTGTAATTCTAAAATATCGTTGTCTCCAAAGTTGTCATAACTTGATGTTACAACCTTATCACCAGGCTCAAGTCCTTCGAGCACTTCATAGTACTGAGGATTCTGTCGCCCAATACTGATCTCACGCTTTACCGCCCGTTTGCCATCTTTGTCAAGAACATAAATCCACTTACCACTGGTCTTGTTGAAGAATGAACCGCGAGGAATAAGGATGGCTTTCTCCGGAGAACCCAATTGTAGATTCATATAGTAAGTCTGACCAGTACGGATATTATCAGGCATCTTACCATCAAACTTGAAATCAGCCTTGAACCTGCCATCGTGTACCTCTGGATAGACCTTTCGTAGAGTAGCCTTGAAGATTGTACCTTGTCGCTCAAATGAAGTAATAAGCCCGGGCACCACCTTATCTATATAATGCTCATCAATCTGAGCCTCTATCTTATACGAACTCATATTACTTATCTGACCTATCTTAGTGCCACCACCGATATTCTCACCAAGAACAGCATCGAGTATTCCGAGCTGACCGTCAATAGGAGCCTTGATAGTGAGATTGTCCTTACGCTTGCGTATCATCTTCATGTTGAGCTGCATATTCTCCAGACTTTCACGCATCCTCTTAACCTGAGTATTACGATAGAGACTATCCTGCACTTCCTTTTCCCTGATGAGCTGATACTTTTCCAAGGCAAGGTCATAGTCCTCCTTTGCCTTCAAATAGTCTTCCCTTGCAATAAGCTTGTCATCATACAAGGCTTTCTGACGTAGATAAACACGTTTGAGTTGCTTCACATTCTGCTGATATTCCAGTTTTGACTGTCTCACGCTGAGCCTATCCTGTTCCATCTGTATCTGCGTGTTTCGCAGAATATTCTCTTTTTCGGCAAGTTCCGCCTCAGAATTCAGGATCTGCAAATCAAGGTTCTCGTTGGATAGGCGCAAAATCTCGTCGCCTTTCCTTACATCCGAACCTTCCTCTATCATTATTGCCTCGACCACGCCACCTTCTACAGGACTTATCTGCACCGTAACCATTGGCTGCACCGTACCGTTAAGACGGATATATTCATTAAACTGTCCTTCCTTTACCTCGCTTACCGTCACGGCATCAGCCTTTACACGCAATGTGCTATGACTCGTTGTCGCAATGGCGAAAACCACTATGATAATAAATATCGCGCCAAGCCACCAAGGTATAGCCTGTTTTGTAAATGCCTTTTTCCAACCTGTCTTCTTTTCTAATATCTTATCCATATTGTTTACTGATTAATATATGGCTCTCCTTTGAAATATCTTACAACTGAATCCTTAATACGAAGTTTCAATAGTGCACCTGTACGCTCTGCCATTGCATTGAGGTAAGTCTGTGATGCCGTCTGATACTCTATGGCAGAGAGAAGTCCAGTCTCATATTGCTTTGCACTTAGTCTGAAAGCCTCTTTCTGCAGCTCCGCAAGTTTGTCGGCTTGTCTGAATGCCGCCAAGGCCCCTTGACAGTCATCTATAGCCCTTGCCACCTCATTCTCAATATCGCGCATAGTCTGTGCATATTCAGCCTCGGCACGCACAAGGGCGTTTTTCTTTTGCTTCAGAGCTGTTCTGCGCCTCAACTGGTCGTAGATAGGAATGTTGATTGACAACTGCAAATACTCACCAGCATTATTCCTGAATTGCTCGCTGAACGATCTCGGCTTATAGTCTTTCATTCCGGGATATGTATAATAGGTGGTTGACCAACCTCCATTGAATGAAAGCGTAGGGAAATATGAACCTCGTGCCATCTTCAAATCAACTTCTGCCCTTTTCTTATTCATTGATGCTATCTCTGCTTGTGGAAGTGTTGCCTTTGCTGTTTCTGCGAGTTCGGAGTTGGAAGCCAGTGTCACAACTGGCTCCGCAATACTCCTGTCAATCTTGAGTTCATCGCCAATCGGCCAAAACATCACGTCCTTCAATGTTATCATTGCATCATTCCTCTGGTTGATAGTAGTAATGAGATGATACTGCGTTTGGGCAAGTTCATATTCCATCTGCATTACGTCAGCATGGCTCTTCTGCCCCAATTCCTCTTGACGGATAGCCTTGTCTCTTGCTGCCTGTGCCGTTTTCACCTGCTCCTGAAGTATGGTTTCAAGTTCGGTGTAATAGATGACATTGCTGAATGCCTCCATTGTTGCCAGACATATCTCGTCCCTTGTCTGTTGTTCCTTACTAACTCCCATCTTAGACGTAATAGATGCCATTTTAATATTGTTTATCGACCTAAATCCATCAAACAATGTGATGCCAGCATTCAAGCTATATCCATTATAGAAGGTGGTCACATCATTATATGTATTGGTCTCAGGATCAAGATTTCTACCATACTGATTGTATGCGTAGGTCTGAGCCTCAATATTTGGCGTGAACATCTGCATGATTGCCTGTCGTCTTTGCCACCGTTCATCATTACGATTGACAGCCTGAATCTTCATTTTTGTCGAATTACTTACAGCATATTCCATACAATCGTGAAGCGTCATCAATAGTTTGCCGTCCGTTTGCGCCACCGCTTGCCTTGCATTGACAAAAACAAGTAGCGATACTGAGATTGCAATTATACTCGTTCTTTTCATATTTCGTCAGAATAATATCCGATATCCTCCTTGCCAGATGTGTGCCAAAATATTTATCTTATTGACAATCAGCAATCTTGCAATTTTGACAAGTCTATAAAGTGTAAAGAAACTTTACAATGCGTGTAAATATCCTTTACAACAAGAGATGCAGCCTATCATGTTACACAAAAGTTCCTGAGTTTATCATTATTGGGTAAAAAAGCAGAAAAAGCGGGAAAAAGTTTGGTTTCTCATATTTTATTATTATCTTTGTAGCATAATAATTGTGTAAAAAAGAAATTCTATAAACCTAAAATGAAGAAACTATCTATTCTTGGATTAGGCTTGCTGCTATCAGCATCAAGTTTAATGGCGCAGAATGTACGCCCAGTAACAAACCTTAGAAACGGTCAGTTCCCACAACTTACCGCTAACAACCGTGGTGTTTTCCAACTTAATGCTCCTGATGCAAAGGAGGTTATCGTGGATATAGGCGGAAAGAAGTACCCTATGAAAAAGGATGACAAGGGCATGTGGAGTGCGACTACCGATGTTCTGATGTCAGGCATCAACTATTACTTCCTATATGTGGATGGTGTTCAGATCAGCGACCCTGCCAGCGAGACATTCTATGGTTGTAGCCGTATGGCAAGCTGTATCGAGGTGCCTTACGCAAAAGGTGACGTGCGCTTCGAGCTTGCTGACGTAGCTCATGGCGAGACTACTATGCGTCGCTACTATTCTAAGAACGAAGGTGCTTGGCGCAGAATGTTCATCTATCTTCCACCATCTTATCAGAAAGACCTCTCAAAGACATATCCTGTGCTCTACATACAGCATGGCGGTGGTGAGGATGAGCGTGGCTGGGCTCTTCAGGGAAGAACAGACATCATCCTTGACAACCTCATTGCTCAAGGCAAGGCTAACGAGATGATCGTCGTAATGAGCGATGGCAACTGCAAGGACTTCATCAAGGAACTCACAGAAGAGTGCATCCCACTCGTTGAGAAGACATATCGCGTGAAGAAGGATGCTGCTAACCGTGCTATGGCAGGACTTTCAATGGGCGGTATTCAGACTCTTAACATTGCTGTGGCTAAGCCTGAGCTGTTCCAGTATGTTGGTGTCTTTAGTTCTGGTTGGTTTGCAAGACCTTTCGGCAACACTCCTCAGATGAGTGCTGACGATAACTACAAGAAACTTGCTGAGAGAAAGGATTTCTACAACAAGCAGTTTAAGCAGTTCTATCTCACTATGGGTGGACAAGAGGATATCGCCTTCAATAACTGCAAGACTATGCGTGAAAAGTTCGATGAAATCGGCATAAAATACAAGTATTTCGAAACTCCAGGCGGTCACACATGGCCAGTTTGGCGTGAAAGCTTATATCAGTTCGCACAGTTGCTCTGGAAGTAAATTTCAAATAAATTTTATGCTTTATGCGCCTTACGGCGCTGTGACGGAACAAAAATTTGCAACGATGGCCAGAAAATTTATTAACAATAGATTTTTGGGAAATTTTCTGGGTAATTTCTGGAAATTTTTGTTCCAACCACAAGTAGCATAAACTCCACAAAAGCCGTTCCTATATAATATAAGGATGAATTTTCGTTCCGGAAGGAACTTGTCAACAACAAATTTCCCGCTATATCCCCCATTCTCACGAGCAGGGTATATAACGGGAAATTTATTGTGCCTTCAGGTAAATCAATTTTTGGTTACTATAAGAAGTGTCTGAATTCCCCCCATTAAAGGAAATAGAATATCTTTACTTATCTGTCCTTAAAATGCTATTCAGTTTTCGTTCATTAAATAAATTTGGAAATAAATGTAATATTATTATGAATTAAACCACATTTGTGTGGCTGGGGTATATCTTTATTTCTTACCAGACACCAAAGCTTGACGCCGTATCTGGGTTATCGTCGCACAACATAGCAGATGTTTTGGTTTCTGCAACCTTAGGATTTGAGGCATTAATGCTTAATCCAAGGATCCTACAACTTGGTGACAAGAGTGGCAGTAGTGCCATGGACAACATTCTGGTGATGTAGGATAAAGTGTTTCGATTCTTTTTCATTGTCTTGCGAGTTTTTAATTTAGGCTCGGAGTAGTATCACTAATTTCTGGGTGCAACGTGCAAAGCATCCTCGCACTCGAAAGATAGCTAACGTCGGCTACAAGCCAGTGCGCGTTTCAATCTTTCGAGTGCAAAATTACTGCCTTTTCACAAAAACCTTATGTAATATTTCGTCAAAAATTTGTATATTTTCGTCAAAATGGCTATTCTATGCCTATAAAACCTCATTTTGACAATAATTTGACAATGAAATGAGAAAAAAAATCAAATAAAAGAAAAAAGGTCAAGTTTAGCAAACTCTGCTAAACATGACCTTTTCTTTCCCCTTTTTCCTCGGATGCTATTCACATCCTATTCATAATCCCTTAACATTTATTTCCGATGCAAAGATACAACAAAATATTCTAACCTGCAAGAAAAAACAATAAAAAAAGTGTCGGAATTACAATTATGCTATAATTTTTACGTTTTCGCAACAAATTCGGTCGTTACAACTAACATATATCATTATACCAAAAACCTTTGTGATTATAAAGAAAGACTTCAAGAAAAAACTGGAAACAAATCATTTTTTCCTTCCTTCCCGTTTTCCTTTCTTGCAACTTTTTGTTTACAGATATGCAATTATTAAAAAATTGCGGTTTCATCGAGACAAAACCGCTAAAATATGAGCAAAAATCCCTTTATACCTTATTTATATACTGTATAAGTGCTTAAAAATGTATAAGTTACACTACTTGATTTATGTCAAGCATTTACATATTTGCATCATTTTTCTTAAAAAATATTTGCACAAATAAAAAAAACTTCATACCTTTGCATCAGAGATCAAAACAAAATAGTTTGACACTCTCATAAATTATTACATTTATTTCCACTTTTAAAAAAATTTAAGTTATGACTACCTCATTCTTCTATAGAATCATCCTCACAGCAGTGCTCACCTTCTCGTTCGCTGCAAACGGAATGGCAAAGGAGCCTAGCTTAATGGATTATAATGGAATTGAATATTTCACTTGGAATATCGATGATAATGGCACTCTTCATATAACCCCTCTCGCTGATGTAACCCCTGATTTCCAGGAGTCTCCATTCATCAAGTACAGAAAGCAGATTACAAGCATCGTTTTCGAAGAGGACTTCTACAATGAGACCACATTAAGCAAGATCGGTAAGAACCTATTCAAAGGTCTTGACAAAGTAAAGAGTGTTACCCTTCCTAACAGTATCAAGAGCGTTGACGCAACAGTATTCGAAGGTTGCACTTCTCTCAAGAATCTGACATCATCAACCTCCAACGACACCAACGCCAACTCTGACCTTCAGGGATGTGCAGATATCGAGGAGAATTACAATGAACAGTTTTACACAATGTTATAATATAATATACCGTCTTTATTAACCCCTACGTGAGTAGGCATTCGTCTTCATGTATAAACAACACATAAATCTAATCATCTTGAATATCATGGGCACACAAAGCGCGCGGAACCTGTTGGCTTCCGCGCTTTTTCTTTTCTATAAACAGGAAGTTCCAAAACACAAGCAATAGGTCGAAATCATCGTAAAGAGCACTAAATTAGAGCTTTTTCAGAGCGTTTTGAGCCTCTTTTGTGATTTTTAGGAATAAAGTCACGAAAAAATTTGGTGGTTTCAAAAAATAGTTGTACCTTTGCACTCGCAATTGAGAAACAACGCTCATTGCAAGACATAAAATGGTGCCATAGCTCAGTTGGTAGAGCAACGGACTGAAAATCCGTGTGTCCCCGGTTCGATTCCTGGTGGTACCACCTCCTCCTTTTTTGAAAAGCCTTGCTTAAGATTCGTCTTCTGCAAGGCTTTTTCTGTTCATTACGTTGATTTTTGTCAATTCTCGTAAAATTCTTTGGAAAAAGAAGATATATTCTAATTTTTTTAATTAAATTTGCAAACGATTTATATATTTGGTGAACAAGAACAAAACCCAAAATAATTATTATTTTTTTATTTCGTAAAGTTATGCAGAAAAGAATTCTTTTTCTGATTGCCACGGTAATGATGTTCATCTCATCAGCTATGGCTCAAGTAACAACTTCTGGCATTAGTGGTAAAGTAACCATGAACGATGTTAATGGCGAAGGTATCATTGGTGCCACAGTATTGGCAGTTCATGTACCTTCTGGCACACGCTATAGTGCCACTACAAATGTTAAGGGTGCATTCGCTATTAAAGGTATGCGTACTGGTGGTCCATACACCATCAACGTCTCCTACATCGGAATGCAATCCAAGTTTTTCCAGAATATAACCCTGTCACTCGGTGAAACATACCATATTAACGTATGGCTCAAGGATGACGAAAAGACACTCGGCGAGGTTGTTGTCAAGGGACAGCTCGGTCTGAACAAAACCCGTACTGGAGCTGCTCAGTCAATAAACAATGCCCGTCTTCAAGAGCTCCCTTCCATAAGCCATAGTGTTGCTGATATTGCCCGTATAAACCCATTCGTCAAGGTTACCGAGGGTGGTGCTATGACGATTGCAGGCTCCAACAACCGATATAATGCCATCCAGATTGACGGTGCGATGTCAAATGACGTATTCGGCCTGACATCAAACGGAGCTAACGGCGGTATGGCAGGAACACAGCCGTTCTCAATGGAGACTGTCGACCAGCTTCAAGTCAGCATCGCTCCATTCGATGTCCGTCAGAGCGGTTTCACAGGCGGTTCTGTCAATGCCATAACAAAGTCAGGTACCAACGAGTTCCACGGCAGTTTCTACTCATACTACCAGAATGACGGAATGGTTTCCGACAAGTACAAGATGCACAACGGAAATATGTCAAATCCTTACGGAAGTATGACAAACTATACCATAGGTGCAACCCTCGGCGGTCCTATCGTTAAGAACAAACTCTTTGCTTTCCTCAACTTCGAGCGCAGCAATAATGAGTACGACAATGCATATTCTACACCTGGCAGCCAGTCTAAGGTGGATTTCGGTGTAGCACAGCAAATCTACGACTACATCAAGGCACAGGCCCCTCACTACACAGGCAAGCTCGGAACACCAAAGGAATACTCATATTCTGACAAGGTGGGAATCAAGCTCGACTGGAACATCAACGACCGCAACCATGCATCTCTTCGCTGGAGCTTTGTTGATGCCAAGCAGAACAACAACACGTCAAGTGCCTCACAGCTCGTAACAAGCGACTATGCATACGACTTTGTGTCAAAGACCAATTCGCTTGTTTTTGAGCTCAACAGCCGTTTGGGCAAGAACATGAGTAACAAATTCCATGCAACCTGGACATCTGTCCGTGACAAGCGCAACCCTGGCAATCCTTTCCCAATGATTCAGGTTTCAAATGTCGGCGGTGGCACTCTGTGCATTGGAAACGAGCGCTCTTCTATGGCTAACGGCCTTGATCAAGACATCTATGCCCTCACAGACAACCTCACGTGGACTCTTCAGGATCACGAGGTTACAGTCGGCACACACAATGAGCTGTATAAATTCGGCAACCTCTTCTGTCAGGATCTCTACGGAACATATATGTATCAGAACCCTGATGACTTCTTCGCAGGCAAGATCAACCGTTTCCGCTATGGACAGGGCGTTGAGTCTGTAACAGGCACAAAACGCTGGAATGCGACATTCGGTGCAGGTCAGCTCGGTTTCTACATTCAGGACAGGTGGGAGGTTCTCCAAAATCTCTATTTATCATTAGGTTTGCGTGCAGATATTCCTTTCATGCTTGATACCCCTACGGCAAATTTGGACAAATTTGGAGCCAATGGAGAAATAGAAATTGAAGGTTTCAACAATTGGGTAACCAGAAATGAGTCATCTTTCCCTCATTTAAAAGGATTAAGAACCGACCAGAGAATCGCTATGAAGCCAATGTGGTCTCCACGTTTCGGTTTCCGTTGGAACACATTTAGCGACAATTCCCTCATTATCCGTGGCGGTATCGGTGTTTTCACAGGACGTGTGCCTTATGTATGGATCTCTAACAATATCTCTAATACAGGTATCCAGCAGATGTCATACAGCACATTTAACACAACAGGCATCACCCCTCAATACAATGCAAACAATGCCATATATGCTGATCCGACTCTGAATCCAACAGCTCCTGCTCAGGCAGCCCAAACAATCAACGTATTCAACAAGAACTTCAAGTATCCGCAACAGCTTCGTGCAGACCTTGCAGTTGACTTTACCGACCCATTTGTAGGCATTAACTGGACTCTTGAGGGAATCTACTCTAAGACAATCAACGATATGATTGTAAAAAACCTCGACATCACTGCTACAGGCGAGACTTTCAAAACCCAATACGGACTTCCTTCTACTATAAAAAAAATAATAAATGGCCAAGAAGTGGATGTTGACGTTTTTCGCAATGTAAACCGTCCGATGTACGATTATTCAACGATTCCTTACTCTGGAATCTACGTACTCGATAACGTATCAAAAGGCTATAGCTATAACATATCCCTGAAAGCAGAAAAGAGGTTTGACTTCGGTCTTGATGCAATGGCAAGCTATACATACGGCAAGTCAAAGACCATCAACAATGGTTCTTCTTCTGTAGCAGCTTCATGCTGGACATACAACTACACACACGGCAATCCTAATGATCCTGAGCTTGCAAACTCAAACTTCAACGTACCTCATCAGGTAGTGGTTTCTCTCTACCAGCACCTCAAGTGGAATAAGGACATCAAGGATACGTACGACAACATAACCACAATCGGTCTTATCTATGCAGGTAATTCAGGTTCTCCATTCAATGTATATGTCAATGGTGATGTGAATGGTGATAATGGCTATAACGACCTTATGTATATCCCTACAGATGATGAGATAGATGCTTTGCTCGACGCAAAGATGTTTAATGCAACCGCAGCCTATGATGCAGAAACACAGGCTTCAAATCTTAAGGAGTGGCTTGCAAATGAGTACTATCTCAAGGATCACCGCGGTGAGTATTTTGAGCGCAATGCTGCTAACGAGAAGTGGGAAAACCGTCTTGACCTCCACATCGACCACAAATTCGGTTTCAAGTGGGGCAGCGACATAAAGTACTTCCAAGTAGGTCTCGATATCATCAACTTCACCAACCTTTTGAACAAGAACTGGGGCGCAACTCTTTCACAGAGTGGCTACAACTACTATAGCCCATTGTCTTTCTCTAAAGGCAAGTACCAATTCCTTCACGATGCAAACTATGATATGCGTTCATACTCTGACTACTATAGCCGTTGGAGAATGCAGCTCACTGCCAAGTTCATCTTCTAATCATTACTCAAACACAGAAAGATTCATATATGAAAAAGATATTTGTAATCGCACTGGCTGCTATGATGACAGCAATGTCAGCTAACGCCCAGTTCTATGACCCCAACAAGAATAAGGAAAAAACAGCAGCAGAATTCAATCCTGACTGGTTTGTAAACTTACAGGGAGGCATTCAACTGCCTAACACCCCGGGCATGGGCAAACTCGTATCACCTGTTTTCAGCCTTAACGTAGGACGAAATATAGCTCCTATTGCATCTGCCCGCATTGGCATCGAAGGATGCAACTCAAGAGTATTCAACGAATACACAGGCAAGAAGAGAACATTCAAGTTCTTCACCACTTCAGCTGATGCAATGCTCAATCTCACCAACTGTTTCTCATGCACTTCATGCCCAGTGAACTTCTTCCTCATCGGAGGTGTCGGTGTCAACTGGTCTGCAATGGAAACAACAAACTCGTCACATTTCTCTCCAAATGTACGACTTGGAGGTATGGCAGACTGGCGTATCAACCGCAATCTCGCCCTCAACCTTGAGTATCGTGCTGACAATACCAACGACCAGTTCAACGGCCGTTTGGAGGCAGGCACACATGATTGGTACACATCTATCCTGTTCGGTATATCTCTCGTCCTCCCAGACGGAAAGCCTGTAATCGTGAAGGAAGAAGATCATTCTGACCAGATTGCAGCCCTCAATGACGAGATCAACAGGTTACGTGCAGAGAATCTGGAGCTCAAGAACCGTAAGCCACAGGTAGAAGTAAAGACCGTTGAGGTAGAGAAGAAGGTAACAGAGAGGATAGCCGTTCTCCCATTCGTATTCTTTGACTGTGGCAAGACTGCAATCAGCAGACATCAGTCACTCAACGTAAAGGCTATAGCCGACTATATGAAGTCAAACAAGGAAACAAAGGTTACAATCACAGGCTATGCTTCCCCAGAAGGCAATCCTGAGAAAAACCAGAAACTCTCCGAAGAGCGTGCTAAAGCTGTTGCCAAGATGCTTACCGAGAAGTATGGTATAGATGCCAATCGCATCTCTACTGCTGCTGGTGGTGCCACTAGCGACATTCTTCCAGAGGCAGACCTCAACCGCGTATGTGTATCTGTTGCTAAATAAAACAAGCTTCATACATTAACAAATACAACTTCCGCCTGTAGAACATTAAGATTCTACAGGCGGATTTTTCTATGCAATAATTTGGTATTGTAAGGAAAAAACATTACTTTTGCATTGAAATGAAAATAGGTAATATACAATTCCCAGACAGACCATTATTCCTCGCTCCAATGGAGGATGTGACAGACATCGGTTTCAGAATGCTTTGCAAGCGTTTTGGAGCACAGATGGTATATACAGAATTTGTAAGCGCAGAAGCCCTTATACGCTCCATTAAAAGCACCGTTAACAAGCTGAACATAGCCAACGAGGAAAGACCTGTAGGAATCCAAATCTATGGACGTGACACAGAAGCCGTAGTAGAAGCCGCAAAGATAGTGGAGGATCAGGCGCATCCCGATGTCATCGACCTTAACTTCGGCTGTCCTGTAAAGAAAGTGGCAGGAAAAGGAGCCGGTGCAGGTATGCTACAAAACCTTCCAAAACTCCTTGATATAACAAAGCAGGTAGTAGATGCAGTAAAGACTCCAGTAACTGTAAAGACACGACTTGGTTGGAATGCAGAAGACCTCACCTCTTCAAGGTTGAATCCCGAAAGTGGAAGGGCACAGATTATAGATCTTGCAGAAGCCCTTCAGGACTGTGGCATTCAGGCTCTCACCATACACGGTAGGACACGCGCCCAGATGTACACAGGCGATGCTGACTGGACGCTCATCGGTGAAGTAAAGAACAATCCCCGCATCCACATCCCGATTATCGGTAATGGAGATATAAAATCCATAGAAGATGCCAACAAGGCATTCGACACATACGGTGTAGATGCCGTGATGATAGGACGAGCTACATTCGGTTGCCCTTGGCTCTTCTCTCCTACTCCACTGACGCTTGACGAGAAGATAGACACTCTGCTCGAGCAACTCCACATCAACGTGGAAAGACTCGACGAGAAGCGCGGAATCCTACATACAAGACGACATCTCGCAGCAAGTCCTTTGTTCAAGGGCATTCCTGACTTCCGACAGACAAGAATAGCCATGTTAAGAGCAGAAACGGTTGAAGACCTTACGAAAACCATTGAAGACACCCGCGTAATGCTCAAGAACATGGAATCGCAAGACCATCAATAAAACATAATGCCTATCCCGCCCCATTATCAAACCAAGGCAGGATAGGCATTAAACATAAATATCATTTCACAAATGGGGATTGGGGAAGTTATGCCAACATAATCTCCAGAAAACGGGGGCGATAACAAGTAACAGGTAACAATAAGAAAAATAGTGTAAGCTGCTGCCTATATTTATTATTTATATATATAATAAGGTATATAAACTCCTTAGAAGATTTCAGTAAAATTTGGCCATGCACTAAAATCCTTATTGTTACCTGTTACTTGTTACTGGTCGTGATTTTCTTGCTTGCTGAGCGAGACTTACATCTTGTTTACATCCATCTAAATAAAGATAATGAGGCTGTTATATATAAGTCACAGGCTGGAGTGTAGGCGGCTAATAGTCTCAATAGCATAACAATAAGCATTAATTTCGGGCTGATTCACCTTATTTTAAATGCTCGAAAACAATGTAAAAATGCGATAAATGCTCTGATAACATATTCCATTAACTCAACTTTCGCAAGTTCAGAATTGCCTGGAAGGCAATACTATTAGTAACCCCGTACATACGAGTGTAACGAGGATGTGCGGGGATTACGATATCCCTTTCTATATACTGCCTGGAGGGCAGTACATCGTGGAAGTTGCATAAGGAGAAATCAGGTACAGCCTTCCAGGCTGATTAAGAATAGGTATTTTCTATCCGAGGGCATCCTCTCCTTCGTCGAGTATGCACCTCGGTTACTCATGGTATTGCCTTCCAGGCAATTCTAAACATTCGAAACTTGGATTCGTTAATTTCAATAGCAATCACAAAATGCACATTATCCATAAAAAAAACGTGAAAAACATTCCAAACCCATCCAACCAAATTAATACTGGCTTCAATGAGATTCTGCGAGAACTTTCAACTCCCTCTAATGTAAATCCGTTCTAGGTCCGTTGTAAATCCGTTCTAGGTCCGTTGTAAATCCGTTCTAGGTCCGTTCATCCTATAGTCCTAAGAGCGGACTCAGAGCGAAGGCAAAACGAAGGCATAGCATTTCTACCCCTGCGGTAACAAGTAACAGGTAACAATAAGGATTTCTGTGTAGGCGTATCTCATTTCAGACATAGTACCCCCGTCTGGATATGCTCTGTTGGGCGGGAAGTATGTTAACGAGGTATTATGACATACTTGAAGGTATGGAAAGCGATGTAAGAAAAGAGCAAAGATAATAAAAAAAGGACTGATACTTCATGCAAGTACCAGCCCTGAATTTATCTAATCAAAAAATATTTACCCGACAGCAATAATCTTAATTCCTCTTTCTGTACTCAGAAGGACTCATTCCCACGTTCTCGCGGAAATATTTACCAAGGAATGACTGACTTGGGAAATTCAGGTCATCAGCAATCTCGCTTATCTTCTTATTGGTATTGCTAAGCTGATTGCGGATTTCTGTAGTAACATATTTGTCAATCCAGTCGTTAGGAGTACGCTTACTTGTTGTGCTTATTATCTCTGAGAGATATTTCGGAGTAAGTCCCATCTGGTTTGCATACCAGCTAACCCTTCTTTCACTCCTAAAGTTCTGCTCAACAAGCTGGATGAACTTTACAAAGCATCTCTTAGCCTTTGAGTTGTTTACAGGCTCTGCGCCCTCCCTATCCATCACTCGCATAATGGCAGTACCGATGTCATAGATCATAGCGATGATAAGAAGTCTCACTACCTCTTTCTTAAAGCGATAATCGTCGAAGAGAAGGCGTTCCTTGATAATCTCAACGAACTCTTTAACCTTGTCCTGCTCGTTGCTGTTGAGCGGGAATACAGGATGCTCACGCGCAAGCAGGAAGATACTGCTCATGTCGCGCAGTTCCTTGAAGATTTCATCAATGAAACTTCTTGAGATAAGCATAGCATGACCTTTGGCATTCTCGCTCATCCAAATTTCGTTCACAATCTGCCCCTCGGTCATAATCATAGCATCACCAGGCTTGATGGAACGTTTACTCTCATTGAGAGTATAGCCTCCCTCTCCATCTGTACATACTGCGATTATGATACAGTTCATACGTCTTGGTTCATCCAGTTGCGGAAGCATCTGGATATCTTCAAAGAATAGGAGATCATCTCCAATACTTGGAATTTCATGGCTTTCCCTCAGACGATCGAGGCTTACAGTTTCGATTTTGTTCATAAATGCTATTATTTTTCAATTAGTTGTATTAGTTCAATATTCATAGAAGTCGGCATTGGTTTGCCTTCTTCAGGACTTATTTCTATTCTATTTGCAGTAATCATTGAGAATCTCGTGAAAAACTGCTCGTCATATCCGCCACGGCATTTATATTTCATACCGTTGATACGGACCACATCACCTTTTTTTACCCCACGAAGCGTAACCCTTAACTGTCCACTTACCGTTTGCGGAAAATAGAAAGTTGCTGAGTTTTCCGTTATCACCTGTCTCTCTGGTACGACTGTCTTGTAAGGTCTTAAGGATTTGTCTGGAATTATCGGATAATTAGTCACGGGCTTTACAACTGTTGCAGGAATCCAGTCGATGCCGAAGTCTTGTTTTGTTTTCCAGGTGCTATTGTATGAATATGTAGCATCAAAGTCCTCACCATTGAAGTTTGAATAGGCAGGAGCAAGGTGACACATCCATTTTGATTGACTATCACACAACACTTCGCTGCGCTTTTTGTGCTGAACATAGATTTCCGCCGAAACCATCCCCCAAGGCACTTGTTTTAGGCCAACTATTGGCGCATACCAAAGTGCTATGACATTATTCCCGCTTTTCACTAATCTGGTGACGTCAATCACGCTCTCTGCAACCCCTTCCTTGTTCATAGGCCTTGAAGGCCAGATAGAAGCTCTTGTTGCAATCCTACCGTTGATATACGGAAGGACATATCCTGTGGTGGAGAGTCTCAGATAAATCCTGTCAGAGGTGTCATTACTCACGAACGGACACTGAAACCACACCTGTTCATTTGGAAATGCAGATGGATGTAAAAGGTATGTTCCAGCCCAAGTCCTTACAGAGGAAATGACTACAAGGACTAAAGTCAGGAACCATATATACCTTTTGCTCTGCATTCTTTATTTTATGCGTCAATATTGGCGTATGTTGCGTTTTCTTCGATGAACTGGCGACGAGGCTCTACGTCATCACCCATCAGCATTGAGAATATCTCGTCAGCTTCAGCAGCATTCTGTATTGTAACCTGTTTCAGCAGACGTGACTCTGGATTCATTGTGGTATCCCAAAGCTGCTCAGGATTCATCTCACCAAGACCTTTGTATCGCTGGGTGTGCAGCTTTGTGTCGTCTGCATTACCCTGACAGTATGTGTCGATGAAGCGAAGTCTGTCTTCCTCTGTGTAGCAATACTCCTTAACGTTCTTGTAAGAGCATTGGTAGAGCGGAGGAGTAGCGATGTAGAGGTGTCCCTCCTGAATCACCTGTGGCATGAAGCGGAAGAAGAGCGTCATTATAAGTGTGTCGATGTGAGAACCATCGACGTCGGCATCGGTCATGATGATTATCTTATCGTAACGCAACTTCTCGATGTTTGCCTCCTTGGTGTCAGAACCGTCAATACCGAAACGAACTCCGATAGCCTGAAGGATGATGTTTACCGATTCAGACTCGAACACCTTGTGCCATTGTACCTTCTCCACGTTAAGGATCTTACCACGAAGTGGGAGAATAGCCTGTGTGTTACGGTCACGTCCCTGCTTTGCAGAACCACCAGCCGAATCACCCTCGACGAGGAATATCTCTGTCTGCTTTGGATCACGACAAGAGCAGTCTGCAAGTTTACCAGGAAGACCACCACCTGTCATTGGGTTCTTGCGCTGTACGTTCTCACGAGCCTTACGAGCCGCAATACGAGCTGTAGCTGCAAGAATCACCTTTTCGCATATCTTCTTTGCCTCGTTAGGATGCTCTTCCAGATAGTTGGCGAGAGCCTCGCCTACTGCCTGCTGAACAGCACCTGCAACTTCAGAGTTTCCGAGCTTTGTCTTTGTCTGACCCTCAAACTGAGGCTCTGCAACCTTCACAGAGATAACGGCTGTGATACCTTCGCGGAAATCCTCACCCGAAATCTCTATCTTAGCCTTCTCAATCTGCTTTGAAAGAGCCGGATCGTTGTCTGCGTATGTCTTCAGCGTACGGGTAAGAGCCGTACGGAAGCCCTGCAGGTGAGTACCACCCTCGATAGTGTTGATATTGTTGACGTAAGAGTGGATGTTCTCAGAATAGTCGGTGTTGTACATAATAGCAACCTCGATAGGAACACCTGCCTTCTCTGTCTTCAGATAGATGACATCGTCAAAAAGATGAGTGCGGTGACGGTCAACGTAGCGCACAAACTCCTTCAGACCATCCTGAGCGTGGAACACCTCTGTCTTAGGCTTCCAGTCCTCTGGGATATTGCCATCCTCATCTGCCTCTGGACGCATGTCGGTAAGTATAATCTTTATACCGGCATTAAGGAATGCGAGCTCACGCATACGACGTGCGATAATGTCGTACTTGTATGTCGTGGTCGTAAAGATACTTCCATCAGGCCAGAACTGCTGACGTGTACCGCGCTTGTCCGTCTCACCGACAATCTTTACGTCATAGAGAGGCTTACCCTTCTCATATTCCTGCTGATATATCTTGCCGTCACGGAAAACCTGTGAGAGCATGTGAGTGGAAAGTGCGTTAACACAACTTACACCTACACCGTGAAGACCGCCTGACACTTTGTAAGAGCCTTTGTCAAACTTACCACCTGCATGAAGCACAGTCATTACGACCTCGAGAGCCGACTTGTGCATCTTTGGGTGCTCGTCAACCGGAATACCACGTCCGTTGTCTTGAACAGTAATAGAGTTGTCCTCGTTGATTGTAACCTCGATGTCGGTACAGAAGCCTGCCATCGCCTCGTCGATAGAGTTATCTACTGTCTCGTTTACGAGATGGTGAAGACCCTTTTCTGAAATATCACCGATGTACATTGCCGGACGCTTACGCACAGCCTCAAGTCCTTCGAGGACTTGAATACTACTGCCGGTGTAGTTACTTTCCTGATTTTGTATTTCTTCCATTTGTTGATTTTCAATATTTTTCTTTGCAAAGGTACAAAAAAAAATGGATAATTCCAAAAAATTCGGAGAAATTTCGCGCGCGTACACGTATAGGAATGAATTTTTCCGATAAAAATACTTAAAAATATAAGAGGCTGCTACCCTCGGCGGGCTGCAGCCTCTAACTTAAATTTATTATGGAAACAATCATGTGTATATCCAAACACAAAGAAAGCCCTTGAACAGGGCTATCTGGAAGTGCTTAACCAAGCTTGTTAACGTGAAGAGCAAGACTTGACTTGATGTTAGCTGCCTTGTTCTTGTGGATGATGTTACGCTTTGCGAGCTTGTCGAGCATCTTCTGGATAACTGGAAGCTGCTTTACACACTCTTCCTTGTCTGTTGTTGAACGGAACTTGCGAACTGCATTACGCATTGTCTTAGCGTAGTACTTGTTGTGAAGAGTCTTTGTCTTAGTCTGACGAATTCTCTTTACAGATGACTTGTGATTTGCCATTTTTTACTTAAAACTTTTAATTTTGTTTGGTTGAAAAAATTAATTAACCAGTCATGGGTCTTGCGCGTGTCAAAGCTGCCCTAACAGATTTCTTGCGAAATCCACCGCCACCATATTTATCGAAATCACACGAGATGACGGATTGGTTGTAGTCCCTAGGAGAGTCGAACTCCTCTTTAGAGAATGAAAATCTCTCGTCCTAACCGATAGACGAAGGGACCATGTGTCGGATGCAATTTTTCAATTGCGGGTGCATTTTTTTAATTGCGGGTGCAAAGGTACGTCTTTTTTGGCGATTATCCAAATTTTTTTGCAGAAAACTTTTGTAATTTACTGAATTTTCGTACTTTTGTGCCTGTTATGCTGGAAAAAACACGTTGCATAGTACTCAGAACCGTGAAATACGGCGACCACAGCCTCATTATAGACCTGCTGACCAGAGAAGTCGGCAGACTGAGCGTCGTGTGGCGTATGCCGAAGACAGGAAAAGGCAAGACAAAGCGCCAGATTTTCCAGATTCTCAACATTCTCGACGTTTACTACGAAAGTCGTTCTGCAAATAGCCTTCCTATGGTTAAGGAGGCTCATATAGTAGAGCCATACTCCAGCATTCCCTTTGACTCCGTAAAGCTCTCCGTCTCATTCTTTATTGCCGAGTTCCTATGCTTCTCCACTCGGGCAGAACAGACCGACTATCTACTGTACGACTTTATCGAGAACAGCCTCAAGTGGTACGATACATCCGTCTCGGCTCCTGCCAACTTCCACCTTATGTTTATGATTAAGGTGTCGCGTTTCCTCGGCTTCTACCCTAACCTCGAAGAGTTCACAGAGCACTCGTATTTCGACCTCCGAGCCGGACAGTTCACAGGTGAGGCTCCTTGTCATAGCGATTTCCTGAAGCCTTCGGAAACCCACGACTTTATCAATCTGATGAGAATGACACCTGAAAACATGCACCTTTTCCGTCTCTCTCATTCTGAGAGGAACCGCATCATTAACGTCATGATGCAATTCTACGGCTTTCACATCCCAGGATTCAAGGAACTCAAAAGCCTTGAGGTGCTGAGGGAGATTTTCAAGTAAACCCCACCCTTTTTATAAAGGAGTAAAAAAAAAGGAGCAAAGCCGCATGCAGGAAATGTTTCCTATGATGCACCTTTGCCCCTTTGGATTATTTCACTTTCTTAGCAGCCTTAGCAGCCTTCTCCTCTGCCTTTTGTGCTGCTATCTGAGCCTTTATTGACTTTTCCTGAAGTTTCAGGTCATCTGGATTCTGAGCAACTTTATCAATAAGCTTCTGAGCTTTCTCCTGAGCGGCCTTGGCCTTTTCATTAGCTTTCTTCGCATTTTCAGCCAGTTTCTTCTGTCTCTCGGCCTCCTTCTGCTTCTTCAGCATCTTTTTTTCCTCAGCCTTCCTTTCCTTCTCGGCTTTTGCTGCAGCCTTTTCTGCGGCCTTAGCCTTTTTCTCAGCTTCCTTCTCGGCTGCTAATGCCTTCTTCTCGGCTTCAGCAGTCTTTTTCTCTGCTTTCTTCTGAGCTTCTAACGCCTTCTTCTCAGCTTCAGCAGCATATTGTTCTGCCTTCTTCTGTGCTTCCTGCGCTTCCTTCTCAGCCTTAGCAGCATATTGTTCTGCTTCCTTCTGTGCTTCTAGCGCTTTCTTCTCAGCCTTAGCAACATTTTGCTCTGCCTGCTTCTCAGCTTCAGTAGCCTGAAACTCTGCCTCAGTCTGCATTTTAGCCTGTTGTTCCATCAGAGCCTGCTGCTCTGGGGTAAGCACTTCCTGCGCCTGTAAACTCTGCGCCCCCATCAACATGGTGACAGCCAGCGCTATTGTCATAAAGGTTATTTTCATAAAATATAAGTTTTTTGTTAGAACGCCACAAAGGTACAAAAAAATTCGTCTTTCGTAAAATAAACTTCATAAAATAATCCTAAATCTTATCAATCAATGTTATTTCACGACAATATTGCATTATTTCTCCCGCTCAAGCCTTCCAATTTCAGGTATAGCGCGCAGATTTTTGTCGGACATAGCACGAAAAATCCCCCATCATTCCCTGCATCTGTCTTTGCCCTTCCTCCGAAGATACTCCATCGATACTCCATCGTTAGTCCATCGATACTCCATCGTTTCGATGGACAATCGATGGAGCAGCGATGGACCAGTGATGGAGCAACCTCGTATTTAAAGCCTTGTTTCTTCTTTAAAACTAAGGTACAAAAAAATGAAAAGAAAGGAAAAAATTGCATTATTAGAACTTTTTTATTACTTTTGCAACCAATAAATAAAACCACCAACAAATTATCAAAGCTATGACAGAAAAGACAAAAGCTATAATCATACTTATTGCCGTTGCAATCGCTTATAACCTCTTTTTTGGAGTCATTCAGGCCGTGTCATTATATCTGCTTTATGACAATGGACTATTAGGCCCCGTCTCTCCTTTGAACGAGTTTTACACATCAATAAATTACCTTTTTGCAGCTTTAGCACAAGTCATATTTATATTCGTCCTGTTTAAAGTAATTAAAACAGGCAAAGAGTGCACGAATGGCAAGTTCAATTACAAAATTGACAAGTTCTTCTATACAGCATTTGCATTAGGGATACTGAATATATCCTATCCTATGATATTCTCGCATTTACCATACTGGGATTCTCGTAACATAACAGATCTTATCATATCAGAACTGATTGCTATTGTTGTTTTCTCTACCATTACCGAACTGTTCTACCGCCATTGGACTATCACATTCCTTGAAAAGTATAATTTTCAGCCAAGAACTATCTGTATCACTTCTGTGATAATGTATTATGTGATGAACCATATCTACCTGATATCAATAACAGAACCAAATTTGGGTGGCATAATGGTAGATGCTTTGTTCTATATTGCAAGTGGTATTATTTTATATCAACTCTATACAAAGACAAGGGACGTGCGCTATTGCATAATAATGCAGATGATTATCGCCGCTACAGGTGCTCTTATCACAGCCTTCCATTCATTTATGTTACCACACGCTTATTAAATTTGACAGAATATCGAAAAAAATTTCTATGTTAAAGAATCAATTAAGACTATTAATTTTGCTGTTATTTTCAACAGTTTCAATTTCTTCTTTTGCCAATAAGACTCTCGATAATGACGATACAACCGAGACTTTGACACATAATGATAGTTTGGCTTTAAGTATTATTGAGATTTTTGCACTTGACCAAGGAATTCGAGATTCCGCAATCAATATATCAAGCAGAAAATGCAAAACAGTCTCACAAGTTGATTCTATTTGCTTTAGCAAAGCCATTACATTTATCGAAAAATATGGTTGGCCCACAAAGAAGATGCTCGGGAAATACAAAAACTACGAGCCTGCACGTATGGGGTTCATTCCTATAATGCTTCACCACCCAGACAAAATGAACGATCCAAAGGTTCATGGCATTTTAGTAAACGAAGTTCGTAAAGGCCACTTGAGCCCCGAGCTTTGTGCTATGTTTTTTGATAAATACTGGGTTTGTTATGAGCACAAGAGCATGTATAATTCCAGTTTCAAGGCATGGACTAAATGTAATGGTGTTTTAAGAGAAGATCGCAAGAAATCTGATGAACTAATGAGAGAGTTAGGACTGGATGTATTACCAGAAAGCGATTTTGTTGATAAATAATTTCATTCGTAATACTCTTCAGCTCCAGAACAATCGTTAAATTATCTGAATTATTCCGTTCCCTATGCAAGCTTTCCATATATTTATACATTTCATAATTAGAAATCAAAATCACCACAAATTATGAAAGCCGTAAATATATTCGTCAGTTTACTATTAGTTCTCACCACATTCACCTCATGTTCCAAAGATGATGAAGAAGAATATGAGCCTATGGTTGCATCTGCACTCTTAAACACATTATTCATCGAGATTGTAGATAAAAATGGTGAGGTTATTGATTACGACAATCTCTTGTCAGAAGGCAAATTGTCAGTAATAGGTCAAATGTCAAAACAAGAGAAGAAGATTAGAATCACTAATTACCAAGGAAAGAAAGTGATAGATGTAAGTGCAGATTTACCCGACCAGAAACACATGGTATTCAATACCGACAAGACCGAGGGACATGGAAAGACGGATTTGCTATTGGAAATAAACGACAAGAAATTCACAATATCTGTCAACTTTGATTTCCATTCTGCAAACGAACCTAACTTAATTGGTGGTAGTTCCATCTATATAAAAGATATTGAGTATGAAGGCAAAACTATAACACCTACGGAATATCATTCCATAAGGATAAGACTGACAGACGACAAACCAATCATCGAGCCTCTATAAACAAGATGGGTTCACTTCTACTTGAAGTGAACCCATCTATATTTTGCCTATACTTTATTTCGTTATACTCTTCAGATAGTCGTCCGACATAACAAGTCGCTTTGCCTCTTGAATCTGCCTGTCATAGCCATTCTGATAAGCTATGACACCTTTCTGATAGTAGTAAGCCGCTATTATATCAGCCTCAAGCACACGTCGTATCTGCTTCTCGTTCTTCTCAAGTTCACGAGAAAGGTTATGTTGAAGCTTTGTCTTCAAGGTCTCAAACTCGTCCTTGTTATCATCATAGTAGCCTTCCATCTTTGCAACCTTTATGAGCTCGTCGTATATCTTAACGGTCTCGCGGTCGTATTTGAAACCAGCATCAACAACAGCCTTTGAGAAGTCCTTCCACTCGCTCTCAGAGAGTCTGAACTCTTCTGGCTTTGCTATTGAATCATGCTTCATTATATAATCCACAACCCAGTTTAACATCACCTCCGTAGAGTCGAGTCCTGAACCTGAAAGATAAACAGCTATATTAGGAATAGTATCTCCCCTGAACTCAACGTCAGGCTTGATGCCACCGCCATCTCTTACCTCACGACCATTAGCCGTATAGAACACATGAGTTAGCGAATCTGGGATATGCTCCTTATAGCCACCACCAGTATGCTTGTAGTTAATAGCCTGAATACAACGGCCACTTGGAATATAGTACTTTGAAGTGGTCAGTTTCATGCTCGTATTGTGAGGCAGATCCATAGGAACCTGTACAAGTCCCTTGCCATAGGTACGTGTACCGAAGACTAAGGCTCTGTCAAGGTCTTGCAACGAACCGGCTGTAATCTCACTTGCAGAAGCCGTTAGGCCATTCACCATAACAATAATCGGCATCACGGTATCAACAGGCTGGGCATCAGTCTTGTACTCATGGTTCACCTTCTTCATCTTACCCTTGGTAGTAACCAGAGTAATACCCTTTGGCACAAACAAATTAACGATCTTGATAGCCTCCTGAAGAGAGCCGCCACCATTATTTCTAAGATCAAACACGAAACCCTTCATTCCCTGTTGGCGAAGCTCGATGAAAGCGCGACGGACATCCTGTGAGCAGCCCTCAGTAAACTGATTCAGGGCAATATAACCTACATTCTCGTCGAGCATACCATAGTAAGGAACGGAAGGCATCTGAATAGCCCTACGCTTTATCTTAACCTCTGACGGTTTCTTCTGTCCTGGACGCTTGTACTTCAGCAGAAATGTAGAGCCTGCATCACCACGCAGATGACTTGACACATAGCTCACGTCCTTGCCCACCATAGTAGAATCGTCGATAGAGAGTATCTCATCACCCTTTCTAAGACCTACCTCCTGAGCAGGCATACCAAAGTAAGGCTCGTCAATACATACGTTACCCGTCTTTAGATTCGGCCTCACGATAGCACCAATACCCGCATACTTACCCGTCAGCATCTGCTTTAGGTTCTTCACCTCATCAGATGCATAGTATTCAGTATATGGGTCAAGCGACCTAAGCATGGCCTTTATACCCGTACCGACTACCTCTGATGCATCCAACGTATCAACATACATCATGTTGAGATTCTTGTATATTGCAGAGAAGATCTCGAGGTTACGAGCTACATCGTAGTTATGGTTTTTCTGAGCAGAAGCCGAAAGGCTGAAAGCCAGAATTATAAGTGCTAATATTTTTTTCATTGTCTATTTTTCAGAAAATTGCTACAAAGATACTAAAAATCATGAAAATAAACTAACTTTGCCAATAATTTAACTTACATTTAAGACTAAGTATCACCAAAACCTTATTGTACGTAGCGTATATCCACATCATAAATGATAGTTTCAAGGAAATAATGCCAAGAACGGCAAGAAATACCTACAATAGCATATAAGTACCCATAGATTGAATACAAAACAGCAAAAAACATACTTTTTTCAATATTTTCTTCAAATTTCTCGGAAAAAGTTTGGTAGTTTCAGAAAATCGTTGTACCTTTGCATCGCAATTAAGAAACAACGCTGATTGCAAACATAAAAAGCTTCAGTAGCTCAGTTGGTTAGAGCACATGACTGTTAATCATGGGGTCGTTGGTTCAAGCCCATCCTGGAGCGCAAAAAGAGATACTTTCGAGTATCTCTTTTTTTGTTTCCCTAAAAGAAAACCCCACCCTCTTCCCTTATACCCCCCATGTAAGTCCGTACCAAAGTCGGTGTAAGTCCCATTTTCCTCCCAATCATAGGAACGGCTCAGAAACGGATTAGAAGCGAAGGAGAAACGGAGGTATAGCGAACCCATAGCGAAGGCATAGCGGAATCACTCCCCTATAGCGGTATCACTTCTCATTTGCACCGAGTTTGGTATTTGCATCGCGTTCGGTATTTGCACCGAGTTCGGTGCAAATAGAAAGCCCACGTGCTCAGTTCAAATCTCCCCTCCCCCCCATTTTTGCCATATCTATATTACAAGTGCGAATTTTTTTATAGAATTTTACCCAAACATGTACATAGTGGCATAATCATCACCTTAACATCCTGTATATCAACCTATTTTCTGCATGTACATGATATCCAAACATATACATAAGTTGTACATGATTTTTTCACAATTTCAAGCATGACGACTCATGTACATGTCATGTACATGATAGACCAACATGTACATGCTCTTAACATTCTCTTTCCCTACACTTTCACCCTCATTTTACCTCACCATGTACATGTTTGTGCTAAATTCTGAAAAAAAATCGCACTCACAGATATTCCAAGTATTTTACTTGGTTATATAGGTACCCCCCTATAAGGCTTATCCGTTCTTTCACTAATTTTCTTGCCATTATTTAATATCTGTAGACTTTTTTGAAAAATATATTGTGGATATTATAGAGGATATAAACATTAATAGTTTATTCAAATAGATTACCATTAATTTCTTCTCGAATATCATAATATAGATTAAGCATTGTCATCTTCTGTTTATCAATAAACCAGCGTTTCTTTTCTTCTGAAAAACTTTTATACACATCAGGAGACATACTCCATGTTTCCAAACGAGCACAAAACAAATCAGTAAGTTTCCTTTGTAAATTCTCGAAACTCAATCCCTTCCACGACTCCACATAATGTCTCATTTCTGGATTAACATGTTCATTATGAAAACCAATGAGAATTTCAAGAGATTCCTTTTGTGGAATGATATTGATAAAGAATCCATCACAAACTTTCTTGTTATTTACGGAATCGATACTATCTAAACTCTCATAATCTACAGGCTCATAGCTACATGTACCAGAGGCACAAATCCCTATAAAAGGATAAGAAAGATGATAAAATGTAAATTTCTTTTGCGGATGTTTTATTTCACTCTCAAATAAGTATTTGTAATATCTCAAATCGTCAAGTGCTTCATTTTTTCCTTCAATATATCCCTGTTTTTCTGTATTCTCAAACCATGTCTCTATTCTTATGAGATTACATTTTTCCTTATATATCTCAGCACAGAGTGCCCTATATGAAAATAGTAGCTGTCCTATATAGTCATCAAAGTCTATTCTTCCCCCTTCTATCCGTTTAAATATGCTAGTATCATGATCCGAACAAAACAGAGGAAAAGAAATGGCTTGCATGATGCCAACCTTCTTAAAGGTAACAGGATTATTATTCTGCCATTTGAAAAAATCTTCTTGTCTAACTTCATATAAATGTCCATCACATGTAATATGGTTCAAAATTCCATTACGTTGCAATAGATGGCTATTTATCGCTTCTTTATTACAATTTGGACACATGCAAAACCATTTTCTTTTATTGATTATAGCTTCCTGTTTTGCATATTCTTTTGCCCTATCTATATATGGATTGCTATTCATAAAAGTTTTATTATCCGGTAATTACATCATTATATATGCCAAAGAATAGAGAACCGCCCCAACCATTGGTAAAGGCACTCACGCTCCTCACCCAAATTCTCAGTTTCTTTTCTTAAAACATCAACTTGAAATCGTATGCTATACATTCTACTGTCAGGTTCTTGTTTTTAATTTCCATGCTAATATTTCTATCTTATCTGATTGCAAATATAATACTTTTCATTGAAAATGACTATATAAGAAAGGTGTTTTTCGCAAATTTAATTTGAAATTCATCAATTAAGGGAAATAGCAGTATATTTCTATTAAAATATGATTTCCATATCAAGATAAAAAGAGGACATTTGCAAATACAAATGTCCTCTTTATTGTTCTACTTATTTTAGTCTAACGGGACGTATATTTAATCCACAATTTCTACTTGTGCTAGCCTGCATGGCACCTTGATTTGAACCTATGTTTAAAACAATACTTGAATTATTTTCTTCTACATTTAGACTACGTGACCAAGTCTCTCCTGATGCAAAAAATATATGAGGATCGGACAAATTATATTTGTTTGTTACTTTACCATCTATAATGCGTTTTCCACGATCATCATCTGATTTTACTTTGTAAGCAATACAACCAGATACTCCCGTTCCATTATAATCGTTTGTTAAGTCCCAACAACAATTATATACTAACTCTCCAACTTGATAATTAGTTGGCATTTCCCAATCATGTCCCCATATCACATATGCAGCATCATCACAATGATCAAGATCTATGTTATAATCTCCATTTGTTTTGTTATTCTGATATGTATACTTGGTCATCTGATACGTAAAAGTAGGATAAGGATTTGTGCCGCCAAAGAATTTATAGTTATTCCACGAAAACTCATAGTCCTCAGTATGTCCTTCGATATCTCCCCAAGCAAAAAACAATCCTTTTTCTGTCGGTGACTCTGCTCCGATGTTGCAGGTAGCCCATAATGTACCACTTGGTAAACCCAAATCAACATATTCATGTTCTGCTTCGGGTTCTTTGTCTTCTGTAAAGATTACCTTTACCTTATTAGATGATGTAAATGATGGAGTGCTATTAAGATTTCTGTTACCATCATACTCATAAACCTTGATGGTCTGTGCATTAACAACAAATGCTGCTATGAATGCTATAGTTGTAAAAAATATCTTTTTCATGTTATTTGTCTTTTTAGTTATATTCTTCCTCTTCTTCGTAATCAAAGTAAGAGGATTTACATTCCATCTTATCTGTTGTACCATCACCGAAACTCAATGCCATCATGGCTCGGAGTTTCACTTCTTTTATTTCAAGAAATGGCTTTGTGTATTTATTCTTGCTCATACTTTTACTTGATTACTGTTTTCTTTCCATTCACTATGTAGATTCCTGTGGTTGGATATTCTACCTTTCTGCCTTGCAGGTCATAGTAAACAGCTTTTGTAGCTTTTACAATGTCCTCAACACCAGTAGTTACATTATCCTCATTAAAGATAATGCTAAGCTTTGCTCCATTTGAAGCTACGGGATTATAGGAAAGGTTGAGGTATGCCTTGTCTGCAACAAAAGATGTACCTGTGTATTGCAGAAATTTGTCACCATTCAATACAAAATTATATCCACTTGTTGGAACATCGGCAAGAGATCCATCTACATTTGTGGTTGCAAGAAGGTCGTTGTTTGATAAGGTTGTAGTGGTAGATGATGCAAGCAACTGGGCAGAAGTTGAAGGCGTACCATGAAGGATAACACCATTACCAGCAGGAATAATGCCATCAGCTATCTCCGTACAAATAATTTTATCACCATCAACTTTGGCTGTATATGCTTTCATGAAGTTACTTGATAACTGCATATCTGCCTTGAACGAAAGAGTTGCATAGCCTCTTGAGTTGAGAGTTACTAATGGATATTTTATTCCATAGGTTACTTCAACGTTCTCCACACTTGACAAATCAATACGCTTTGCTTCTACATCATCCACCTCAATAACCAAATAATTGTTGTCATAAGTGATTGTAGGAGTTCCGCTAATTAAGTAACAATCGTATGTTGTAGGGGAAGTCCAAACATATATGGCATCATTAGGCAATGTTTCTGAATGCGAGGCTAACGCATTTAGAACAATACATACGAATAACAAAAACTTTTTCATGATTAGATAAAAATAAAAGGGCGCAGACCTTCCGAAATCCTCGTCCTTCTTACAGGTACCGCCAAGCACCTTCCACGTAGACAAGTAAGTCATCAAAGTCCACGTCCTAAACGGACATGGAACTTTTTGCATACTTGTTCTCACGTGTGAAATTGGCGGTTTCGTAAGAAGAGAACAAGAGCTAAAAGCTCTATGTATATCTATTTCGAGAGAATCGGTAGTTGCTCACCCATAGTTAATGAAATAAGTGATTAACTTTCGAGCGTCTGTCAGTATCTGATACTGATTCCGCATAAGGGGAAAGCGTTACCGCTCGTCTGGGTTTATTCTAAAATGTACTTTCTGTTTCTTATTAATTTGATTTTAAGGGTTAATAATGCATATTATATTATTTAGAACAAATCAGAATGAGAACCTGTATCAACAAGGATTAGTTCTAATTCCCGATCATTCTGACGCCATATCAACAACCAGTCTGGCTGCATATGACATTCCCAGCATCCAGCATATTCACCAACAAGTTTATGCGGTTTATATTCTTGTGGCAACATTCCTGTTTCCTGAAGCATATCCAAGGTGTCTGTGAATATCTTAAGATCAAGACCTCTCTTGACACATTTCTTTAAGGATTTCTTGAACTGCCCAGTATATATAACGCTGTACATGTCTATCCAAATATTTGTTTTACCAAATCGGCTGAGTTTTCTGCACGATAGACGTTACCTTTCTTGATATCCTCAAGTCCGCGCTCAATACCAGCCTTTTTCTTTGGAGTCAGGGCGCTCATTGTCCACCCCATGCCAGCAATAAGCTTCTTCAGCATTGAAACATCTGCTGTTGGTACTGTTATTTGAAAAGTTGTTGTATTCATATTACGATATTTTTTCTGCTGCAAAAATATACAAAAAATCTTAGACCACCAAATTTTATAATGAAAAAAGGAAATACAGGCTCATATAACAAATAATCTCCGTGTCTCAGCGCCTTTGCGTTCGATATTATTGACGACCCTGCCTTCTGGTGGAAATCAAAAAAAAGAGCCTCAGAACTTTAATTCTGAAGCTCTCTGTCTGAAAAGGAGGCGGCTACCTACTCTCCCGCATTGCATTGCAGTACCATCGGCGCAAGCAGGCTTAACTTCTCTGTTCGGAATGGGAAGAGGTGGAACCCTGCCGCAA